>BFBZ01001360.1_pt1 | contig 16622 bp, 17 predicted proteins | sample 1888401 | NCBI WGS metagenome assembly BFBZ01 (sample SAMD00112614, study PRJDB3348) | symbiont metagenome | host: Chara braunii | reverse complement strand
CGCCATCAGCACGTCGAGATCGATGCCGGTGCGCATGCCCAGTTCCTCCAGCATGAATACCAGGTCCTCGGTGACCACATTGCCGCGCGCGCCCGGCGCGAAGGGGCAACCGCCGAGACCGGAGATGGCCGCGTCGAAGCGGCGAATGCCGGCTTCCAATCCGGCATAGGCATTGGCAAGCCCGAGCCCCAGCGTGTCGTGCAGGTGCAACCTGAGCGGCATGGCTGGTCCGACATCGGCGCGCACCGCCTCGACCAGGGTCTTGATCAGGCCCGGATTGCCGTAGCCGACCGTATCGGCGAGGCCGATCTCGTCGGCGCCGCCTTCGGCAAAAGCGACAGCCAGGCGGCGCACGGCGGCTTCCGCGACACGGCCCTCCAGTGAACAGCCGAAAGCGGTGGCCACGGCTCCCATCAGGCGCGGCTTCACTGCCTTGCCGGACGCGTCGATGGCGGCGCGCACGGCCCGGAAGCCGTCGAGCTGCTCGCTCACGCTGCGCCGCACATTGGCGAGGTTATGGGTCTCGCTCGCCGAGATGACGAAATAGATCGCCTGAACGCCGGCCGCGATCGCACGCCCGGCACCCCGGGCATTGGGCGTCAACGCACCCGTGACGATGTCCTGGTGCCGCAGGCTATGGGCGACCACAGCTTCGACATCGGCGAATTGCGGCACGACCTTGGGCGGCACGAAGGAGCCGGCATCGACCTCCTTGACCCCGGCGGCGGCGATCGCATCGACCAGCGCGCACTTGGCCTCGGTCGGCACGAAGACGGCCAGGTTCTGCAGGCCGTCCCGCGGCCCGCACTCGCAGATATGGACATCCGCGTCGCGCATCGGCGCCTCCCCTCGTGCCCGTGGACGGACATCGGCATGAATTGTTATTTTGAGATAAAAAGACAATCCAGAGAAGCCGTCAAGAGGAGATCGAGCGGCGTGACCTGCTAGGTAAAAAGCTCAACCCAATCAACCCTCTCCCTTGGGAGAGGATGGCGCCGCATAGCGAGACGCGAACGCGTCTCGCGTTCGCTCGACACTATGCAGGCGCCGGGTGAGGGACGCGGGCGCCAAAAACTGGCACCGAGGCGCGCAGCATGCCGCCCGATCCGGAGATGGACGCCCCCTCACCCGCCCGCTCCGCGGGCCACCTCTCCGTCTGAGAGAGGGTTGATTCATCTGCGCTTTCCGCGCTCGGCCTTGTCGTCGACGCCCAAGGCAATCCGAGAATGCTCTCGCCCCGCTTGTCAGGCATGCTCTGTGCCCGCAGCCCTTTACTTCGGCTTGCCACGCTATAAGATTTCTCGTGAAATATCAGAACCCACGTGCAGCACCGGACAAACGGCACATGAGCGACGAGACCCTAGGCCAGATCGGCGACGAGATTATCTTCGAGAACGAATTCGTGCGGGTCTGGGGCCTCAGGCTGGAGCCGGGCGAGCGTCAGGCCTGGCATGTCCACCAGTTGCCCTATCTCGTGATCCCGCTGACCGAGGGCAAGAACGAAATGCACTGGAAGGACGGTCGCGTGGTCAACACCGCCGAGGTGCCGGGCCAGGCGCTGTGGCGCATGCCGGGCGCCGCCCACGAACTGATCAACACGAGCGACTGGACCTATCGCAACATCCTGGTGGAGCTGAAGACCGCCGGCGGAGCCGCCTGATGACCGGGATCTCGCGCCGGCGTGCCGTTCAAGGCCTGGCGCTCGGCGGCCTCGCCTCGGTCGGGCGGCCCGCCAAGGCCCAGGCGTTTCCGGCCCGCGCCGTCACCATCGTCTCGCCCTACCAGGCCGGCGGCACCAGCGATATCATCGCCCGCATGATCGCCCAGAAGCTCGGCGAAACCTGGCGCCAGCCGGTCATCGTCGAGAACCGGCCAGGCGCCAATGGCGGCGTCGGCGCAACCGCGGTCGCCCGCGCCCCGGCCGATGGCCATACGCTGCTCGCCACCGCCTCCAGCGCCCTGACGCTCAATCCCCTGCTCTACCGCTCACTCGGTTATGACGTGACGCGCGATTTCGCCCCGGTCACCCGCACCGGCAGCGTGCCCAATGTGGTGGTGGTCAATCCCGCCGTGCCGGCGACCAAGCTCGCCGAACTGATCGCGCTGGCCAAGGCGAAGCCCGACGGCATCACTTATGGTTCGCAGGGGAACGGCTCCAACGGCCACCTGAACGGCGAATTGTTCAAGCAGATGACCGGCATCAGCATGGTGCACGTGCCCTATCGCGGCTCGGCGCCGGCAGTCTCGGACCTGATCGGCGGCCAGATCCAGCTCCTGTTCGACAACCTGCCTTCGGTGATCGAACAGATCCGCGCCGGCAAGCTCAGGGCGCTGGCGGTCACCACCGCCGGCCGCTCGCCCTTCCTGCCCGAGGTCCCCGGCATGGCCGAGGCCGGCCTTGCCGGTTTCGACACCAGCGCCTGGTTCGCCGTCATGCAGCCGAAGGAGACCCCGGCCGAGACCCGCAAGACCGTCGAAGCGGCCGTCGTCGCCGCGCTCACCGATCCGGAGGCGCGACAGAAGCTCGGCCTGGTCGGGGTGACCGTGGTGGCAGACGGCGCCACGGCGCTGGCCCGGCAGATCGAGACCGAGGCCACGCTGTGGCGGGACGTGATCGCCAAGGCGCGGATCAGCATCGAATGACCCGCGCCGTGAAAGCCAGGGAGGAGGCGCTCGAGGCGCCTCTTTTTTTGTCGGATGCACAAAGATATCTCTTGAGAAATATCACACATCACAGCACAGTTCGGCAACGACAAGTCAGACCGACAGAGGGGCACGCATGACGCTCTCGACGATCAGGACCTTCGCGCTTCTGGGGGCACTCCTGGCCCCGGCTTTGCCGGCTCCGGCCAAGGCCCAGGCGCCCGCGCTCACGCCGGTCACCTTCTCGCTCGATTTCCGGGCGCTCGGCCGGCACGCCGCCTGGTATGTGGCGCTGGACAAAGGCTATTACCGCGAGGCCGGCCTGAATGTGACGATCATCGCCGGCCAGGGCACCGCCCAGGCGATCCAGGCGCTCGAATCCGGCATCGTCCAGTTCGCCTTTTCGGATGTCGCCGGCCTGGTCGCCGCCCGCGCCAACAGCAATGCCACGGCCAAGATGGTGGCGGTGATCTACCAGAAGGCGCCCTATGCCATCTTCTCCTGGCGCAGCGGCGTCAACGTCACCCGTCCCGAGCAGCTCGAGGGCCTGGAGATCGGCAGCGGCGCCGGCAGCTTCACCCAGAAGGTGATCGAGGCCTTCATGACCGAGCGCGGCCTGCGGCGGCCGGCGACCTATACCAATGTCGACCCCTCCGCGCGCATCGGCATGCTGGCGGCCAAGCGCATTCCGGCGATCGAGACCTTCGTCATGTCGCGGCCCGGCATCAACCGCGCCATCGGCGCCGAGGAGACCAGCACCTTCCTGCTCGCCGACCACGGGCTGATGCTCTATTCCAACGGCATCCTGGTCCGCGAGGACTATCTGAAGGCCAATCCGGCGCTGGTGCGCGGCTTCATCGCCGCCTCGCTGCGCGGCTGGCGCGACACCATCGCCAACCCCGCCGAGGCCGCCGACATCGTCGTCAAGCTCAACCGCGGGCTGGAGCGCGAGGTGGCGCTGGAAGAGATCGCCATCGTCAACAACCTGGTCGTCACGCCGCTGTCCCGGCGCGGTGGCATCGGGGTGATCGATCCCGACCAGATGCGGCACAGCGTCGAGTTCATCCTCAAGACCACGGGAGGCGCGCCCGTGACCGCCGAGCAGGTCTATGATGCGAGCCTGCTGCCCCAGCCGCCCGTGACCCCGTGACGGTGCATAGCATGATCGACCACGCCCGGGCCCTGCCCGTCGACGCGCCTTTCGGCCTGATCACCGATGCCGGCAAGAGCTTCGGCGCCGACAAGCGCGGCCAGGGCGGCATGGTGGCGCTGCAACAGGTCAATTACCGCCTGGAACAAGGTTCGCTCGTTGCCCTGCTCGGCCCGTCCGGCTGCGGCAAGACCACGCTTCTGCGCATGGTCGCCGGCATGACCAAAGCTTCGACCGGCAAGATCGAGATCCGCGGCCGCGAGGTCGACGGGCCTCAGGACGATTTCGGCTTCGTGTTCCAGACGCCGAACCTGCTGCCCTGGCGCAGCGTGCTGAGCAATGTGCTGTTCCCGATGGAGATCAAGCACCGCCTGGACAAGGCGGCGCGCGCCCGCGCCATGGAACTGCTCGCGCTGGTCGGCCTCGACGGCTTCGCCGCGAGCCGGCCGCACGAACTCTCCGGCGGCATGAAGCAGCGGGTGGCGCTTTGCCGCGCGCTGATCCACCAGCCGTCCCTGCTGCTGATGGACGAGCCGTTCGGCGCACTCGACGAACTCACCCGCATGGAAATGCACGACCTCCTGCTGAACATCCGCAAGGTGACCGGCGCCACCGTCATGTTCGTCACCCACAGTGTCTCCGAGGCGGTCTATCTCGCCGACGACATCCTGGTGTTCAGCCGCCGCCCTGGCCGGGTGATCGATCAGATCAAGATCGACATCGCCTATCCGCGCAGCCACGAGATCCGCTTCTCACCCGAATTCAACGATTACGAGCGGCGCGCCAGCGCCGGGCTCGGGGTGCTGCACAGCCATGGATAAGGTCACCCGCTTCCTCTACCCGCTCGTCGGCCTCGTTGGCCTGATCGCCGCCTGGCACTTCTATGTCGTCTGGTTCAACGTGCCCATGGCGGTGCTGCCCAAGCCGCTCGCGGTGTGGGAGGCGACGCTGAAGAACTGGCCGCTGCTGATCGACGAAGGCAAGGTGACGCTGACGGAAAGCGTCTACGGCTTCCTGCTCGCCTTCGCCTTCGGCGTGCCGCTGGCTGTGGCCATCTCCTCGTCGCGCGTGCTCAACCTGATGTTCTATCCGCTGCTGATCGCCACCCAGTCGCTGCCGAAAGTGGCGCTGGCGCCGCTCTTGCTGATCTGGCTCGGCACCGGCATCGAATCCAAGCTCGCGATTGCCTGGCTCGTCGCCTTCTTCCCGATCGTCGTCGATACCGCCACGGGCCTGCGCGGCACGCCGGCCGAATTCCTCGACCTCGCCACGTCGGTGCGCGCCAATGGCTGGCAGACCTTCTGGAAGATCCGCTTCCCGGCGGCCCTGCCCTTCGTCATTTCCGGCTCGAAAGTGGCGATCACGCTCGCCGTCATCGGCGCGGTCATCGGCGAGTTCATCGGCTCCAACGAAGGGCTCGGCAACCTGCTGCTGGTGGCCAATTCCCAGGTCAATACGCCGCTTGCCTTCGCCGCCCTGTTCGGTCTCGCCGTGCTCGGCATCGTGCTCTATGCGGTGGTCGCCGGCGTCGAACTGGCGCTGAAACCCTGGTTCGGCGAGATGCGCCATGGCTGAGCCGAGCCCCCGACAGGATGGTGCAATGGAAACCATTGCCCTCGACGTGCACGCCCATCTGATCCCGGCGCGCGACGGCCGGCTCGACGGCTTTTCCGGCGTCGATTGGGATGCGAGCGCCGAACGGCTCACCGTGGACGGCCATGGCATCGGGCTGAAAAGCCTGTTCCGGCCGGAGGCACTGACCCTGTGGATGGCCGACAACGCGGTCGCCCATGCCTGGATCTCCGCGCCGCCACCGGTCTACCGGCCGGAACTCGGCCCCGATGAAACACGGCGCTGGAGCGAGGCGCTGAACGACGGACTGCAGGCCATCGCGGAAGCCCATGCCGACCGGCTCTCGGCGCTGTTCCACCTGCCGGTGGAGCACCCGGTGGTGGCCGCCGAAATCGCCAGGGAACGGATCGCCCATGGCCACAACCGCTTCGCCATGCCGGCGGGCGGCGCCGGCGTCATGCTCTCGGATCCGTCCTACGCGCCGCTCTGGCGGGCGCTGAACGAGGCCTCGGCCTTCCTGTTCCTGCATCCGGGCGAGAGCTGCGACGCGCGTCTCGACCCGTTCTATCTGGCCAACCTCCTGGGCAATCCGACGGAGACGGCGGTCGCCAGCGCCCATCTGGTGTTCGGCGGCATCCTGGAACGGCATCCGCGGCTGACCGTCTGCCTTGCCCATGCCGGCGGCACCACGGCGGCGCTCGCCGGCCGCTTCGCGCGGGGCTACGCGACCGACCGGCCTGGGCTCGACACGACGCTCGAGCCGCCACGCCGGACGCTGAAGCGGCTTTGCGTCGACTGCATCGCGCACGACCCCGCAGGTCTGATGCTGGCAGCCGACGTGTTCGGCGCCGACCGCATCCTGTTCGGCTCGGACTGGCCGTTCCCGATGGGACTGCCGAAGCCGCACGCGCAGCTGGCGGGCATCGAGGCCGGGCTTCGGCGGGCGATTTTTTGCGACAACGCGGGGATGTTGGCGAAGCGGTGAGCGGCGCGCGACGCGTCTTCGCCAGTTCAAAAAAGCGCTGAGACATCAACCCTTTCCCATAAGGAGAGGGTGGCAGCGTCAGCTGCCGGTCGAGGGTCGTGAGCGTTCAGAACCGACACCAATGCTCGGCGAGCAGACCGCCCTATCCGGAAAGGGACATCCCCTCATCCGGCGCCTGACGGCGCCACCTTCTCCCCATGGGAGAAGGTTATTTGGAGGGCGGCGCTGCGCCCGGCCGGAGCGCAACCTGCACTCCGACCAAGCCGCCCTTGCCTCACGCGTCTGGCAGGACGGCGATGGCGTTGATCTCGATGAGATAGTCGGGCGAGGTCATCTTGGTGATTTCGACCATGGTGGAGGCCGGCGCGATGCCGGTGAAATATTCGCGGCGAACCTTATGGATCGCGTCGAAATGCTCCATGTTGCGGACATAGACGTCGACCCGGCAGATGTCGTCGAGCGTGCCGCCGGCCTCTTCCACCGCCGCCTTCAGGTTCTCGCAGACCTGGCGGGTCTGTTCCGAGACGTCGCCGACACCGGCGATCGAACCGTCGGCGCGCCGCGCCGTCATGCCCGACAGGAAGACGAGCTTGCCGCGCGCCTCGATGGTGGTGGCCTGGGAGAAATGGCCGTTCGGCTGGCGCAGCTTGGCGCTGGTGATCTTCTGCTTGGGCATGGGAAACTCCGGATTATCGGGACAGGGATGAGGGTAAGGCGACGCCGAGCTTGCCGGCGGCGGCGGCCAGCGCCGCGGCCGTCGCCGGTGCCAGCGCACAGCTGCCGGTGAAGTCGCGATGGGCCTTGACGGCACGGTCGCCCGGCATGCGCACGGCGGCCGCGCCGGGCGCGAGACGCGAGGCCCTGACCTGGTCGGCAAAACCGGTGGCGGCGGCGGCGAAAGCGGCCACCGGCCGGAAGCCTGCGATGTCGATCGCCAGGAACAGGTTGGACGACGCGTAGGGTTTGGAGAGATCGCCATAAAGCGGTTGCACCGCCTGGCCGATGGCGCCGGAGGCGAGCCCACCGGTCATCAGGTCGATCATAACGGCCAATCCGAAGCCCTTGGCGCCGGCGGCCGGCAGCAGCATGCCCTTGATCGCCTCGGCCGGATCTGTGGTCGGCACGCCCGCGGCATCGGTCGCCCAGCTCGGCGGGATGCTGTCGCCGCGGCTTTCGGCGAGCCGGATCTTGCCCATGGCGCCGGCGCTCAGCGCCAGGTCGAGCACCACAGGCTCGCCCTCGGTCGGCACCGCGATGGCGATCGGGTTGTTGCCGACAACCCGCTCCGCCCCACCCGGCGCCGGCATCAGCGGCCGCGTATTGGCCATGACCATGCCGATGCAGCCCTGCTGGGCCATCGAGCGAGCGAAGCGCCCGGCCGCGCCGAAATGGAAAGCATTGCGCACCGCCACGGCGGCAAGGCCGTGGCCGTGGGCGCGCTCGACCGCCAGTGCCACGGCCCGTTCGGCGGTGACATGGCCAAGGCCGTTCTCGGCATCGAGGACCACCTGCGGGCCGGTGTCGGACACGATCCGGCCTTGCGCCGCGGGCGCCACGGAACCGGCGGCGATCCGGTCGAGATACATCGGCAGCAGCATCAGGCCGTGCGAACCGAGACCTTCGATATCGGCATCGACAAGCGCCTCGGCGACGATCGCGGCATGGACATCGGGCGTGCCGGAGGCGATCAGCAGGCGCCTGGCGAGATCGACCAGATCGGCGGCGGGAAGCGAGAGCTGGCCGCTCATGCGATGCGGCCTTGAACAGCGAGCGCCATCAGTGCGCGTCCCGCTCGTCGGTGTACCAGGCCGGCTTCTCCGGATAATGCGGGCCGTCATACATCTCGATGACCACGGTTTCCTCATGCGCCAGCGTCGGGCCGTGCACATTGCCCTTGGGGTTGCAGTAGAAGCTGCCGGCCTTCAGCGTCACGCCGGTCGCGGTATATTCGTAATGGCCCGACAGGCAGAACATGAACTGGTTGGAGGCATGCAGGTGCGGCAGCGGAATGCTCGCCCCCTTGTCGAATTTGATCAGCGCAATGGTCGCGCCGGTCGCCTCGTCGCGCCACAGCATCTTCTCGTGCACGCCCTTCAACGACTTCTCGCGCCAGGGCATGGACGCGGTCTGGAGGAGAATCTCCTCCAGTTTGGGGGCACCTTCGGGGAGCTGCATTTTGGGCCTTTCTGCCGCGGAAATCCGCCGTGTCGACTGCGATGCACCACATGATATTTCACGTGATGTGTTTTGCAAGCGGCATTCGCTCCGGGCGGGTCGCAGCGGGCCGAAGATGGCCGAGCGAAGGCAGTGGTATCGTGGCATCGCGTGGACGCAATCGTTTGAAAACTCGGACTAAAGGCGAAACGCCTCTTGCCTGGATGCCGGCTTTGCGGCGACATCGCGAAAGCGCCCGCCAAGGGTGCGCCCCACCCCAACGGAGCCCATGGATAGACCATGCCCGGAGCCTCGAAGCGGCCCTCGACCGCCCCCGCCATCCGCGCGGTCGCCGCCGACCTGATCGCCGTGCTGGTGGCGGTGACCGGCGGCGAGCCACGGGTGATGACCATCGGCGAGCCGAGCGCCCTGCCCTCGGGTCCGTTCGAGCTCAGCCACCGCTCGCTGCAGTCGGGCCTGCGCGCCTGGGTCGAGGCGCAGACCGCCCATCCGCTCGGTTATGTCGAGCAGCTCTATACGTTCGCCGACCGCGACCGCAGCGGCGACGATCCCGAGCAGCGCGTCATCTCGATCAGCTATCTCGGCCTGACCCGGGAAGAACCGGCAGGCGCAGCCGCATCGGGCTGGCGCAGCTGGTATGACTATTTCCCCTGGGAGGACTTCCGGGCCGGCATGCCGCCCCTGTTCGACACCGTGCTGGCGCCGCGTCTCAAGGCCTGGGCCGAGACGGCCGGCGAGCCCAAGGCCGTGGCGGAACGCTGGCAGCGCGCGGCCATCACCTTCGGCTTCGACGGCCATGGCTGGAACGAGGAACTGGTGCTGCAGCGCTACGAATTGCTGTTCGAGGCTGGCCTTGTCCCGGAGGCGGCCCGCGACCGGCGGACGGGCAAGATTTCGGCCGGCAAGATCCCGCCTTTGCCCGGCCGCCCCATGCTGTCCGACCATCGGCGGATCCTGGCGACCGGCATCGCGCGGCTGCGCGCCAAGATCAAATACCGGCCTGTCGTCTTCGAGCTGATGCCGCCGACGTTCACCTTGCTGCAATTGCAGCGCACGGTCGAGGCACTGGCCGGCCACCTCCTGCACAAGCAGAATTTCCGCCGACTGATCGAGCAGCAGGACCTGGTCGAGGAGACCGGCGCGATCAGCCAGGACACTGGCGGGCGCCCGGCCAAGCTGTTCCGCTTCCGCCACGAGGTGCTGGCCGAACGCGCCGTCGCCGGCACGAAACTGCCGCTTTCGAGGCCTTGACTTTCTTTATGCTCAGGATCAGCATAAGCCATCATATGCTCACTGAGAGTATAATTCGATGGCAACGACCTCTTCGGTTCTCGAACGCACAGCTCCCCTTTACGACCGGGTCCGGCGGGTCATTCCGCCGATGGAATGGCCGGTCTTTGCCGGCGATGTCGACGCCATCCTGGAGCTGAAGCGACGGCGCAACGCGGTCATCCTGGCGCATAACTACCAGACGCCGGAGATCTTCCATTGCGTCGCCGATCTGGTCGGCGACAGCCTGGCTCTGGCGCGCAAGGCGATGACCGTCGAGGCGGATGTGATCGTGCTGGCCGGCGTACATTTCATGGCCGAGACCGCCAAGCTCTTGAACCCCGAGAAGACCGTGCTGATCCCCGATCTCGGCGCCGGCTGCTCGCTGGCCGACTCGATCACCCCGGCCGATGTCCGCCTGATGCGCCAGCGTTATCCGGGCGTGCCGATCGTCACCTATGTCAACACATCCGCCGCGGTGAAGGCGGAATCGGACATCTGCTGCACCTCGGGCAATGCCAAGGCAATCGTCGAATCGCTCGGGGTCGACAGGGTGATCATGCTGCCCGACGAATATCTCGCGCAGAACATCGCGGCCGAAACCGACGTCGAGATCATCGCCTGGAAAGGTCATTGCGAGGTCCATGAGCGCTTCACGCCCGAGGACATCAGGCAGTTGCGCCAGGACAATCCGGGCGTCACCGTCCTGGCTCATCCGGAATGTCCGCCGGACGTGGTGGCGGAGGCCGACTTTTCCGGCTCGACCGCCGCCATGTCCGACTATGTCGCGACCAGGCAGCCGCCGCGCGTCGTGCTCATGACCGAATGCTCGATGAGCGACAATGTCGCGGTCCAGCACCCGCAGGTCGAGTTCATCCGGCCCTGCAATCTCTGCCCGCACATGAAGCGGATCACGCTCGGCAATATCAGGCAGGCGCTGGAGCTGAACCGCCATGAGGTGACGATCGACCCGGCGCTGGCCGGCCGGGCGCGCCTCGCCGTCGAGAGGATGCTGGCGATATGACCGCTGATATCGCATCCCTGCAGAACCGGCCGGTCATCATCGGCGGCGGCATGGCCGGCCTGATGACCGCGCTGGCGCTGGCGCCGGAACCGGTGGTGGTGTTGAGCAAGGCACCGCTTGGCCTGGAAGCCTCGAGCGCCTGGGCGCAAGGCGGCCTTGCCGCGAGCCTCGGGCCCGACGACAGTCCGGCCTTGCATGCGGCCGATACGATCACCGCCGGCGACGGCCTTTGCGATGCGCAAGTCGTCGCGCGGATCACCGATGCCGCCTCCCAGGCGATCGAAACGCTGGCGCGCCTCGGCGTCGGCTTCGATCGCAAGCCGGATGGGAGCCTGAGCCTCGGGCTCGAAGCCGCCCACAGCCGCAACCGGATCGTCCACGCGCTCGGCGACGGCACCGGCCGCGAGATCATGCGGGCGCTGGTCGCCGCGGTCGGCAAGACACCGTCGATCACGGTCATGGCCGGTTTCGAGGCGCGGCGGCTGCTGGTCGAGGACAATGCCATCCGCGGCGTGCTGGCGGCCGACCCGTCAGGGGCGGTGACGCTCGCCACGACGCGTGTCGTCATCGCCACCGGCGGCATTGGCGGCCTGTTTCTGGACAGCACCAACCCCCAGGGCTGTTTCGGGCAAGGCCTGGCGCTCGCCGCCCGCGCCGGGGCGAGGCTCGCCGATCTCGAATTCATCCAGTTTCACCCGACGGCCTTTGACGGGCCGGCCCGCCCCATGCCGCTGGTCAGCGAGGCGGTGCGGGGCGAAGGCGCCCATCTGATCGACGAGACCGGCCGGCGTTTCATGGCCGATCAGCCGGGCGCGGAGCTCGCGCCACGCGATGTCGTGGCACGTGCCGTGTGGCGCCATCTCGGCAGGTGCCACCGGGTCTTCCTCGATGCCCGGCAAAGACCCGGCGCGGATTTCGCCCGACGTTTTCCCGCCATCACGGCCTTCTGCCGCGACGCCGGCATCGACCCGGCCGTCGATCCGATCCCGATCCGCCCGGCCGAGCACTATCATATGGGCGGCATCGCGGTTGACGGCGCGGGCCAGACATCGGTCGGCGGATTATGGGCGCTGGGCGAGGCCTCTTCGACCGGGCTGCACGGTGCCAACCGGCTTGCCAGCAATTCGCTGACCGAGGCGGCCGTGACGGCAAGCTGGGTCGCCGAAAGCGTGGCAGCGACGGCCGGACGGCCATTGCCGCCGCCGCGTCCCGTCGCGTTGCCGCCACCGCCCGATCCTTCGGCCGTCCGGCCGATCCTGTCGCGTGGCATCGGCGTGCTGCGCGACCGGCAAAGCCTGGAAGCTGCGCTGCGGGCGCTTCTGCCGCTTGCCTCCAGCTCCGGTCCTGCCGGCGATCCCGCGGCCGTCGGCTTGATGATGGCGGTCGCCGCGCTCGGCCGGGAAGAAAGCCGCGGCGGCCACTACCGGACCGATTTTCCGCAAACCGATATGGTGGCGCGCCGCTCCATGCTGACCCTGGATCAGGCCTTCGCCGCGGCATGGGACCACAAACCCTCAGCTCGGAGGTTCGCCTGATGGCCCTTTCGCCTCTCCCCGCGGTCCTGTTCGAACCCTTGGTGCGCGCGGCCCTCGTCGAGGATCTCGGCCGCGCCGGCGACATCACCACCGATGCGGTGGTGCCACCAGGGCTCCTCGCCACCTTGACGCTGACGGCCCGCCAGACCGGCACGGTGGCCGGCCTCGACCCGGCGGCCCTGGCCTTCCGGCTGATCGAGCCTGAGGTCGCGCTGTCGGTCGAAAGGCCAGACGGCAGCAGCGTCGCGGCCGGCCAGGTCATCGCCACCGTCAGCGGGCCCGCGCGCGCCCTGCTGACCGCCGAGCGCACGGCGCTCAACCTGCTCTGCCATCTCAGCGGCGTCGCCAGCGCCACGGCTTCGGTGGTCGCGGCGATCTCAGGCCACAAGGCGCAGATCGTCTGCACCCGCAAGACCACGCCGGGTCTGCGCGCCCTGGAAAAATATGCGGTCAGGGCCGGCGGCGGCTCTAATCATCGCTTCGGTCTCGACGATGCCGTGCTGATCAAGGACAACCACGTGGCGCTCGCCGGCGGCATCCGGCCGGCGATCGAACGGGCGCGCGCCGGCGTCGGCCATCTCGTCAAGATCGAGGTCGAGGTCGATACGCTCGCCCAGCTCGACGAGGCGCTGGCGATCGGCGTCGATGCGGTCCTGCTCGACAATATGGGCGTCGAGGACCTGACGCGGGCCGTCGCCATGGTCGCTGGCCGGGCCATCACGGAGGCCTCGGGCCGGGTCACGCCCGCCAGCGCACCCGGCATCGCGGCGACCGGCGTCGATCTGATCTCGATCGGCTGGCTGACCCATAGCGCGCCGGTGCTCGATATCGGGCTGGATTACCAGACATAGCCGGTGCCAGCTTCGCATCAGTGCCCGTGGCCGAGCCCCCGGCGCGGCGCGGTCTGCTGCAGGTGGGCGACACGCTCGCGCAGGCTCATCAGGTGCTCGCGCATGGCGCCCGCCGCGGCCTCGCCGTCGCGCGCCCGGATCGCCGCCAGCACGCCCCGGTGCTGGCGATCCGAGGCGGTGGTGTCGAGGGTCTGCCAGAGGTGCAGGTACCAGGACCGGGTGGAGCGCTCGTGCAGCACCTTGGCGAAATCGCCGAGCACATGATTGCGCGACATCTCGCTGATCTTGACGTGGAAGGCGCGGTCGCATTCGACAAAGGCATCGATGGCGCCGCCGCCGTGCTGGCCGCTCGAATGATGGTCGAGGATCGCCTGGAGCGCCTCGATGTCGGGCGTTTCCGCCTTCTCGGCGGCCTTGCGGGCAATTTCGGTCTCGACCACCAGGCGCGCATCGAGGATCTCGATGATCTGGCCGATCGAATCCGGCTGGATGATCACGCCCTTGCGCGGCACGATGTCGACGAGCCCTTCGACCTGCAGCCGCTGCAACGCCTGGTGCACCGGCGTCCGCCCGAGACTGAGCAATTCGCAGATCGCCTGCTCGTTCAGATATTGCCCGGGCAGGAAATAGAGCGTGATGACCTTTTCCTTGATCGCCTCATAGGCCTGCTCGGTGAGCGAGGCGGCGGCCGGACGGCCACGCGCCGTCTTGGCCGGCGCCTTCGCCGCGCTGGCCTTGGTCGCAACGGTCTTGATCGCGGCAGTCTTGGTCGCGGCAGTCTTGGTCCCGCTGCTCTTGGTGGTTTTTCTGGCCATGGTTCCGAGGTGCCGCGCGGCGCCCGCCCCATTGGCGGAAACCCGATAAGGCCCGGTTCTACCAGACCTTATCGGCAACGGTCGAGAATGAAGCCGGCCTGTGGGGAAGCTCGCATCGACCACGACCTGATGAATTCCAAGGCGCGTTCGTCCTGCAAGGCCCGACGAGCCGTCGGTCATCCTGCCTGACAACGTCCGGTGTATTTTGTTATGATCGCTCTTGGCCCGATGGACGTTGCAATCATGCGAACTTTCCATCCGCCGTGGACGGTTGAAGATGACGAGGGGGGAGCGGTTCGTTGCTCAACTACCCGGGAAGGCCCGCTTCCACGACCGCAACGAGCGGCGCAGCTATGCAGTGGCGCGGCTCGTGGCGGCGCACCTGATCGACCGCCCGGAACTCGTCCAGCATGGCCGCGCCTATATGGAGCGGCATATGCGCGCGGATCCCTCGCAGCACGCTTATTACCGTCTTTGGCAGGACCTGCTGCGGCACGATATCGACCAGGTCGTCTGCCGTCTCCTGGAGGACAGTGACAAGGGAGCGCTCCTGCGCGACACGCAGCCGGTCTTTTACGTGCCCTCGATCGAGGAGCGGCGAGAGATCTCCGCCCAATCGAGACCTCCCCTGACCGCCTCGACGACGGTCGGCCCGCAGCCATGATCATGCGCCGCCGCAGCATCGACCACCTGTTGCGGGCGGCGAATGTCACCGGCCAGATACGGCTTGTCCTGATCGGATCCGGCCGGTCATCGCGCGGCAAGGTAATCTTCCCGGCAACATGATGATGACGCCAGAGATCGATATCTACGCAGCTGATGCGGAAGACGTCGAAGCGATCTCGGAACAGATCGACGGCAGCATCGGGCAGAATTCCGCGTTCCACAATGAGTTTGGCTATTACAGCGACGGCGTATCGCCCGAGACGGCAACGATGCCGCGCGACTGGCAGGACCGAGCCATCGAATATCACGGTCCGGACTGTCCCGGCGTCACCGCCATCGTTCCCGAAGAAAACGATATCGCGCTGGCCAAGCTCGTTGCATGGCGGGAAAAGGATCGGATCTGGCTGGCTCATGGCTTGAACGCCGGCATATTGCATCTCGAGACGATGGCCGATCGCCTCGATCGCATGCCGGAGATTGACCCCGACCGCGGCGTTCCCCCTCATCAAGAGCTGGCGCGTCGGTTGAGACATCTCGGAACGACGTGCGGGATCGATCTTGTCATCGGCACGCCGCGAGAACCGGCTGGGCCATCGAAATAGCGCCAAAGCGACCGTCTGTACGGGGGCCTCCGAGGGACCTCGGTCGATCGCTAGCTGTGCAGCGCGCCGAACGGCACCGACAGGAGCCGCACCAGATCGGCCTGCCGATGCGTCCCGGTCTTCTGCATCAGGGCTTTGACATGCGAGCGGATCGTCTCGCGCGACAGGTTCGAGGCCGTCGCGAGGCCGCCGACGGTCTTGCCGGCGAGCAAGGCCGTCGCGACACGCGCCTCGGCCGGCGTGAGGTCGAACAGCCCCTCGATCAAGGCCGAACTCGCCTGCCCCTTGAGTGACACGGGAATCATGACCAGCAGCCAGTCGAGACCGGAAAACACATCATGGCCGGCGCCGCTGATCGGCACGAGATGGGCGATGAAGGGGGATTGAGCGGCGCTTCCCGCGATCGGGAAGGATGCCCCGGCGCCGGCCGGCCTATCGCGAAGCGGAACACGCAGTGCGGCCGCCAACAGGCCGTCGGCCTTGTCCTGGGCCAATTGCACGCGCGCGCGGCGGTCCAGCACCACGTCGGGAATCAAGTCCTGGAACAACATGTTGGCGACGCGCAGCACACCCGTGGTGGTCAGCGCGGCCGCCGGCAGGCCGAGCGCATCCAGTGCCTGCACCGCGGCTCGTGCCTGTTCGAGCTTGAGCTGCGCCGAAATGAAGGCCGACCGGGCGAGATGGGGCCTGAGATCGGACAGGCGGTCGACCGCCGCCCGCGAGACCGGGCCTTTTTCATAGGCACGGTGGATCGACACGATGATCTGGGTGTCGAAAGGCCCTGTAATCAGCGTACCGGTGCCCCAGGACATGCCCTGGGGGCGGAGAAATTCGAGATAGTAGGGATCCTGCTCGATCTCCTCCCGCGTGAAAATGTCGAGGTCATTGGTGAAGCGCGGCTCGCGGCGTGCCAGCGTGCGAGCGCCTTGCGGATTGCGGGCCATCCAGCCGTCCTCGACGAAGACACGCAGCGGCTCCTGGATCGCCTGATTGCCGATCGCCCCAGTGACATCGGTGCCATCGGTGGTGAACAGGATCGCGGGGCGGCAACCGGCAAGCTCGGCGAGGTCATCCAGAACGCCAGGCCAGAGCTCAGGCAGCGCGGCGGCCTCGTAGATCCTCTCCAGCAGCAGCTCGCTCATATCGCTCCGCCAATCCACCGTCTCGCATGTCCCACAGAGGGTCGGCGACGTGTGTGTTGTCCAAAAGACAGCTTTCTCCGGATCCGATCAATAGCCTGCTTGCCTCATGTCGGGGATGTCAATTGACACAGCGGCAGATCTCTTAGTGATCTGATATGTCTATCATCAAGATAATTGATAGCTAAGAGACATT
>BFBZ01001359.1_pt1 | contig 16623 bp, 12 predicted proteins | sample 1888401 | NCBI WGS metagenome assembly BFBZ01 (sample SAMD00112614, study PRJDB3348) | symbiont metagenome | host: Chara braunii | reverse complement strand
TTCCGATGACAGCCGGGCTGACGCGCGCGCGGACACCCATCTGATTCGTTCGCTGCTCATCGGCATATTCATCTTCATGGCCATCTACGCGCTCTACTTCGCCAAAGCGTTCTTCATGCCGGTCATCCTGGCGTTCCTGCTGGCGCTGACACTGACGCCGATTGTCCGCTTCCTGCGCAAACGCGGCATTCCCGAAGCGCTGTCGGCAACGCTGCTGGTGATCCTGTCGCTCTTCTTCGTCGTCAGCGCCGGCTATCTGTTGAGCGGGCCAGTCATCGATCTCATCAACAACACCTCCTCGATCGGCCAGCAGCTGACGGAGCGCCTGGCGCAGCTGCGTCGCCCGTTCGAGAAGATCATGCAGATTTCGCACCAGTTGGAGGGGTTGACCGAGACAACCCAGGAACCCGGCATCCAGCGGGTCGCGGTGGCGCAGTCCGGCATCCTGTCTTCCGCGGCCAGCAACCTCCTGTCGGCGGGAACAAGCTTCACCATCATCTTCGTGCTGTCGCTGTTCCTGCTCGCCTCCGGCACGATGTTTTATGAAAAGATCATCCAGTCCTTCGCCAGCCTGAGCGAGAAGAAGCGGGCGCTGCGCGTCGTCTATGATGTCGAGAGCGAAATCTCGCACTATCTGCTCACCGTGACGATCATCAATGCCGGCCTTGGCACGGTCATCGGCCTTGGCTTGTGGGCGCTTGGCATGCCCAATCCGCTGGTCTGGGGTGCTGCCGCGGCCCTGCTCAATTTCCTGCCCTATGTCGGGGCGTTGATGACCATCATGCTTGTCACGGTCATCGCCCTGATCAGCTTCGACACGATCTCATATGCGTTGCTGGCGCCGGCCTTCGTGCTTTTGTGCGATATCGTCGAGGGACAGTTCGTGACGCCCATGGTGGTCGGCCGGCGCCTGGAGATCAACGCGGTGGCGATCTTCATCGCCATCGCCTTCTGGTCGTGGCTGTGGGGCTTCGTCGGCGCGCTGATGGCGGTGCCGCTGCTGGTTGTCATCAAGGTGTTCTGCGACCATTTCGACGGCCTGACCCATGTCGGCAATTTCCTGGCCGCGCAACAGACGGCCGTGGTCGAGGACGAGACCGTCGAGGTCGCCGACAAAGCCGGATAGATCGGCACCCCATTGTTTGCGACGCCCGAACCGAATGCCTATATCGAGCCGGTCACCGTGCGGACCCTTTCCAATGACCGATGCAGTCTTCGATCTCGACGCCTATTTCGCCCGCATCGGCCATACCGGCAGGAGCGACGCGTCACTGGAAACGCTAGAGACCCTGCATAGGCTGCATCCGCAAGCGATTCCCTTCGAAAATGTCGATCCGTTTCTGGGCCGGCAAGTTCTGCTTGACCTCGCCTCGTTGCAGAAGAAAGTCATTGCCGATCGCCGGGGCGGCTATTGTTTCGAACATAATCTGATTTTGATGCATGCGCTGAAGGCGCTCGGTTTTGAGGTCAGCGGCCTCGCCGCGCGCGTACTCTGGGGCCAGCCCGAGGATGCCGTCACCACGCGTAGCCACATGCTGCTGCGTGTCGAACTCGGCGGCCGAACCCACATCGCCGATGTCGGCTTTGGCGGGATGACCCTGACCGCGCCGCTGCTGCTCGAACCGGGCCTCGAACAGCGGACGCCCCATGAAACGTACCGCATCGTCGAAACGGGCGATCATTTCCGCCTGCAGGCCAGTGTTGGCGGCGATTGGCGCACACTCTACCGCTTCGACATGCAGCCGCAGCATGAGATTGACTATTCGGTCGCCAACTATTTCCTTTCGACCCATCCAACCTCGCATTTCCTGTCCACCATCGTCGCGGCGCGCGCCTTGCCCGACCGGCGTTACGCGCTTCGCGGCAACCGGCTGTCGATCCATCATCTTGGTGGCCGCACCGAGCAGAAGGAGATGGCGACAGCGGTCGAGCTGGCGGAGACGCTGGAGCATCTGCTCGAAATCATCATCCCAGACCGTGCGGCCTTCGAGGCCGGGCTACGGCAGAAGAAAATCGTGGAGTCCTAGACGATGGCCGCTCTTTCCGTTCTCGACCTGTCACCGATCGTCGAAGGCAGTGATGCCTCTCAGTCGCTGGCCAATTCGCTCGMCCTCGCCCGCCATGCCGAGCGGCTGGGCTACAAGCGTTACTGGCTGGCCGAGCATCACAACATGCCGGGCATCGCGAGTGCTGCCACGGCGGTCGTCATCGGCCATGTCGCCGGAGGCACGAAGTCCATCCGCGTCGGCGCCGGCGGCATCATGCTGCCCAACCATTCGCCCCTGGTCATTGCCGAGCAGTTCGGCACACTGGCGGCGCTCTTTCCCAGCCGCATCGATCTCGGCATCGGCCGTGCGCCCGGCACCGACATGGGCACGGCACGCGCGCTGCGCCGCAACCTCGAAGCCGGCGTCGACAATTTCCCGCAGGATGTCATCGAGCTGATGGGCTATTTCCAGCCGGCCGAAGAGGGCCAGCGACTGCGCGCCGTGCCGGGCGAGGGCCAGAATGTGCCGGTGTGGATCCTCGGCTCCAGCCTCTACGGCGCGCAGCTCGCCGCCATGCTCGGCCTGCCCTACGCCTTCGCCTCGCATTTCGCGCCGGCCGAACTCGACCATGCGCTCGACATCTACCGTTCGCGCTTCCAGCCGTCGGAGCAGCTCGACAAGCCCTATGTGATGCTCGGCCTCAACGTCTTTGCCGCGCCCACCGACGCCGAGGCGCGGCTGTTGTTCACCTCGCTGCAGCAGGCCTTCGTAAATCTGCGCACCGGCCGCCCCGGCAGGCTGCCGCCACCTGTCGAGGGCTATGACCGCGACCTCGACCCGATGGCCAAGAGCATGCTTGGCCAGGCACTGTCCTGCGCCGTGGTCGGCTCCCCGGACACGGTGAGGCAAGGCATCGACGCCTTCGTGCGGCGAACCGGCGCCGACGAGTTGATGGTCACCGCGCAGATTTTCGACCATGCCGCCCGCGTGCGGTCCTTCGAGATCCTGGCCGACGCCCACAAATCGCTGGCTGAAGCCGCCTAACTATTTGTTTTCCCGCGATTTCGTGCGCCAGCTTTGCCGGAATTGCTTCAGGACACTTTTGCCGACGGCATCCTTTTGCTAAGGGCGGAACATCTCTCTCAAGATCGAGTTCCGCCTGTGAAAAATGACCATGACGCGCGACTGCATTTCGCCATCGAACTGGCGCGGCGCGCGGGCGAACTGGGGCTGAAATATTTCCGCGACCTCGACAACCTGACCATAGAGAGCAAGGGCCATCAGGACCTGGTCTCGGATGGCGACCGCGAGGTGGAACTGTTCGTCCGCGCTGTGATCGCCGCCGAATACCCGCAAGATGGCATCGTCGGCGAGGAACATGCCAGCGTTGCCGGATCGACGGGATATGTCTGGGTGATCGACCCTATCGACGGTACAGCCAACTTCGTGCGGGGCATTCCGGCCTGGTGCGTGGTGATTGCTTGCGCCAAGGATGGGGAGACCGTCGTCGGCGTGATCCATGAGCCTTCGACCGATGAGACATTCCATTGCCGGCGTGGCGGCGGCGCCTTCGTCAACGGCAGGCCGATCAAGACCAGCACCGCCACCAGCCTGGAGGAAGGCTCGGTGGGAACCGGGTTTTCGAACCGGGCTGAGGCCGACAATATCGGCGTGCTGATCCGTCTCATCCTGGCCGAAGGCGGCGTCTTCTTCCGCAACGCGTCCGGCGCCCTGATGCTTGCCTATGCTGCCGCCGGCAGGCTGCTTGGCTACGTTGAAGAGCACATGAACGCCTGGGATTGCCTGGCCGGCCTGCTGCTGGTCGAGGAAGCCGGCGGCGCGATCGTCAAGCCCGATCCGAAGACGGTGCTGCAGGACGGGACTTTGGTGATCGCTGGCGGAAGGGACATCTTTCCAAAGCTGCGGGAGCTTTGCACGGACGCCTTCAAACTCTGAACTGCGTCGGTTGATCAGGGCTCTGTGCGATCGCGCCCAGCGGGCGGCATGAGTTGCGGATCATCAGGCGACCCTTGAGCACCAGCTTGCGCGGGGGCGCGTCCCTGTTGCCGGCGAGACGGTCGAGCAGGAGACTGGCCGCCTGTTCGCCGATCGCCTGCACAGGCTGCGCCACCGTGGTCAGTTGCGGCTGGAAAACATCCGACCACGGAAAATCGTCGAAACAGGCAACGGAAATATCCTCCGGGCAGGACAGCCCGATGTCGCGGATCGCCTTCATGGTGCCGATCACCATCGGATTGTTGGCCGAGAAGATCGCGCTTGGCCGATCGTGCGAAGACAGGAGTTGCATGGTGGCGTTGTAGCCGTCGATCTCGTGGAAATTGCCGGAGCGAATCAGCTCCTCGGCCACCGGCAGGCCGGCGGCGTGAAGCGCCTCGCGATATCCCTTCATGCGGTCATGCATGGGCGAAATGTCGGATGTGCCGGTGATGTAGCCGATGCGGCGATGGCCGAGGTTGATCAGGTAGGTGATGGCATCGAACACCGCGCGATGGTTGTCGAGGACCACCGTGTCGGTGTCGACGCCCTCGCAGATGCGGTCGAGCAGCACAACCGGCACATTGGCGTCATCGACGATTCCCTTGAGGATCGCGCCATCGCCGACACGCGCCACGATCAGCCCGTCGACCATGCGGTCGAGCAGCAGCCTGATCTGGTCGTCCTGGGTGTTCAGGTCCTCGTCCGTGCAACACAGCATGACGGCATAGCCGGCCCGGTCGAAGGCCTGCTGGATGACCGAGACGACATCGGTGAAGAACGGGTTGGTGATGTGCGGGACGGTCAGGCCGATAGTGCGTGTCGTGCCCATCTTCAGGCTGCGGGCGATCGCGTTGCGCTTGTAGCCGATGTCGCGGATCGCCTGCTCGATGCGCTGGCTGAGTTCGGGACTTACGGTCGCCGTGCCGTTGATCAGCGCCGACACGGTGGCGACCGAAACACGCGCCGCTTCGGCCACGTGAAGCATGGTGGGCGCGGTGGATTTTCGCTGCCTTGTTCGTTTGAGTTCAGCCATTTTCGAAACGTTTCGCCACCCTTCCCTGTCCTATACCTACGGAATAGCTCGGTTTTTCGCAAGAATTGAAATCGGTCAATCCTGCGTTATCAGATATCGGCTTGACACGATCGAAACGTTTAGATTAGCGTTTGACGAGAGCTGACGACGACGGAAGGGAGGCCGCCATTGTCATGGAACACAGCCGTTCCCTTTCCCCGGAGCACAATGCGGCGGCGTCGGATCGTTCGGACACGATCCTGAGCGCGGAGCATATTTCCAAGAGCTTTGGCGGCATTTCAGCGCTTACCGACGTTCGCTTTGACCTGCGTCGCGGCGAGGTCCACGCCCTGATGGGCGAGAACGGCGCCGGCAAGTCGACGCTGATGAAGATCCTCTCCGGCGTCTATACCGGCTATGACGGCACGGTTCGCATCGACGGCCGCCCGGCCAGCTTCACAGGGGTTCGGGACGCGGAGGAAGCCGGCATCGCCATCATCCACCAGGAACTCAACCTGGTTCCCGAACTCAGCGTCGCCGACAATATCTTTCTCGGCCGCGAGAAGCTGATTGCCGGGCTGATCGTCGATCGCAAGGCGAGCAGCCGTGCCGCCGCCGCGCTTTTGCAGAGGCTCGGCATCGAACTCGATCCGGAGGCGCGTGTCGGTTCCCTGCGCGTCGGCGAACAGCAACTGGTCGAGATCGCCAAGGCCTTGTCGATGTCGGCGCGCATCCTGATCATGGACGAGCCGACCTCGGCACTATCACCGGCCGAATGCCAAAGGTTGTTCCGGATTGTCGGCCAGCTTGCCGAAAGCGGCGTTGCCATCGTCTACATCTCGCACCGCATCGACGAGGTCATGCACTTGGCCGGCCGCGTCACGGTGTTCCGCGATGGACGCCATGTGTTGACGCGGTCGATGGCCGAGTTGGACGAAAATGCCATCATCTCGGCGATGGTCGGGCGAGACCTGCTCGCATCCTCCCAAGACGAGCGGGATCCCGGCAAGGTTGTGCTTTCGGTCAGCAACCTGTCACTGGCGAAGTCCGATCGCCAAGGATGGCGAGAGGTGATAGGCGGCGTCAGTTTCGATCTTGCCGCTGGGGAAATCCTTGGCATAGGCGGGCTGCTGGGCTCGGGTCGTACCGAAATCCTCGAAACGATCTTCGGCTCAACTGACGGCCGCTCGGGCGGCGAAATCCGACTCGACGGTGCGCCCGTCGATATCCGCTCGCCCCGCGATGCAAGGCGGCTGGGTATCGCGCTGGTGACCGAGGACCGCAAGACGCAAGGGCTGCATCTGCAGGCATCGATCACCGACAATGTGGCGCTGCCGCTGGTGGGCACACTGGCGCGGTTTGGCGTCCGCTCGTTAGCCGGCGAACAGGAACTGGCACGGCATGCGGTCAAGGCGCTTGGCATACGCTGCGGGAGCATCGACCAAGCTGCCCGCACACTCTCCGGCGGCAATCAGCAGAAGGTCGTCATCGGCAAATGGCTGGCGACGAGGCCAAGGGTGCTGCTGCTTGACGAGCCGACGCGCGGCATCGATGTCGGCGCCAAACGCGAGATCTACGACCTCATCTTCAGGCTGGCGCGGGACGGGCTCGCCATCGCCGTCATCAGTTCCGAACTGCCGGAACTGCTGCATCTTTCCGACCGCATCCTGGTGATGGCCGACGGCCGCCAGACAGGCATCCTTTCCCGCGAGGCGGCAAGCGAAGAGGCGATCATGCGCCTTGCGGCCCCCCGCCGGACGATCTCGAGACCAGCCGCATGAGTGCCCTGAAGCTTCTGTCCAGGACCAAGCTCTACTGGGGCCTGATCGCCATCTTCCTGATCGGGGTGCTGGGCTCGCCGATCAGTTCGAAGGGCAACAACATCTTCCTCTCCTATGGCAACCTGCTCGACGTGCTGCGCCAGGTGTCGACCACCGGCCTGATCGCAACCGGCATGACGGCGGTGATCATCACTGGCGGCATCGACCTTTCGGTCGGCTCGCTGATGGCGATCTGCTCTGTGGTCTGCGCCATGCTGCTGACGGTTCCGGGCGTGACGCCAGCGGTCGTGCTGGGCGTGCCTACGGTTGCCGTGGCAGCGCTTTGCCTCGGCTTCGTGGTGACGCGGTTCATCTTCCTCAACATCGCGAAATCCCGCGCCGGCGCCGCGCGTGACGTCAGGCTGGACGGCATTCGTGGTCTGGTCACGCCCGGCATCGTCGGGGTGATCCTGTGCTGCCTGTCCTTGTGGTTCCTGCTGCCGCAGATCGAACCGAAATTCGGCGTGCTCGGCGTGTTGCTGGTGGCGCCCTGCGTCGGCCTGCTGTTTGGCGCGATCAACGGCTTCATCATCGTCGCCGGGCGGCTGCAGCCTTTCATCGTCACGCTGGCGATGATGGTGACGGCGCTTGGCATCGCCCGGCTGMCCGCCGGCCAGAACAATGCTGTGCTGCCGGTCTATACCGGCTCCAACGCCACCGCCGATTTCGAGATGCTGCGCTCTCTGGTGTTCGGCGTCATTCCGATGCCCGGCCTGTTCTTCCTCGGCGCCATCCTGATCTATGGCGCGGTGCTGCGCTTCACGCCCTTCGGCCGCTACGTCTATGCGATCGGCGGCAATGAGGAGGCAGCCCGGCTTTCCGGCATCGCCGCCGGCCGCGTCAAGATCGTCACCTACGCCGTGTCGGGTCTGCTCGCCGGGATCGCCGCCGTGCTCTATGTCGCGCAGTACAGGCAGGGCAAGCCCGACGCCGGCGCCGGGCTGGAGCTCGACGCCATCGCCGCCGTGGTCATCGGCGGCACCAGCCTGATGGGCGGACGCGGCAGCCTGACCGGCACCTTCTGCGGCGTGCTGATCTTCGGCCTGCTGTCCAACATCCTGCAGCTTCACAACATCAATTCGAACCTTCAGCTGGTGCTGAAGGGGATGATCATCATCGGCACCGTGCTCGTGCAGGAGCGCAATGCCGGTGATCTCCTGGCCCATCTGCGCCTGCCCGGCGGGCAAGCGGCGCACAAGGAAACGACCGCGGCAAAGCGGCCGTCACAAGAGACCCCGTCTCTAAATCTTGGAGGAAACAAGAAATGAAACGACGTGACATGCTGAAGCTTGCCGCCTTTGGCGCGGCACTGCTGACCACGACGGCGCTGCTGACCACCGGCAACGCCTATGCGCAGGACAAGAAATGGAAGATCGGCTTTTCGCAGGTGACCACCATTGAACCGTGGCGCGCCCAGTTCAACAAGGACATCCTGGCCGAAGCCGCCAAGCATCCGAATGTCGAGCTGATCGTCACCGACGGCGAGGACAAGACCGAGAAGCAGGTCGCCGATGTCGAGAACCTGATCCGCCAGGAAGTCGATGCGCTGCTGATCTCGCCCAAGGAATCGGCCGGCCTGACCGGCGTCGTGCAGCAGGCCATCGACGCCAAGATCCCGGTCTTCGTGCTCGACCGCAATGTCGACACCAAGGACTTCACCCAGTTCGTCGGCGGAGACAACAAGCTGATCGGCCGCGCGGCCGGCGAATATGCCGTCGAGCTGCTCGGCGGCAAGGGCAAGGCCGCCGGCAATGTCGTCGAGATATGGGGCGGCATGGGCACCGAGCCGGCGCATGACCGCCATGACGGTTTCCATGAATTCACCGACAAGGAACCGGGCATCAAATATCTGCTAGACCAGCAGTCCGGCGACTGGAAGCAGGACCAGGCCTACAACATCATGGCGACCGCGCTGCGCAACAACGAGAAGATCGATCTCGTCTACGGCCACAACGACCCGATGGCCTATGGCGCCTATCTCGCCGCCAAGGATGCCGGCCGCGAGAAGGACATCAAGTTCATCGGCATCGACGGCCTGCCCAATGAAGGCGTGCAACTGGTCAACAAGGGCGAGCTGACGGCGACCTTCACCTATGTGACCCCTGGCGCCGAAGGCCTGCGGCAGGCGATCAAGTTCCTGAACGGCGAGAAGGTCGAGAAGACCATCACCTTGCCGACGCAGAAGATCACCAAGGAGAATGCGGCGCAGGTGCTGAAGGATAACGGGCTCTGAGGTTGTGAGGTTTATCGGATGGGTTCGCGCTGCCCCTCATCCGCCTGCCGGCACCTTCTCCCCGTATAGAAACGGGGAGAAGGACGATGGCCGCAACGCTGGCGTCCTCTTTGCAACGCTGAAAATTGGCGAAACGGTCGATGACGGCGCCTTTCTCCCCGTCACCATACGGGGAGAAATGTCCGGCAGGACAATGAGGGGCGGCGCAGACGTGACAAAGCGGATGCTGCTACTGCCTTGACGCACCCCGCAAAAGGCGGCAACTCACGCCAGCTTGGCAAGCAGCCTCATGAAGGTGGCGATCTCCTTGGCCGAGAGCGGCGCCAGCGTTTCCTGGGTGATCTCACGGGCAAGCGGGATAAGGCGTTCCACCGCGTCGCGGCCTTCCGCGGTCAGGTTGACCAGCAGCCGCCTTTTGTCGACCTCATGCTTGGAGAGCTCGACCAGACCGCGCGCCTTCAACCGGTCGATGACGCCCTTCACCGTCGCCGCGTCCATGGCGATCAGCGTGCCCAGCTGATTCTGCGAGGTCTCGCCGACGTCGCGCAGCTTGGCCAGTGCAGCGAATTGCGGCGGCGTCAGGTCGGCGATATGCGCGGCGAAGATCGAGACATGGCGCTGGTGCGCCTTGCGCAGGATGAAGCCGACCTGCTCCTGCAGGTGGTAGTCGTGATCGTCAGGCTCTTCTGCCTCGACCAACTTCAGCAGGTTGTCCTCGCCGCTCACCGCAGCCCGTCCCAGGCCTTGATACCATCGGCCGCGAGGCCGCCCATGCGATCATGCACGCGCGGGCCGCAGGTCATGGCCAGGCAGAACAGGATCTCCTCGGGGCGCGGACCGTCGCTGATGCCGACTTCCATCGCATCGAAATGGCTGCGCACATAGGCGGCGTTGATGTGGCCAAGCGGCACGTCGAGCCGCGAACCAAAGGCGCCGACTTTCTTCGCCGACGGCACGATCGCCTTGGCGTCGCCCAGCCGCTCGCGCATGGCATAGCCCCCCGGCACATGCCAGAGCGCTCCGTGCTCAAGCTCGCCAGCCGTGCCGACGATGGCGCCCTTGCCGTAACCGTCGATCTGTTTGACGTCGTCACCGAGCGCCGCGATCAGCCTATCGGCGAGCAGCAGGCCAAGCGGCTTCAGATCGTCCATGGCGCTCTGCAGATCCTCGACATAGCGTCCGGCGAACGGGTTCCTGACCAGCGCCATGGCGGCGGCGCGCCGGCGCGGCACCTTGGCGACCGGCCCGCCCTCGTGAAAGATCTCTTCGGTCAGAACCGCGATCTTGCGGATCGGAAACTCAGGCATGGGCAACTTCCTTCCCTGGACTTTTGTTGGGCGCGGCTAGCGCCATGGAACCACTGATGCGGGCCTGGCCGGCAAGAAACAGCGCCGATGCGGCGATCAGGCCGCGCCGGCGAAAATCTTCCGCGACAGCAAGGCCATTGTCCAGCGCCCGTTCCACTTCGCCAAGCGCAAGCGTGCCGACGCCTTGTGTCACCAGCCGCGCGCCTAGATCGCTGTCGGGCGACAGTTCGCATGCGGGAGTGCGCTTGATCGCGGGATTGCCGGGCAGGTTTACCGCGTTGGCAATAAGCGTGGCCGCCGCGTCGGCCTCGGCGCCGGTCCGCGCGAGCACGGTGACGGCGTCGGCTATGCCAAGGGAGAAGGAGCGGCCGCGCCAGCCGCTGGTGGCGACACCGCGAATGCCATCTCCCGAGCGAATCGTGATCCTGTCGGCGATGTCGGGGCCGGTGCCGGCGACCGCCAAACCCATCGACTGGCCCCTTCCGATGTAGAGAGCGCAATCGCCGCCATTGTTGACATAGGCCCGATCGAGCTTGCGGCCGGCAACCAGCGCGGCAAGCATTTCGTCGGCTACCGATCCCGCGACGGCGGCCATCGGCGTTATGAAACAGTCCGCCAAGGGGATGACGGCCGCTTCCATGCGGCGCGCCGTCGGGCCGTCAAAGACGCGCGGCGCCAGGAAAAACGCCGGGAGCCGCAATTCGGGAAGCTCCTTGACCAGCTCGATCAGGATCGTCTGGAACCGCGCGACGGCCTGCTCATAGGCCAAGCGGCATTCCCGCACCTCGCCAAAGGCCTCGACGATCAGGTCGATCGGCCCATGGTTGAGATGCAGCCGCTTGCCATCCTGCAGCCAATGCGCTTGCGGGCCGTCCATCATCCCGCCCCGTTCGACGCCGCGCGCCGCAACTGCGCCAGCGGCGGCCACGGATTGCCGGCTGGAGAACTCGTGCCGTGACGCGGATTGAGATACTCGCCGCCTTTGGCGACGATGTCCTCGATGCTGCGGATCTCGGCCTCGTAGCCGCCCAGCCTGATATAGTCATCGCGGCGCAAGGTGAACTCGATCGGCGCCACCAGCGCGGGGGTCGGCACATAGCCGAAGGCGCCCTCCGGCACGCGGGTGACATCGACCATCAGCGTGATGCCACCGCCTGGCCAGACATAGACCGGGGCACCACCGACCGTGACATAGGTTTTCAAGCCTTGCACGGAGCGGGTGAGATTGACCGGGTTCTCGGTGACGCCGGCGCGCAGCGAACCGCCGGCGCCGCCGATGAACAGCACGGTGCAAAGCGCTGGCTCGCAATTGTCCTCGATCAGACCGACGGATTTCTGCAGCCGCTCGGGAAACGGTTTCTGGACCGGCTTCAGGTCGTCATCAAGCTCGTAATAGGCAAACTGCTCGCCGGTGGTCGAAACCATCAGCAGCGACAGGCCGGGGCGTGCGCCCTTCCCGGCGTTCCACTCGCCGAGGATAGACAGCGGGTCGGAAATGCTGGTGCCACCCCAGCCGAGGCCGGGCTCGGAGACCTTGAAATAGCGGCCCGGCGTCGAACGGCGGCCGATGATCTTTATGCCGGTGTCCTGCCATCCCAGCACCTTGCCGGCCTGGTGCTCGGAGACGACACCGGTGATGTGGTCGTCGACCACCACCACCTCGTCGACGAGGCCGCGCCACTGGGTAGCGAACATGCCGATGGTCGCCGAACCGCAGCCGACGCGCATGCGGTGCTCCAGCTTGCCGTCGATGACAGGTGGTTTGCCGGCTTCGACGATGATGGTGGCGCCGCCGTCGATGGCAAGTTCGACCGGCTTGCGGTTGCAGAGCTTGAGCAGCGCATCGCAGGTCGCGCGCCCTTCCGCCTTGGAGCCGCCAGTGAGGTGGTGCACGCCGCCGAGCGACAGCATCTGCGAACCATATTCGCCTGTCGTGACGTGGCCGATCGCTTCGCCTTGCGATCGCACGGTGGCTGTCTCATCGCCGATGTGACGGTCGGTGTCGATCTTCACCTTGACGCCGCAGTAGGAGAAGATTCCTTCCGTGACCACGGTGACGAGATCGACGCCCTCGACCTCCTGGCTGACGATGAAGGGGGCCGGCTTGTAGTCGGGATAGGTGGTGCCCGCGCCAATCGCGGTAACGAAGCGGCGGCCGGTGTTGACCAGTTCGCCGGCCCATGCCTCGCCGTCGGCGACGAAAGGCACCATGGCAACGCCGGTCTCCGCCGCATGGTCGAGGATGGTCAGCGGGTCCATCCGCACGATTCGGCCAGCGACATTGCCGTAGCGGTCGCAGGCGCCGGTGCGGCCATCGGCGATGTAGCACATGACCGGGCAGGCATCGCAGCGGATCTTCTCCGCCACCAGCTTCTCGCCGGGATCGTGGGTTTCGAAGCGTTCGGCAAGCTCGCTCATCGGCGTGCCTCCTTTTCGCGGATGCCATCTCTTTCACGGATGCCAGCGCGGATGCGCGTCGGCGTAGCCGGAACCTTGGTGGCCAGCACGCCGGTGGCGTGGCGGATGGCGTTGAGGATCGCCGGTGCGGTGGGGATCAGCACATGCTCGCCCAGCCCCTTGGCGCCGAACGGCCCTTCCGGATCGGGAACCTCGACCAATATGGTCTCGATCGGCGGCACGTCGCCGATGGTCGGGATCAGGTAATCATGCAGATTCTCGGTGCGGCCGGGGATATATTCCTCCATCAGCGCCATGCCGATGCCCTGCGCGATGCCGCCCTCGATCTGGCCTTCGACCAGCAGCGGGTTGATCGCCTTGCCGACATCGTGCGCGGCGGTGATCTTGATCAGCTTCACCGTGCCCAGCTTGAGATCGACCTCGAGCTCGGCGATCTGCGCGCCGTAGCCATAGACGGCATAGGGTTTACCCTGGCCCTTGGCATCAAGCGGCAGCGTCGGGGGATCGTAGGTTTCTTCAGCACGGAAGACGAAACCATCCGCAACCGCATCGAGAGCGGTGAGATCGATGCGGCGGGTAGCCTCGCCCTCGCGTATGACGACGGCCGAACCGTCGAGCTGTAGGGACGCGTTTTCCGAAACATTGGCAAAGCGAAGGATCTTCTCGCGCAAGGCGCGGCCTGCCTTTTCGGCCGCCCTGCCGGTGACGAAGGTCTGGCGCGAGGCCGAGGTCTTGCCAGCGTCGGGGGTGATCGCCGTGTCGGCGCTCTTCAGGCGGAATCTTTCCAGCGGCAGGCCAAGTGCATCGGCGCAGATCTGGGTGATGACGGTGTTGGAACCCTGACCGATATCGACGGCGCCCTGATGCAGGATGATGTCGCCCGATGGCGAGATGCCGACCCGTATGGTCGACGGGTTTGGCAGCGAAGTGTTGCCGCAGCCATACCAGCAGGACGCGACGCCGACGCCGCGCTTCTTGTTCGCATTGGCAGAATTGAATGTGTCCGCATCGGCCGTGGCCCGCGTCCAGTGTGGCCGCAGGGCCTCAAGGCATTCTGCGATGCCGACGCCAGACTCCAGTCTCTGGCCTGTCACCGTTTCGGAGCCATTGCGAAGGCAATTCTTAAGGCGAAAGTCGAGGCGGTCCATGCCGAGCTTTTCGGCCAGCTCGTCATAGAGGGTTTCCTGCATGATGGTCGCCTGCGGCACGCCGAAGCCGCGGAAGGCGCCGGAGATCGGACCATGCGTGTGGATGGCGCGGCCCTCGGCGCGATAGTTCGGCGTCGCATAGGGGCCGGACGCATGCACCGGCACGCGATTGGCGACGGTCGGCCCCCAGCTGGCATAGGCGCCGGTGTTGAAATCGCCCTCGAAGACCATACCGGTGACATGACCCTCGGCATCGGCGCCGATCGTCGCTTTCATCTCGGCGGGATGGCGCTTGGTCGTCGACATCATCGATTCGTTGCGTGTGTAGACGAGCGCTGCCGGTCGGCCGGTCTTCAGCGCCACAAGGCCGATGAGCGGCTGCAGCGACACATCCAGCTTCGAGCCGAAGCCGCCGCCGGTCGCGGTCGGCACGATGCGTACCTTGTCGACGGCAAGGCCGAGCACCTTTGCTGTATCGTCGCGATCCATATAGGGCGCCTGCGTGCAGGCGACGACGACCAGCGTATCGCCATCCAGATAAGCATAGCCGGCTTCCGGTTCGATATAGGCGTGCTCCACATAGGAGGTGTCGATCGCGCCTGAGACGATGACGGCGGCACTGGCAAGGGCTGCCTCGGGGTCACCGCGCTCGACAAACCCCTTGGTCAACAGGTTGTCCGAGCGGCTGTCATGGATCAGCGCCGCGCCCTTCGCCTGCGCTTCGCAAGGCTGAAGAAAATGCGGCAGTTCGGTCCAGCGGACCGGGAAATCCGACAGGTCGAGATCGAGGATGGCCTCGCGCTCGCCGGCGACCAGCGCCACCGCCTCGCCGCGAAGCCGCGCAAAGCCTTCGGCCAGCGCCGGCTGGTCGGCGAACGGGCCGATAACGCCGAAACAGTTTTTTCCGGGAATATCAGCCGCCGTGAAGACACCGGTGACGCCGGGATGCGCTTTCGTCCAGCCGTCGAGATCGCCGAAGGCGAAGCTGGCGTGATAGTGCGGCGAGCGGACCACCAGCACGGAAAGTGCATCGGCGGGGGAGGAAACGCCCCCCAATTTTTTCCCCCCGGTGACTTTTGGAATGCCGTCGAGCCGGATTGGGGATGAGCCTACGGCATTGCCTGAAGTTGGCATTCTACGATCAAGGTCACGATCCAACCGGGAATGCTGGTGCTGCCCCTCACCCTTACCCTCTCCCCGTAAGGGACGGGAAGAGGGGGGCGTCGACGCTGGAGCTAGTCCCTTCTCCCCGTCACTATGCGGGGAGACGGTGCCGGCAGGCGGATGAGGGGCAGCGTCATCCATTGACGGTTCGAACCGCCCCGCGTCCATCACCGCCGCGATGATCTTCCTGTAGCCGGTGCAGCGGCAGAGAATGCCGCCGAGCGCGTCCTGCACTTCGATCTCGGTCGGGCTGGGCTTCTTGTCCAGCAATGCGGTCGCAGCGACCAGCAGGGCCGGCGTGCAGATGCCGCATTGCGCCGCGCCATGGGCGAGGAAGGAGGCCTGCAACGCCGACAGCCTGCCGTTGGCGAGACCTTCCACCGTCGTCACCGCGGTGCCGGCAGCGGACGCCGCGGACATCAGGCAGGCGCAGACAGGCTCGCCGTCGACCAGCACCGTGCAGGCGCCGCAATCGCCGGCATCGCAACCGACCTTGGTGCCCGTCAGCAGCAGTTCGTCACGCAGCACCAGGGACAGTCGGCGCAGCGGCGGCACGTTGACCGAGATCGCCGATCCATTGACCTCGAAGGCGATGTCAGCCCGCTCAAGGCCTAGCTGAACCCCACCTATATCGGGCAGAGCTTCACTAACTTCAGGCCGAACCTGGCTCATGCTGCCACCATCCCGATCATCGACCCGGAGGCCAGCACGGCGCGGGCAACGATCTCACGCACCGCATCGAGCCTGTATTCGGCGCTTCCACGCACGTCCGTGATCGGCGATAGCTCTTCCATCGGCGCGGATTGGACCGCATTGGCGAGCCGGTGGTCCGCCGGCAACCCTTGCAAGGCTGCCTCGACGGCGACAAGGCGCTTGGCGACCGCTGAACAGGAGCCAACGGCGACGGCCGCCTCCGTGACCGTGCCGTGGTCGATGACAAGACGCGCCGCCACCATGGCGATGGAGATGACCAGGTAGCGCCGCGCGCCAAGCTTGACGAATGCCGACGTGCCATCGGCCGCGGGCTTCGGCACGCGGATGGCAGTGACCATCTCGCCGCGCTGCAGGGCCGTGCGGCGGTTGCCAAGAATGAACTCCCGCAGGGGTATATGCCGCGTCGTCATCGCGGATCGCAGTTCGACATCCGCATCGAGCACGAGCAGGCCCGGCACACCGTCGGCTGCCGGAGAGGCGTTGCAGAGATTGCCGGCGATCGAAGCGACGTTCTGAATCTGCACCGAACCGACTTCCCGTGCCGCCTGTTTCAGCGCATCGAAAGCAGGTGGCAGGGGATGGCGGATGATGTCGGTCCAGGTCGTGCGCGCGCCGATGACAAAGTGGCTTTCCGTCTCGGCGATGCCGCGCAGTTCGGCGAGACCGTTGATGTCGAGGACATCATCGCGAAACGGCTTGGCGCCCTGTCCCGGATAGAAATCGGTGCCGCCGGCAAGGATGCGCCACGCCCTTTCGCCAAGCAAAGCGAGCGCTTCGTCGACAGTGGTGGGTTTCGCGTAACGGATCACGCTTTGCCTTCC
>BFBZ01000008.1_pt1 | contig 16644 bp, 12 predicted proteins | sample 1888401 | NCBI WGS metagenome assembly BFBZ01 (sample SAMD00112614, study PRJDB3348) | symbiont metagenome | host: Chara braunii | reverse complement strand
CGATCTGGTGCAGGGAGGCCCGCTTGACCCAATCCGACGACATCACGATTTCCGAAGATCGCCGCGACGCGCTGCGCTATGCGCTCGGGATCGGCAGCGGCGCGGCGCTCGCGGCCGCGATGGCAACCCCGGCCGCGGCGCAGGCGCAGGCCGACAACACGCTGGATCGCATCCGCGCCAACAAGGTGCTGCGGATCGCGGTGCTGCCGGGCGAGCTGCCTTATTTCAACAAGGACCTCGCCACCGGCACCTGGTCCGGATTCTCGATCGAGATGGCCAACGACCTTGCCAAGCTGCTCGACGTCAAGCTGGAATATGTCGAATCGACCTATGGCAATTCGATCCTGGATTTGCAGGCCAACAAGATCGATCTCGGCTTCGCGCTCAACCCGACGCCGCAGCGCGCGCTGGTGGTCGATTTCACCAGCCTCGTGTTCCCGCATCCGTTCGGCGCGATGCTGAAGAAGGGGCTGGAGGCCAAAACCTGGGCCGACATCAACAAGCCGGAGGTCAAGATCGCGGTCGACGTCGGTTCGGCCAACGAGGCGGTGGCGCGGCGCTTTGCGCCCAACGCCACCATCAAGTCGCTGAAATCGCGCGACGAGGTGATGCTGGAGATGTCGTCGGGCCGCGTCGATTGCGTGGTCAACGCGCTGGTGCTCGGGCTGACCGCGATCGCCAAGAACCCGAACCTCGGCACCTACAAGGTCCTGACCTCGCCGTCGGTGACGATCGCGAGCGGCACGGCGGTGCGGCGCGAACAGGACAAGCGCTGGCGTGATTTCCTCTCGGTGTGGATCGACTACAACCGCGGCATCGGCCAGATGCGCGAATGGTTCGTCAAGGGCCTCGGGCTTGCCGGCGTCAAGCCAGAGGACGTGCCGGTGGAGCTGAACATCTGACCATTTGGTCTTGATCGGTCCGAGCCCCGCCTGTCACCTCTCCCTCCGGGAGATGTGACAAAGTTCACACCTTGTCGTAGGTCAGCCCGCGCTCCAGCCGGCGCGCCACCAGCGTCGACGGGAACAGGATCGCGAAATAGATCAGCGCCACGACGGTGTAGACCTCGAGCGGCCGATAGGTGTCGGCGTTGATCAGGGTGGCGTTGTAGACGAGATCGGGCACCGCGATGATCGAGACCAGCGAGGTGTTCTTGAGCTGCGTCACCGACTGGTTGACATAGGGCGCCATCATCGGCTTCAGCGCCTGCGGCAGGATCACGAGCCGCATCAGGCGCCAGCCGCGAAAGCCGAGCGCCTTTGCCGCGTCCCACTGCCCGACCGGCACGCTCTCGATCGAGCCGCGCACGATCTCGGCATAGAACGCGCCGCCATAGAGCGACAGCACGCTGACGGCCGCGACATGCGCCGGGATGTTGACGCCGATCACGACCGGAAAGGCGTAATAGAACCAGATGATCTGCACCAGCAGCGGCGTGCAGCGGAACAGTTCGATATAGGCGATCAAAAGCCAGTCGATCACCGGAATGCGCCGCAGCCGTAGCATGCCGACGATCAGGCCGATCAATGTTCCCAGGATGACGGTGCCGATCGTGTAGGCGATGGTCCAGCCCAGCCCGAGCCAGAACAGGTGGCTGTATTTGGCGAGGATCCCGAAATCCCAGACGTAGTTCATCCTGCCCCTCGGCTGCCGTGCTCACCCTGCGGCCCCAGCATCGCAGGCGACTTCGCGCGAGTCACGCGATATGCCGGCACGACGACGCTGATGATTGTGCCATCACATCAGGGTCAGCCCGCCATCGACAGGCAGCGTCGCGCCGGTGACGTGGCCCGCGTCCGGCGACAGCAGGAAGGCGACGACGGCGGCGACGTCGTCGGGATTGGCCAGCCGCTGCATCGGATTGGCTTTCGCGACACGATCCCAGGTCGCGCTATCCAGCGCGCCGAGCAGGCCGGGGTCCTTGCGGGTATAGCCAGGCATCACGGCATTGGCGGTGGCGCCCGAGGCCGCGAGCTCGATTGCGAGCGATTTCACCAGCACTTCGAGCGCGGCCTTCGCGGCGGCCGATCCCGGATAGGTGGCGCCGGGCACGAAACGATGCGGTCCGAAACTGGAGACCGCGACGACGCGGCCTTGCGGGCTGCGCGCGAGATCGGACAGCGCGGCGGCCGCGATCTCGTGGAATGCCGCCGCCATCACCGCAAAGGCGCGCTCCAGCGCTTCGCGCGGCAGGCTGCCGAAGTCGCGGCGGTCGGCAAAGCCCGCGGCGTGCACGATCGCATCGACCGGACCGAATGCGGATCGTGTCGCTTCAACGAGGTCCGCGCCTGCCCCCGGCCTAGCAAGATCGCCGGTCTGGATCTCGACCCTGGCACCCTTGCCGCGGCATTGCTCCGCGACCGCATTCAGTCGCGCGAGGCCGGCGGCCTCGGCGCCCTGTCCGTGCAGCATCAGCGATTGATCTGGGCCGGCAAGCCGGCGCGCGACCGCGGCGCCGATGCCGGAACCGCCGCCAGTGATGATTGAAACGCGCATGTGGTGCGTGCTGTCGGTGCGATGAGAGACAGCGAACTATAGGTTCGGTGCCGCGAAATGCAAATCGCGCGCCGTCAGCTCACCGCCAAAATCAACGCCACGGCTCGACCAGGATCTTGGTGTGCGCCTCGGGATTGGCGAGATCGGCAAAGGCCTGCGCGACGCCGTCGATGCCGACGCGGCCGGTGACGAGCGATGCGGCATCGACCTGGCCTTCCGCGATCAGGCGCAGCGAATAGGCGAACTCCTCCGGCGTGTAGCCGAGCACGTACTGGACGTTGAGCTCCTTGATGATGCCGAGCATCGGCTCCGACTTGTCGGTCTCCATGCAGACGCCGACCACGACGACACGGGCGCTGCGCGGTGCGCCCTCGAACACCTGCTGCAACACGCCGGGCACACCGACGCATTCGAAGATCAATGCGGGCTTCAGCGGCGGCAGCAGCGCCTGCAGCGGCGGCCGCGCCGCCTTCTCCGCTTCGCTCATCTGGGCGTGCTCGGCCCAGCTCGCATAGGGCTGCGTCCTCGCCGGGTCGACCACGACGTCGGCGCCCATCTTCTCCGCAAGCAGCCGCCGCGCCGGCGAATAATCCGCGGCGACGATCGGGCCGAGCCCCTTGATCTTGAGCGCTGCGATCACCGCGAGCCCAACCGGTCCGCAGCCGATCACCAGCGGCACCTCACCGCCCTTGATGTTGGCCATCGCCACCGCGTGCACGCCGACCGCGAGCGGCTCGGTGAGCGCGGCGTGCTCGGCGGAGAGCCCATTCGGCACTTCGAGCAGCAGCGGTTCGCTGAGCACCATCTGTTCGGCATAGGCGCCGACATAGTCGTTGGAATAGCCGATGCCCTTCGGGCCTTCCGGCGTCAGCAGCGCCGGCAGCGAGCAGACGCGGGTGCCGGGCTTCAGCTTGCGGGTGGTGCCCGGGCCGTAATCGAGCACCTCGCAGCAGAACTCGTGGCCGAACACGACGTCGCGCGACAGATCCATCGGCGCGCGGCCGGGCAGGAACTTGCTCAGCTCCACCATGCGGTGGGCGTGCTTGCGCGCGTGCAGATCGGAACCGCAGATGCCGCAGGCGAGCGATTTGACCAGCAGCTGGCCGGCGCCCGGCTTCGGCTCCGGCATCTGGTCGACGACAATCTCGCCGTTTCTGAAGATCGCTGCGCGCATGTTTCCTCCGCGTGGGTTTTGTCCCACTCATTTTGATGCGTATTTCGTCCCGCGAAATACACTGTCGCGGATCAAGTCCGCAGCAGGCATTCGTTGCAGGACGCTATAGCATGGAGGGTCACCACGTATAGCGCATAACACCCTTGCCGGCGTAGGACTGGGTAACGCCAGAGAACTCGCCCTCGAAGGTCGCGGCCGCCGACCAGCCGTTGCGCCACTTCATCTCGATCGAGGCCGTGGTCAGCGCGGAGTCGCGTGCCTGTGCCGCGCCGTTGACCACGAAGGCTGCGCCCGGCAGCGCCTGGAACACGGCGCCGACCGTGCGATCCGGGTTGAAGTCATGCGCCCAGGCGAGGCGGCCGCGCAGCGTCATGAGGCCAGCATCCACCGCGAACGACTTATCGGTGCGCAGGCCGAACTCGCTCCTGACGTCGGTTACGCTCTTCGCCGCATAGTTCAGCGCGAAGGCGCCACCGCCGGAGATCACGCTCTCCGCATAGGCCGGCAACTCGAAGCTGGTGAACTGCGCGGCAGCGTAAGGCGTCAGCCCGATCCACGGCATCGCGTAGCGATAGCCGCCTTCGAGCCGGCCCGACCACGCATTGGCGTTGAAGTTGGCGCGCAGATGATCGTTGCCCGCGGCTGTGACGATGCGGTCGGTGGTGACGTCCTGCCAGCCATAGGCCAGCGCCGCGCTGAGATAGGCTGCGCCGACGGAGTGGCGGACGAACGCGCCGGCCTGGAACAGGTCGGAGCGCCCCCAGCCGAGACCATTGGTGCTGAAGCTGGTGCCGCCGCCGGCCAGCGCAACACCGGCGATCGTATTCGGCGAGAAGCGATAATCGGCGCCGACAGCGGTGCCGTAGACGCTGCTGCTGCTGTTGTTCGAGCCGAGCACCGCATTGCCGCTGGTGGTCTGCGAGCCGCCATAGCCCGCCGCCCACACGCTCCAGCGCTGCGCGAAGTCGAGCTGCTGCGGCGGCGCCTTGGCGTCAATCGCGGCCAGCGCGTCGCGCGGCTCGGCGCTGCGCGCCGCGTAAGCCAGCGTTGTGCTCTCCTCGGTAAACGGCACAGCGCCCGCGCCGCCACCGACACCGCCATCGCGTCCGGGGACGGACGGATCGGTCAACAGCCCGAGGAACTGGTTCATTGCATTGAACGTCGCCTGCTGCGATCCGGTCGCGCCCTCGCCCGAGGCTTGCGTCAGGCCGTTCGGCGAGAGCCCCGCATAGACCACGTTGATCCCGCCATTGGCATTGAAGAAGTTCTGCAGCGTGGTGGCGACACTGCCCTGATTGACGTTGAGCTTCGACGTTGCGCCATAATCGAGCGCGAAGTTGAGATAGGCATTGTTGGCGTCGTAGCCGAGTGTCGCGACCAGGCCCGACGGCAGCCCGGTTGAATCGACGCCGGCGAACGTGCCGCTGCGGCCGCCGGCCGCCGACAGGATGGTGTATTGCCTGGCGATCGTGCTACCGGCGGCGATGCTGGCGCCAACCGAGCCGGCAAGCGTCGCGGTGCCGGTCACCTTGGCTGATGTCGACGCGGTGGAATTGAGTCCGACGAGATACAGCGCGCCGGATTGGAAGGCCAGATTGCCTGCCACGTTCAGGAACGTGCCCGGTGTCGCATTGCCAGGCAGCAGGATGCCGCCGCTTGCAATCGTCGTGTTGCCGATGCTGCCGATGCCTGTGAGCGCACCGCCTGAATTCACCGTCACCGCGCTCGACGACACGATCGAGCCGTCGACCTGCAGGACGCCGCCATTGACGACGGTTGTGCCGGTATAGGTGTTGACGCCCGACAGGATCAGCGTGCCGCTGCCGGTCTTCTCCAGATTGCCGGGCCCAGCCGGGCCACAGCCGCAGGGATCGACATCGGCGATCACGCCGCTGACATTGGTCGAGAGGTTGTTGCCGCCGACGGCGAGCGTGTTGCCGCTGCCGATATAGTAGATGCCCGAGCCTGCGATCGAGCCTGCGGTGATGCGGCCGTCGCCGTTCGGCCCAAGGCTGCCGCCGAAATCCACATAGCCGGTTCCGTTGGTGATGAACTGCGCGTTGCCGCCGGTCGAATTGCCGACGAATTTGACGCTGGCGCCGCTCTCGGTGGTGATCGTGGCGTTGCCGGCCGTCGCATAGGCGTCAAAGATCAGCGAACCGCCGGAACGGTTGGTGATCGTCGCATTGCCCGCGGTCGGTGCCTCGGTCGAGCTGAACCCCGACGTGCCGAAATAGGTCAGGCCGCTGTTGTCGATCGTCGCGTTCGCCGCGGTGCTGTTCTGGAAAAAAGCAAGATAGCCGGTTGCCGCGGTGGTGATCGTCGCCGACGCCGCCGACGAGAATTCGAGAAACTGGGTCGAGCCGCCGTTGTTGCCATTGGTGATGGTGGCCTGACCCGCATTGGTGTGGGCCAGGAACACGGTGCTACCGCCGTCGTGGTTGTTGATTGCGGCCTTGGCGGCCGTGCTGGTGTCCGATCCGCCGGGGCCACCAAACGCGTTGCCAAACACGACCGCGCCGCCATTGCTGTTGTTGAACGTGGCGTTGCCGGCCGAGCTGGCGTCGCGGAAGACCGTGAGCCCACTGTTGGTGTTGCTCACGGTGGCATTGCCCGCGATGCTGCTGTCGCGAAACTGCGTGATACCGGAATTCAGATTGTCGATGATCGCCGTCGACGCCGTCGTGGAGTTGCTGAACGTCGTGGTGGCAATCCCGCTGAGGCCGTCGTTGACGATCCTGGTGATGCCCGACGTGTTGGCATTGACGATGTCGAACCTGCCCTCGACATTGACCTGGCCGACGATCGAGGCGGTGTGGGTGGCGTCGCCGAGTTGCAGCGTGGCGCAATTGCAGATCGTGGTGCCGCCGGTATAGGTGTTGGTGCCTGTCAGCACCACGCGGCCGGCGCCTCCTGAAGCATCCAGCACCATCAGATTGCCGGTACCGGCGATGTTGCCCGAATAGGTGAAGGTGTATCCGTTGGCGTCGATGCTGCTGCCGGTGGCGTTGATCTGTGCGTTGTTCGCGACCGTGTAGTTGCCGCCGGCCTGCAGCGTCCCGCCATCGAAGGTGAGCAGGCCAGTGCCGATCGCCGACGAAACGATCGCGCCCGGCGTGCCCACCGTGTCGACGCCGACCTGCAGCACGCTGCTGCCGCCGGCAACGCCGCAGGCGGTGCCGCAGATCGTGGTACCGCCGGTGTATGTGTTGGCGCCGGACAGCACCAGCGTGCCGCCCCCGTTGAGCACGATATCGCCGGCGCCGCTGATCGGCCCCGACATCGTGTTGGTGGTACCTGCCGCGACGGTGATGACGGGATCGCTGTTGATGACGATGGTGTTGGCGATGTTGAGGCCATTGCCGTCCAGCACCAGCTTGGTGAGCCCGGCGAGCGTCTCGCCCATCGTCAGCGTGCCGCTGCCAAGCGCATTGCTGCTGCGGAGGACGAGCGTCGATCCGTCGCTCACCGAGGTGCCGCCGGTGTAGGTGCTGGCACCTGTGATGATGAGCGAGCGCCCGCCGTCCAGCTTGACCGCAACCGAGGCGTCGGTGGCGCCGCCCGTGAGGCCGGTGATGCCAGAGATGGTCACATCGCCGGTGGCGCCGGCCACGCTGGTTTGCAGGAACGTCAGGCTGGCACCGACGCCATTGGCAACGCCGAGATTCCCGCTCAACGTTCCGCCGGCCGACGTCAAGGTATTGGCACCGCCGGTGAAGCCGATCGCGTTGCCCTGCGCGCCCGGACCACCGCCGCCGGTAATCGTTCCGCTGTTGATGATGGTGAGGCCAGCGCCGACGATGCCGGTACCGCCAGTGCCTGCCGCTCCCGGCCGTCCCGCTGTACCGCCGAGGGCCGGGAGGCCTTGATTCGAGTAGATGTCGGACACCTGTGCGCCGCCGCTACCGCCGGCGCCACCGGAGATCGACCCGGAATTCCTGATCGTTACGCCTGACGCCGTGACGGCGATGCCGGTGCCGCCATCGCCACCGCTGCCGCCGACGTCGCCGGCGCCGCCCGCGCCGCCATTGCCGCCCGTGATGCTGCCGCTGTTCGAATGGGTCCCGGCGCCGGTGATGATGACCGCAGCTCCGCCCGCGCCGCCACCGCCGCCACCGCCAGCGAGTGGATGTAAAGGGTCCGAGGTGTTCACGCCACCGTCACCGCCCTTGCCGCCGTTGCCGCCAGTCAATATCCCGGTGTTGTTCAGCGCCGCGCTGGACGTTCCGTTGAGACCGCCGCCGCCACCGCCGCCACCGCTGGCTGTGGATCCGCCGATCGTTCCCGCAACGCCGTCCTGCCCGGCCGCACCGCCGGCGCCGCCACTCCCGAGATTGCCGTCGGGACCGCCGGCACCTCCGGCGGCCCCTGCGGCGCCACCACCACCGCCACCCCCGGTGCATGCGCATAACCGGTTCGGCGCGCCGCCATCGCCGCCGACGCCGCCGTTAACGCCCGGAACGCCGCCGGCACCGCCATATTGTCCCGTCGACTGATAATCACCCTCGCCGCCCACGCCGCCGTTTTGCGCGAGGACCGGTCCGGCCAATAGACCCGCTGAAAGGATGACGGCAGCCGTCAACCAACCTTGCAGACGGATTCGCGCGCAGCCCCACTCCGGCATTGCCCCAGCCCCAAATCGATAGCGCCGCGCGGATGCGGCATAACCTGAATGGGCTATGTTGCAATTCGTCGGGGACGCGTCTTCTCAGGCCGTGCACGGCCGTGGCGCGCAGCCGGTGTTCGCACGGATAAAGCGCAGCTGTTGTAAAATAGATACGCGTTGTCAGGCGTTTGGCGACGGCTCGCTGGCCACTTCCAACAACTGCGAGCGGCGCATGCGTTCGCGATGCGCGGTGTAGAGGCCGGAGGCGACGATGAAGCCGGCGCCGAGGATCGTCCAATGATCCGGCACTTCGCCGAAGATCAGGAAGCCGAGGATGCTGACCCAGAGCAACTGCGTGTAGGAGAACGGCGCGAGCACCGAGGCATCGCCGTATCGGAACGCCAGCACCACGATCCACTGTCCGACGGTGGAGGCAACACCGATCAGAATGCCGAACATGATGTCGTGCCAGCTCGGCGTGACCCAGACGAACGGCACCAGCGCGCTGACGATGGCGACGCCGACGATGGACGAATAGGTCATGACCGTGATCGGGCGCTCGCTGCCGCTCATCATGCGCGTCAGGATCAGCGTGCCGGCCCAGGCCAGCGCCGAGACGATCGGGAAGATCGCGGCGGGATGGAAGGCGCTGGTGCCCGGCCGCAGGATGATGAACACACCGACAAGCCCGACCGCGGTCGCGACCCAGCGGCGCATGCCGACCTTCTCGCCAAGGAAGGCGATCGACAGCGCGGTGACGAACAGCGGCGAGACGAAGCTGGTGGCCGACGCCTCGGCGATCGGCAGGAAGCCCAGCCCCGTGATGAAGATCAGCGACGAGCCGAGCAGCGCGGCGCCGCGCAGCACATGCAGGCCAGGACGGCTGCTGCGCAATGCGAACAGCGGCGTCCCCGGCAGCATCGCGGGCGTCATGATCAATGCGAACACCAGGAAGCGGATCCAGGCGATCTCGATCGACGGCAGCGTGGACGAGAGATATTTCGCGGTGACGTCTGATGTCCCCAGGAACACCGTCGACAACAGGATCAGCGCGATGCCCTTGAACGGCCGGTCGGTGCGGGCCGGCGCCTTGTCGGTGCTGGCCGGCGCCTTGCGCGCCAACGTGGTCTTTGCGGGCAATGAAAGAGGAACGCTGTCCAGCCTGGCGGCCACGGCGGCGGGGGGCGGTGTCACGGCAATCTCGATGAGCAAAATAAMGGGAATCTGCTGAASKARAGAACGCCAATTCCGYYGCGAGAACAATGCCCGAAAACGGGACTCCGATATGCGTCAGCAGGCGCGACCGCCTGCCACGGCCGGTACGCGGTCACAACTGAAACCGTTTGTTAAGAACTGTGTGGAGCGGACGTGTGAATCCTGCGAATTTCGTTTCCTCAAAGCATCGGCAGCGAGCGTGGTTTCGGCCCGCGCGGGAACGCGGCGTCGAGCGCGGCGATTTCGTCGGCACTGAGCTTGAGGGCTCCGCCCACCGCATTTTCCGCCGCGTGCTCCGCGTTCGACGCCTTTGGGATCGCAAGCACCGATGGCAGCCGCGTCAGGAAGCTCAGTGCGACCTGGCGCGGCGTCGCCTTGTGCGCCTGCGCGATCGATTGCAGCACCGTTCCGGCCTTGCCCGACGCTGACGGAAAATCATTATGGCCGAACGGCGAATAGGCGACGACGGCGACACCGTGCCGCTCGCACCACGGGATCACCGCGTGCTCGATGGCGCGCTCCCGCAGATGGTAGAGCACCTGGTTGCAGGCGATCTTGCCCGGGCCTGCGACATCGAGCAGCTCGTCGAGATCGTCAGCGTCGAAATTGCTGACGCCCCAGGAGCGGATCTTGCCGGCGGCGATCAATTCGTCGAACGCCGCGACCGTTTCCGCCAGCGGATAGGTTCCGCGCCAATGCAGCAGGTAGCAGTCGAGCCGGTCGGTCTTCAGCCGCTTCAGCGAACGCTCACAGGCGGTGATGGTGCCGCGCCGCGAGGCGTTGCTCGGCAGCACCTTCGAGACCAGGAACAGCTCGTCGCGCCGGCCACCGATCGCATCCGCAATCACGAGTTCGGCGTCGCCATACATCTCGGCGGTGTCGATATGGGTCATGCCGGCATCGATGCCGCGCTTCAGCGCAGCGACGGCCGCCTTGCGGTCCCCGCGATCGAGATACCAGGTACCCTGTCCGATCACCGAGACTTGCGGGCCGTGTTTGCCGAATTTTTTTGTCTGCACGATCGCCTCGTTCTGCGTGGTTGCTATCTCGCTCCGCGAAGATAAAGGAAACGAGCAATCATGTCTCCACATCGCACGACGGTGTCGCCACATCGTCGTCCCGGCGCAGGCCGGGACCCATAACCACAAAAGCCAGTCGTGGACGTTGCTGCGGCACCAGCTTGTTCCAACAAACATCGATTTGGGGTTATGGGTCCCGGCCTTGGCCGGGACGACGCTTGTTAGTTGGCGCGACCCCGCTCTACTCTACATTTATCAGACGTTGAGATTCATCCACACCGCCTTCGGCTCGGTAAAGTTGTCGAGCGCGGCGGTGCCGTGCTCGCGGCCGAGGCCGGAGTCACGTTCGCCGCCCCATGGCAAGCGCACGTCGGTGTAGCCATAGGTGTTGATCCACACCGTGCCGGCGCGGGCCTTCCGCGCGAAGCGCTGCACGCGGCCGATGTCGGCGCTCCAGACGCCGGCGGCGAGGCTGTAGGCGGTGCCGTTGGCGATGCGCAGCGCATCGGCTTCGTCCTTGAACCTGATCACACTGACGACGGGACCAAAGATCTCCTCCTGCGAGATCCGCATCTCGTGCGCGACATTGGCGAACACCGTGGGACTGATGAAATAGCCGCGATCGCCAACGCGTGTGCCGCCGGTCGCGAGTTGCGCGCCCTCCTGTTTGCCGATCTCGACATAGTCGAGAATCGAGCGCATCTGCTTCTCCGAGATCACAGGCCCGAGCACGGTGGATCGGTCGGCGGGATCGCCGATCCGCAAGCTCTGCGCACGCGCAACGAGCCGTTCCACCACCTCGTCATACGCCTGCTCCTGCACCAGCACGCGTGAGCCGGCCGAGCAGACCTGTCCGGCGTTGAAGAAGATGCCGGCGGCGGCAGCCTTGGCCGCGGCTTCGAGATTGGCGTCGTCGAAAATCACGTTGGCCGACTTGCCGCCGAGCTCGAGCGAGACCCGTTTGAAGTTGCCGGCGGCGCCCTTCATGATGCCGCGGCCGACGCCGGGTGAGCCGGTGAAGGTCACCTTGTCGACATCGGGATGATTGACCAGCGCCTCGCCGACGGTGCGACCGGGACCCGTGACGATGTTGAGCACGCCGTTCGGCAATCCGGCCTCGAGCGCCAGTTCGGCGATCCGCAGTGCCGACAGCGAGGTCAGCTCGGCGGGCTTCATCACAACGGTGCAGCCGCAGGCCAGTGCCGGGGCCAGCTTCCACATTCCGATCATCAGCGGAAAGTTCCACGGCACGATCGCAGCGACCACGCCGACCGGCTCGCGCACCGTGTAGGTCAAAGCGTCGTCACGCGCCGAGACGACGTCGCCGCTGATCTTGTCGGCCCAGCCGGCGTAATAGATCAGCGTGTCGATGGCGGCCGGGAAATCCTGGCGCAGCACCGCCGCGATCGGCTTGCCCGCATCGAGGCTCTCGAGTGCCGCGATCTCGTCGGTGTGCTGCTTCAACAGCTCGGCCCATTTCAGCAGGATGTGGCCGCGCTCGGCGGCGCGCATCGTACGCCACGGGCCCTCGAAGGCGCGGCGGGCGGCCGCGACCGCACGGTCGACATCCGCCTCGTTGCCTTCGGCGATGGTCGCGATCACCTGCTCGGTGGCAGGGTTGAGGGATTTGAAGCTCCGTCCGGAGAGCGAGCGGACGCGCGCGCCGTCGATCAGCAGCAGCTCGTCCCTGACCGCTGGGGCTTGGCGTTCGTGTCCATAGTCATATGCAACAGACATCATATTTCCTCCTCGAGTTGTCATTGAACGTAGGAGGCCTAGACCGACAGTAAATATGATATCTTGTGCCTATTGGTATACCAGGATATGAAATGAACTTCATAACTGGGTATCGGCGATGCTGCAGATCGAGATCGAGACCGTCTGGCGCTTTCGCAAGGAGAACTCGCCGCAGACCGTGGTCGTGATGCTCGGCATCCTCAACGAGATCAGGAAGACCGGGAAGATCACCAGCGCCGCGAGCGACGCGCAGCTGTCCTATCGGCACGTCTGGAACCTGATTGAGCAATGGTCCGCCTTCTTCGGTGTGCCGCTGGTCGAGACGCAGCGCGGCAAGGGCTCGAAGCTGACGCCGTTCGGCGAGAAGTTGGTCTGGGCCGGCGAGCGCATGCAGGCGCGGCTCAGCCTGCAACTCGAAAACCTCGCCCAGGAACTCGTCACCGAGATCAAGCCGTTCCTCGAGCAGCGCCCGCAGGTGATCCGGGTTCATGCCAGCCATGGCTTCGCGGTCTCCAAGCTGCGTGAGTTCCTGGATCGCGACAGTGGCGTCGGCGTCGATCTGCGTTATGTCAGCAACCAGAACTCGCTGGTCTCGCTGGCGCAAGGCGCCTGCGATCTCTCCGGCGTGCATCTGCCGCGCGGCGAATTGCGAGCACAGGGCATCAAGGCCTGCCGCGAGTGGCTCGATCCGCGCGAGGACCGCGTGATCCATTTCGTGACCCGCGAGATGGGCCTGATGGTGAAACGCGGCAATCCGCTGAAGATCACGGCGCTGAAGGACCTGGTCGACCGCAAGGCCCGCTTCGTCAACCGCGACCATGATTCCGGCACGCGGATGCTGTTCGATCAGTTGCTGGCGCTGCACAGGATCCCCGAAAGCCGGATCAACGGCGCCCAGCACATGGAGTTCACCCACGCCGCGGTCGCCGCCTATGTCGCGAGCGGCATGGCCGATGCGAGCTTCGGCGTCGAGGCGGCCGCGCGGCAGTTCGGCCTCGACTTCATCCGCCTGCTCACGGAAGACTACTTCTTCGTCTGCAAGCGCACCTTTCTCGAGACCGAGCCAATGCTGCGCGTGCTCGACATCATGAAGAGCCGCGAGTTTCACAAGGCGGTCGGCGCCCTTCCCGGCTATGTCGCCTCCAGTACCGGCGCAGTCAGCGGCGTGAAGGATTTCCTCGAGAAGATGCATTCCGATCGCTGATCAGCCCCGCCCGGTGGCGGCTGGACTCGTCGCGACCCGCTACGCTATATTTGTGATTATATAACGACAGACTGGACGTCACCGATGCGACCACGCCGCTCCGCCATTGCCATCCGCCATGTGGCGTTCGAGGATCTCGGGCTGCTTGCCCCGATCATGGAGCGTGCCGGCTGGAGCGTGTCGTTCTGCGATGCGCCGGTCGACGATCTCTCCGATCACGCGATCCGGGAGGCCGATCTTCTGATCGTGCTCGGCGGCCCGATCGGGGTCTATGAGACCGACAAATATCCGTTCCTCGCCGCCGAGATCGCGCTGCTCGAACAACGGCTGCGCCGCGACCTGCCGACGCTCGGCATCTGCCTCGGTGCGCAGCTGATGGCGCAGGCGCTCGGCGGCCGGGTGTTTCCGGGCGAGGTCAAGGAAATCGGCTGGGGGCCGATCGAGCTGACGCCGGAAGGCAAATCATCCTGCCTGCGCAACCTGCAGAACGAGGTGCTGCACTGGCATGGCGATACGTTCGACCTGCCCGGGGATGCCGTGCGGCTGGCCTCGAACGCCAACTACGAAAACCAGGCCTTCGGCTGGGGCCGCAACGCGCTCGCGCTGCAGTTCCATCTCGAGGCCGATCCGCGGCAGCTCGAGGAATGGTATGTCGGCCACGCCGTCGAACTGTCGGCGGCCAAGGTCTCGGTCCCCGAGTTGCGCGGCAGGACGCAGGCACTGGCCAGAACCGTCGCCGTGCAAGCCGAACATGTGTTCGGCGACTGGCTCCAGTCGATCGCGCCGACCGACAGCGCGCTTCGGTCCAGCGCGGGAGCATGAGCCGGCGCACGCGCGCAGCTTCCATGACAGCACAACAAGAGCGGAGAATCGCCGATGACGAGCTATCCAGAGATAGAACTCTATATCGACGGCCAGTGGAAGCGCGCCGACGGCGCGCCGATCATCAATCCCGCCGATGAGAGCATCCTCGGCACGGTGCCGACGGCGACGCGCGCCGATCTCGACAATGCACTCGACGCGGCCGAGCGCGGCTTTGCAGTGTGGCGCAAGACCGCACCGGCGAAGCGCGCGCAGATCATCCTGAAAGCCGCCGCCCTGATCCGCGCACGCGTCGACGAAATGGCGGTCGCGATGACGCTCGAACAGGGCAAGCCGATCGAACAGGCGAAGCTCGAGATCCTCCGGAGCTGCGACATCATCGAATGGGACGCGACCGAAGGCCAGCGGCTCTATGGCCGGGTGATCCCGAGCGAGCCCGGCATGCGCCACACCGTGCTGCGGCAGCCGATCGGCCCGGTCGCCGCGTTCTCGCCGTGGAACTTCCCGATGAGTTCGCCATCCCGCAAGGTGGCCGGGGCGCTGTCGTCCGGCTGCTCGATCATCCTGAAGGCGTCGGAGGAAACGCCGGCCGGCGCGGTGCAGCTGGTGCGCGCCTTCCACGATGCGGGCCTGCCGCCGGGCGTGCTCAATCTGGTGTTCGGCAACCCGGCCGAGATTTCCGAATATCTGATTCCGCAGTCGCGGATTCGGCTGGTGACCTTCACCGGCTCGATCCCGGTCGGCAAGCACCTCGCCGAAATGGCCGGCCGGCACATGAAGCCCGCGATCATGGAGCTCGGCGGCCATGCGCCCGTGATCGTCTGCAACGACGTCGATCCGGTCGCGACTGCGGCTATGTCCGTCACCGGCAAGTCGCGTAATGCCGGCCAGGTCTGCGTSGCGCCGACGCGCTTCTTCGTGCAGGAGCAGATCTACCAGCAGTTCGCCACCTCGTTTGCCGAGAAGGCGGCCGCGCTCAAGGTCGGCAACGGGCTCGATCCCGCGAACCAGATGGGACCGCTGGCCAATTCGCGGCGGATCGACGCGATGGAGACGCTGGTGGCCGATGCCAAGGCCAAGGGCGCGCGGGTGCTGGCCGGTGGCCACCGCATCGGGAACCGTGGCTACTATTTTCCGCTCACCGTGATCGCCGACCTGCCTGACGATGCACGCGCGATGAACGAAGAGCCGTTCGGCCCGCTGGCGCTGGTCAATCCGGTCAAGACGCTGGATGAGGCGATCGAGAAGGCCAACGCGCTGCCGTTCGGATTGGCCGCCTACGCCTTCACCCGCTCGGCGTCCAACGCGGAGCGTCTCGCCGATGGCGTCGAGGCAGGTAACCTCTCGATCAACCATTTCGTCGCCTCCGTCGCGGAGACGCCGTTCGGCGGGGTGAAGGACAGCGGCTATGGCCGTGAGGGCGGCACCGAGGGCCTGCAATGCTACACTGTCGCCAAGAACGTCTCGCACAAGACGAACTGAGCCGCGGCCGAGCCGCAATCCGGTGAGAGCCATGCAGAGCAATACACCACGACACCAGGACGGCAGCGCCGGCGACGCCAATTATGGACTGGTCGGCAACCGCTACGGCCAGTTCCGCAAGCCCGAGCCGCGCATCGCCGCGCAGATCGCGGATGCGCTCGGCGACGCGCGGACAGTGCTCAATGTCGGCGCCGGTGCCGGATCCTATGAGCCGACCGATCGTGCCGTGACGGCGGTCGAGCCGTCGAGCTCGATGCGAAGCCAACGCCCGGCCGCGCTGGCGCCGGCGATCGACGCGGTTGCGGAGAAGCTGCCGTTTCCCGACGGCGCGTTCGACGCCAGCATGTCGACCTTCTCGGTGCACCAGTGGAAGGATCTGGCAGCCGGCCTGCGCGAAATGCGGCGCGTCACGCGCGGGCCCGTCGTCATCATGACCTGCGAGCCGGCCGAGCTCAATCGCTTCTGGCTGCACGACTACTGTCCGGATGTGATCACAACCGAGGCCGGCCGCTATCCACCACCGGCTGCGATCGCCCGCGCGCTCGGCGCACGCTCGGAGATCCGGCCGGTGCCGATCCCGCTCGACTGCGCCGACGGGTTCAACGAGGCGTATTACGGCCGGCCCGAGATGCTGCTCGATCCGCTGGCGCGGCTGGCCTGCTCGGCGTGGAGCTTTGTCGACGATACGACGACGCGGCGCTTCGAGGACAGGCTGCGCGACGACCTGAAATCCGGACGCTGGGACCGGACCCATGGTCATCTCCGCACGCAGCCGTTCTTCGAGGGTTCGCTGAAGCTGATCGTCGGCCGCGGCTGAGCGCGGCCTATTTGCCGGCAGTCACCGCGTAGCTGCCGGGCCCGTAGCTTGCGATCAGCGCCAATGCGCCGA
>BFBZ01000015.1_pt15 | contig 16650 bp, 14 predicted proteins | sample 1888401 | NCBI WGS metagenome assembly BFBZ01 (sample SAMD00112614, study PRJDB3348) | symbiont metagenome | host: Chara braunii | reverse complement strand
GGAGAACCAGAGCACCGCATTGATGCGCTCGGTGACACCGCGGGAGATGCGGCCGCGCAGCACCTGCTCGGAGGCGTCGCGGCCGAGATAGACCCGTCCCAAGGTGCGCACGATGTCGACCTGCTGGGCGGACTTGATGGTCAGCGCAAGCAACGGAATCAGGTCGCGGAGCGCGGCCAGCTGCAGCTCGGTGAAGCCGCCGTCACGCCGGGTCAGCCAATAGGAATAGAAGCAGTCCATCTGGCCCAGCGTTCCGGCCTCGCCGAACCGGTGCACGAAGGCCAGGAAGTGCCGATGCCCTCTGGCCGACAGATCATGGATCATGTTGAAGTCGAGATGCGCACAATCGGTCAGATCGATGCTGAGCTCGTCATGTCCCTTCTCCAGCATGTGGTGGAACACCGAGCGCCGCCAATTCTGCGCCGCCTCGCCGTCATTGCTGGAGCCATATTCGAAACTGTCGGACTCGTTGGTGGCGATCTCGTTCCAGCGAAAGCCACGTCCTTCGAAGATCGGATGCAATGTGTCGATGAAGGCGAGGCCGCGCGACAGATCGAGCCCGGCAGCGCGGCAGCGCTCGCAGAAGCCGCGCAGAATATCGTTCTCGGCGACGCCGGTGAGGCTCTGGGCGACGAGCCAGTTGATCAGATCGAGGCGGGCCGCGATATCCATGCTTTCAACTCACCGACGCGTTCAACGTGCAAGCGCCTGATCAGGCAGGCCAGGTCACCCGCTCGCCATCCTCCTTGGTGAACGACGTGACCGGATGATCGAGCAGGTCGAGAACGAGTTCCGAAGGACGGCACAGACGCGCGCCCTTGCCGGTCACCACGATCGGCCGGTTGATCAGGATCGGATGCGCCAGCATCGCCTCGATCAGCTGATCGTCGGTCCATTTGGGATCGCCGAGCCCGAGCGCGGCATAGGGCGTGCCCTTCTCGCGCAACACGTCACGCACCTTCACTCCCATGGCATTGATGAGCGCAATCAGTTGCTCCCAACTCGGGGGCGTCTTGAGATATTCGATCACCTCTGGCTCCTCGCCGGACGCGCGGATCATCGCCAGCGTGTTGCGCGACGTGCCACAGGCGGGATTATGATAGATCGTCACAGGCATCGGGGCAGTCCATCCATGTATTGCAAGGGGCTGTTATCAGACATGCAGGCCGTGCTCCACCTCGACGGTGACGTGGCTCAGCCCATGCAGATCCGTCAGGCGCTTTTTGTATATCGCCGGCGCCAGAGGGGTCTTAGAAACGATCGAAACGACCACGGCGCGGTGACCGGGCCCGACCTGCCAAAGGTGCAGATCGGTGACACGGTCGCCGCCCGCCTCCAGCCGAGCCCGGATCGTGGCCTCGAGCCTGCGATCGGCATTGACGTCCAGCAGCACTGCGCCGGCATCGCGGATCAGTCCATACGCCCAGCTGGCGATGACGGCGCTGCCGACGACGCCGACGGCGGCATCCGCCCAGGCCCAGCCCAGATACATGCCGATCAGCAGGGCCGCGATGGCCAGCAGTGAAGTCGCCGCATCCGCCAGCACGTGGAGATAGGCGGCGCGCAGATTGTTGTCGTGGTGATGGTGGTGATGCTCGCGGTCGCCGTGGTCATGATGATGTTCGGCGTGATGGTGATGACCGTGATGATGCGGGTGCGAATCGGCCAGCAGCCAGGCGCTGAGGAGATTGATGAGGAGACCCAGGATCGCGACGGCGATCGCCTCGCCATAGGCGATCGGCTCCGGGCGCAACAGCCGGATCACGCTCTCATAGGCGACCTGGAGCGCGATGATCAGCAGAATGATCGCGCTCGAAAAGGCGGCCAGTTCGCCGAACTTGCCGGTCCCGAAGCTGAACGACGAATTGCGCGCGTGCCGGCGGGCAAAGAGATARGCCAGCCCGGCGATCCCGAGCGCCGCCGCATGCGTGCCCATGTGCCAGCCGTCGGCGAGCAGCGCCATCGATCCGAACAGCGAGCCGGCAGCGAKCTCGCCGGCCATCATCACCAGGGTCAGGCCGACCACGAACCAGGTGCGGCGCTCGTTGCGCTCGTGCTGGGCGCCCAGGAAGACGTGATCATGCGCCCAATGATCGGCTTGTGAGGGCATCGCCCGTTCTCCTCGTTTCACCCGCATCGCTCTCGGCGCGACCCGAGTGGCGCGGCAGCGACGTTACCATAGAGCCGGACGACTGCGCCGCACCGCGATTGACAGCGCAATTCGGTTCCGCTGTAATGCCCGACATGGGGACCTCGCGATCTCCCCACGAGGCGACATGCCCAAGTATCGCGTCCCGTCATTTTGACACGAGGACGCAACATGTCATCCTTCGCATCGATTTCTCCCGACAAGCTCAGCCGTMTGATCGGAACCCCGCAGGCACCGATCTTGATCGACGTTCGCACCGACGAGGATTTCGCCGCCGATCCGCGGCTCATTCCCGGCGCGATCCGGCGCCCCGCGGTGGAGGCGCCGCAGTGGAGCGCGGCGTTCGCCGGCCGCTCGGTCATYGTCATCTGCCAGCGGGGTGCCAAGCTTTCGCACGGTGCTGCGGCCTGGCTGCGCGTGGCCAAGGCCTCGGCCGAAAACCTGGACGGCGGCTTCGAGGCGTGGAAGGCTGCGGGCCTGCCGCTGGTCCCCGTCGCCAAGCTGCCGCCGCGGGACGGCGAAGGACGAACCGTCTGGGTCACCCGCGCCCGGCCGAAGATCGACCGCATCGCCTGCCCCTGGCTGATCCGCCGCTTCGTCGATCCGCAGGCGGTGTTTCTCTTCGTCGCTCCGTCCGAAGTCATGGCGGTCGGCGAGCGTTTCAAGGCTGCGCCGTTCGACRTCGAGAGCACGTTCTGGAGCCACCGCGGCGAATTCTGTACCTTCGATGTCATGATCGAGGAATTCGGGCTGACGACGCCGGCCCTGCAGCGGCTGGCCAGGATCGTGCGCGCGGCAGATACGGCGCGGCTCGATCTCAGCSCGGAGGCGCCGGGGCTGCTCGCCGCCTCGCTCGGCCTGTCCCGCATCTACGACGACGACCTTGCGCAACTCGACGCTGGCCTTGGGCTCTATGATGCGTTTTATCGCTGGTGCCGCGACGCAACCGGCGAATCGCACAACTGGCCGACCAGCAAGGTGAAGCCATGACCGAACTGGTCTCATCAACTGCCTCCACCAAGGTTGACGCCGGTCACGGCGTCAGCTTTGCCGAGGCGTTCCGGGTCTGGCTGCGCGTGGCGCTGCTGTCGTTCGGCGGCCCGGCGGGCCAGATCGCGGTGATGCACCGGATCATCGTCGACGAAAAGCGCTGGGTGTCGGAGAGCCGGTTCCTGCACGCGCTGAACTATTGCATGCTGCTGCCTGGCCCCGAGGCGCAGCAGCTGGCGACCTATATCGGCTGGCTGATGCACCGGACCGCCGGTGGCTTGATGGCCGGCGGCCTGTTCATCCTGCCCGGCATCATCGCCATCATGGCCTTGAGCTGGATCTACGTTGCGTTCGGCCATGTCTGGTTCGTCGAGGCATTGTTCTTCGGGCTGAAGGCCGCGGTGCTCGCGATCGTGATCCAGGCGGTGGTGCGGGTCGGCAGCCGCGCGCTGCGCAACAACCTCATGATCGGCCTCGCCGCCGCCGCGTTCATCGCGATCTTCTTTTTTGCCGTCCCGTTTCCGCTGATCATCATCGCCGCCGGGGTGATCGGCTATCTCGGCGCCCGCGCCGGACGCCCCGAATTCGCCGCCGCGGGCCATGGATCCGGCGACAATGGCGACCGCGACAGCGCGCTCGGCGAGCTGCTGCCGGAGCATGCCAAGCCGAATCCGCGACGCACGGTCGTCACGGCCCTGGTCTGGCTTGCGCTCTGGCTGACCCCCGTGATCGCACTGGTCGCGATGCTGGGCACCGAGAGCACCTTCAGCCAGATCGCGCTGTTCTTCAGCAAGATGGCGATGGTGACGTTCGGCGGTGCCTATGCGGTGCTCGCCTATGTCGGGCAGCAGGCGGTCGAGCACTATCATTGGCTYGCCCCTGCCGAGATGCTGGACGGGCTCGGCATGGCCGAGACCACGCCGGGCCCGCTGATCATGGTGCTGCAATTCGTCGGCTTCATCGCCGCTGCGCGCGATCCCGGATCGCTCTCAYCGCTGATCGCCGGCACGCTCGGCGGCCTGCTCGCGACCTGGGTGACGTTCACGCCATGCTTCCTGTGGATCTTCGTCGGGGCGCCGTAYATCGAGCGTCTGCGCGGCAACAAGGGCCTCGCGGGCGCGCTGGGCGCGATCACCGCGGCAGTGGTCGGCGTGATCCTCAATCTGTCGATCTGGTTCGCGCTGCATACGCTGTTCCGCCAGACTGTCCCGGTCACCGGCTTCGGCCTCGACTTCGACGCGCCGGTGCTGGCAAGCGTCGACGGMGCGGCGCTGCTGCTCTCGCTYGCCGCGGCGGTCGCCATCCTCCGCTTCAAGCTCGGCATGATGACGGTGCTTGGAGCGGCTTGCGCCGCCGGCGTGCTGCTGAGGCTGGCRGGATGGAGCTGAGGCATCGCCGGCTCAGACCACGTCCGCCGGCGCCAGCTTGCAGGCGCAGCCRTCGGCCTCGATCTGCAGCGTCGGATGCTGGATGTTGAAGCGGCGGGACAGYTCGGCGCAGACCTGATGCAGGAACGCGTCGTCGGTGCCGCCCGGCCGCACCAGATGCGCGGTCAGSGCGGTCTCGTTGGTGCTCATCGCCCAGATGTGGAGATCATGTACCTCGCTGACKCCGTCGAGCGCGGCGAGATAGTCGCGCACCTCCGGCAGCGCGATGTCGCGCGGCACGGCGTCGAGCGCGAGGTTGACGCTGTCGCGCGCGAGCTCCCAGCCGCTCAGCAGCACCACCACCGCGATGAYCAGGCTGACCACCGGATCGACCCATAGCCAGCCGGTCCAGATCGTCACCAGCGCGGCCACGACGACGCCGAACGACACGCCRGCATCGGCGGCCATGTGCAGATAGGCGCCACGAATGTTGAGRTCGGTGTCGCGGCCGCGCATGAACAACAGCGCGGTGGCGCCGTTGATGACGATGCCGAGCGACGCGACCCACAGCACGGTGCTGCCGGCCACTTCGCCGGGGTTGCGCAGGCGATCAATGGCTTCGACGGCGATGCCGCCGACCACGAGCAGCAGCAGGCCGGCATTGATGAGCGCAGCGAGGATCGAGGCGCGCCGATARCCGTAGGTGTGGCGATCGGTCGGCTTGCGGCCGGACAGCCAGAGCGCACCCCAGGCCAGCAGCAGCGACATCACGTCGGAAAGATTGTGGACGGCGTCCGAGATCAGCGCCAGCGAGTTCGCGGCATAGCCGAACACGAGTTCGGCGATGACGAACGCGGTGTTGAGCGAGACGCCGATCGCGAACGCCGCACCGAAGCTCGTGGGCGCGTGGCTGTGGCCGGCGTGGCCGTGGGCGTGAGACTGGCCATGATCATGCGAATGATCATGGCCGTGATGGTGAGAATGCGAGTGCGCCATCCGAAAGGTCCCCGGCGATCGCGCTACCTCGTGATCGCCTGCTGTCTGATATAGACGGCGGCCGGACGGATACTATTACGTCGCTACTCGATCGGCCGGTTGAACTTGTTCGACTTCGGCAGCCCCTGCGCGATGCGGCCGGCGTCGGCGCGGTTGCCGCGGTAGTCGGCCAGCTCCTTCCAGCTGAGGCCCTGGTCGCGACCGGCGGAATCCTTCCAGGCCAGCCCCTGCTTCTGCTCGAACGTCGTGACGTCGGACAGTTGCGCGCTGGTGTATTTCTGCAGCCGGACGCCGCGGCCGCGCGCCATCTCCGGCACCTGATCGAGACCGAACACCACCATCTTGTGGTTGGTGCCGATCACCGCGACCTGATCGCCCTGGACGGTGGTGATCGCGCGCGCCTCGGCCGGCGCCGTCACGTTCAGCACCTGCTTGCCCTTGCGGGTGTTGCTGACGCAATCCTCYTCCTTGACCACGAACCCCTGGCCGTCGGAGGCGGCAATGAGGAATTTGCGCTCGCCCTTGCTGACGAACATCGAGACGATCGAGGCGTCCTGGTCGAGGTCGATGAACATGCGGATCGGCTCGCCATGGCCGCGGCCGCCGGGCAGCTTGCCGACATCGAGCGAGTAGAACTTGCCGTTGGAGGCGAACAGCAGCACCTTGGACGTGTTCTCGGCGAAAAACGCCTGGCCGAGCTGGTCGTCGGTCTTGAACTGCAGGTTCGACAGATCGGCGACGTGGCCCTTGAGCGTGCGCACCCAGCCCTTCTCGGAGACGACCACCGTGACCGGCTCGCGCTCAATGAAGGCTTCCTCGATGGCGGCGAGGTCGTGCTCCGGCGCGTCGGCGAAATTGGTGCGGCGTCGGCCCAGCGGCGTCTTCGGCCCGAACAGGTCGCGCACYGTCTTGACCTGCTCGCCGACCTTGGCCCACTGCACCTGCTCGGAGGCGAGCAGCTCGTTGATGCCCTTGAGCTCGCCACGCAGGTTCWTGTCCTCGGTGCGGATCTCCATTTCCTCGAGCTTGCGCAGCGAGCGCAGGCGCATGTTGAGGATCGCCTCGGCCTGCACCTCGGTGAGCTTGAAGGTCTTCATCAGGACCGGCTTCGGCTCATCCTCGGTGCGGATGATCCGGATCACCTCGTCGATGTTGAGATAGGCGATCAGATAGCCGCCCAGGATCTCCAGCCGGTTCTCGATCTGCTTCTTGCGGTAGTTCGAGCGCCGCAGCAGCACGTCACGCAGATGGTCGAGCCATTCGCGCAGGCACTCGGCGAGACCCACCACTTTCGGGATCTTGCCCTTGATCAGCACGTTCAGGTTCAGCGGAATCTTGCTCTCGAGATCGGTCAGCCGGAACAGCGATTCCATCATCAGCGCGGGATCGACGTTCTTCGACTTCGGCTCGATGACGAGCCGCACATCCTCGGCGGATTCATCGCGGACGTCGCCGACCAGCGGCAGCTTCTTCTCGTTGAGCAGCTCGGCGATCTTCTCGACCAGGCGCGACTTCTGCACGAGATAGGGGATCTCGGTGATCACCACGATCCAGGTGCCGCGGTTGCCCTCCTCCTGCTTCCACTTGGCACGGACGCGGAACGAGCCGCGGCCCGTGGTGTAGGCCTCGATGATCGACTCCTTCGAGTCGATCACGGTGCCGCCGGTCGGGAAGTCCGGGCCTTTCACCCAGCGCAACAGCGCGCGCGACTTGGCGTCSGGCTTCTCGATCAGATGCAGCGCGGCGTCGCACAGCTCGGCGGCGTTGTGCGGCGGGATCGAGGTCGCCATGCCCACGGCGATGCCCTGCGCGCCATTGGCGAGCAGGTTCGGGAAGCCGCCCGGAAGCACCACCGGCTCCTTCGACTGGCCGTCATAATTCGGCCGGAACTCGACGCCGTCCTCGTCGATGCCCTCGAGCAGCAGCCGCGCGACGTCGGTCATGCGCGCTTCGGTGTAGCGGTAGGCGGCGGCGTTATCGCCGTCGATATTGCCGAAATTGCCCTGGCCGTCGACCAGCGGATAGCGCGAGGAGAAATCCTGCGCGAGGCGCACCATCGCGTCGTAGATCGCCTGGTCGCCATGCGGATGGAACGAGCCCATCACGTCGCCGACGATCTTGGCCGACTTTTTGAACGCCGTGCCGGGATCGAGCCGCAGCAGCCGCATGCCGTAGAGGATGCGCCGGTGCACCGGCTTGAGGCCGTCGCGGGCGTCGGGCAACGCGCGGTGCATGATGGTGGAGAGCGCATAAGCCAGATAGCGCTCTTCCAGCGCCTCGCGCAGTGCGACCTCGTGAATCTCCGCGGGCTCCGGCGGAATCAGCGATTTTCCCATTAGCGTTGAGCTTTCAATGAGTTAGCCCATGGGCTTGAGCCAACGTGAACGATTTGGGAACAGGCTTTATGCGATCGCGGGCCCCGGCGCAACGATGCGCTCGCCGGGTTCCGCGCACGCGATCGAGGCGTCYGGCATGGAACCGGGCGGCTTGCCTKGGAACGGCGCTGAATAAGGCCGCCATCATGCTGGGGCGCTGGCTCATGATTTGAGCAGAGCGCATCGCAGCCTCGGGGCGTAACGATGTCGCATATACCTCTGCCGTACTGAGAACSTCCGTGGTGACGGATAAGATGACGATGCACCCCCTCGCCGACACATTGCATCGACGCGGGGCGCCAGCGGGCCGCGCCTTCGCGGCTGACTCCATCCCGAGAGAAAGGCACAGCCATGAGCTCAGGTTACGTGACGACATCGGACGGCACGCAGATCTTCTACAAGGATTGGGGCGCGGGGCAGCCCATCGTCTTCCACCATGGCTGGCCGCTGTCGTCAGACGACTGGGACGCGCAGATGCTGTTCTTCCTCGCCAAGRGGTTTCGCGTCATCGCGCATGACCGTCGCGGCCATGGCCGGTCGAGCCAGACAGAGACTGGCAATGAGATGGATACATATGCGGCCGATGTCGCCGCCCTCGCCGCCAAGCTCGACCTCAAGGATGCTGTTCATGTCGGCCACTCCACCGGCGGCGGCGAGGTCGCGCGCTATGTGGCGAAGCATGGCAAGGGCCGCGTCGCCAAGGCGGCGCTGCTCGGCGCCGTGCCGCCGATCATGCTGAAGACCGAGAGCAATCCGGGCGGCCTGCCGATCGAGGTCTTCGACGGCTTCCGTGCCGCGCTCGCCGCCAACCGCGCGCAGTTCTTCCTCGATATTCCGACCGGCCCGTTCTACGGCTTCAACCGCGCCGGCGCCAAAATCTCCGAAGGCGTGATCCGCAATTGGTGGCGCCAGGGCATGATGGGCGGCGCCAAGGCGCATTACGACTGCATCAAGGCGTTCTCCGAGACCGACTTCACCGAGGATCTCAAGGCGATCGACGTGCCCGTGCTGCTGATGCATGGCGAGGACGACCAGATCGTGCCGATCGACGATTCCGCGCGCATCGGCATCAAGCTGCTGAAACATGGGACCTTGAAGACCTATCCCGGCTTCCCGCACGGCATGGCCACCACGCATGCCGAAATCATCAATGCGGACCTGCTGGCGTTCATCAAGGGGTAACCCGACGGCCCCGTTCGCTGAACGAGACGCGCTTTTCAGTGAATAGCCAAACGCAGATGACGGGGGAGACGCCCCAGCTTGCTCTCATGGCCGGGCTTGTCCCGGCCATCCACGTCGTAGCGCACCCAAAAGGACGTGGATGTTCCGGCCTTCGTCGCGCCGAAGCGGCTTCGGCCGCGCAGGCGGGGCAAACCCGGGCATGACGAGCTGATACTCATCCGCCATCGCTTCAATCCCCTTAGCTGACGCTGTGGTCAAACCTCCGCCTCCTACGTCTCGCGACGACCGCGATACGTTGCTGATGTGAAATCGTCCTGATCTGCCCGCCACAGMTCGGCTCGACGGGCAGTTTGCACATGGGAGACTCGCATTTCTGCATAATCGAATCGGCTCACGGGGAACCGGTCGGCCGGGCCGCGCGTTGATCGCGTGAAGTTGCCAATGAAGTTGCCAATGAAGTTGCCAAGCCTCGCAGCGTATCGCGTCAACGATTTTTCCGAACTCCTCTGCTGCGGATCCCGTCCGATGAAGGACTTTTCAGACGCTTCATTTTCTCCTGACCTGATTGCGCTGATGACGCAGGCGCTCGATGGCGCCGTGGCCGCCCTTCCCGAGCCGGTCAGTTCAACCCATGTCACCCTRCTCGCGGAGTCGGTCCTGCGGGCGGCCAAGACGGGAGAACGCGACCCCGCGGTGATGCAGCGCCTCGCCTTGCTCGAACTGCAAATCATGCCGCGCGTGTAGCGCGCGGACGCCCCTTCCTTCGCTRCGCACACGAACGCCTGTTCTGTGAGCGCGATCTCCTCGTCATGGCCGGGCCTGTYCCGTCYATCCACGCGGCACCGCACACGCCGAACGACGTTGATGCCTGGGGCAAGCCCGGGCATCACGAGGACCTCCATGGGCGGACRCACCACGGCGCTCATCGACCAARACATCAAAGCTCAAGCCTGTTCCGACCACCATTGTCGCGCCGCATGCGCGCTATTCGCAATTGACAAATCAATTCGTCAATGCCTAACTCGYGATCACCGCCGACAGAGCGGATGAACCGGGGAGGATCTTCATGCGACGGCAGCTGCTCGCCTGCGCGTTTCTGGCCACAACATCATTCCTTGCGACCAACGCATCGGCCCAGGTCTCCGACGACGTGGTGCGGATCGGCGTGCTGACGGACCTTTCGAGCTGGGGACGCGACAACAGCGGCCCRGGTTCGGTCGAAGCCGCGAAGATGGCCGTGGAGGAGTTCGGTCCCACCGTGCTCGGCAAGCCGATCGAGATCATCAGCGCCGACCACCAGATGAAGACCGACGTCGGCACCACGATCGTCCGCGACTGGTTCGACAACGGCAAGGTCGATGCGGTCGTCGATATCCCCAATTCCGGTATCGCGATCGCCGTGCACAACATGGTGCGCGAGCGCAACAAGATCGCGCTGCTGTCCGGCCCCGGCGCAAGCTCGCTGACCGATGAGCTGTGCAGCCCGAACACCGTGCATTTCACCTACGACACCTATGCGCTGTCCAAGGTGACGACCTCCGCYGTGATCAGCCAGGGCGGCAAGTCCTGGTACTTCATCACCGCGGACTACGCCTTCGGCCAGCAGCTCGAAAAGGACGCCACGCGCTTCATCAAGGAGCTCGGCGGYACCATCCTCGGCGGYGTCAAGCATCCGACCAACACCGCCGACTTCTCCTCCTTTGCGCTGCAGGCGCAGAGCTCGAAGGCGGATGTCGTCGCCTTCGCCAATGCCGGCCAGGACACCGACAATGCCATCAAGCAGTCCGGTGAGTTCGGCCTGGTCAAGGGCGGCCAGAAGCTGGTCGGCCTCCTGATGTTCGACACCGACGTACATGCGATCGGCCTCGAGGCAGCCCAAGGCACCTACATGACGACGGCGTCATACTGGAACATGGACGACAACACCCGCGCCTGGTCGAAGAGGTTCTTCGCCCGCACCAAGGTGATGCCGACCATGATCCAGACCGGCGTCTACGGATCCGTGCTGCATTATCTCAAGGCGATCAAGGCGGCCGGCACCGATGATCCCAAGGCTGTGATGGCCAAGATGCGCGAGCTGCCGATCGAGGATGTTTTCGTCCACGGCGGCAAGCTGCGCGAGGATGGCCGCGTCGTCCGCGACATGTATCTCGCGCGCGTCAAGAAGCCGTCGGAATCCAAGGAGCCGTGGGACTATCTGGAGATCGTCAAGACCGTGAAGGGCGAGGATGCATTCCGCCCGGTCTCCGAATCCAAGTGCCCGCTGTTGAAGAAATAGGAGCACGTCCATGAGCGGAGCTGAACCCAAGGACGGCGACAGCTATGATTGCGACGTGCTGGTGGTCGGCTCCGGCTGCGCCGGGCTGTCGGCGGCGGTSACCGCCGCTTATGCCGGGCTGAAGGTCGTGGTCACCGAGAAGGAGCCGCGMTTCGGCGGCACCACGGCSCGCTCCGGCGGCTGGCTATGGATTCCCGGCACGTCGCTGGCCAAGGCCTGGGGCATCGACGAGCCGCCGGACTTGGCGCGCACCTATTTGCGTCAYGAAGCCGGCAACAATTACGACGCCGCGCGGGTCGATGCGTTCCTGACCAAGGGGCCGGAGGCAGTCGACTTCTTCACCAGCAAGACGGCGCTGAAATTCGACATGCCGCTGACCTTTCCGGACTATCACGCGGAGGCGCCGGGCGGCACGCAAGGCGGTCGCTCGATGGTGACGCGGCCGTTCGACGGCCGCGAGCTCGGCCATCACATCAAGGATCTCGGGCAGCCCCTGCCCGAGCTCACCGTGTTCGGCATGATGCTCGGCTCCGGCAAGGAGATCATCCATTTCATGCGCGCGACGAAGTCGCTGACCTCGGCCTTCTACGTCGCCAAGCGGCTGTCGAAACATGCGCTGGACGTGCTGCGCCATGGCCGCGGCATGACGCTCACCAACGGCAATGCGCTGGCGGGGCGGCTGGCGAAATCGGCGTTCGACCTCGGCATTCCCTTGTGGCTGTCCTCGCCGGTGGCCGAGCTGATCCGCGACGGGGAGGCCGTGCGCGGCGCCGTGGTSACCCGGCAGGGCCGGCGTATCCGGGTGAATGCGCGGCTCGGCGTGGTGCTCGCCTGCGGCGGCTTCCCRCATGACGTCGAACGACGCAGGGCGATGTTTCCGCATGCGCCGACGGGACAGGAGCATGTCTCGCCCGGGCCCGTCGGCAACACCGGCGATGGGCTTCGGCTGGCGGAAGCCGTCGGCGGCCGCGTCGAGGACGGCCTGCCGCATGCGGCGGCCTGGGTGCCGGTCTCCGTCACCACGCGGAAGGACGGCAGCAAAGGCGTGATGCCGCATTTCATCGATCGCGCCAAGCCGGGCGTGATCGCGGTGACCGCAGATGGCGTGCGCTTCGCCAATGARGGCAATTCCTACCACGACTTCGTGCAGGCGATGGTGAAAGCGGCCAAGCCCGGCCGCGAGATCGCGGCCTACCTGGTCACCGATCACCGCTCGCTGCGCCGCTACGGACTCGGCTGCGTGCCGCCCTTCCCGATGCCGCTCAGCCACCATCTCAGCACGGGCTATCTCAAGCGCGGCGCGACGCTTGCCGAGCTCGCGCGCGTGACCGGAATCGATGCGATGTCGCTGGAAGCGACCGTCGCCGCCTTCAATGCGGATGCCGCGCTCGGCCAGGATCCGGGTTTCGGCAAGGGCTCGCGCGCCTACAACCGCTATCAGGGCGATGCGCTGCATGGGCCGAACCCGTGCGTCGCGCCGATCAAGKACGGGCCGTTCTACGCGATCAAGATGGTGATCGGCGATCTCGGCACCTATGCCGGAATCCGCACCGACGAACACGCCCGCGCGCTCGACGCCCAGGGCCAGCCGATCGAGGGGCTCTATGCCGCCGGCAACGACATGGCGAGCATCATGGGCGGCAACTATCCCGGCGCCGGGATCACGCTGGGACCGGCGCTGACATTCGGCTACATTGCCGGCCGGCATCTCGCCGAACGCGCTGGCCAAAGGAGCGCCGCATGAGCGACAGTCAGATGTTGGCCGGACGGCTCGCCCTGGTCACGGGGGCCGCGAACGGCAATGGCCGCGCGATTGCGCTCGGGCTCGCCGGCCGCGGCGCCGATCTTGTCATCACCGATATCGACGTGGACGGGGCCGAGCGTTGCGCCACCGAGATCCGCGACCACGGCTGCAAGGCGTGGGCGCATCGGCTCGACGTCACCGACGCCGCGGGCTGCACCGCATTGGCGGCGCAGCTGCGCGCCGAGGTCGGCGCCATCTCGATCCTCGTCAACAATGCCGGCATCATCATCCGCGAGAACATCGACTCGCCGCGCGCGGCGCAGAACTGGCAGCGCGTGCTCGACGTCAATCTCAAYGGCGTGTTCAACGTCACCTATGCCTTTCTCGGCGCCTTGCGCGAGACGCGCGGCACGATCGTCAACATCGCCTCCGTCGCGTCCTTCATCGGCATCAGCAACACGCTGGGCTACTCGCCGTCCAAGGGCGGCGTGAAGTCGCTGACCCAGGCGCTGGCCCGCGAGCTCGCGCCCGACGGCATCCGCGTCAACGCTATCGCGCCCGGCGTGATCGCGACCGCGATGACCGAGTCGACCCGCAATGATCCGGAGCGGCTCGCCGGCTTCATGAGCCGCACGCCGCTCGGCCGAGTCGGCCAGCCGGAGGAGCTCGCCGGYCCCGTCGCGTTCCTGGTCTCCGACATGGCGTCCTACGTCAACGGCGTCACGCTGCCGGTCGACGGCGGCTTCCTGGCGGTGTAGGCACGGCGCCGGACCAGGRGACCTTCAACAGCATGGGACGAGAGAGCCGCGGTATCCAGTCGATCGAGGTCGGCGGCACCTTGCTGCAGGCCCTGGCGCGCAGCGGCGAGCCGATGATGCTGCGCGACCTCGCGCGCGAGGCCGGGCTGCCGCCCGCCAAGGCGCATCCCTATCTCGTCAGCTTCTCGCGCATCGGCCTGATCGAGCAGGACGCGACCACCGGCCGCTACGAGATCGGCCCGCTGGCGCTCGAGCTCGGCCTGATCAGCCTGCGAAGGCTGTCGGCCGTGCGGATCGCGACACCCAAGATCGCCGCACTCGCCGGCGCCATCGACCACGCGGTGTCGCTCGCGGTGTGGGGCACCAACGGCCCGACCGTGGTGCGGCTGGAGGAGCCGAGCCATGCGGTGCATATCGTGATGCGCGTCGGTTCGATCATGGCACTGCTGGAGACCGCGACGGGCCGCGCTTTCGCAGCCTTTCTTCCGCCGAAGACAGTCAAGGCCGCGCTCGACGCMGGCCTCGATCATCTCGGCGTCGGCTACAATCCGAAGCGCGCCCCCAAGAGTCCGAAGGTCACGGAGATGCTGGCCGAGGTGCGCGCGCAAGGCCTGGCGCGCGCCGTCGGCGATCCGCTGCCCGGCGTGAACGCTTTCGCCGCGCCGGTGTTCGATCATGCCGGACACATCGCGCTGGTGATCACCGCGATGGGGCCGGCCGGCACCTTCGATGCCGGCTGGCAATCCCCCCTCGCCAACCGCCTGCGGGCTTGCGCGGCCGAGATCTCCAAACAGCTCGGCCACGGCATCGTGCAGCCMGCGTAGCCCTTACGCCGCGGCCGAAMGCATGTCGGGCCACGGCTCGGCCCAGGCCGGCAGCCGCATCAGGCCATCGAGCCAGCGCACGATGTTCGGAAACGTCTCGAACGGCATCTCCGCCTCGCGCCAATCAGTCGCCATCGACGCCGCGGCGAAATCGGCGATGGTCAGCCGGTCGCAGGCGACGTGGCTGTGCGAGCGCAGATGCGCGTCGAGCACRGATGCGAAGGTCTTGAGGTCGGCGACCTTGTCGATCAGCGCAGCGCGGTTCGGCGCCCCGAGCCCGAAATTCTTCCGCACGATGTGCTCGAAATAGAACGGCGCGACCGCCGGACTCCAGTGACTGTCGGTCCAGGCCAGCCAGCGCAGCACCTCGACCTGCTCCTGCGGATGGCGCGCTGGCCACATGTCGCAGCTCTCGCGGACGCAGAGATGCGCCATGATGGCGGTGGACTCCCACAGCACGGTCTCGCCATCCACCAGCACCGGCGCCTTCATGTTGGGATTGAGCGCGGCGAAGTCCGGCGTCTTCAGGCCACGGCTGATGTCGATGAACTCGGCCGGCGCGCCGAGATGCTTGACCAGCGCCAGCACGCGGCGCGGCGCCTGGGCCTTGATCCAATAGATCTTCATGACGGATCTCCGTTTCCGATACTATGAAGACGAACGCACGAGCGCCGGATCGACAGCGGCCCACGGAAAAGTTTGCAACGGTTCCGCGGATGCCCGCCGCTCTCCTAGCTAGGCTGGCCAACGGCTGSTGCAKAGGCTTCGCCAGGCGGCTCTCCGTCGTCATGCCCGGGCTCCGTCCCGGGCATCCAGGTCCGWCCGCGGYTGCCGRAAGAYGTGGATGGACGGGACAAGCCCGGCCATGACGCCGCGGAGGGAGGCAGACCCAAGCTCGGAGCATCCTACGCGACAGACTTGCCGCCTCGGGAGATCACATTCCCCGCGCAGCTGCCCGTGCCGTCAGGATGCAGCCCGGCAGGAAGGTGCCTTCCAGCGAGCGCTTGCCCGACGCGCCGCCGCCGCCGAAGCCGGCCGCCTCGCCCACCGCATAGAGGCCCGGGATCGGCGCGCCCGCCGCATCCAGCACCCGGCTCTGCAGATCGGTCTTGAGGCCACCGAGGCTCTTGCGGGTGATCAGCTGCATGTGGATCGCGATGTACGGCCCTGCCCCGATGGATTGCAGCGGCGCCGGCTTGCAGGTGCGGAGCTTGTCCGGGCCCCATTGTCGCGCATGCAGGATGCGGCGCAGCTGATCGTCGTTGAATAGCCTGTCGCCATTCTTGAAGTTGGCGTCGAAGGCATCGGCCGTCGCCTGCAGCACCTCCGGCTTGACGTCGTCCGTGCCGGTCAGCGCGTTCATCTTGGCGGCAAGGCCGGCGAGGGTCGGATCGACCAGGAAGTGCCGGCTCTCGCGCTGCATYTGCCGGACCAGGCGATGGTTGCCGAGCAGCATCTCCTTGAGGAACATCGGCATCTGGCGGTCGCGGATGCGCGGATTGTGCTCGGCGCCCGAGATGGCGAACTCCCTGGCGGCGATGCGCCAGTTCAGGAGATGCCACGTATAGGGCTTCTCCTGCGACGCGACGCGCTGGCACAGATCATGAGTATCAAAGCCGGTGACCAGCGGCTCCGGCCCGATGCGTTCGCCACGGTGATTGAGCCAAAGCGCCGATTTGCACGGCACCAGCGACAGGCCATGGCCTTCGAAATGCGGAAAGGGATGCGGAATGCCGGCGGCGTAGTTCCACATCTCGCCGGCATGCGTGATCTCAGCGCCGACCGTATCGGCGGCGTGGTGGTGCAGCTTCCCATCCGCAAACGGATGCGCGCCGTTGAGCATCGCCGCCGGCAGCGGCCGCCCTCTCACCCAATTCGCACGGGCTTCCTCATGGCTGCCATTGATGCCGCCCATCGCCAGCACCGTCAGCGGCGCGGCGATGCGGATCTCGGCGCCGGTCTCCTCGTTGACGGCCACCACGCCCGA
>BFBZ01001355.1_pt1 | contig 16656 bp, 13 predicted proteins | sample 1888401 | NCBI WGS metagenome assembly BFBZ01 (sample SAMD00112614, study PRJDB3348) | symbiont metagenome | host: Chara braunii | reverse complement strand
CCCGTTCGGAACCGCCGAACCGGTCCGGTTCGACACCCGCGAACCGGTCGGGCTGGTGGCCGGTGCCGGCCGGTTCCCGATCCTGTTCGCCGAAAAGGCCCGCGAGAGCGGCCTTCGGGTGGTGTGCGTGGGTCTGGCCGGGATGGCCGATCCGGCGCTGCGGGGGCTGTGTGCCGAGTTCACGTGGCTCGGTCGGGCGTCGCTCGGGTCCGTGATCCGGGCGTTCCGCCGCGGCGGCGTGCGCCGGTGGACGATGGCCGGTAAGGTCGAAAAGCGGGTTCTGTTCCGACCGTGGCGGTGGTTGCACCTCGTTCCCGACTGGCGGCTACTGCGCTTCTGGTTCTTCCGCCGCCGGCGCGGAAATAATGACGATTCGCTGTTGCTCGGCCTGATCGACGAGTTCCGACCGTGGGGGTTGGAGTGCGTCTCGGCCCTGGATCTGTGCCCGGAGTTGCTGGTGAAGGAAGGCACACTGACGCGGCGGGCGGTCTCGACGACCGAGGCGCGCGACATCGCGTTCGGCTGGGACCTGGCCCGTGAAATGGGCCGGCTGGACGTGGGGCAGAGCGTGATGGTGCGGGACCGGGCCGTTCTCGCCGTCGAGGCGATCGAGGGCACCGACCTGGCGATCACCCGGGCCGGCGAACTGTGCCGCAAGGGCGGCTTCGTGGTCGTCAAAGTGGCCAAGCCCGAACAGGACCGCCGGTTCGATGTGCCGACGGTCGGCACTCAGACCATCGAAACGATGCGCGCCTCGGGCGCGACGGCACTGGCGATCGAAGCGGGGCGGACCATCATTCTCGACGAGGCCGCAACGGTCGCCCTGGCCGACAGATACGGGATCGCGATAACGAGCCTCGTCGGCCCCGCGGCGCCGAACCCTGTTCCCTTTCCACCGGGCGGGCGGGTATAACTAATTCTGCACCCGTCGTATTCGGACCTGTGGACGGCTCGTCACCCGCCCCGCGCCCGGTGTAGTGGCCCCCCGTCACCGACAGTGCCCACCTGGTACGTCCCCATCATGGGCTCGATGTCGTTCCTGCTCCCGAACCCGCTACCCGCCGCTGCCGAGGCGGCGCTGCCGAGCGCGCACCTCGCCGCGACGGCCAGCTATTTCGACCAGACGCCCGTCCCCACGACGCTCCGAACCGCCGCCGACAGTCTCACCCTGACCCGGGCCCAGAACGAGAGCGGGTATCTTGTCCTCCCGTGGCCGGTCGCTCAGTTCGGGACGCTCGTGGTCTCGACCACGACGCTCCGGGAGCGGGACGAGCCGTACCGACTGCTCGTGGAACTCGCACGGGGCAAGTTGAACCAGGTGCGCGGGCAGACGGCGGAGTGGCAGGAGATCGGGCTGCGCACCGCGCCGGACTTCGACCGCGCGCTGGCGGACGCCACCCGGGACTTCGGCCGCGCCGCCCTGGCCGGAACCCCGGCCGAAGCGGACGCCCTGGCGACACGGGTACTGGAACAGGCGCACGGCCTCGCCGACCGGCTCGCACGCGATTACATCGAGCAGATGTTCGCCACGCGGCACGCCGCCGACGGGCCGCTCGATACCCGCTTCGCCGCCCGTTTCGTGCGGCCGCCGCGCGGCGCCGCCGCCCAGGAGTACGGCCGCACGTTCACCGCGACCAACGTCTCGTTCCGCTGGTGCGACGTCGAACCCAGCGAATCGCAGTACGACTGGACGGACGCGGACGCGGCGGTTGCCGCGGCCCGGGCCGCGGGCCGGGCCGTGACCATCGGACCGGTGATCGACCTCGCCCCCGGGATGCTCCCGGCGTGGGCGGTCGGTGGGGACGCGGACCTGCCGACACTGGCCGCGTACATGTGCGATTACTTGGAAACCGCGATCAGTCGGTACAAGGGCGACGTGCGGCGGTGGGTCATCTGTGCCGGGTTCAACCAGGCCGATGCCTACGGGCTGGTCGATGACGACCGGCTGCGGCTGGCGTTCCGGCTCTTCGAGGCCGCGGCCCAGGTCGATCCGAACCTCGAACTGGTCCTCAGCGTCGCCCAACCCTGGGGCGACTACCTGGTGGCCCCGGACCAGACGATCTCTCCGCTCACCTTCCCGGACGATCTCATGCGGGCCGGGGTGCGGCTGGCGGCGGTGGAACTCGAATTCCGTATCGGCGCACGGCCCCGCGGCAGCCTGCCGCGCGACCTGCTCGACACGGCCCGCATCCTGGACGTGTTCGGGCTCCTCGGCATTTCGCTCGAAGTCGTTCTGAGCTTCCCATCGTCCGACGAACGCGACCCGCAGACGGTGGACCACCAGCAGTCCGTCTGGAAACCGGGCTGGCCTAGTGGCCTTTCACCGGACACTCAAGCGGAGTGGGGCGGGGCCCACGCGGCGCTCGCGCTCTGCTGGCCGCAAGTAAAGGCCGTCACCTGGGACAACTGGTCCGACGCCGATCCCCACCTCGTGCCTTTTGGGGGCCTGCTCGACGCCGCGGGCCGGCCCAAACCACTTCTCGGTCGCCTCCGATCTCTCCGGACCGAACATCTGGATCTGATCCGGTAATACGCGGTTCACTTTTTCGGAATTATTCGTCAATATGAAGGCTGTCGTCGCGAACAGCTATCAGCCGCCTCCCGAGCGCCTGCCGCGGCACGCGCCTGTACCAATCCGGGCAATTTTTTCGGAATCCTTCTGCAAGAATTCGAGACGGATTCGTTCGCGTGTGGGCATATTACCTATGCTGAGCGTACCAACGGCGCCGGGAGAATTCCGTTGAAAATGAAACCGACCTGATTTCGCCGGCGTTTTGTACTGCGGACCTTGGACGGAATTGGTGACCGCGGTAAGAACTTACTATGGGGTGGCACGCCCCCTGATGCGGACTCGCAAAAACCGCAAACGCTCGACCTGCTCCCGTTCCAGCCACGTACCGACACGAGGGAGGTACTCCGATGTCGGAGCGCGMCCGCGAAMCCGACGGACCCGCCGGTGCGCCACACACGGTCGCCGGGTTCCGTCTGTTGCGCAAGATCGGCGACGGCGGAATGAGCGCGGTTTACCAGAGCTATGATGTGGCCGCCTCGCGCCCGGTCGCGGTCAAAGTTCTCGCCGATCACCTGGCCGGACAGCCGGAGTTCGTCGGCCGGTTCTACCGCGAGGCGCGGCTGAGCCGCGTTCTTGAACACGCGCACGTCGTTCAGGGGTACGCCTCCGGGTTCGACCCCGAGGTCGGGAAACACTTCCTCGTTCTGGAATACATCGACGGGCCGTCGGCGCACGGGGCGCTCCTCCGCCTCGGCCGCCTCTCGGTCGGCATGGCGGTGCGGATCGGCATCGACATCGCTCTGGCGCTCGAGTTCCTGCACGAGCGCCAGTACGTCCACCGGGACGTCAAGCCGGACAACATTCTGCTGCACCCGGACGGCGGCGCGAAGCTGGCCGATCTCGGCCTGGCGAAGCGCCTCAACGACGACTCCCAACTGACCTCCATTCATCAGGGCGTGGGCACCTCGTACTACATGCCCTACGAACAGGCGGTGAACGCGAACCTCGTGGACGGGCGCAGCGACATTTTCGCGCTCGGGGCGACGCTCTACCACCTTCTCACGGGCGAGGTGCCGTTCCCCGGTGCGACCCACGACGAAGTGGTGCGCGACAAGTGGCACGGCACCTTCCAACCGCTCCGCGAGGCCAACCCCGCTGTGCCGGCGGAGGTGGCCGAGTTGGTCGAAGCCACACTCGCGTGCGATCCCCGCGCCCGGATCCAGAAGGCGGGACAGCTCGCGGCGGCGCTTGTGGCGACGAAGCTCGCCACGCGGCTCCCGTCATTCGCTCACGCGGCAGCGGCACACGAACCCGCGCCGGCCTCCGATGCGCCCACGCGCACCGATCACCATGTCGCGCTCCCGCCCGCGGGCGCCGCGCCGTCCGTGCCCCCGCCCATCACGTCCGTCGGCGGTGCGGCGTTCGCGCCGCGCCTGGTCGCGGGGCACTCCAAGCGGCCGGGGTCCGAACCCGCCCCGAACCCGCCCCGAACCCGCGGCTGGCTCTGGCTGGTCGGGGCCGGTGCGCTGATCCTCGCGGCGCTCGCGCAGCAAGCCGCGCGGTCCCATTTCTCGCAAGAGCCGAACGGACCGGCTCGCACACCGATCATTCCCAAAGTGTCGAACCAGACCGATGGTCTCACCACCGCCTCGTCCCGATAATCCTTCACTGCCCTCCACGCGATAGAAAGTTCTGCCGGCGGCGGGGCGTTTCTCCCGCTCGGGGCGCTTCCGTTGCCGTGTCTGGACGGCGCGGAGATCGATTACAAGCCTCGAAACGGGCCGTGCGGAAATGATGTCGTCCGGAAATCTGTCCGTCGGTCGTGCCGGTCTGGTGCTGGCCGCGATCCTGTGGAGCCTGGGCAGCGCGTTCATGCGCCTGCTGGGCGAACCGCTCGGGTTGGGACTTCACGACCCCCACCTCACGCCGCTCCAGATCGCGTTCTACCGGGGGCTCTTCGGCGGGCTCGCGATGCTCGCACTCGTTCGGCGCGGCGAGGTCACGTTCCGCCCGCCGATGGTCGGCATGATTGTCACCTTCACGGCCATGAGCGGGCTCTATCTGTCCGCGCTGGGGCTCGGCCCCGCGGCGAACGCGATCTTCCTCCAAAACACTGCACCGCTGTGGGTGTTCGTGTTCGTGGTGCTCGTCCTCGGTGAGCGCGGCGACCGGCGGGGGTGGGAGACGGTGCTGATCGGGGCCGCGGGGGCGGTGGTCATTGTTGCGGGGAACTGGCCGTGGGGCGCGCCGGCGGGCGAACAGCCGGTGCAAGGGCTGATCCTCCTCATGGGCCTCGGCAGCGGGATCTTGTACGCGATTGTCGTGCTGTTCCTGCGAGCGCTGCGCGACGCGTCGTCCGCGTGGCTCGTCGCACTGAACCTGCTCGGCACGGCGGGCACCCTCGGGCTGTTCGTGTTACTGAACGACGGGTGGCCCGCATTTGTGGAGTGGGTCACCGCTCCGAGCGCCCGCCAGATCGCGGTCCTCGTGGTCTTCGGGGTGCTCCAGATGGCGCTCCCGTACTGGTTGTTCGCGCGCGGACTGCGTACCGTGCCATCACAAGAAGCCGCAATCATTACGCTGATCGAGCCCCTTCTCAACCCGATCTGGGCGTACCTCCTCACCCCGGAGAAAGACACACCGAACGTGTGGATGGGGATCGGCGGCGGGTTGATCCTCTTCGCACTGGTCTGGCGCTATCTGCCGTCGGGAACTGATGCCGAGCGGGAGCCAGAACAACACGGAGAAGGGCAGGGGGGCAAAACGTGAAAACCGATGCCTTCGGTGGTGTGCCCGATCGCGGACAAGACCAAGAAGAGCCACAGATGAAGCGGAAAACGCAGATCAAGAGAAGTGAAGAAATCGTTTGAATCTGCGTTATCTGTGTGACCTGTGGCTCTTTGTCCGGGATGCGGGGTTCATTGAACCCCGACCCCGACCGGTCCCGAGGACCAGGCAAGAATCAGAACTCGTATTCGTTCTTGATCGGCTGCCGCGTGACGTCGGTGATGTCCGACAGCACGAGGACCGGCGTGTACCGCTCCTGGCCGGGCGCCTTGATGAACTGGATCACGCCCTTCACCTGAACCCAGTCGAAGTCCGCGAACTCACCCACGGCTTGTGGGGCGATGATGCGCACTTTCAAGGTCACTGCGTCCGGTCCGCAGCAGGTCATCTTCAACCGGAACAGGGTGAACTCTTTATCGCCCAGGCGCTTGAACCGGCCCTGCATGATGGCCGTTTGTCCCTCAAGTGCCTTCCGCTTGTCCGCGTCGAGCGCGGCTTCCGTGAGGGCGTTGAAGGAGAACTCCGCCCCCTCTCCGGGGATGAGCACATATTTCGTGTCGCCGCTGGTGGAAATGATCTCGCGGATCTTGAGTTCCTTCGCGGTCTTCAGTTCGCGCACTTTCGTGCCGTCGGCCTGCACCTCGACCGGTTTGATTTCGACCGTAGTCGGGTCCTTCGCCGCTTCTTCAATGGCCTTGGGGCTCATGTTCAGCGCGGTGTCCTTCCCGGCCGCGTCCAGTTGCTTGCCCTTGCTGAAGCCCGTGTTCGGCACGCCGAGCGCGAACAGGGCGACCGGGAAGACGAGGATGAGCATCCGGGCGAACATCCAGGACATGTCGTGACTGTGCCCGTCGTCCACGAGGTTCGGGTCGCCCCCCGAGCCGTCCGGGAGCCCGGGGAGGTGGTTGCACGAGGCGGAGTGGACGTGGTTCTCCTGGCAGCTCATCTCGTTGAGCGGTTGGAGTTCGCCGGCCTCGCGCCACACGGCGAGCGCTCTCAGGGCCACCAGCGCCAGTACCGCGATGCTCCCGATCAGCACGGGGAGGTGGAACTGCGGCGCGAGAATGTGCCGCAGCATGTCCTGCATGTACATCTGGATGCCGACGAACGCGAGCGCCCCGCACACCAGGATGGTGAGCAGTTGCTCGGTAAAGTAGTCGCGCGGGGACTGGCACCCGGAGTGACTGTGAGCCATGATCGCGTCTCCTGAGGGTACACGAATTATACCGTCCGCTCCGGGCGGGGCTCTCAACCGGCCCCGGGCGACAGACCGCTCCAGCCGTTCGCTCGGTAAACGAAGTGGACCAGCATGCACAGCGCGAGCGTCAGGACGACGACGCTCGTCGCAATGGTGACGATCAGCCGCGCGCGGAACACTCGGGTGAACATCAGTATCAGCTTGATGTCCAGCATCGGCCCGAGGACCAGAAAAGCGAGTTTGGCACTCAGGTGCATTTGAGTGAAGCTGGCCGCGACGAACGCGTCGGCCTCGCTGCACAGGCACATCAGGACGGCCAACAACATCATCGCCGGGATCGCGAGGTACGGTTCGTCACGGGAAAAGGTCTCGATCTGTTCGGTCGTGATGTACGACCGCGCGAGCGCGGCCAGAACCGCCCCGAGGATGAGGAACACGGTGATGTCCACGAAGTCGTGGAGTGCGGTGGCGGAAATGTTCCCGATGCGGACAAAAAAGGGCCGCCTCGGTGCCCGTGCGGGCGCATCAGGGGCTACGGGTTGAGCGCCCGGCTCCGGCACGGCCGCGCCCGGCGGTGGGGTGGCCACCGCGGTCAACAGAGCGTTGCCGTATTTGCGGTACTGGAGCTGAACGATCAGTGCCGTCGTGCACGCGATCACGAAGCCGAGACCGACGCGGAGCGAAACCATTTCCGGCGCGATCTTGTGGTCCCGGAACGCGACCCAGGTGCTGAAGATCACCACGAGGTTAATAATCGGCCCGGCCAGCATGTACGCGATACAGCACGACAGCGGCAGCCCCTTGCGGAGCAGGCGCCGCATGACGACCACGATCCCGCACTCGCACATGGGAAAGAGCAGACCGAGTAAGGCACCGACCATCACCGCCGGGACCACCGACTTGGGCAGGAGTTTGGTGATGAACTCCTGTGGCAAGAACTCTTCAAGAATGCCGGCGACGACCGCCCCGAGGACGATGAACGGCATCGCCTCCCACAACACGGCGCTGAAACTGATAAGAAAGTCGAGGATCGTTGGCTGCACCAGATCACCCGGAGCGGGGACGGCGGGACACGGTTATTACGCTCGGTTCGGGGTGCGAGTTCACCCAGGGAGGGCGGACGTCAGTGGCACGGGTCGTTCGGGTGGTCTTCCCCGCACGGGTCGTTCGGGTTGTGTATGTGCCGGCGGAACTGTTTGCCGCCGAAAATCGGGGCGAACCGGTTCCACACCGCGACCGCGATCATCGACCCGAAGAACAGCGCCACGCTCGCCACCACAATGACCCCGCTCGGGGCAAAATTCACGTCCTTCACGCTTCCGACACTCAATCGCATCTGGGAACTCACCCAGTACCCGATCACGCCGGAGCCGAGGCTGAACGCGACCGTCAGCCAAAACATTTGCCGCAAGTTGCGGGACACGTTCGCCGCCGCCGCCGCCGGGACCACCAGAAGGGCGTTGATGAGCAGGGCACCGACCGCCTTGATCGACAGGTTGACCACAAGGGCGAGTAGGACGATGAACAGGTAGTTGTTCAGCGTCACGTTGATCCGCCGGGTCCGAGCGAGGCTGGGGTTGAAGCTGGCGAACATGAGTTGGTTGTACCGCCACAAGAAAATGCCCAGAACGAGGGCCAGCGCGGCACAGAGCAGAACGAGATCGGACTCCGAGATCAGAAGCAGGTTGCCGAAGAGAAAGACTTCTAGGTTCACGTTGCTGACCTGTTGAACCAGCCGCACGAGCATCGCCCCGAAGCCGAGTGCGAGCGCGAAGAACACGCCGATCACCGTGTCGTGGGCCAGCCCGGTTCGGTCGCGGACGTACACCATCGCCATTCCGACCGCGACCCCGAATGCGACCATGACCATCGGCACCAGCCACGCGGCCGTCGCCTTGTCACCCTGTCCGTACAGGACGGTGAGGTAGCCCAAAGCGATCCCGGCGAACGCACAGTGGGCCATCGCGTCGCTGAAGAACGCCATCCGGTTGCCGACCACCATCGCCCCGACGATCCCGCACAGAAGGCACATGACGACGAGCGTGAGCACGCCCTTCACCACGAACGGGTGTTCGGCACCGATCAGTTGGGCGATCCACCGGATGGCATCGGTCATCCACACGTCGGGCATCAGATCCTCGGCAAACGTCAGGCGAGTAAGCGGCGGGCGGCACGGTGGAGGAGAGCGAGCGCCGCCGTGGACTCGTCCGGCGTGATGACGAGCGGCGGGGCCACACGAACCACCTTCTTCGCGAGCGGACCGAGTAAGTGAATGCCATCGCCGGTGGAGCCGTCACCCTGATAGCACGCCAGAACCAGGGCGTTGGCCCATTCGGCGGCGGTCCGGCCGTCGTGGTCGCGGGTCTCTATGCCCCACACCATACCGCCGCGCTCGCCACGAACCTGAGCGACGCAGGGCAACTCTTTGAGTTCTACGAGCCCGCGTTCGATAACGGCAGAACTTCGACGGGTCAGGGCCAACACGTCTCGGTCGGCGAATTCGTCCAATGTTGCCAATACGGACGCACAGCAGAGCGGGTTCGCACTCCACGTGTCCGACCCCTCGCCGTAATCGAGTGAGCCGAAAATGTCCGCTCGGCCCACCGCGGCGGCAACCGGGATACCGTTTCCGAGCCCTTTGCCTAACACCACGATATCGGGCTCGAGGCCGTATGTCTCGAACGCGAACATCGCACCGGTACGACCGAAGTTCGACTGCACCTCGTCAAGGATGAAAACGATGTCGTTGACCCGGCAAAAGTGTTCGAGCAGTTGGAGGTACGCTTTCGGCGGGTGGTACGAACCGCCGCCGCCGAGGTACGGCTCGGTGATGAGCGTGCCGAGTTTTCGGCCGAACTGGTGGAGCAGGGCGTCCAGTTCCTTCTGATACGGGGCCGGATCGAACGGCCCATCGCGAAGTGACACGTCCCGGCACTCGGTCGTCGGGAACGAGACGAACCGCACTCGCGGGTCGCGTTCGGCATCGGCTTCCGAGCCCGTAACCGCGTTCGCCAAACCTTTCTTGCCGTGGAAACCGAACCGCGTTGCCACAATCATCGGCCGCGTGCGGTCGCGGGCCTGCGCTGCCCAAAGTGCCTTCTGAATGGCCTCGGACCCGGACGCCGCCCAGAGAACCTGTTCCATCCGGCGGCCGCCAGAGGAACCGCGGAGAAGCGCGAGCAACCGCTTGTTGGCCTCGACCTCGACGGGCGTTATGGCGTTGTACGCGGTCATCGGAACGGCCGCGAAGTACCCGTGTGGCGCGCCAACGGGTGACCCCGCGTGCTCCGGTCTGGGCCAACTCATGTATCGGGAAAACGACTCCATCCACCGGACCGGGTTGTGTCCGAGATTGGAGACAAGAACCCCCGAGGTGAAATCATAAAGTCGGCGGCCGTCCGGAGTCCAGTGGTAGGCGCCGGCGCTGTGCGCAATCACCGCCTGTGTGGGTGTGAACGTCCGAAGGGCGTGCGGTTCAAGAGTCATGAGGGCCGCGCGATCGGCGTTCGATCGGGGCTCAAGGGCGTGCTGAATGGGCAACGGCATAGTGGGAAGCTCCCCTTCGTTCCTCGCGACCTGTCGCCCGCAAAGCCAGGCTTCACGGCCGCTTCTGTCGTTCCTCGCGACCTGTCGCCCGCAAAGCCGGGCTTCACGGCCGCTCCGATGTCAGTACCCGAAGGTACTGTGGCGGAACGTGGTCCACAAGCCACACGCCATTAGCCGAGAAATAAAAGACGTGGCCGTCGGCCCGCATTTTCGCGGCGTCTATTGCCAGCAGTACCGGTTTCCCGTGTCGCGCGCCGACCTTCGTGGCTGTTTGGGTGTCGGATGAGAGGTGGACGTGATGACGAGCCATTTTGAGCAACCCGCCGCGGAGGACACCCGCGAGGTTCCGTTCGGCTGTGCCGTGAAACAGTTCTGCGGGCGGCTCAGCCGGCTCGAGTTGGAGATCGACTTCGGTCGAGTGGCCCTGATTCGCGCGGATCTGTGTACCCGCTTCGTCAATCGCGAACCGCTGTTTGTCGCACCGTTCGACAACGGTTTCCAATTCGTCGCGTGTGAAGTGGCACCCCGCTGTCGCGGCGCCGGCGATCAGATCCTCGATCCGAACCCATCCGCCTTGCTCAAGAGTGAGCCCGGCTTTGTGCGGTTCGTGACGCAACACGAGGGACACAAACTTGCTGATTCGGACGCGTCGTTTTTCGTCCACGGCTAAMCCCGCCCTTCATAAAGGACGAGCGGTTGAGCGTTGCCGGGTTCGTACAGTGCCAGACCGGCGGCGGGTCCGTTGMCCTTTACGATACAACCAGGAACTCCCGCCACACTCCGCGCGAGAATGGCTTCCAGCGCCTGAACAATGGCGACACAGTTCCGGTCGGCAGAGAGGTCGTTGTAATGAAGCGCTCGCACGCTCGCGAGGCGCCCTTCCCGTGCGTCGGCCGGTCCCCCGTACTCCACAAACGCCACTTCTTTGAAAAACCGCTCGATGACTTCGATCCCGTAGCCGCGCTGCGACCGTTCGCCCCACGGTTCGAGGAACGTTCCGTTGTAGTGATAGTTCGGGGTGTTCTTGAGTTCGCTCGGTGTGCGATTTTCGACCGTTAATTCCACACCGCGCTTCCGCTGGTGGGCGGTCCAGACGGCGTTATCGAAGCGGAAGTGAACCTCCTGCTCGACGTAACCGGGGAAGTTGTCCGGCGTGACCCAACTCGTGTGAATGTCAAAGGCCGCTTCGCGCGTGTCCGGGTGTCGGTAAACAACCTGAAGCTGAACCGAATCCCACGTTGGGCCGTCCGGTGGGCCAACAAGGCCGCGCTGTCCCGTCGCGGAAATACGATCCAGGCTCCAGTTCGGACCAAAGGTGAAATCAATCAACTTCAGGTAGTGAACCGCAACGTAGGTCGCTGGGTTACGCCCTGTGATCCATTCTGCGAACTGGCCACCACTGATCGATTTCGGCTCAAGAAGTGAACAATAACCGTTATTCACGTGTTGGAGCACGCCATCCTGGTACAGGGTCCGAAGTTTCTTGTGGTCCGGGTCGGCGAGCTTGTGGTAAACGACTTTCGCCAAAACTCCACGTTCGGTTGCGATCCAAACAAGTTCGTCCAACTCGGGAAGCGAGAGGACCGATGGCTTCTCAATCAGGACATGTTTGCCAGCGGCCAAGGCCGCACGAGCGGCGAAAAAGTGTCTATCGTCTGGTGTTGCAATGCAGACCAAGTTGACGTCGGAAGCAAGAAGTTGCGCAAGTGCATCCGGCCCGACATAATTCGCAAATGGCGAGCGCTGGCCCGCGGATGAGGCTAGAAACCGCGCCGCCCGCGACCCGGTCCGCGTTGCGACAGCCACAAGCCGAACGACGATCGGACCCGTGGCGTGAGAGTACAACGGCTCAATCGCCCGGGCCTCAAAAACGGGGCGGTAGGTTTCATCAAAGATCATTCCGAAGCCAATCATCCCGCAACGAAGCGTCGGAATCGGAGTGTGTGTATTCGGCTGCATCCCCATATTGTACGTCAAGTTACGTCGAGAGCGAGGATTCGGTTGTGAAGCGGCATTTTCATTACATAATATTGATTATCGGACGTAATGTTACACTGGAAAGCCGAGGTCCCAATTCCGGCGAAGTCAATAGGTCCGATAATGTATCTTATGTAATGAAAAAATGGATTCTTTGCCTGAGTTCGGCTGATCTGATCCGTTAATTCGCTTATTTCAGGAGAACATGCCCATCTTGCGGAACTTCGCGTAACGTGCATCGAGGAGATCCGAGCTGGTCAGCGATGACAGCTCACGGAGTTGGCGCGTGAGATACGACTTGAGTGTGTTCGCCATGCCGCGCGGATCGCGGTGGGCGCCGCCGAGGGGTTCCGCGATCTTGTGGTCGATCACGCCGAACTTTTCCAGATCCGAGGCCGTGAGCCGAAGGGCGCCGGCCGCCCGCGGTTTCGTCTCGTCCGTCGCGGCTTTCCAGAGGATGCCGGCGCAGCCTTCCGGACTGATGACGGAATAATACGCGAACTGGAGCATGCCGATTCGGTCGCCGATACCGATGCCGAGCGCCCCGCCCGATCCGCCTTCGCCGATGACCACACACACAATTGGCGTCGGTAGACGCGTCATTTCGAGAACGCTCGTCGCAATCAACTGGGCCTGACCGCGCTCTTCGGCTCCGATCCCCGGGAAGGCACCGGGGGTGTCGATCAGGCACACGATGGGGAGTTGATACTTCGCTGCCAGCCGCATTTTCGCGAGGGCTTTTCGGTACCCTTCCGGGTGCGCACAGCCGTAAAAGCACTGTTGCCGTTCCGCAAGGGTTTTTCCCTTCTGGTGACCAATGAGCATGACCTTGCGGCCGTCGATGCGCGCGAAGCCGGACCGGATCGCCCGGTCGTCTCCGATGGCCCGGTCCCCGTGCAACTCGACGAACTCGTCGAAGGCCGTCTCGACGTAGTCCATGAGCTGCGGGCGCTGCGGGTGACGCGACACCAGGACCGTTTCCCAGGGGCCCAAGTTGCTGTAGACGCTCTTTTTGAGCGCCGCGAGCTTGCGCCGCAGGTCCTTGAGGTGCTCGCTCGCGCCCTCGGCTTCGGGCGCCGTTTCGAGACGGCCGATTTCCAGTTCCAGGTCGTGAATTTCCTGCTCGAACGGCAGATGCGGACCCATCGACATTTCCTCGTTTTGATCACTGAACTATCGGCCCGGACGAATGACAGTTCGATGTCACTCCTCTTCGAGCGACTTCTCCGGTACCGACTTGTAGATCTGCCTTACCTTGCGCAAATCGATCAGCACCTGGTGGAAGTTTTCCGGGCGATCGGTCTTCTTTTTGGCGAGCATCTTGAGCACGAACGCCGCGAACTCGTCGGTGAGATCCGAGTTGTGGGCCGACGGCGGGAGCGGCTTCTCCGTGAAGTGCCGGCCCAGCAGGTCGTTCATCGACGTACCGCGGAACGGCGGCCGCCCCGTCGTCAGTTCGTACAGGGTGCAGGCGTAGCTGTAAATGTCAGCGCGCCCGTCCAGGATCTCGTCGCGGATCTGTTCGGGACTCATGAAACTCGGCGTCCCCTGCGGCCGGCTGCGGCGGTGGAACCATTTGGCGAAGCCGGTCGGCGCCTTTCTCGAAATGGCGAAGTCGATCATCTTCGTGTCGCCGATCGAGTTCACCAGGATGTTGTCCGGCTTCACGTCGCGGTGGACGTAGCCCGTCGCGTTCATGTACGCCAGCCCGGTCGCCGCCCCCTTGAAGATTTTTCGAGCGTGTTCCTTAACGAATGCGAAATCCTTCGCCTGGAGCCGGAGGCGCAGGCTCCCGGACGGGAAGAACTCCATGATGAAGTGCGGCGTCGTCGGCGACCGGCTCACCCGGGTGATCCGGATCACGTTCTGGTGCGTCAGCTTGATGCCGACCTCGGCCTCGTTGAACAGCGCGCGGCGGTGCTCCGGCTTCTCGGCCGCTTCCGGCAGGAGCAACTTCATCGCGAAGTGCCGGTTACTTTTCAGCTCCACGACCTCGAACACCTGCGACGTCTGCCCGGTCTGGAGCAGCGACCGGAGGCGGTAGCCGTCCAGCGTTTGATTGACTTCGGCCATCCGGCACCTCACCAGTACTCTTCGAAGTGGACGTTGCCCCGGAACTTGGTCGCGGCCACGTCGGACTTGAACCCCCGCCCTTCCAGCACCTCGATCACCCCGAGCGGAGTCGGGTAGATCACGGTTCCGGTTTCGCGCTCGCGGAGCGGCACGCCGATCATCTTCGGGTTGCCGCAGAGAAACACGTGCGTCCGCGCCGGGTCGAACGGGGCGCCGAGCTTCTCCTCCAGTTCGCCGCTCGCGATCAGGTCCTGAATGTACACCTTGCGCGTCACGCCGGGTTCCCGCGTCGTGAGCGGCAGATAGGTGTAATTCGGGAACTGCTTCATCAGTTCCCGGTGCGTTTGGAGGTAGCCCAGATCGCAAGCGTACCGCACACAGCACGCGTTCAGGATCTTCCCCGTGTGGCCCCGCGACAGCAGCTCCCAGGTCATGTAGTTGTGAGGCGCTTCGCCCGTACCCGTACCCAGGAAGACGACCGTATCACCCGGACCGACCGGATCGAGAGTGTAGTGCCCGGTGATCCGCTCACCGATCTGAATCCGATCGCCTTCCCGAAGCGCGAACAGGCGCGGCGTGAGCGCCGGCACGCGGCCGTCCGGATTCTCTCGGACCAGAACGATGTAGAACTCCAGCCAGTCGTTGTCTTCGAGGCGCATCAACCGGCCGGGCTCGTCGTAAATTGAGCAACTGATCGAATACGCCCGCCGGACGACCTTTGTCACCTCACCGGGTGCCAAGCTCTCGACCTGACAGCCCTCCGTGCGCCGCTCCCAATATCCGAGCCCGAGCGTGCAGTACTGCCCCGATCGGTGCGGCGGGCGCGGGAAGTCCGGTTTGACGCGGATCACCATCAGGTCGGGGTTGAGCAGTTTCAGGGACGCGACGGTCGCGTTGTACCGCCGCGTCCGGAGTTCCGTGATTTCCTCGGCTGTCATGAAAGCCCGCTTTCCCGGGAAGACTGGGAAGACAAACGCCGCACCCCCGCCGGGTGGCCCGCGGGGGTGCGTGTGGCCCGTCTGGTAATTATACGACCGCCGGCACCCGTCAGCCGATCTTGGTCGCCGACTCCTTCACGAACGCGACGCACTTCTTCAGGTCGGGCGACGGGTTGTCCGGGTGCGCTTCGTATTCGATCGCGATCTGGCCGGTGAACTTGACCTCCTTCAGCGCCTTCAGCACACCGGGCACATCCAGCGCGCCGGCCGCATCACCGAACGGCACGTCCGTGTCCTTCTTATTGTCGTGGTCCTTGAGGTGCAGCGCGAAGTTGCGGTCGCCCATGAGCTTGATCTGTTCCACCGGGCTCAGCTTCTCACCGAGCAGCGCCATGCGAATGAGGTGGCCCGTATCGAGGCAGGTGCCGATCAGCTTGTTGTGGTCCTTGATCGCCTTCATGATGACCTCGGCCGACCACCACTGGTGCCGGCCCTTCCCGACCGGTCCGTGCGGGTGGATCGCGATGGCGATCTGGTACTCCTCGCACAGCTTGTCCAAGCTGTCGAAGCTGTCCATCGAGGGGTCGGCGCTGAGGTACTTCGCGCCAATGGCTTTACCGAAGTCGAACATCTTCTTGTTCGCGTCGTGGTTCTTGCTGAACCCGGAGACGCCGAACCCCAGGGGCTTGACCTCGTACTCCTTGCAGAGCGCGAGGATCGCTTTCAGTTTGTCCGGTGAGCTGTTCGTGGGGATGTGCCCGGAGTAGAACTCCGCGGACTTCAGACCGAGCTCTTTCGTCTTCTTGAGCATCTGCTCGAGGTCGAAGCTCCGGAACGTGTAGCTCTGCACGCCGACGTTAAAGCCGGCGAAGTCGTCTGCTGCGGGAACCGTGCGGGAGGTGAGCAGGCCGGCAGCGGTCGCGGCGGAGGCGCCGAGGAACGCGCGCCGGTTGAGCGTCGGAGAGGTCATGAGGGCTCCGTGGAGGGGTTTGCGGGCAGCAGAATTGTGCCAGCACCGCGGAGGAAATGCTATTCAGAAGCCAAAAAACGTTCAGCCGGTGGGACGAGAGGGTTTCTCGTCTCACCGGCCGATTCCGAACATCGATCTTTCCCGCGCGGAAATCACTTCAATCACTTCTTGGTGAATAGTGCCTCGATCTCGGCGTCTTCCAGCTTCTCTTTGCCCTCGTTCAAGTCGACCACGAGGGCGGTGCCGCTCGGCGCGATCCACACGACGTGGTTGCCCAGCCGGTAAACGTCCTTGATCGTCGGGTGCAGGGCGAGGATGCGGAAGTAGGCATCACTTTGCGCCTTCACCGTCACGGATTTGGTTTCGGCCTTGTAGGCATCATCGATCCACACGCCGCCGATTTCGAGGCAGTTGCGGCCGGACACCTGCCGGTTCGCGGTCAGGCTCACGCGATCCTGGTTGCGCAGGTTGTTCGCGGCGCACGACAGATCGACCCCGAGTTGACCCGTCTGGTACCCGTCTTTTCGCCCCTTGAAGGCCCGGTCCGCGTCGTCCCACGTTTTCTTCTGCTCGGCGTAGCGTCTCATCTCTTCGGTGAGCCGCGCACGCACGGCCGGGTCCTTCTCGGCCTTCAACTGGTCGATGGCGTCCTTCA
>BFBZ01000260.1_pt1 | contig 16656 bp, 26 predicted proteins | sample 1888401 | NCBI WGS metagenome assembly BFBZ01 (sample SAMD00112614, study PRJDB3348) | symbiont metagenome | host: Chara braunii | reverse complement strand
GATCCGGCTGCGGCTGTTCAAAGTGGCGGCGCGGGTGTTGGTCAGCGCGCGTCGTGTGGTGTTCCACCTGGCGAGCAGCTACCCGCACCAGGCGGTGTTTCGAGCGGTGTACGCACGGTTGACCGAGCCGACAGCAGTTCCTGCAGTGGACGGAGGCTGAATCGGCCAGGAACGGGGTTGCAGCCCTGGCCCGCGGATGGGGGGTCAGGGGGGTAGTGCGCCGATCGCGGCCGGCACGCTACAACGCCGACCGCGATCAGAGCGGAGATGGTTTATGTATTGCCGGCCGACAGGCGGATGAAATATCCGGGTTAGCGCACCTCGACGAGGCCATGAACGTGGACACTGCACCTATGCTGCATGATGTAGCCCACCCGCGATGGCACAATGACCACGCAATCAGCAGGTGGTATTTTCGTGTGCGCATCGTCGATCAGAAAGATTCCGCCCACTCGTCGAATGTTCTCACCAATGCTGTCGCCGTCCTGTACGGCCCGACCCTGAAGGAGGTAATAAATGCGTCACCTGACTGGACAACAAGTCGCCGATGTCCTGAACCGTATGGACCCTACCTTCGATGCTCATAAAGCTGAGAAGCGGGCCATCGGCATGTTTCCGCGAGAGGTGGGCCAGGAACTAGCCTCCCATACCGACAGCCCGACCATGAGCGCGCTGCAAAAGTTCAGCATGCAGTACGCCAAGTTCATCGACCGCACCTTCGGCTCGCGGGCACCCCACCCCCAGATACGTAGGACCACGAGCGGCCCGCGCAGTGACGGCAAGATCATGAGCGAGAACCTGGCGGGCGACCAGGTCGAGAACCAGGAGTGGGAGAAGATCAATCCCACCGTCCATATCACGCCGTCGGCTCCGATCCCGGACTTCGATGCCATCCTCGCCGACCTGGATGCGGAGCCAGAAGCTGAGTGAAGTGACCAGGGTTGCGGCGATGATGTCAAGCCGATCCGAACCGGAGGAACGACCTCTGCGGCTTGAGACGCCGAACACACTGTCAACCATTCGTGACCACGCCGGAAAGAAGCACTCCCTGAGGAGACGGTCAGTTCTCGTGTGCTCTTTGGTGAGGAACGGTAGTCACTGTCGGAGCCGACTCTAGCGCGCGTCGGTCCGCCAAGCCGAACGACATCGCGTAGTAGGAGCTATTCGTCTGCTACTTCGATCCCGATGTGAGGGATCTGTCATCCGGACCCGCTGTCACGTCGCCGTCCAGCAGGCCGAGGAAGGCGATGCTAATCTCGATCAGTCCTTGCGTCGCGACATCACCAGTGAACGGCCCACCTGAGAAACCCATCAGGTTGAGCACGTCTTTGCCGAGTCCGCTCGGGGCCATCGCGAGCGCCTCCAGGAGCGAACCGACGGCGGCTCGCACGAGCGCCGCTCCTTCGGTGGTCGACACGGCTTCCTCCAAACCGTGAGGCACGCAGCCGCTAAAGTAGCCTCGGGACGCAAGCAGCCATTGGTCCCGGATGATCCCCGCGGCCACGTCAGATTCGGCAGGATCGTCGATGTGCAGAGCCAGCAGGCGGAGCCAAAGCTCCAGGAGGCTGTCTTGGACCCAGAAGCCGCGACCGGAGATTCCCACGAACGAGGAGCCCATGTCTATTCTCCTGGTCGGCTGTGAATGAACGAAGATCTGCCCAGGCCGAAACGATGGCGATTGCCATTCATCCGGCAGTGAATTTCGCAACGGGAGACCATTCAATCGTTAACACCGAACTCGTCCTGACACACCTCCGGTTGTGTACGTATCAATAGTAAGTGCGAACTTCGTGAAGTTTTTCCTTTCGCCAAGGCGGTTTGTTGCGAACATTTCCACCCTTCAGACCGAACAACTGATGCTTGACACGTGTCAACACCGACACCATAATTGGGCCGATGGCGAGATCAAGGCATCCCGACCCACACATCGAGAAAGCGATCCGCTACGCCGAAAGCCTTGGCTGGCGGGTCACGACGTCGTCGGGGCATGCCTGGGGGCACCTTTGGTGCCGGCATGCGACCCGTGAAGGTTGCCGGGTTGGCGTGTGGTCAACGCCCAGGAATCCAGAGAATCATGCCCGTCATATTCGACGGGAGGTCGACATCTGCCCCCATGGAAATGAACAACCCCCAGATCGACGGGAAGGAGATGATGATGGAACCTAACACGTCGTGCCAGCGCGAGCACGATTTCGTGCTGGTCCTGACAGGCATCACGGAACCGACTCCCGCGATTGAAGATGCTCTTTTTGAGTCAGGGTGCGATGACGCCACCATGAGCCTTAGGTTTGGCCGAGTCTACCTGACGTTCACTCGCGTGGCAGCTTCGCTCAAGGATGCAATCCTCAGCGCGATTCGGGACGTGCGCAAAGCCGACATTGGTGCCGATGTGCTTCGCGTCGACGTCTGCAATTTAGTCACTCAAGCCGACATCGCTCGCAAGATTGGACGATCGCGGCAACTCGTGCATCAGTACATCATGGGGGATCGCGGTCCGGGGGGATTTCCGGCGGCCGTGTGCGATATCACGGATGGTGCGCCGCTCTGGTACTGGTGCGAGGTCTCATATTGGTTGTGGCAAAACGACATGATCAAAGAAGATGTCGTGCTTGAGGCCAGGCAGGCCGCGGTTATCAACAGTGTGCTGGAGCTGCAGTGGCAACGCCATATCGACTCGAAGCTCACGGAAGAGATTATCCAGAGCATCGGCACCTGTTGAAACGCTGGCGACCACGCTCATGATGAGTGGCCTTCTATAAGCTGACGCTAACCTGATTCCGCCGCGGACGCGACACACGCCAGGCACTCGTCGAACGAGACTTCCTCGGGGTTGGACTGAAACGTTCCTCGGCCAGCCCGGCACCGCCACGTCCGGATGCACCCGCAGCCATCGACGCCCTGGATCTGCTCGCCCCGATCGGGGCATTGCTCGACGCGCTCAACCAGGACCTTGTGCCGGGCGAACTTGGCCCGGATCGTCGCGGCATCCAGGCCGCGAGGTCCGGCCGAGACGGTGGCGGGGGCTGGCTCGACTGCAGTGATCTCATGGACGGGCGGGCTACCACACGGAACCTCACGGGTCATGGCGCGCCCCGCGGCCTTGGCCTCGATGTCGCGCCGGTAAATCAAATAATGCAGATACGATGGATGTGTCGCCCGGCAGTAGTGATCTCGGGTTGCCGGCGGCAGGTCCAATTTGTCGACTAAAGGAAAGTGATCGCAGGCCATGCCGCTACTCCGTGATCACGTATGTGCCGACGAGCAATGCAAGCAACTGATCGTACGCGGGCTCGCCAGCACCGGTGGTCGGATCCCCGGTAACGCCGCGGCCGACATCCGCGACACTGACCGTGGCAGAGTCGTGCAAGGGACAGAAAACCGCAGGGCCATTCGTCGTGGAGAATACCCCTGCAAGCGTTGAGCCGGGAGCGGTAGGACCTGTAAACGCCACGTTATTATGTGGATTCCCGAATCCACTAATCCCACAAATATAAAAGAACACATTAATTCCTTGGCCGGGCACATACTCGACCGTCATGTCAACGGTGCCGGGGGCGTTGCTTGCCGAATATTGCGGGGGAACACACCCCGTTACGTTGACCGCAACAGTAATTGTGCCTGTATAATAGGCATCACTGATGCCACCGGGCAACGGGTTCACTAACGACAGCGTAAGACCACCGATCGGTCCCGAGAGCGTGACGGTCGGGGGAAACAAGGCGTTATCGCGCGATCCCGCGCAGCCCCAACCGGACGCGATATTTAATCCCAGCAGTACCCCACCAGGACCTGTCGTCGCTGAGTCCGCCGCCGACCAACCACCGCACGTTCCTGGAGGATCGGCCGTAAACAAATATTGACAGTTCGTATATAGCCCACCGGGGAACCGAAAAATCCCGTCTGATCCTGTGGTACCCGTTATAAAGGCGGTAGGTGCATCGCCCACATTAGAAATCGTGACTGGCGCGCCCGTCACGTTGCCGCCGTGAGGTCCGACGCCGCCCGGCAACGGCGGGCAGCACTTCACCCATACTGATCCTGTCGTCGTCAGGGTACCGTACACGGTCGCGCTGATCGACACATTGTCGCATAGGTTGATCGTTATGGTTTGCGGCGGGATCGGCTGGATATTCGCCAAAATTGCAAACGTAAACGTATAACTGCCCGCGTACGGAAGGCCCGGGAACACGATCCCGGTCGTGACGTTTCCGGTTGTCACGTTTTGCGTTTGCGTGTAGCCATTTGGACCATGCGCGGTAATCGACGCCACGAAGCCCCGAACGTCCGCACAGAAGGCATTGACAAGGTTGACCGTGACCTTGGCGGGCCCGGGTAGGTCCGCGTTGATCATCAACGAGTCGTCATCGTTTACGGTCGTGGGCGGGATCGCGACCGAGTATGGGCCGCTCGTCGCGGTTCCGGTAAACGTATCGGCATAGCCTATCTGCATACAGCAGATTGAGCCGACGGTTGCCGTGATCGAGGCTCCTGAGCCCGAACCCGCAGCGGCCGGCAACGACACCGTCGGGGTGCCGGTCAAGGCCTGCCCGCGCCCGACGATTTGGACATTCTGTACGACCCCGGCCACGACATCAAAAGTTCCCGCTGGGGCCGCGACGCCACCGCCGCCCGAGAACACCAGCGAGTAGTCGGTTCCGTCCGTGTAACCCGAGCCACCCGAGACAAGCGAGAGTGAGACGAGGCCACCGGAGACCGAACAGGAGGCCGCGGGACGCCCCTTGGAATCATTGACCGTCACGGTCGCCGAGAGGGCAAGGTTGACCTGGCCGCACTGGGTCAAAACAACGCATAACGATGTTTTGCAAAAATGCTGACTAACCCATCGGCCGGAGGGGCTAAGGGCTCTGGCGACGATCACGTCCCCTACTTGGGGTACGCAGGGTCCCAGGACCGCGACCGGGACCTTGCGGGCCGTGTTGACGGTCGGGCTCGGGGGATCGCCTTCCTTGACGGGCGCCCAGCCCGTGACGGGGTTGACGAGAAAATATCTCATTCCTTGGATGGGTAGGTCGCCACCGTCGACGACCTGGCCCGTGAGCTCTTGAGAGCCGAACCGCGACGCCGAACGTTGGCGCTGGGCGAGTTTGGCTTGAGCGTCTAACATTTGGTTTCGAAGTCGTTTGAGCTCGAATTCCTCGTCGTGCATGGCTCGCCTCGCAGCTAATAACATGTGAAGAATTGACCATTTTCGGCTGTGTGCACTATTACTATAGTTCCAACGGGAGGGATTTTATTTCCAATGTTGACAACATCACAAAACAAATCATCAATTGGCGTGAGTATCACCACATCGCCTTCAACGCCTGGACCGCCCACGTGGCATGGTTGGCAACGGACCGCCTTGGGGGGCGCTGAAAGGAGGTCCGACGGCAAGACAATAGCCGCGAACGTTAGGTGGTCATTGGTCACCAGTGTTGGTAGGATCATGCTTTGACCTCGATGGCTTCGGTGGCTGGCGAGGCGCCGCCAGCAACGGACTTTGTTTTTCGCGAACGAGGCGCGGCAACAACCTGGTTTCGCGCGAGGTTGAGCTGCAGGGACGGCAACGCCAACCGCCGAACTGTAGCCAACGTCTTTAACGCAGCAAGATACATCTTGTTTGCACGAACGATATGACGACTGAGTTCCTCGATCATTTTTCCGCTGAGCTTATGTTCGCTTTCGACGAGCATAAACTCAAGGCTATGCAGATTTAACCATGTTATAGCAACACGATCCGCGAGTAATTTTTCTGAGGGCGAGGGATTGGGGCCAGCGGCTTCGCGCCGGATTTGGTCCGTTTGCGCCATTAGGGTTTCGCGCAGCGCGAGGTCGTTTCGCGCTGCACGCATTACAAGTCGCCACTGAAGCCGGCTTGAGACGTCGTGGCCGAGCAGGCGCGCGTAGTATCCATCCGTGTCGAATCGAAGTAGGTCACGAACCCGCTCCGCGGCGGCCGCATCCCCTTTTGCCGCAGAAGTAAACATGTCTATGATTGCGTCCACCGAAGAAGGGACGCAGCGATCAAATTCTGCTGCCATGGCCGCCAGTTTGGCTTGATCGTCCAGAGGAGCCAACGACGAAGTGCTTTGTTCGGCATGCATTTTAAATTTTCTCCATTGCCCTCGATTGTGTTGACGGTAACCGGCCGCGGCCAAGACACCACGGGCGAAAGTTTCGATTTGGGCCGCAAACTCCGCGACGCCAAGCTGATCTTCAGATGTCCGGAATTCGTCGACGTCGCGCCGCTCTTGCTCTTGTCGGAGTCGCTTCAACTGGTCGATATAGTAGTATGCAGCGTCCGCAACTTGGGCCGCGCGGCCACACCCAAAGTATTCGCGTTTGGTTTTGCCATTCTTCCGAGTGGTGCGGAAGAAATATGAGTGGCCATTGATGGTGTGCCAAGGCATTTTTTACCTGCAAAATTCGCGGTGCGCCGCTTCGCCCGCGACGGGAGGGACGAAGCGGAGGCAGAGGAGTACCGGTAGTGGCGTAGGCGATTATCGGCATCGTCGGTGACAAGAAATTGTCGCGAGCGGCGAGAAATCAGCCGCCGAGCACGACCCGTACCCATGCCCCGACCTGAGGGGTGGCAGGGTTTGGCAAAAGAAGCAGATCCCCAATCTTGCGAGTTACACAACATAAAAAAAGACTTTCACATTGATAATGAATATCAGAGGCTGGCGCGAGCTTGATCGGCTTGCGCTACTAGCCGCGCGAACAAAGCGGCAGGCTTTTCGGGGGGCTTTCCTTGTTTGCGTAGTTTTGCAATTCGCTCATACGGCTCGATGATAGATTCCAGCCGGCGCTGGCCCATGCATAGCTGTTCACAAAGACCGAAATGAAACTTCCATGAGCCGTTGTGATCTTCGAGATCCTCTAGTAATGCGCGAGCTATCGGCGCGACAAATGCGGTATTACGCTGCTCAGCAAGCCAGTTGAGCAGCGCTGGAACTTGAGCATCTGGTGGCGGGGTGTGGAGTCGCTGGACGCGCGGCCGGAGTTTACTTTTTAGCTCGCGGAGCAAGATTTCATCCACGTCCACGCGAAACCAAGCGAGAAAATCAGCTCGGACTTGGGGGGCTGCACGCTCGAGCTCCGCAATTTCCTCCGTCGAAAGGGCGCACAAAGCCTGCAAATGAGCCGGTCCAAGCTCGCTTCGGGGGAATCCCCCCAGGGCTGCTTCGTCCCCAGGAATCGCCTGGGGGGACGCCGGCTCCGGGGGGGCAGGGGGGGGCTCTGGTGCAGAGGCTGGGGCCGCCAGCAAGGGCTTGGACCCAACAGCAAGCGAAAGTTTGCCTTTAGGTGCGTTGCGTTCGTGGGGAGAAATCTCCGCCTCTTTCAAAGATTTGTCTTTTTCAACGTAACCTCTTAATTCTGGCGCAATTTTTTTCGTGCTGGAGGGCGAAGAATTCTTCGCCCTGGAGGGCGCATTTTTTTTCGTGCTGGTTTCAATGCAGTACGAAATTTTATTCACGCTGGCTTCGCTACGGTGTTGCGCCGCAGCACCCCTTAGGGCGCGTTCGGCAAACTCCCGATCGCCAGGTAATGTGGCTGCTGGACGGTCTGGATCCAGGCGCCGGAGCAGCAGAAAACCGATCCTAACGGGCTTGGGTCCCGTTTCCATAACTCGCGTAATCCACCCGCCGTGTTCGAGCTCTTCAAGTGTTTGCTGGATTGCTCGTGCTGTCCGGTGCAGCAGCTCGGCGAGCCTTTCGTTTGAAGGGCGGCACCAGGCCTTTTCCCGCGCGAAACCCTCAAGCACAAACATCATTCGGAAGCCTCGGTCGGACAGGAATTCCGTGTGCCCGTCGAACAAATTGACGGGCACACGAACCACCCAGCAAGCGCCTTTTGGCTGTTCCGCGGACATCACGTATCGCCCCCGGCGGCAACCGTAGAGCGTACTGTCGGGCCCCTCATTGCCAGTTCGCTGATCAGCTCGCGTGCTCGGTCAACCTGTGCGAGCCGCACCGATAGCAGTAGAGCATCAAAGAATTCCTTGTGAGACGATGCTTGCCTGGCGGTGCGACAATTGATATATTTACTTTGGCTCACGTTTCTCTCCGGGGAAATGGGTGCTGGGCCGCGCCAACGGCCCTCGGAAAACGCGCGGAATCACACAAACGCCTTGAGGTTCAGTCCTCGGGGCGTTTGTTTATTTGGTGGATCGACTCATGCTAGCCGCCCGATTATCCCGTTGCTGCTCGCGCTCAAGAGCTGCACGGACCGACAAACGATAAAGTTGTCGAAGTAGCCGCCCTTCGGCTAAATTCTGGCTCAAACGCTTACGTACTTCGGCCGGCTGCGGGATCAAATCTTCTGTCGCGGTTCGCACGTTAATGCCTCCAGGTTTCGAACCTGAAAGCAATTAGAACAAAGCTTTCCGACGGCTCAGGGACGGCTCAGGGACATCTCGAAAAATTACAAATTTTCTTTGATTAATTGGGGCTAACCACTTTGGATACGTATTCTCCGGCCGGGCTATAATGGATCCTTGATTCAAGACTCATTAGTGTCGCGTTCGTTCTGCTCACCAACTTTTCGATCCGCTCTCCTCCTCCGGCCTTATCGCCGTAAATCCCTTCGTCAATGTCGACGAAGGGAACAACGGATTTACCCTTCATAAACAAAATGAGTTTGGCTTGCAGTGTCCTACGCGGGTGCTTTTCGAAGATGGTTGCGGCCAATTGATCCTCCTCATCCGGCAGCAGTTGGACCCTATCTTTGGCTATCTGGGCCCGGGTGGGAGCTCCATCGGACTTCGAATCGACCGACGTCGCCGCAACCTCTTGGGTGCCGTCCTCAATTCGCTCCCACGGAGTTAACGGTTTCTGCTTTGGGACAATGAGATGTGCGTGTATCGAATCTATCACGCGTAACGACGCTGCAAAAACATTTGTAGACAACAAAATGCGATCTCTTTGAATTCGTTTGCCCGATGCATCGTCCTCAAAGTGGTAACGATCAAAGGGCGCGCTAACCGAAATCGCGTGTAAGCCCGCTCCCTTTACGTCTCGTTCAGCCATGGCTACGAGGAAGTCGAACCACCGAATCCACATAGTATGTCGTTCAAGAGAATTTGGTGTGATCTCTCGGATGAGTCCTCCCGTCTCATTCCCAAGTTCCAGAAATCTGGCTAATTCGGCCATCGAGCACTTTCCAAAAAGTGCTCGATTGCGAAAACAAGAGAGGTTGCTTCCTTTGGTTGGATAATCTTTAAAGTAATACTCGCGCCACTCCGCGTATAAAAGCGGAGACTTGCACCTCCAATGCTCAGCGGGAGGTAGTTCAAGTGGCCCGTCTTCTCTTCGGCACGTCGATGCGTAGGGATCGCTTGCGTCGATGTCGAGCCGGATGGTAAACAAATGAAGATCAATATCGACCATATACTCGAAATATGAACGAAAACGTAACAGTTCAGACTGCCAAGCAAACATGCCGTGTCCCCTAGTTGCCGGGCCGCCAAACCCAGGGAGTCATTACACCTTCGTGGCAGGCTTTCGAGTTTTGGCTTTGCCGGGGTTTTGGCTGTTCTTCGCAGGCTTGGCGGCCGCGGTGACGGATGGTTTAGGCGCCGCTGCACGCGGCATCGCGCCTTCGGCGTTCAGCGTGGACCGCGCTCGAGCGGTAGCCTTCTTCAAGGCCAGGCCAACCAGCTTGTTCACGCTCACGCCTTCAAGCTGTGCCGCGACCATGAGGTCACGATGCAGCGAGGGCTGAATGCGAACCAACAGTTTGCCCGAAAACGGTTTGTCGGGGGTCTCGCCCAAGGAGGCGCAAAACTCGAGGTAATCATCCACCGATTCCTGGAACGCCCGCTTGGCCTCCTGGACGGTGTCGCCCTCGAACGTGACGGTGTCGCGGATGTTGATCACGCGGCCCCGGATCACGTCCTGTTCGGTGTCGACGGCCGCCAGGCCGATGTATCCCTTGTAAGTCCACGGGTTCATAATGGCTGCACTCCGGCGTCGATAAGGAATCCCCTGACGGTCGCGATGGCGCCTTTGTCCGTCAGGGGATTAAGCGATGAAAGGCGGCTATTCTGCCTTTTGTCTTGCCTGCGTTTGGGCCCTGTAGTCCCGCCTCTCCCGGTATCGCACAAAGTCTTCTTCGGTGTTCGCACCGGACGCCCGAATCTCGTCGATCAAAATTTGCATGTGCTTATGGATAATCAAATCAATATCAGCACCAATGCCAAAACCATTGTCGTTCTCGGATTCCACTATCGCCGCGAGCGTTTGCCGGTATTCGATCCCGTCTGGTCCGGGCTTGTTAAAGTCCCGCCCGTCTGGCGTATCGGCCTCCGGCTCATCTATCCAAATCGTAATCCGTCGGCCCGCCGCAGCAACTGTTTCCTGTGCGTTTGTGGTCTTGCGTCGGTGCTTCGGTTGGGCCTTTGTCTGGGCCATGGTGGTGCTCCTCTTCATATACGGAGACGAAAATGCGGATGAGTCACGTTGACTCATCCAAAACGTTTTGCCGTTTCAGGGGCGCGGCGCCGACACGTTCTTCTTCGGTACGTCGTTCGTGGCCGCAATAAAAGCGGCCCAATCCGCGTCGCGGACATACCAACGGCCGCCAACTTTTAGACAGCGCAGCTTAATCCTCGTGCCGCCAGGCCCGCGCACCCCCACGTCGCGCCAACGACTTAGCGCGGATACGTGTACGTGGAGCCTATGGGCCTTCGCGATGAATGGAACGGGGTCTTCTTCGCTTTCGCCAAATTCTACGCGCATGCGAGTGGTTCCCTCGGTGTTTGCTCGCAAATCGAGATGATTGTAGGTTTTTGCGAACACCGTGTCAATGTGAGATCAAAATATACGGAATCGTATTGCTTTTGCAATACGATTACCATATATTTCAAACTTTGCTAGTATTTACAATAATGGTATTATTCGCCGCTCCGGTATCGGATCGTAAGCTTTCAGGGCCGAGATTACGATCCGCTCGGTCCCGTCGCCGATCGCGGCCGCCAAGGCCTCGACGGCTTCCCGGGCGGGATCGTTGCGGTCCCATTTGGCGGCCAGATCGAGCATCGCCCATTTCCTGGCATCTCGGCCGGCCGCCAACTCTAGGCGGTATTGTTCGCGGCTCGCCGCCGCGAGCTCGGCCGCGTATTGCTCCGCGGCCTCTGCGGTCCTAAACGCCTCGACATCGAACGGTTGGCCCGCGTTGTGGCCGGTTCGGGTGCGCCCGACCCGGTACCGTAGAGTCGATCCTTCAGAGTCGTCGATGATCAGGATCGTCGTAACGTCGGGTGCGTTCCGCTCGTCCCGGCCGTCAATCTTGTGCAGGAAGATGACACGGTCAGCGGTCATGCTGGTCGCCATGATAAAACCCTCCCGTCGAATCGAGATGGAATCGGCCGGGGAACCGCTCCCCCGGCCCGAAAGGTCTCATTAGGCGATCAGGCCAACCTCGAGGCGGCTTTCCGCCAGGGCCTCCTGGGCCATCCGATCCCAACGGGCGCCGAGCGAGATGACGTCATAACCGTCATGGCGAGTTGGCGAATTCAGCACCCACCAGGCGACATCCGCAGTCGTGTAGGGCCGTCGGCGAGCGGCCTTGGGAGTGTGGACGGTGCCCATGGGCATCGGCTTGGCGGGCAGGGGAGGGGCACCCGGTCGAGCCTTGAGCACGATCCGAAGTTGATCGGTCGCCGCGGCTCGGCCAACCCGCTCGATCTCGGCCCACTCGGCATCGGGGCAGGATCGACCGTATTCGCCCATCGCTCGGTTGCGGGCCCCGTTGACCTGGCGGTGCTCGTCGGCCGTCAGCCCCGCACCGTCGATCGTGGGCAACGTGCGCTGGTCAATCGGGCTCGATAAGCCGGGCTCGTCGATGACCAGGCCTTCGGCGAAGGGGGAGTTTGGGCGAGGAGCGACCCGAAAGGGTTTGATGGGTCGACGGAAGGCGCGCGAACGCGTTTCGAGTATACTCGACATGGCAGGGTGACCTTATGCGGGGACCTTGCTCCGGGCGGACAGGTGGTCTCAACACCTGTCCGCCCTTTTGGTTTTCGGGTCGCTACTGTTGGCCCGACGACCAGATTGTAGACAATCTGTCTACATAGTCAATAGAGAATCGTGACCCAGTCCGCATTTTGTTGACGTCTTGTACGTGTCGCGTATACAATTTGCACGCGCTCTTTACACAATCCGTACACGGGGTTGAGGCAAAGCTTTTACCCGAACTTGGAATGTTTTGCTGATGGCAAAGAAAATTCAGAAAACGACTGATGCGGCGCCGGCAGAAAAAAAAGTGAAACCTGTACGTTTGGATTTGTCTTCAGCCGACCATGAGCGACTAGAGCGTTGTGCCCGAGCTCGCGGTCTAAACTTGGCTTCGTATGCCCGCATGGCGGTACTGGAGCGCATCAAGGCCGACGAAACTTGAGGGTAGTTCATGTCGATGCTTAATGGGAAACAGCCAGCTTCAGAATCCTCAACGCAGCGATGGACTTGGCCTTGGATTTTAGAGAGCCTCAACAGTCCACTAGGAATATTCATTTTATCATCAATTCTTGTTTCATGTTTAACATACGCTTACAATCAATGGCAAAGGGCGTCAGAAATCGAACAAGAGAAGCGAAAGCTTATTTTCGAAATGGAAGCCGAGCTCAAGTACCGTCTACTCACCTTTCGAGAAGAACTCGAGTTCGTTCGAGAAACCCTTCAACAAAGGCAGAAAAACAAAGGCAGTCAAGTATCTGCATCTGATCTAATAAAGAAAGTGGGTTCTCTATATCAAGAAATGGAGTCGCCCCCTTTCGCCGCATTTCCCGAAAACAAGTCTCGCGGTATCTACTCGCTTCTCATCCAGCTTGACCAGGCAGACAGCAACAGTTCACGCGGAGGTGAATCTCATGGCAAGGCAATCAAGCTTGGCCTAAAGGCCAGCCATGCTATGCATCGCATATACTTGAGATTAGATGGTCTCGGTTCTGCGCAACAACTAGAAGAATGCCTGGACAGCTTGCTTGAACTTCTTAATGGTGAAGCACTTCGCCGCTGGTGCAATCCGGATACTTGGTCCTACGCTGACGCAGCCTTACTCTGATCAAATCGGCCAAGGCTTGGGCGGACGTACATCGAAGCTGCCTGTATCATTTCCGCCTATCGCGGGGAACCAACGGCAGACATGCTGAGCGAAATTCTTCGGCCGATGTTTACCAGGATGGAAGCCGAAGAAGTGGCGAAGAAGGCAACCGCGGCTGAGGCCTTTAGAAGAAAACCTCAGAGAACCAAGCCCGAACGCAGGTCACCGATCGTGATGCAGTCTTCCGAGCCATGAAGGCGATCGAACACATCACGGATGAGTCGGATACTGACGAGGTCTGAGCCGACATCAATGCGTAGGCTTCGCAAAGAGAGATCGGATCGCACGACTGAAGAGGAGTTTCAAAGTGGCCAAACGACCGAAGCGCGATGAACCTGCCATTCTCTACGAACAACCCCGATATCCTGACGACCTTGACGAATTGGTCCCAGCCACGAAGCCAAAACCCGTGAAGCGGTCCAAGCACCCTGACCAACCCATCACAATCGATGTCCACGTCAGACTACAGGCGATCGCGATCCGCGAACAGGACGGCCAGTATTCGATTGCCGTGCCGGGGCTAACGGGCTGCTACTCTAGCGCGGAGACGCTCGAAGAGGCTCGGGCTAATGCCAGCGATGCCGCGCGGCTTTGGCTCGAAAGTCAGTTCGACACGCACAAGGATGCGGTCATCGAAGGAATGCGCCAATGAAGTCGGTGTCCGGCAAAGCCTTTTGCAGGATCCTGGAGCAGCATGGCTGGTACCTCGATCGCATTTCCAGCAGTCACCATATCTACAAGCATCGCAGCGAGACCAATACCCTGTCGGTCCCGGTCCACGGCAACAAGGATCTGCCCAACGGAACTCAGCGCGGGCTCATGCGAGACGCGGGCCTTACGGACAAGGATTTGTAACGCGGCACCGATGATCCACGGCGAACCGCGGTGGCGTTCGACTGAAGGATGACGGCTGCCCGCGTCCAATGCTTCAGTCGGGCCTCGACGACCCGATTGCCCATGACGGCCTCTTCGATGAGCAGAGGCCTATCTCGGCCTTTGCGCCGGCCAAGCTCGATTTTCAAAGCTGGATCGTCGTGAGCGATAGGGGACCAGCCGGCGCGAAGACACCGCGAGACGCTTTCTCGAGGAGGCACTCCTCGCCGAGACAGAGATTGTCCGCGCATCCATGAATTTGAAACACGTCTTGATGATCCATGCGTTAAAATCCATGGCGTCAACGGATCCTACCTTGATCGGTCCCGGCCAAAGGTCGCTCCTTCGCGCGCTCCACGTCAGCCCGTGAAATCTCAGTTTTCGGGTGAGGTTCTGCATGGAGCCGCAAAGCGTTCAACCAGCTAGGTTTGCTCGAAATTCTGCCGCCAATTTCTCTCTTCAGAACGATAAGGCTTCATGGATGCGAGGTAGGTTCTGTTTTTTGTGCTTGCAAATCGTTTGCTTACCTCATGTTATAGAAGCCAGAGGCGCAGCGCCTTCTGCCCGCTCCGAGGGCATTGAAACATGCGTGAAGCTAGGCGAGGTGGATGGTCTTCGTCGCGGCGCAGCGCCTTCTGCCCGCTCCGAGGGCATTGAAACGCGATCTCTGCCTTGAGCTCACGCCTAGCGATGACCCGAGGCGCAGCGCCTTCTGCCCGCTCCGAGGGCATTGAAACGGATCATTGGTCCTGCTCGCCCAAACCCAAAGCCGGAATGACGCAGCGCCACGCGTGTAGCGGTCTCAACTAGCCCCGATGGCGTTGAAATGCAGTGACGCCGATTCTGTTTCGCCGGCCCCGACATTACCCGCACGACGAGATGACGGCCGCCGTGGTGTCCGACCTGGCGACCCAAGGCCCAAGCCTGTTCAACGACGTCAGCCGTCGTTTTATATCTCTGACTCCTCAACGATCTGGCCGCGGTAGGGCGCGACATGGTTGAGGTCAAAAAGTTCCTCAGGGTAGGGCATCGCCCAGGCGAGTCGCTAAGCCACCGGCCGCTGGTCTATGGGCTCATGGCCAAGACAGGCCGCGAGGAATGGCCGTGACATGCCGTCTGTCGGTGTGGTGATCGAGTTCTGGGTGCTCGCGCATCGGAGCGGGATCCCAACCGCTTCTTCCGAAGCCTTGGACAGAGACACCTGCCTGGCGGTTCGAGCCATTACCGCAGTGGGGCAGGGGCCATCGCCAAGTGGGCTCAGGCCCCTCGGCGAATGAACACCACGTCTTCCCAGTCCGCAGTGCCCGGGTTGATCAGGATCCGGCAGCACTGGTCGCATAGCAAGAGGAAGCCGGGTTCCTCAAGCCCCCACCTCGCGACCTCTTCGCCCTCGATGAGATCCTCGACGATGGCCGATATGGTCGCCGACACGGACTTCGGAGCTATCACGGTAGAACAGCATCCTCAGCCTCACGGCTCTGGAGTTACTGGAGGCCACCACAAGCGAGAGAATAGCTGGCTTGAAGAAGGACTGTCAGGATACCTGAGTGTTCACGAGGCGCGGTCGGGATGATTTGAAGGGATCCCCATCGTTCGCGGAATTGTCCTGGTCGCCAGGGATGCCTTGCCGTCTCCGGTGCGCCTGTATGGATTTCACACCGTGGAGACCTCTTGATCGATGTTTTAGTAGCCAGCCCACAGAGTCCTTGAGGATTCGATAGTTTGGATTGAGGCGCTGACGGTTCAATGGTTCGCTCAGGTTGGACCGCTCCTCCGGGGCTTTTGAATCGCATCTATTTTGCAAACTCACGGATCATCGTGAATAATCACCAAACGTACGGCTGAGAGAATAGTCGGAAGGAAACGGAGTTTCCGAAAGCGGCGGACCTCAGAACTCAAATTATCGTTGGGACACTCGATGAAACGCCTGCCAACAGATCTTGAAATTTTAAATGAGATTTACAAGCAGCATTATTTAGACTATGTAAATTTTAACATAGACAGATCTATTAGATCTGACAAAATCTTGGTTCCAATTGACATTTCTAAGGTCGCGAAAAAACTGAAGGCCGAAGACGATATCGTCTTTGGAAGACTCTACTATTACTTGGAGCACAAATACGGCTATAAAAACGAGGATGGTTCTGAGGTCAATTTGTTCGCCCTGATAGTAGGTGGCCTGAACAGTCGACTTGAAAGACATTGTGTTAATTTCCCTTACATGGCGTCTGTATTGGCTGATCTCCGCTACGCCCATAAAACGTCTCGTTTCAACCTCATCGCGGCGACGGTCTCTGCAATTGGTGCCATCTTATCGGTCATCTTTGCTGCTGTGGCGATGACCAAAAGCTGAAGAGTGCTACGACGCTTTGACATCATTTGCCACTGCGAACCTCAGATTCGACCAACCGGCATTGATCGCCCGGTCGCGACCGAGTTGAAGATCTGATCTTGCTGGGCGCCGGTCTGCGGATTCTGGAAACGGACGATCATCTAATTCTCGAAGCCCGACTGGTTCACGATGAACAGTGGCATCGGGTTCTTCGATGGCCCCGTCCGGCGGTCCTTGCGGACTTTGGGCTCCCCGGGGACTCTGCTGCTGTGGCGGAGAGTTGTTGTTAGCTGGGGTTGCGTTGCGTTCTGCCAGATGATGACAAAGACAGCCCCTCACGAGGAGGGAGC
>BFBZ01001354.1_pt1 | contig 16660 bp, 11 predicted proteins | sample 1888401 | NCBI WGS metagenome assembly BFBZ01 (sample SAMD00112614, study PRJDB3348) | symbiont metagenome | host: Chara braunii | reverse complement strand
TATGGGTCCCTGCGTTCGCAGGGACGACAGCAGTGTGTTTGGCCCGACGCTCAGCCCTGTCTTCTCACCCATGCACCACCGCCTTCGCGATCATGCAATGAATGCCCTTGGAGCCGTTGACGGTCTGGGTCACCCGCAGATCGGCGGCGAGGCTGCACAGCGTGTAGGCGTCCTCGCGCGACAGATTGCGCTTCTCGCCGAGCAGCACGATCATGTCGCGCAGCGCCTTCACCGCGCACTGGTCGAGGTCAGGGTCCATCGCCATCGTCATGTAGTGGGTCGCCGTCTCGGCGCGCGGATAGTCGAAGTTGAGATCCTTGCGCACGGTGAGACGGAAACGCCCCTGCAGCGCGGTCTCGATCGCGGTGACGCAGACCTCGCCGTCGCCCTGCACGCCGTGGCCGTCGCCGCAGGAGAACAGCGCGCCGGGCACGAACACCGGCAGATACAGCTTGGCGCCGGCGCCGAGCTCCTTGTTGTCGAGATTGCCGCCCATCGCGCGCGGGATCAGCGAGGTGATGCGGCCCCAGGCCGGCGGCGGCGCCACGCCCATCACGCCGAAGAACGGCGCCAGCGGCAGCTCCAGGCCCCACGGCAGCTTGCCGACCATCCGGTCCTTGTCGAGCGGGATGTTCATCAGCCGGCTCTCGTGAAAATCGTCGGGCAGGGTGCCCGCCAGCGGCCGGATGAAATTGTAGCCCCAGTCCTGCCGCAGCTGGACGTCGAGGATCTCGACCTCGAGCACGTCGCCGACCTCCGCGCCCTTGACCGCGATCGGGCCGGTCAGGATGTGGCCGGGCACCATGCGCTCGCTGCGGGCGTGGACGTCGAACAATTCCGGCGGCACATGGAATTTGCTGGTGTCGGGCACCACGTCGGGCCCGCCGCTGATCGAATCGATCGTGACCTCGTCACCGCTGTCGATCGTGAGCACCGGCTTCAGCCGGGATTCGAAGAAGCCCCAATGGCAGGTCTCGGGGCTCGCGTGCAGATGGTGATGGGCCATGGTCCTCTCATTCGTACCGGTTCGGGACCGAGCATAGCGCATCCGCCGGCCGCCGCAGAGAGATGGCGACGCATGGCCGCTGTCGTGTATGAGGGCGGCCGTGGCACCTCACTCCGCGCCGGAGTTCGCAATGTTCTTTGTGCTGTCGAAGACGCTCGGCCTGCTGGCACTGCCGACCAATTTCATGATCGCGCTGGGCCTCGCAGGCGCCATCCTGATGCTGACCCGGTTTGCCGTGCTGGGGCGCAGGCTGGTCGTCTCGGCCATGCTGCTGCTGGCGATCGTCGGCCTGACGCCGCTCGGCAGCCTGATGCTCTATCCGCTGGAGAGCCGGTTTCCGAAATGGGACCCGGCGAACGGTGCGCCCGACGGCATCATCGTGCTCGGTGGTCCCGTCGATTCCGACCTGTCGGTCATGTACGGCATGCCGGTGACGGTGGCGGGCGCCGACCGGGTGATCCAGGCCGCCGCGCTGGCGCGGCGCTATCCGAATGCGCGCATCCTGTTCACCGGCGGCAGCGCCAATCTGATCGCGACCGAGGCCAAGGAGGCCGACGTCGGCGCCGAGATCCTGCTCAGCCTCGGCGTCCCCAGGGAGCGGCTGTTGCTGGAGCGGCAGTCGCGCAACACCTACGAGAATGCGATCTTCTCCAAGGCGATGATCTCCCCGAAGCCGGGCGAGCGTTGGCTGCTGGTGACCTCGGCCTATCACATGCCGCGCTCGGTCGGGCTGTTCCGCAAGGCTGGCTTTCCGGTCGAGCCCTATCCGGTGGACTGGCGCGTCGGCCGCGTGCTCGACTTCGACGGCATCTCGCTGCTCGGCCTGCGCCGCGCCGACATTGCGGTGCGCGAATGGGTCGGGCTCGTGGCCTACCGCCTGCGCGGCCGCATCGACGATCTGTTTCCGGGACCGGCCTAGGCAATCGTCTTGCTGAAGCCCGCCGCTTTCGCCGCCAGCTCGCCGCGCACGCGCGCGACGACCGGCTCGTAGCGGCAGCTCGAATCCTGCCGGAACAGCCGCGCGCTCGGATACCACGGGCTGTCGTCGCGATCCCTGAGCCAGCGCCAGTCGGCGAGGTGGGGCAGCATGATCCAGGTCGGCCGTCCGAGCGTGGCGGCGAGATGCGCGACGCTGGTGCAGACCGTGACGACGACATCGAGACAGGAAATCAAGGCCGCCGTCTCGACGAAGTCGGTCAGCTCGCCGGTGAGGTCGCGGATGCCGCCCTGCTGCGCCAGCAGCGCTCTGTCCGAGGGCCGCAGCTCCTTTTGCAGGCTGACGAAATCCGCGTCGAGATCGAGCAGCGGCAGCAAGGTCGACAGCGGCATCGAACGGTTGCGGTCGTTGCCCTGGTGCGGGTTGCCGGACCAGACGAGGCCGACCCGCAGCCGGTCATGCGACCCCAGCCGCTGCTCCCAGGCCGCGATGCGCTCGGCCGGGAGCGGCGGCAGATAGGACGCGGGCGGGATGGTGGCGAGCGTGGTGCCGAAGGCGAGCGGAAGGCTCATCACCGGGCAGTGCATGTCGAAGACCGGCCGGTGCAGCTCCGGTGCGAACGCAAGGCATTGGGACACGCCTTCGACACCGGTCAGCAGCGGCCGCAGCGCCTCGCGGACCACCAGGATCACCCTGGCGCCGCGTGCGGCGACCATCGGCAGGTAGCGCGCGAACTGGATGGTGTCGCCGAAACCCTCGTCCTCCTCGATCAGGAGGGTCCTGCCGGAAATGTCCTCTTTGCCCAGCCATTTCGGCTCGACAAAGTGCGGATAATCGGGCGAGAAATCCGGCATGTTCCAGCGTGCCTCGCGCCGCGCCCAGCCCGCGGCGTAGTCGCCGCATTGCAGCTCGACATGGGCAAGCTGCCAGGCCGCCTTGGCGTGACCCGGCTCGAGCGCGAGAATCTGCCGGTAGACGGCAGCAGCATCCTCGAAACGCAGGAGCTGCATCAGCGCAAAACCCTTGTTCAGCAGCACCTCGACGAAGTTCGGGCGCAGGCTCAGCGCCTCGTCGAACCACGGCAGCGCCTCCGCGTTGCGGCCGAGGCAGACGAACGCATCGCCGAGATTGTTGCTGGCCATCGCCTCGGTTGGCGCCAGCGCATGCGCGCGTTCACAATCGGCCAGATACGCGTCGTAGTGTTTGAGCTCGCGGAGGCACCGGGCGCGCATCTGCAGCGACTGCAGGTCATTCGGCTGCTGCGTCAGGCAGATCGTGAACGCCTGGGCAGCTTCCTCATAACGCTGCTGCTGATGCAGCAGCAGGCCGCTCTGGAACGCGGCCTCGCGGTGCGAAGGATCGATCGTCAGCGCGTGCTGATAGCTCAGCAGCGCCTCGGCGCCACGGTCGAGCGCCAGCAGCACGCCGCCCATATGCTTCCACAACTCGGCCTCGTCGGGCTTGAGCTGGATCGCCTTGTCGAAGACGGCGAGGGCGTCGTCGAGCCGGCCCATCTGCTTCAGGGTGAAGCCGAGGCTGGTGAGATAGTCGATCTTCGGCGTCTGTCGGATCGCGCGCGAGAACCACGCAACGGCATGGTCGTGCTGGCCGGTCTGCAGCGCGATGATGCCCATCAGCGCAAGGCTGTCGGCGTGGGCCGGGTCGGCCGCCAGCGCCTGCTCGCAGCACATCTGGGCATCGAGCAGACGCCCTCCGCCGAGGTGATGCAGTCCCGCCTCGTAGAGCGCGGCGGGCGACAGCACGGGCGTTCCGCCGGGGCCGGCCGTTGCGCTCTTGGCGCCTTCCTTCCGGTCGCTGCGGGTCATCGACTGATCCTGTCCGAGGATCGAAAATTCATAAGTGATTCCCGTAATATCGAGAAGGATCATGGTATGGCGGGCGAGCCCGAGGGCGGAAATACTGGCATCACGCGGTGCGAGGGTCTAACAAGCGCTCCGAAGTCGAACCACGCATTGGACCGGCAGCGGTGCGGTAGGGAGGGAGCGCCACATGCAACAGCCGAACGGGACGGACAGGCTGGATCTGGCGGCCATGGTGGCCGATCTCAACGGCCTGCTGCGGCTGAAGACGACCGTGATCGGCATCAAGATGTTCGCCCGCGTCGAGGACATGGAAGCGGTGGAGAAGATCCGCCGGCCCAACGCGGTGCACACCACCGACCAGATCGTCAGCATGGCCTCGCGGCTCGGCTGGACAGTCGGCATCACCGGAGATGATCTGGTCGGCGCGCAGTGCCGCGCGGTGATCGGGCTCGGCCCGCAGGACGACACCTGGCTCGAGGGCGCGAACTATGTCGGCGTCTGGCACGGCACGGCGGAGGACGCGCGCAAGCGACAGGAGGCGCTGGATGTCGTGCCGTTCGGCCGCTACCAGGCCATGGCCGTCAGCCCGCTGTCGAGCGGCCGGCTGGATCCGCCGGACATCTGCCTAGTCTATGCGACGCCGGGACAGATGATCATCCTGATCAACGGCCTGCAATATGTCGGCTACAAGAAGTTCGAATGGGGCGTCGTCGGCGAGACCGCCTGCGCCGACTCCTGGGGACGCGCGCTGAAAACCGGCGAGCCGAGCCTGTCGCTGCCATGCTTCGCCGAGCGCCGCTATGGCGGCGTGCCGGACGAAGAGATGCTGATGGCGCTGAAGCCATCCGATCTCGCCAAGGCGATCGCCGGCATGAAACAGCTTGCCAGGAACGGCCTGCGCTACCCGATCGCCCCCTACGGCATCCAGAACGACGTCCGCGCCGGAATGAATGTGTCTTATGGAAAAAAGTAGACCCGCAAACTCCGTCATTGCGAGCGCAGCGAAGCAATCCAGGGCTGAGGACGGGACTCTGGATTGCTTCGTCGCTGCGCTCCTCGCAATGACGGGGCACTAAAATCGCAGCTGATCGCTAGGGAACAAGAATGACGTCATCCAAGTTCGATATCATCGTCTATGGCGCGACCGGTTTCACCGGGCAGCTCGTCGCTGAATATTTGGCCACGCAATATCGCGGCGACAGCTCGCTGCGCTGGGCGATGGCTGGTCGCAGCCTCGACAAGCTCGCGTCCGTGCGCGATGCGATCGGCGCGCCCGCCGATACGCCGCTGATCGCGGCCGATGCCGCCGATCCTGCATCCCTAAAGGCCATGGTGGCGCAGACGAAGCTGGTGCTGACCACCGTCGGTCCCTATCAGCTCTATGGCAACGAGCTCGTCGCGGCCTGCGCCGAGACCGGCACCGACTACGTCGATTTGTGCGGCGAGCCGGTGTGGATGCGGCAGATGATCGACAAGCATCAGGCCACCGCCGAGAAGAGCGGCGCGCGCATCGTGTTCTCCTGCGGCTTCGATTCCGTGCCGTTCGAGCTCGGCGTCTATTTCGTGCAGCAGCAGGCCAAGAAGGTGCTCGGCGCCGCAGCGTCGCGCGTGAAGGGCCGCGTCCGCGGCATGAGCGGCACGCTCTCGGGCGGCACCGCGGCGAGCGCCAAGGCGACCTTCGATGCGGTCGCCAAGGATCTGAGCCTGGTAGCGATCCTCAAGGACTCGTTCGCCCTGACGCCCGGCTTCAAGGGCCCGAAGCAGCCGTCGGGCAACAAGCCCGTCTATGAGGAGGATCTGCAGTCCTGGACGGCGCCGTTCATGATGGCGCTGATCAACACCCGCAACGTCCACCGCTCCAACATGCTGATGGGTTTTCCCTACGGGCAGGACTTCGTCTATGACGAGATGGTGCTGACCGGCCCGGGCGAGAAGGGCGAGGCCAACGCCAAGAAGGTGATGGCGGCAAATGCCGAGAAAACCGGCCCCAACGCGCCGAAGCCGGGCGAGGGTCCCTCGAAGGAGGAGCGCGAGAACGGCTACTACAATCTTCTCTTCGTCGCGATCGCCCCCGACGGCCGCCAGGTCCGCGCATCCGTGAAGGGCAATCGCGATCCCGGTTACGGTTCGACCTCGAAGATGATCAGTGAATGCGCCGTCGGCCTGCTGCGCGACGGCGCCGGCGTGAAGGGCGGGTTCTGGACCCCGGGCGCGGCGCTCCGCGACAGCCTGATCAAGCGGCTGGCGGACCACGCCGGCCTGACGTTCACGGTGGAGGGCTAAGAGCGGTGGAACCCATCCGCCGCGGTCCAGAGAGCAACGATGACGTCGGCTAAATTCGACATCGTCGTTTATGGTGCAACCGGCTTCACCGGCCAACTCGTGGCCGAGTATCTCGCCGCGCGCGGTAGCGGCGAAGCCAAGCTGAGCTGGGCCATGGCTGGGCGCAGCCGCGACAAGCTCGCCAAGGTGCGCGATGCGGTCGGAGCGCCGCCTGATCTGCCGCTGATCGTGGCCGATTCCAGCGACCCCGGCTCCATTCGCACGATGGTCGATCAGGCTAGACTGGTGTTGACTACGGTCGGACCCTATCAGCTCTACGGGGCCGATGTGCTCGCCGCCTGCGTCGCTGCGGGGACCGATTATGTCGATCTCTGTGGCGAGCCGCTGTGGATGCGCCAGATGATCGAGAAGCATCGAGGTGAGGCGGAGCACAGCGGCGCAAGAATCCTGTTCTCGTGTGGCTTCGACTCGGTGCCGTTCGAGCTCGGCGTGCTGTTCGTGCAGCAGCAGGCAAAAAAGGTGCTAGGCGCGCCACAGCCGCGCGTGAAGGGGCGCATTCGCGGCATGAGCGGCTCGCTGTCGGGCGGCACTTCGGCGAGCGCCAAGGCAACAGCGGCGGCATTGACTGCCGATCTGAGTCTTGTGGCGATCATGAAGGACCCGTTCGCGCTGACGCCGGGATTCACCGGCCCGAAGCAGCCACCGGCCAACCGACCGATCTATGAGGAGGATCTCCAGTCTTGGGCCGCGCCGTTTGCAATGGCGCTGGTCAACACACGCAACGTCCATCGTGCCAACGTGCTGATGGGTTTTCCGTACGGGCAGGACTTTGTCTACGACGAAATGGTGCTGACGGGCGATGGAGAGGAAGGCCAAGCCAACGCCAAGTTGGTCATGGCGGCAAATGCCGAGAAGACCGGCCCGAATGCGCCCAAGGTCGGGGAGGGGCCCTCGAAGCAGATGCGGGACAACGGATACTTCGACCTGTTGTACGTCGCTGAGTCTCCCGACGGACGGCGCGTTTGTGCGTCGGTGAAAGGGAAGGGCGATCCCGGCTACGGTCTGACGGCGAGCATGATCAGCGAGTGCGCCATCGGCCTGCAGCGCGATGGTGCCGTTGTGAAGGGCGGTTTCTGGACGCCCGGCGCCGCGCTCGGCGACAGCTTGATCAAGCGGCTGATCGACCACGCCGGCCTGACGTTCACGGTGGAGGATTAGGAGGCTGCGATGTGCGGGCCGATCCCTGCGGATCGGTTCGCCTCGGCCTGATGGGCGCGCGTGGCGGCGACCATGCCCCACATCGTGCCGAGCATCAGGAAGAAGTGCCGCCAGTGGTCGGTGTCGATGATGAAGCTTTCGCCGACGGTGCCGAGGAACGCCGAGAACACCGCGATGTAGGTGCGCTGCCAGGGCACGCGCACGAACAGATAGCGGAATCCGAGAATGACAGTGGTGAACACCAGCGCGGGATAGCAGATGCCGGACAGCCAGCCGCCCGACATGAAGGCGTTCAGATAGGAGTTGTGGGTGTCCTCGGGGAAGTAGTTGTGGAACTGCAGCGGCCCGATCCCGAACGGGAGGTCGAGCGCCATGTCGGCGCCGAGAATGTGGCGTCCGAAGCGTCCGAACCGGCCCTCGTCATAGCTCTGGTCGAAGCTCGCCCGCTGCTTGAACATGTCGGCGATGGAATCGATCGAGAGCAGAACGCCGATCAGGACGATGCCGGCCACGGCGGCCGCCAACGTCATGAAGATGATGCGGGAGCGCTCGCCCCGCGTCTGGCTGGTGAGCACCATCATCGCCAGCATGAAGGCGGCGGTGAGGACGAGGCCGCCCCAGGCCGCGCGCGAGAAGGCGAGCAGGATGGCGAGCGCCATCACGCCGAGCGCAAAGCTGGCGCGCAATGTCGCGGCGAAGCGGGCGGTCACGACGTTCTGCAGCGCGAGCAGCGCCGGTAGGATCAGGAACGCGCCGAGAACGTTCGGATCCTTGAACGTGCCGCGCGCGCGGCCATACAAGGTGAGGAGATCGTAGCCACCGGGCACCAGATGGAAATAGCCGGCGACACCCGCGAGGGCTGCGATCGCGCCGCCCATCAAGAGGCCGCGCCGGAGCATGTCGAGCCGCGATTCGGTATCGTCCGACGTGAGCATGGCAATGAAGATCGCCGTGAACGCCATGTACCAGGAGGTGGCGATCCAGGTCGCGATCTTGGAATCGTCGAGCAGCGGTATCGCGCTGATCGTGTAGCCGAGATTGACCAGGACCAGCAACAGGAGGAGCGGCAGGAAGACGAGGCGCAGCCTCATGCCGGTCGCGAAGAACACCGCGGCGGAGGCGAGCGTGACGAGCTCATAGGGGCTCGGTTCGATGAACACGATGGCGCCGGAGACCCCGACCAGCCAGACCAGCGTGCGCTGCAGGGCGACGACGCCCGGAGGGGCCATCGGCCTGGATGCGAACTCTTCGGCTGCAGCCGTCACGGCCATCGCGAACTCACACTCATACGCAACGCAGGGCGGGATCGGCCAGACACACGCGCGAAGCGGACGTGGGCCCGCTCCGGATCCCCGCAATCAATAGGCGTTCTCGCTCTTGGTCATCAGCGCCAGCGGCGTCTTGAGCAGGATGTAGAGGTCGAACAGCACGGACCAGTTCTCGATGTAGTAGAGGTCGAACTCGACTCGCTTCTGGATCTTCTCCTGGTTGTCGATCTCGCCGCGCCAGCCGTTGATCTGGGCCCATCCAGTGATCCCCGGCTTGACGCGGTGGCGGGCGAAGTAGCCGTCGACGGCCTCGTCGAACATCCGGTTCTGCAATTTGCCCTGCACGGCGTGCGGCCGCGGACCGACCAGCGAGAGGTTGCCCTTGAACACCACGTTGAACAATTGCGGCAGCTCATCGAGGCTGGTCTTGCGGATGAAGCGGCCGACGCGGGTCACGCGTGGATCGTTCTTGGTGACGACCTTGGACGCCGTGGGATCAGCCTGATGGTGATAGAGCGACCGGAACTTGAAGACGTCGATGCGCTCGTTGTTGAAGCCGAACCGCTTCTGCCGGAACAGCACCGGTCCCGGGCTGTCGAGCTTGATCGCAAGCGCAACCAGCGCCATCACCGGCAGTGCGAGCAGCAGGATGAGGCCGCCGACCAGTCGATCGAACAGCATCTTCATCACCAGGTCCCAGTCGGTGATGGGAGCCTCGAACACGTCGAGCGTCGGGACCGCGCCCAGATAGGAGTAGGAACGCGGGCGGAAACGCAGCTTGTTGGTATGGGCCGAAAGGCGGATGTCGACCGGCAGCACCCACAGCTTCTTCAGCATGTCCAGGATGCGGGTCTCCGCCGAGATCGGCAGCGCGAACAGCACCAGGTCGACGCGGGTGCGGCGGGCAAACTCGACGATATCGTCGACCTTGCCGAGCTTCGGCGCACCGGCGCAGGCCTCGAGCGATCGCGAGTCGTTGCGGTCGTCGAACACGCCGAGGATCTCGATCTCGGAGTCGTCCTGCGCCTTCAGCGCACGCACCAGGTCCTCGCCGCTCTGGTCGGCTCCGACGATGATGGTCCGTCGATCGAGACGTCCTTGCCTAGCCCAGCTGCGGATCAGGTTGCGCAGCACGACGCGGCTCGCGATCAGCGCGCCGAGCCCCACGAAGAAGAACGCGGCGAGCCAGAGACGGGAGACTTCGCTGCCGATCTTGGCGAAGAAGGACAGTCCTATGAACAGCAGGAACACGAAGCAGTAGGACGAGACCATCCGGGTCATCTGCCGCACCTGGGCGCGGAAGACCTGGATCTGGTAGATGTCGGCGGCCTGGAAGCACACCACCGTGCTCGCGGCGAGGCCGACGATGGCAACGAGATACTCCCAATGGAAGCCGCTGAGCGGCACCACGTAGCCGAAATAGACGGCGCTGCCGACGACGCTCAGCAGTACGAAATCGGTGATGCGGACGATGCCGGCGAGGACGATCGGAGAGTAGGCGCGGTGAACCTTCTGATTGGCGACCGCCAGGGCCGCCGGCGACAGGCGGCGACGCCGTTCAACGGCCGGCTTGCCTGCCGCGGCCGTCGATGCGGCCGTGGCCGCAGCAGCATCCAACATCGAGCGAGCGTTGATCGGTTCCACAGTCGTACAAGCCCGGATTATGTTTGTTAGTATTTGTGGTCATGTAAGCGCTGATAGCGCCGGGGGAAATTCCCCACCGGCGGGATTAAGGGCCAAATCGGAAGAAACGGTTAGCGATGGTAAATGACGTCAGGTCTTGGTAAACGCCTCGCGGTAGCTGTCGAGCACGCCCTCGACCATCGCCTTCTGCGAGAAATGCTGGAAGATCCGCTCGCGCAGCGCCTTGGCGCGCAGCTGCGCGGTAGCCGGATCGTCCAGTGCGGCTGCAATGGCGTCGGCCAGCGCGGTCGCGTTGCCTGGCATGAACATCGCGTCGTCGTGCGCCCCGAAGATCTCGGGGATGCCGCCGACCCTCGCCGCGATCATCGGAACCCCAGCGGCTCCCGCCTCGATCACGACATAGGGCATGGAATCGCCGCGCGACGGAACGACGAGCAGTCGTCCTTTGGAAAATCCGTCGCGGGCCTTCACATGGCCGATGAAACGCACCGCGGCCGCAAGACCGAGGCGTTCGACCTGGGCTTTGAGCTTCGACATCTCCTCGCCGTCGCCGCCCAAGGTCAGCGTCAGCGGCCGGCCACGGGAGCGCAACTGCGCGACAGCGTCGATCAGCAGATCCGTGCCCTTGATGTGCCTGAACTCGCCGACATAAGCCAGGTCGGTCTGGTCCTGAGCCGGCGTGACCGGGTCGAATTCGCCTGCAGTGACGCCGTTGAAGACGCAATTCACCAATCCGTTGGGATGGCCGATCATGCGCTCATAGGTATCGCGGGCGAAGGCGCTCTCGAACAGGAAGAGATCCGTCCGGTTCATCAGCGCACGTTCAAGCCGGCCATACAGCGCGCCTTTGAGCGTGTCGAGCGGGTAGTGCAGCGAGCCGCCGTGAGGCGTGTAGATGCGGATCGTTCCTGGCCGATGCGGCAGCAGGCGTACGAACGCGCCGGCTTTGGCGCCGTGGCCGTGCAGCACGTCGGGGGCGAGCGCGCGGGAGAGGCGATGGAATCGGCTGAGCGCCAGAATGTCGCTCGGCCAAGGCTCCCGATGAATGGGAACGCGGTGCACGCCGAGTGTCAGGCGAGGCGCGATCTGGGCCAGCGCGGCATCGGCGCGTTCGCCGCCGGTCAGGCTGTCCGCAATGATGCCCACGTCATGCCCGCGATCGACCTGGCCGTTGGCAAGGTCGAGGATGTGCCGAAAGATGCCGCCGACGGGAGCTCTGACCGCGTGAAGGATTTTGAGAGGTTTGTTCTGCGACGGTGCCATGTCGAACTCGCCCGCGCCATCGGCCTGCGCGTGGTTTAGCCAGGCGTCGCTGCGCGAGCTGATCTGACGACTGGCGGATAGAGGAAGCACGGGCGCCTCTCGTCGCTGAATATTGATAGCTCCAACCTCGATAGAGGCTTGATGGTTAACAAAGTCTCACTTGTCGTCACTGCCGGGCAGGTTCGCTCCAGCATTGTGACGATCTGGTGCAAGCCTACGTGTTGCGAGCAGCATTTGGCGAAGGATGACGATTGTTCGATAGGGCGAGGTTGCAGGCGCTCCGGTTAACCCGTCAGCAACCTTAATGGAGTGTAATTGTACCACGTATGGTAGCGGCGTGGCGTAGGTCTCGCGGGAGTGGATGATGCGGTTGGCGTTCTGGCGTGCCGGCGAGAAGACACAGGTTGACGGAGCCTCCGTCCGACCCGTGACAGGCTCGCCATCGTCGGCGGAGCCGGGCCCGGCCGGCGATCTCGATCTCCGGCTGGTCGGCCGCGCCTTGGCACGAAAGCGTGGCTTCATTCTTTTGCCGACGCTTCTCGCTCTCGTTCTGTCGATCACCGCGGTCAACATGATCACGCCGCGCTACAAGTCCGAAGCGCGGATCCTAATCGACGGCCGCGAGAACGTGTTCGTGCGGCCGAACGGGGAGCGTACCGAAGAGCGGACGGCACTCGATGCCGAGGCGGTCACGAGCCAGGTGCAACTGGTCCTGTCGCGAGATCTGGCGCGCGACATTATCGCGAAGAACAGGTTGGGCGAGCTGCCGGAGTTTGATCCCGTCCTGCGCGGCGTGTCGCCGCTGAAGTCGGTCTTGGCGATGGTCGGGCTCGTGAAGGATCCGCTTGCCATGACGCCGGACGAACGCGTCATGGACGCCTATTACGAACGCCTGACCGTCTACGCCGTCGACAAATCGCGCGTCCTCGTCGTCGAGTTCCAGTCGCAGGATCCGGCGCTTGCGGCGAAGGTCGCGAATTCGATCGCGGACGGCTATCTCGTTGTTCAGCAGAACGCTCGGCAGGCGCAGGCGAAGTCGGCCAGCCAGTGGCTGGCCGGGGAGATCCAGGGCCTGCGCAAGAAGGTCGAGGAGGCGGAATCGCGGGTCGAGGAGTTCCGCGCCAAGTCGAATTCGTTCATGGGGACCAACAACACCTCGCTGTCCAACCAGCAGATGGGCGAGGTCAATACCCAGCTCAACAATGCGCGCGCCTTGAAATCGGATGCCGAGACCAAGGCGCGGCTGATCCGCGAGATGCTGCAGAGCGGCCAGCCGATCGAGGCGTCCGAGGTGCTCAATTCGGAGCTGATGCGGCGCTTGTCGGAGCAGCGCGTGAGCCTGCGCGCGCAACTCGCGGAACAGTCGTCGACGCTGCTCGACAATCACCCGCGCATCAAGGAACTGAAGGCGCAACTGGCTGATCTCGACCGCCAGATCCGCGACGAGGCCGGCAAGATCTCCCGCTCGCTCGACAGCGACGCGCGCATCGCCGACGGGCGGGTGCAGATGCTGAGCCAGAGCCTCGATCAGGCCAAGAAGCAGGCCACCTCCACCAATGGCCTCGATGTCCAGTTGCGGGCGCTGGAGCGGGATGCCAAATCGCAGCGCGACCTGCTGGAATCGTATCTCGCCAAGTACCGCGAGGCGAACACCCGTGAGTCGCTCGACACGCCGCCGGCGGATGGGCGGATCATCTCGCGGGCGGTGGTGTCCAACACGCCGGCGTATCCGAAGAAGCTGCCGATCGTGCTGATCGCGACATTGGCGACCTTGATGCTGACCTCGGGCGTGGTCATCACCGGCGAGCTGCTGCGCCTCACGGCTCCGCGTGCGGTGGGCCCGGCCGCCCCGGCCATGAGCAGCATGGCCGATGTCATGGTGCTCGCGGCGCGGGTCGAGCCGATGATCGCCCCGCGTACGGTCTCCGCATCGCCGGCCGTTGCACCACCTTCGACGTCGGCGCCGGTTGAGGCCGCGCGTCCGGCTTCGGTACCGCCGCCCCCCACGGCCATGCAGCCAGCCGAGGCGCCGTCGGCCGAGCCGGTCAAGCCTGCGCCGCCACCGCTGAACGAGTTCGAGCAACTCGCCGCCGATCTGCTCGGCGCGAGCGAGGGCGCCCGCAAGGTCACCGTGCTCGGCACGGCCGGCGGCGAGGCCGTCACGTCCACTGCGCTCGCGATCGCCCGCACCATGGCGGCGCAGGCGCGCGTGGTGCTGGTTGACCTCGCCGGCAGCCCGCAACTGCTTGCGGGCGTCTCGGTCGATCCGGCCGCGCCCGGGCTGATCGAGCTGATGCTGGGCGAGGCATCGTTCGCGTCCATCATCACCAAGGACCAGGCCTCGCGGCTGCACATCGTCAATGCTGGCCGTCCCGGCGCCGACCGCAGCCAACTGCAATCGCCGCGGCTCGCGCTCGCGATCGACGCACTGTTGCGCGTCTACGACCACGTCCTGCTCGACGCTGGCAATGCCTCCGACCTGCCGGCCGAGCTGCTGACCGCGGGCGCGCGCGCCGTCGTCGTGCCCGATCCCAAGATGGCTGCCGAGGCGCGCAGCCAGATGAGCGAGCAGCTGCGCGAGGTCGGTTTCGGCGCCGTCACCATGCTGAAGGCACCGGCCGGAGGCGCCAACCGCAACCAGCCGGGGCCGCGCGGCGTCGCCGCCTAATCTTCGGCCCTCTCGTCAGCCTTGGCGGCGCCGCCGCGCGATTGCAGCGCGCCACGCAGCTGTTGTGCCAGACGGAACAGGGCAGGGCTGTGCTTGACGGCATGCTTGGCCCGTCCAACCGCAGCCATCGTCGTCGCGGCGACGCGCCCCCGCGCGGTCAACGACATGAAGCTGTCGAAGATCGGCTCGTCATTCTTGCAGAACATCCGCTTGTAGTCGTCCGATCCGATGCCGAGATCGAGGGCACGAAAATCCTGTTGCGCGTAGTGATCGATGATCGAGCGCATCAGGATCAGTCCGGGACTCCAGCGCGCATTCTCCGACAACGTGTAGGTGTTGAACATCATCGAGAAGCGCGCCCCGTCGGCCACGCCGGCAAACAGTGCGATGATCTCGGCGTCGCAGCGCAGTGCGTGGATATCGATGGCGCGATGCCCGCAGTCGAGCTTTGCCATACAGGCGCTTCGCACGAAGGCCTCGATGCAGGGCTCGGCGAACACGTTCGGCAGCCTCTGCTCGGCCATGCGGATCGGCTTGGTGCGGAAGAACCAGTCGAGCAGTTCGGCGATCTCGGCGTCGCTGCTCGCGACCATGTAGCGGTAGCCGGGCAGCGTCTGCAGCTTCTTTTCCTTGCTCTTCAGCCGCTTTCGGAACGAATTCGACAACAGCGCCGTCGGCGCAGCCCCCGGCGGCATCAACAGCACCGGACAGTCGTTCACCGACGGCTGGTGCGGCCATTGCGCCAGCGGATTGGCGAGATCGCGCCAGCGCTCCGGCTGCTGTGTCAAGGCGAGCAGGTCGACACCGCCGCGATCGCGCAGCCCTGCGAGCAGGACGTCGAGATCGCCGGCGCTGGCGCGCGCGGCGAATTCGCGATCCATCAGCGGCATGTTGAAGGTCGTATGCTTGCCGCCCATGAAGGTGGCGATGCGCACGCCGCAGGCGTGCCGCAACGTCAGCGGCAGCAGCAGCAGCGGGCGTTGCTCGGCATCACGCCCGATGACGATGAACGGCGTCGCATGTTCGCGCGCGCCGACGTCGCGCTGCCATGCGCCGAGCAGATCGAAGCGCTGGTAGGGCGTCGAGACATGTTCGGGGACTTCGAGCGCGCGCCAGACCGGCTCGGCGGCAGCCAGATCGGACACGATCTCCACCCGCGCGAGCCCCGACGGCAGCCGCCGCGCGGGCGCCTGCGCCGTCCGGCTCTCGATCACGGCGGCCATGGTCATCGCGCAGCTCGCGTTGTCGTGGAATTTTGTTGCTTGACGTCAGGAGACCCTCGCAAAGAAGTCTCAACAAAAGGTAATGGCAATGACGTCGTCCCAAATCGGGAATGGCACAAACAAAGACCTGTTCAAATCGGCAGCGGCCACGCGATCTTGACGGCGGACGATCGCTATCATCGGATGGCGGTGATCATGACGCGATCGCGCCACGGTCTGTCCGCATCAGGTGGGCGCGGACGGTCTGGTTTCAAGTGGGATTCGGGGAAGGGGCGCGGGAATTGTCGTCGGACAACAGGTGGCTGCGCAGCGCCCGGCTCGAGCTGGCCTATTTCAGCGGTGGCACGCTGCTCGCGTCGCGCGCCACGGGTGGCGCGGGCGCCGTGCTGCGGTTCGAGCGCGTGCGCCCGCGGCGCAAGGGCGCGTTCCAGCCGCTGAAATGCGCGGAGATCACCCCCGTTTTCCTCGACAAGGTGATCCGGGCGCTGAGGCGCTGGGGCTATGACATCGTCTCGCTCGACGAGGCCTGCGACCGCGCCGTGCGCCTTCCCCAAAGCAGCCGCTTCGCCTGCCTGAGCTTCGACGGCACCGCGAAGGACCTGATCACGCACGCCTATCCGGTGCTGGCGCGCCACGGCGTGCCGTTCACCGTTTACGTGCCCTCGGCCTTCCCCGATGGGCTCGGCGAAGCCTGGTGGCTGGCGCTGGAGGCCGTGATCGCGCGCGAGGCCCGCATCAGCCTTGTGATCGATCATCGTGAGCAGCGCTTCAACGTGGTCACGCCGGCCGAAAAATATGAGCTGTTCGCGTATCTTTCGGCGTGGCTGCGCAAGCTGCCACCGGCCGAGCTGTCGATCGCGATCCGCGACCTCTGCTCGCGCCATTCGGTCGATCTCGCCGCCCTCAGCCGTGAGGCCTCGATGGACTGGGCCGACATCGCCCGTCTTGCCGCCGACCCCAACGTCACGATCGGCAGTGCCACCGTGCACTATCCCGTGCTCGCCAATCTCCGGGATGCCGACGCCCAGCGCGAGATCACGATGGGCAAGGCGGTGCTGGAGACGGCGCTGCGCCGCCCGGTCCGGCACATGGCGTATCCGTTCGGCGACCGCTATTCGTTCCGCCGCAGCGACGTCGTGCTCGCCGAGCAGGCGGGCTTCGTCAGCGCGGCCTCGACGATGCCAGGCGTCGTGCAGAGCGAGGGCCGCACGCATCTGCACATGCTGCCGCGGATCGCCTGGGACGGCCGCTCGCGCTCGCTGCGCGCATTGAAGGTGCTGATGGCCGGCATCACCCTGCCGCGGGAAAAATCCGCGCCGCCGCCCAA
>BFBZ01001350.1_pt1 | contig 16660 bp, 10 predicted proteins | sample 1888401 | NCBI WGS metagenome assembly BFBZ01 (sample SAMD00112614, study PRJDB3348) | symbiont metagenome | host: Chara braunii | reverse complement strand
CCCCCCCGCCGCAGCGTCGGGCACAGCTCGACCCACCCGGCACACCGTCCGCGGGTTCGCATCACGCCAGCGCGGCCCGGATCCGCTTGACCAGCGGCGCGTCGGACGTCTCGGATCCCTTCAGCCAGAACACGCTCGCCGCCAGGAACCGGTCGCGCCACTCGGGCGCGATCAGTGCGGCGTCCTCCATCACCGCCGAACTGAACTTGTAGTCGTGCGAATCCGTGCCCTTCAGGAAGATCAGCCGTCGCCCCTCGTCGATCAGTTCTTTCGCGTTGTTCCGATCGGCCTTCAGCACCGTCAGCGCCGTCTTCGCGGCCTGCTCCTTGCTGCGGGATAGCTCGGCGTACACGTCGCGCACCGTGGACTTGACGTCCCCATCGCGGCCCGCGAATTCGTCGATTTTCAGGTCGCCCATTTTGCCGCGTGCCGTCATGGCGTCGCGGAACATCGGCAGGAACGAGGCCGCTTGCAGCACAAGGAACGCGCGCAGGTCGGCGTCGCCGGTGGTGCGGTGGGCGTACCGCATCGCGTTCATCGTCGTCAGCGTGTGCAACCCGACGATACCCGGCTGTTGCATGAGCAACTCGCCCGCACCCAAGAGCAGCCCGTCCCAAACGGACCGCTGCGCCGCCCCCGCGCCGATGCGGCCCGCGACTTCCGCGCCGAGGTCGTCCGCCGAACCGGTTCGGAGCGCCTTCAGGATCGCACCCGTGGCGTCCGCGCCCGACCCGTCCCCTCCCCTCCGCGCCCCCGCCTTGCTCACCCGCTCCGCGTTCTTGCGGCCCGGGCGGTCGGGGACGAGGTCTTCTTTCGCCGGGTTCTTGCCGTCGTGATGAAGCAGCGCGTATGCCAGCGACCGCAGAACCGGCTCGGCGTGCTGCCAGCCGATCACCTCCAGCGCGCGGAACGCGCCGGAGACGAAAATGATCTTGTGGCCGATGTCGCGGAAGTCGCGGCTGCCGTACCGCGCGAACAGATCGAACAGTTCGCCCGGCGTGGCCGTGCGCACCAGCCCGACCACCGCGGCGTCGGCGGCTTCCACGTCCCACTCGTCCATCGCGGCGGTGAACGCCTCACGCGCCTTGAGCGGCGCCGGCACCGTGGAGTCGTCGGCCGGTTTCATGCGCCAGCCGCCCTCCTTCTGGTTCTGCGCCTGGGCGCCCTTAAAGTTGTCCAGCGCCCAGAACAGCGGCAGCCACCGCTCCTGGTCCGGCCCGGCCAGCGCGGCCTGGTGAGCCGCATTCACCACCAGCACCGCATGGAACTTGAAGCCGACCGGCCGCGGTTGCACGTTCCGCACCCCCGCGAGCAGGAGCCCGGCCAGCACCTCGCGGTACGACGTCCCCTTCTTGATGCGCGCCGCGATCTCTTCGAGCAGTTTTTCGCGCGGCGCGTCCTCGATGAGCCGGACGAGCGGTTCGATCTCGGGTTCGAGGCGGACGAGGGCCGGATCGACCTTTGCATCGGCCCGGGACACTGCGGGCAGGCCCGAAAGAAACGCGAGGCCGCCGGCCGCGGCGGACGACTGGAGAAACGAGCGCCGGTTGGGAGAGGGGGACATAGACACCGCTCCGGGAGAAGTGAAGGGGCGACCGGAGTGGATTGTACCGCGCGCCGGCGGCAAAAAAGCGCGTCTGTGCGCACGGCCCGGGTTTCACTCGCCGCGCGCGGACCGATCACGGCGCTTCACGAGCGCGACGCGGTTGCCCGTGGCGTTGTACCGCACCTCGTCCATGAACGTGCGCATGAGGAGCACCCCGCGCCCGCTCGGCCGCTCCAGGAACTCGGGGTCGGTCGGGTCGGGCAGCTTCGTCACGTCGAACCCCGGCCCCTGGTCGATGACCACGAACGTCGCGTGCGTCGTGGTGAGCCGGGCGGCGATGCGGACGCGCCGGGAGGCATACGGCTCCTGCGTGCGGCGCTCGCGCGCGAGCTTGTGGAACGCCTCGTCCCCGTTGGCCCGCAGGTCGGAACTGACCTCGAGGTTGCCGTGGTACACGGCGTTGAGGAGCGCTTCCTCCAGCGCGACCCCGGCCCGCGTCGCGCCGGTGACGTCGCAGAGGCCCATCTCGATGAGATCGTCGCGGAACTGCGACACGAGCGGCGGCACCAGGGCCGGATCGTTCTCCAGAACGAACTGGGAGCTGCGCCGGGTCATCCCCTGGAGCACGCGGAACCGGCGGTGTTCGGCCAACCCGGCCGAGAGAACCCGCTCAAGGACCGGTCCCAGGTCGTGCGCCAGCGCCTGCTTGGGCACGTAATCGGCCGCCCCCGCTTTGAGCGCCGCCACCGCCACCCGCTCGCTCCCACTGCCGGTCATCAGCACCACCGGCACGAACGGGAACTGCTCCCGCACCTTCTCGACGAGCGTCAGCCCGTCCATTTTCGGCATGTTCATGTCCGTGAGGACGGCGGCCGGGGGCGCCTGCGCGATCGCCGCCAGCGCCTCCTCTCCGTTGCGGACGAACGCCCCCCGCCCCCCGCCGTGCTGACCGAGGATGCGGCTGACGTACCGTTGTTCCAGCAGGGAGTCGTCGGCCACCAGAATCACGGGCAGGTCGTGCGCCGCCGGTGAGACGGGAGCAATCGGTCCGGCCATGGGCGAAGACCTCGCGTCCGGGCGACATGGGGCGTCACTGGCGAAGGGAAACGCTGCGCGAATTCTAACAGATTCGCGTGTTTCCGGCACGCCGCCGCGAGGCCAACCGCGATTTCTTACATACTTTCAATCTTTAAATCAACAAATTCAACAATCAGAGGCCCACGTCGGCCGGGTAGCGGTTCGCGATGCGGGCGGCCACATCCGCCGCTTGGCCCCGCAGCTCGGGCACCGCCGTGCTCTCCCACGTTTGGGGTTTTCGCAAGGTGCCGACGACGAACAGGTCGGGGACCGCGGTCCCGTTGGCCCCCACGGCCTGACCGTCGGGTGCCACTTCCAAGCCGAGTGACAATTCGTCGCGGGTGAGCCACCCGTGAATCAACAGGGAGCCGATCACCGGGTTCGCTTCGGGTCGGTTCGCCGGGGCCGGGCCGGTACAATTGATCACCCACCCGACCGACCGTGACACCGGTGGGCCGCCCCGACGCGGACTGACATCGAGGCGCACTCCATCTGACGACGCCTGCGCCAGGGTCACTTGACCGGCCAGCAGTTCGACCGCTCCGCTCCGCCGCAATTCGGCCAACCGGTCCGCCACTTGTGGGGCCATGCGGTGGCGGTGGACCTCCCAGAACGGCCGGAGCCGACTGAGAAACCGGCTCCGTTCGGTGGGGGGTAGGGCTTGCCAGAGCCGCGCGGTGTGGGGGCGGAGGCCATCGACCACGGACCGCCAGTCCCCGCCGTCGGCCACCAGCTTGCGCACCCGGCGGCGGATCGCGCACGCGAGCGCGGCGGCACGGGGCGCGAGGTCGGCTCCGAGGAACTCGTTCACGAACGCCGCGAGATCTTGCGGGGGCACCGGAGCGGTGGCGTGGGCGTGAGGTAGAAGCCCCTTTCGCGAAATGAGAGTGATCGGGGCCGAGCGGGGCGTTTGGCACAGGGACAGAACGGTATCCACCGCCGTCAGCCCGCTGCCGAGAATGGCGACCGGTTCGTCGGTCGGAACGGTTCCGACCGAAAACGGCCGCCACGGGTCGGGGATGAACCGGTCCCGCGGGCCCGCCCAGACCCCGCGGAGCGGGTCGGACGGCGGGCGGTGCCCGATGGCCAGCACAACCACGTCGGCCCGGAGCGAGGAGCCCTGGTCGAAGTGGGCCATCCACCCGCCGTCGGGGTGCCGGGCCACCCGCCGCACCTCACCGAGCATCAGATCGAGCCGCCCGGGCGACTGTCGGGCCGTCGAGCGGAGCGTGTCCCGCAGGTAATCGCCGTACCACTGCCGGGGGAGAAAATCGGTCGGTCGGACGGCCGGATCGCGCCGGCCGGCCCACTCGAGGAAATCGGCCGGACGGTCGGGCCAGGCGCTCATGCGTGCGGCGGGCACGTTCAGCAGGTGGGCCGTGTCGCGCGTCCCGTAGGCCMCCCCCTCYCCGACCGAGCCCCGCCGCTCCGCGAGTACGACGCCCAGGTTCGGGGCGTGGCGGAGCAGGTGTGCGGCCGTCATCGTCCCGCTGAACCCGGCCCCGACCACCAGTGCCGTCGGCACGGCGGACCGGGGCCGGGGTACCGACGAGCCCGGTCGGCACGTGTACCGCCTGACCTCTCCCAGCGGCGGGGCGTACACGTGGACGGTGACAAGGAGTTCGGACGCGGACGGGTTGCGAACCGTGTGGACCCCGCCGTCTTGGCCGGCCGTCACCTGTCCGGTCCGCACCGGGCTCTCGTACTCCAGATCGGCGAACCCGTCCGGCGCGACTGAGTATTCGCCTTCTACCGCATCGCCCCGGACCACCTGAAGCGCGCACACCGCCCCGGTGTGATCGTGCGGATCGCTCGCCTGCCCGGGTAACCAGGTCATCACCAGCAGCTCGTAATGGTCCCGCCGCACCACCCGGGCGCGATGGTACACCGTCGGATTCGTGCGAACGAACGGTGCCACGTCCTCGGACGTGAGAGCGGCAGTAGTGAGCGCTTCGGCGATGCCCGCCAGGGTGGCATCGCGGCCCAGATCGTCGAGACGCGAAATGAGGTCGCGCAACCGGGAGCTGTGTGTAGCCATGCGCTTGTGATACACCGCCCGCGCCGACTTACAACCGCTCGTCCGGCAACGGAACGCGCTCAAGACCGCCGCCACGGAATTTGCGCCGCGTCATCGTCCTGGTGGCCCATTCACTTGTAATGGAACCGCGCGCCCGCCGCGCGATCGGGTCTACAATCGGCCCGGTTGTTCCTAGGCTGTAATCAGTGGAGCCGTTTGCGGTTCGGAACGATCGACGCGCCGAAACGGGCCTCCCCCGACAGTACTCAGCCCCGAACCCGGCGGCGCGCCGGAGTGTCCTGGGGGCATGTTCACTCTCGACGCCACCGCCGACCCCGCCGTCATGGACGCACACACGCTCGACCTGCTCGGCTTCGACAAGCTCCGCGAAATACTCGCCGGGTACACCGCGTCGTCGCTCGGGCGCGACCTCGCCCGGCAACTCGAGCCGTCCACGGATGTGGGCGTGGTCCGGAAAGAAATCGCACTTGTCACCGAGATGGTCACGGCTCTGGGGCTGAACCAACCGCCGCCGTTCAATGGCCTGCACGACGTCAGGCTGATCGCGCGCCGCGCCGCCATCGGCACGATGCTCACCGCCGAGCAACTCATCGAGGTGGCCGAAGCCCTCAACTGCACCGGCGCAATGTACCGCTACCGGATGCGCCTTGCGGAACACCTCACCGGCCTGATCGACCACCTCTCGGGCATCGAAGACCTCGGTACCGTCGGCAAGTCCATCGGCGGCTGTATCGACGGCCGCGGGCACGTCCTCGACATGGCCAGCCGCGACCTCGCCGCCGTGCGCCAGAAGCTCTACGACCTCGACGAGAAGGTGAAGGCCGAGATCCGGCGGCTGCTGCGCGACCCGGAGCTGCGCAAGATCCTCAGCTACCCGAACGCGACCGTTCACGGCGACCACTACGTGCTGCCGGTTTCGGTCAATTACCGGCACAAGGTGCCGGGCGTCGTTCACCGCGTCAGCGGCACCGGCGAAACGCTGTTCGTGGAACCGGCCAGTATCGCCGGTCTGAGCGCGGAGCGCGTTCAACTGAAAGCGGACGAGGACCGCGAGGTGAAGCGGGTCCTGCGCCGGCTGAGTAGCGAAGTGGGTCGCGTGACGAAACCGCTGGTCTATTCGCTCGACGTCCTCGCGAAACTCGACCTCATCACCGCGAAAGCCCGCTACGCCCGCGACTTCGATATGTACCCGCCGGACGTGAACACCGAGGGCCGGCTCTGGCTCCGCGGCGCCCGCCATCCGCTCCTCGAAGCCCTGTTCCGAAATGACCCCTCACCGAGGGCGGAGGGCGGAGTGCGGAACGCGGAACCGAAAACCGAAAACCCGCTTTCGCCCGATACCGATTCTTCCGCTCCGCGCTCCGAAAGTGGTCCGCGCTCGGTCGTTCCGATCGACATCCGGCTCGGGATCGGGTTCAACCTGCTCGTCATTACGGGACCGAACACGGGCGGGAAGACGGTGACGCTGAAGACAACGGGGCTCTTGTGTCTGATGGCGCAGTGCGGGATGCACCTGCCGGCGGGGGAAGGGAGTCTGGTACCGATCTTCCGACACATCCTTTCGGACATCGGTGACGAGCAGAGCCTGGAACAGTCCCTCAGCACGTTCAGTTCGCACGTCTCGCGGATCGCGTCCATCTTCAAAATCGCCGACGACCAGAGCCTCATCCTCCTTGACGAACTCGGGGCGGGGACCGATCCGACCGAGGGCGCCGCGCTGGGCCGCGCGATCCTCGATCAGCTCGATCACGTCGGCTGCCGCGCGATCGTGACCACGCACCTCGGCGACCTGAAGACCTACGCGTTCAACAACGACCGCGCCGAAAACGGGGCGGTGGAGTTCGACGTGGAGACGATGCGGCCGACGTACCGGCTACACATCGGCCAGTTCGGGATGAGCAACGCGCTGAAGATCGCCCGCCGGCTCAAGTTACCGAAAGAACTGCTCCGCAAAGCGCACCGCTACCTCAAAAAACGCAAGGGCAAGAGCGGCGAACTGGTTCGGCTCCAGGAACTGCGGCTCGAAGCGGAACAGGCGAAGGTGGAGGCCCTCGCCGCCCGCCACGACGCCGACCGCGAGAAAGAGGCGCTGGCGCGCGAACGGGCCGCTCTGGAGAAGGAGGCCGCCGACCGGGCCGCGCTCCACGATTTACGCGCGGGGCTCAAAGCGGGCACGGTGGTGACGGTGCAGCGCTTCGGTTCGACGGGTAAGGTCGTGAAGGTGGACGCGAAGAAGCAGACCGTGACGGTCAGCGTCGGCATCGGGCAGTGGGAAGTCCCTTTTGAAGAGATATTCCCGGTGGTGTGAGAGCAGAGAACAAAGCGGAAGAGCCGCAGATAAACGCAGATAAACGCAGATCAAAAGAATCATTTCTGTTCTTCTTTTGATCTGCGTTTATCTGCGTTTATCTGCGGCTCTTTTGTCCTCTGGTTCAGCATCTCCGGCTTCACCTTCTCCAGATAGCTCACCAGCACGCCGAGCATCAGCCCCTCGATCACGACAATGGGGACGTGCGCGAGGAGCACCAGCCTCGCGAGTGTCTGCCAGTCTTCCTTTCCGCCGAAGTACAGCACCAGAAAGTTGAGCACGACCGCGCCGGCCACGGCACCGCCGCCGAGTATCGCGCCGCGAACAAACGGGGGGACACCGAGTCGGCGCAGTGCCGGGTACGCGGCTCCGGCCGCGAGCGCCGGAACGCCGACAATGCACGCGTTGATTCCGATCGTGGTGAGCCCGCCGTGCGAAAGGAGCAGATATTGCAGCGCCAGACCGATCGTGACCGCGAGCGGCGCGCGGCGCCCCAGAACGACGCCGACGAGGCCGTTCAAGATCAGGTGAACGCTCGTCGGCAGGATCGCGAGTTTGATGTGGATGCTGGAGGCCACGAAGAACGCGGCCGTTAACACGCCGATGCGCGGGATCTCCTCCTCGCGCACCTTCCACATCGCGATGAGGAGCAGCGCGGCGAGCCCGCCGAAGCCCGACGCCAACCACACCTCGGTAAGCGCCCCATCCGACAAATGCACTGCGAACAGCGAGAATGACATTCGGATAGAGTAGGTGACGCGCGGGGCGGATGACAGCGAGGATGCGGGTGTTCGTAGTGACCCGCTGAAGCGGGTCACTACGAGCGCGGGCTTATTTGCCGCCCACCACTGCGACCCGCGCCGGCGACTTCTCCACGTCCTCGAGTTCGACACGCAGGTCGTCCGTGCGTTTCGAGCGGTCGATCAGGATCGTCACCGTCTGCGCCCCGGCTTTCAGATCGAGCTGTGTCTCGGTTTTGGGCTCGACGGGCATGTTCCCGACGTAAACCGTCAGGCCCGCGACCGAGTTGAATTTGAGCTTCGCGGCACCGGCGGTAGTCACGTCGAGTTGGAACCGGACCACGCTCTGCTGAGCCGTATCAGTCCAGACGGTGAACTTCGGCAGATCCGCGAGCGGTAGCGTTCCGGACACCTGAGAGTAGGTCGGCGACCACGTGAACAGGGCGTCGGTCTCGGCCGCGGCCGAGACGCGGGCGCGGCGGAACGCGTTCAGGTTCGCGTTGGTCGGGTCGATGACCTGCCACCGGCGGACCACCCGGGCTTTGCTCGGCGCGTACGGCCCGCCGACCTTGCCCAGTTCAGTAAGGAACCTGACGAGGTCGGAAAACTCTTGTTTAGTCAACTGGTCCGTGAGCCCCTCGGGCATGAGTGACTTCGTGGACTTCGTCCGCTCCGCGATGTCCTTGAGCGGCAGCGTGATCTCCTTGTCCTCGGCGGTGCGCAGCACGAGCACGCCGTTCCCCTCACGGATCTTGATCCCCTGAACCACGGTGTCCTCGACCGTGACCACGCGGGTCACGTCGAAACCTTCCTTAATCGCCTTGTGCGGCAGCAGTAACGAATCGACGAGGTAATCGGGCTGGGCACTGGCGCCGATGCTGGTGAGGTCCGGGCCGMCCTGTCCGCCGGCGCCGCCGTAGCCGTGGCACGCGAGGCACTGGAGCTCCTTGCGGCGGAAGATCGCCTCGCCGCGGGCGGCGTCGCCCGTTTTGAGCGCGTCGGCGGTGAGTGCTTTCACTTCGGCTTCGGTGGGCGGCTTTTTGGCGGCGCCGAGGTCACCGGCCTTCGTGAGCGCCGCGGTCAAGTCGTCGGCGGGTTGTCCGACGGCGCGCACCGCCTTGAGACCGATCTTCGCCACGTCGGGGCTCAGCTTTTTGCCCGCCAGCGCCTTTGCCAGCACGGCGGCCCCGCCCTTGCGGTTGAGGAACGCCGCAAAGAGGTCTGTGAGTTCTTCCTCGGGCTTGGCATTCGAGAGGAACTCGGCGGTCTTCTGCGCGGCGGAGTCGAGGTTGATGGCGGTGTAGGCGATGATCGCATCGCACCGGAACGCGGGCGGCGATTTCGGGGACATCAGGGCGTCGAGCGTGGTTTTCATCCACGTCCCGCCCAGGGCCACGAGGCCGTCGAGCGCGGCGCGGCGGTCTTCGGTCGTGCCCTTTTCGTCGCTCGCGACCTCCGAGAGCAACTGTCCGTGGTCCTGCACCTTCCACAGTCCCGCGATTCGCATTGCGGATCGCCGGGCGGCCTCCTTATCGGAAAGTAGCGACGAGAGCCCCAATGCCGCCTTCGGCGGCGGCACTTTGCGCGTGCGGATCGCGTCTTCGACCGCCTGCGCGAGTTCGGCCCGTTGCGCGGCTGGCACGTCCGCGGCGCGACCGGCATAGCTCAGGACTTTCACCAACTCCTCCGATCCGCCGATCTGGGCGAGGAGGAGGTAGAGGCCGCGCACGTTCTCTTTCGGCACCTTTCCGCCGTCGATGAGCGCGAGGACCGGTTTCACGGTGTCTTTGTTGCCGATCGCGTTGAGCGCGAACGCGAGTTTCTTGGCGTCGCCGCCAAAGTCGAACTTCCCCGCCTGGAATGCGGGCAGCCAGTACGGTTCGAGTTCGCGGACCGTGAGCCAGAGGGCGTAGTCGAGCGTTTTGTCCATCGGCTTGTCGAGGACGGRGAGKACTCCGTCGAGACCGACCGTATCGGTCAACTTCGCAACGGCTCGCACGGCTTCGAGTCTCACGCGGGGATGTGTATCCAACAGGCCGTCGTAGATGCATCGCACGCCGATGAGATTTGCTCTGAGCCGATCCAGATCCAAGCTTTCTTTTGCGTTCGCGCACACTTCCGCCGCTAAGCGTATCACCGTTGCCTTCGCTTTCGGATCGGTGAGAACTCCCATATTTGTAAAGGGGTTCGGCGCGTCAAGCGCGGCTCGCACCCACATGGCTTCGACCCAGGCGGACTCGTCGTTCAATCGCAGTCCCTTCACCCACTTCTCCAACTCCGGCAGCACCTTCTCGGCGCCACGCTCCTTCAGCACGCGCTTGGCCTGCTGGCGCGTCCACTGTTCCGGCGCCTTCAGTTGCTCCAACAGTTCGGGGATGGTCGCATCCACTAACTTGGGGCGATCCACCAGCGGGCGGCCCTTCGCGGTCACGCGCCAGATGCGGCCGTGCGTCTTGTCGCGGCGCGGGTCGCGGAAGTCCACTTCGCCGTGCTGGATGATCGGGTTGTACCAGTCGGCGATGTAGAGCGCGCCGTCCGGCCCCATCTTCACGTCGATCGGCCGGAACGCCGGGTGATTACTTTTGATGACTTCCGTCATCTCGCGGCTGGCGAACGTGCTGCCGTCTTCCTGTAACTTGAAGCGGCAGACGCGGTGACCGCGGAAGTCGTTGGTGACGACGTCGCCCTGCCAGTCGTCCGGGAAGTGCCGACCACTGATCACTTCGAGGCCGCAATACTTCGGGCTGCCGGGGTTCATGCCGTGCAGCACCCGCTGCGCGTGCGGCCCGACGCTCGTGAGGTAGTAGCCGCCGGGGACTACGTGGTTGATGCCCTCGCCGCCCGCGCCGTCGGTCGCGAGCGATTGCCCGTACTTGTCGAACGCGTGGCCCCACGTGTTCACCCACCCGCGCGCGAAGACGTCGAGCTCGGTTTTGTCCGGGTTGAACCGCCAGATGCCGCCCGCGTTGAGGCGCTTCACTCCCCGCGGCGTCTCGATGTGACTGTGGATGTAGATCGACTGGTTGAAGTACAACTGGCAGTCCGGCCCCCAGCGGAACGTGTGGATGATGTGGTGCGTGTCTTCTGTACCGAAGCCCGACAGCAGCACTTTTCGCGTGTCCGCTTTCCCGCCCGGTTTGCTCGCGCTCAGGTGAACGAGTTCGGTGCTGTTGGCGACGTACACGCCGCCGTCACCCGGTTCGAGGCCGGTGGGGATCAGGAGGCCGTCCGCGAACACCGTGGTCTTGTCGGCTTTACCAACTCCCTTGGTGTCTTCGAGGATAATGATCTTGTCATTCGCCTTCTCGCCCGGCTTGATCTGCGGGTAGATCTCGCTCGACGCGATCCAGAGCCGGCCCTGCGGATCGAAGTTCATCTGGATCGGCTTCGCCAGAAGCGGATCGGCCGCATACAGGGACACCTCGAACCCCGGCGCGACGGTGAACGTCTTGCGTTCCAGTTCCGGATCGGGGTCGGGGACATTGGCGTCCCGCTGGGCATACGCCAGGGAGGGTGAGAGAGCGAAGAGAAGTGCGAGTGTGTATTGGCGCATGAGGGAGGGTGTCGTTGGTGGGTGTTGTTGGCGAACCCCGCCCGCAAGGGCGGTGGGTGAAGGTCGCATGGCGTTGGGTGCGCCACCTGCCGCCCTTGCGGGCAGGGTTTACCTTCACCCGATCTCGGCTACTTCAGTCCCTTCCGGAGCTTGGCGATCTCGTCCTCGGCCTTGGCGATGAACGGGTCGAACTCGGCGATCTCCTTTGCGTTCTTCCCCTGCTCGTGTTTGCGGAACCCGAACAGGTACGTTTCGTTTTGCGGCCGCCACTTGTTGAAGAACTGCTCGTTCTTCGTAACTACAGCCCGGCGCAGCGGTTCGAGCTTTTCCCCGCTCGCGGCCGGTGAGTCGATCCCCAGCGCGGACAGAAAGAACGATGCCGTTTCCCGGTATCCGATTTCGGTCAGGTGGATGCCGTTATCGGTGAGCGATCCCGCGGTGGTCCGCTTGGCGTCGAAGAGGTCGGCGAACCGCAAGCTTCGCTTTTCTGCGACGGTCTTGATCAGGTCGCGGTAGAGCGCGAGGTTTGCGTTGGCGGGCTTGGGGTCGGAGAGGCTCGAAGATGGGAGGAACTCGCGGGGCGAGAACAGCACGATTCGTGCGTTGGCGGGCTTGAGCGAATCGAGTAACTTCTCCAGCCCCTTCTCGAACTTCGGCAACCCCTCTTTACCTTCAAACGCCTCGTTCGTGCCGAAATTAATGAAGATCACGGTCGGCTTCAGCTCGAGCGCGAGCGACACCATCCGCTCGTAGCCCTTGGCGGCGTTATCGAAGCCGGCGCGAGCGTCGCCGAACACCGTGTCACCGCTCCAACCGAGGTTCCGCACGGTGATGTTCTTGTCGGCGTTCGCGGCGAGCAGTGCGGTTTCCCAGTAGCCGTACCGCTGCTCGCGTTCCACAAGGGTGTTGCCGAGCCACACCACGCGGTCGCCGTCCTTGAACTCGAACGGCTTCACGGCGTCGGCCGCGGGCGCGGTGAGCGCGGCGGAAAGAAGAGCGGAAACGAACATGAGGGCACCTCGCGGCGGGGTGCTGTCTTAGGGTACACGGCCGGCGCGTTTCTGGCGAGTCGCGGTTGACAGGCCCGGCCGGTTGTGTATTAGTGTGCCATCTTTCATCCTGAAACCGGTCCGCGCCAAAGTAGGCAGGGATGCCGAACCGACGACATTTGCTCCAGTTGCTCCGATGGGTACTCGGGATCGGGGTCGTCGCGGTGGTGCTCGCGCCCCCGGCGCTGCTGTACCGCGCGCAGTACATCCACGCCAAGCGGTTCCGCGAGGTCGATCCGGGGAAGCTGTACCGCTCCGGACAGATGACCGCGGCCGGGTTCCGCGAGACGATCGAGCGATACCACATCAAAACCGTGGTGAACCTCCAGCACGAGGAACCGGACCCGCTGCTCGCCAACCACTGGCTCGGGAAGGGGACGATCCACGAGAGCGAGTTGTGTAAACAGCTCAACGTGAACTACAAGCTCCTCACCCCCGACCTGCTGCCGCCCGGCAATACGCTCGAGGACGAGCCGCCGGCCGTCCGCGACTGGCTCGCCGTCCTCGCCGACGAGGACAACTATCCGATCCTTCTGCACTGCAAGGCGGGGCTGCACCGGACCGGGCGGCTGACCGCGATCTACCGTATGGAAAACAACGGCTGGTCGGTGGGCGAGGCGATGCGCGAGTTGCGGGCCAACGGTTACGGCTTCGCGATGGCGAGTGAGGGCGACGACTTCGTCATCCAGTTCATCCAGAACTTTAAGCCGCGCCGGAAGGGGGTGCCCAAGTGATCACCACCCTCGACCGGATGTTCCTGTTCAGCTACCTGCGCTCCTACGCGATCGTGTGGACGAGCCTGATCGGGCTGTACGTGGTGCTGGACCTGTTCACGCACCTGGACGACTTCGTGAACCGGCCGGGCGGGTTCATCGCCAGCGCCCGGGTCATCGTCCACTATTACGGCTACCGCATCCCGCAACTGTTCGACCTGATGGCCGAACCGATCACGCTCATGGCGGCGGCGTTCAGCGTGTCGTGGATGCAGCGGAACAACGAGCTCTTGCCGCAACTGTCCGCCGGCATCCCGACCCGCCGGGCGATCCGGTCCATCCTACTCGGCGCGGCGCTCACGCTCAGCCTCAGCCCGCTCAACCAGGAGTTCCTCATCCCGGAAGTGGCCGACCAACTGATGACGCAGCGGGACGATCCCGAGGGCGCGAAAGCACAAGTCCTCACCGGCGCATACGACACGCCGACCGGCACGCACCTGGAGGGCTACATCGGGTTCCGCCGGGACCGGCGGGTGGAGCGGTTGAACGTCACGTTCCCGGAGAACTCGCCCAGCGGGATGGTTCACATCGCCGCGGCCGAGGCGGTGTACGTCCCCAAGGGGGACGACCCGCTCACCGGCGGGTGGATGCTCATCGGTATTGGCCCCGAGGACGCGCAGCGGCTCAGCAGCCGCCCGATGCCCACGAACCTGACCGCGACGGGCACCGGCCGGTACTTCCTCAAGGTGACCGACGCCGACTTCGAGGCGGTGTGCCGCGGCGGCACCTGGTACATCTACGCGCCCACGACGCGGCTCCGGGAGATGCTCCTCGACCCCGAACCGCGCCGGCGCGGGAAGATGGCGGTCCTGTTCCACACGCGGCTCACCCGGCCCCTCGTCGGGGCGATCATGGTGATCCTCGGGCTCTCGGTGATCTTGTGGAACCCGAACCGACACGTCATTATTAGCGCCGGCCTGTGCATGGCGGTCGCGGCGTCGCTGTTCCTGTTCGTGATCGCGTGCAAGTACCTGGGCGACCAGGAGGTGCTCCCGGCGCCGCTCGCCGCGTGGATGCCGGTGCTGCTGTTCGGACCGCCCGCGCTGGTCGCGTTCGATTCGGTTCACACGTAGTGAGTGTTCGGGGCAGTTTTCCGTGTTCCGTTCACCAAGGACTGGCGAGCCGCGGGCACGCCGATCCGGTTCGGACTTTCCACCGAACACAGCCCCGAACACTTTCTACTTGACTCCCGCGCGGCCCAGGGTATGGCTGCGCTTTTGGAACGGGCGCCCCGCGTGGGGGTGACGAGCGGACGCCCGGTACGTCAGGAGGATGACCGTAATGCGCAAATTGACCCGCGGGGCCGCGGCCCTGTTCCTCGGCTCGGCGCTGGCCGCCTCGGCCGCCGCTCAGCCGCCCATGCCGCCGGGACCGCCCGGCGGCCCGCCGCCGCCGGCGTCGGTGGTGCCGACGGTCACACCGGCGCCGACCAAGCCGGAGGTGCGGCCGACCGGGGTCGCCGCCAAGGTGAACGGCCAGGAGATCCCCGAGGTCGCCGTTTACCGTGCGCTCCGCCAGTTCCCGGAGCCCCACAAGGAGATGGCCCGCAAGGAGATCATGGCCCACCTGATCGAGAACGCCCTCATCGACCAGTACCTCACGGCGCTCAAGGTCACGGTCGCCGACAAAGACGTGGACAAACTGATCGGCGACCTGAAGCAGGAACTGACCACCGCCAAGAAGGACTACGCGAAAGAGCTCGAGGCGATGATGCTCACCGAGGCCGAGTTCCGGACCGAGGTGACGGCGCAGATGAAGTGGGAGGAGTTTGTTAAGAAGCAGGGCTCCGATGTGGCGCTCAAGCAGCTCTTTGACTCCAGCCCGGACGTGTTCGACGGCACGATGGTCCGCGCCCGGCACATCCTGATGACGCCGGGCACCGACGAGGCCAAGCAGAAGGACGCCGCCCAGAAGCTCCGCGGCATCAAGCAGATGGTGGAGACCGAGGCCGCGAAGGCGGTCGCCGCGCTGCCGCCGACGGCCGACGCCCTCGCCAAGGAGCAGGCCAAGGCGAACAAGACCGACGAGCTGTTCGCCGCCTACGCCAAGGAGTACTCGGTGTGCCCGTCCAAAAAGGACGGGGGCGACCTGAACTTCTTCCCCCGCGCCGGCGCGATGGTCGAACCGTTCGCCAAGGCCGCGTTCGCCCTCAAGCCGTTCGAGATGACCGATGTGGTCGCCACCGAGTTCGGCTACCACCTGATCCTGGTCACGGCGCGCCGCCAGGGCGCGCAGAAGAAGTTCGAAGAGGTGAAGGAGGACGTGCGCATGCTGTACTCGATGCGCCTCCGCGAAGCGGTCATCGCGCAGATGAAGCCCAAGGCGCAGATCACCATCACGCCCGTTGGCAAGTAACCCGACCGACGGGGCGAACCCCGGCCGCAAGGCCGGGGGTGGGGACGAGAGTACGCCTCGTCCCCACCCCCGGCCTTGCGGCCGGGGTTCGCCTATCTGCTCGGCCGGTGTTTCCGCAGCGCCTCCAGTACCCGGCGCATGTCGGGGGGGAGCGGCGCTTCGGCTTCGATCCACTGTTCCGTGCGCGGGTGTTTGAACCGCAACCGGAACGCGTGCAGCGCCTGACGGCTAATCAGCACTTCGTCTTCTTCGGGCGGCACGTCCGGCGCCAGCTCCGACAGTTTCACCTGGGACCGGCCGCCGTACAACTTGTCCGCGAGGACCGGGCAGCCCGCGTGCTGGAGGTGCACGCGGATCTGGTGCGTGCGCCCGGTGCGCGGTTGCACCTTCACCAGTGCGAACCCCCGGAACCGCTCCAGCACCTCGTAATAGCTCAGCGCCGGCTTCGCGTCGGCGTCGGTCGAGACGATCATGCGCAGCCGGTCGTGCGGGTGCATCTTCAGTGCCCCCTCGATGTAGTCCGAGTCGCGTTCCAGCGTGCCGGCGGCGAGCGCCACGTACTCTTTGAACACCTTGCGCGATTCGAACTGCATCGCGAGGTCGCGGTGCGTGCGGTCGTCCTTCGCCACGAGGATGACGCCGCTCGTGTCCTTGTCGAGCCGGTGAACGATCCCGGCCCGGAGGTGCCCGTTTCCGGTACTCAGGTGCTCGCGGAAGTGCCACTGGAGGGCGTTCACGAGCGTGCCCGACCAGTTCCCCTTCGCGGGGTGAACCACCATGTCGGACGGCTTGTTGATAATGGCGAGCCAGTCGTCGTGGTACAGGACGTCGAGCGGGATGTCTTCGGGGACGGGGATGTCGTGCGTCGGCGCCGGCATCTCGATCCGGAGCCGGTCGTTCTTGCGCACCTTGTAGCTGGGCTTGGAAGCGGTTTTGCCGTTGACGCTGATGCCCCCGGCCTCGATCGCCCGCTGCACCTCCGAGCGGCTGAAGTCGGCCCCCAGGTGCAACAGGACGTACTGATCGAGCCGCATCCCCTCGGACTTGATCATCACGAGGAGGTCGAGCGGTTCACGGAGGCGGACGCTCGGGACGACCGGGGCGGGTTCGAGCGCGAGTTCGTCTTCGAGTTCGTCGGACATGAGATTCGTACTTGGCGAACCGGCGCTCGCGCGCCGTTCGCCGTGTGGTGCGCACCCGTCCGCCCCGCGGCGGTTACGG
>BFBZ01000400.1_pt4 | contig 16672 bp, 14 predicted proteins | sample 1888401 | NCBI WGS metagenome assembly BFBZ01 (sample SAMD00112614, study PRJDB3348) | symbiont metagenome | host: Chara braunii | reverse complement strand
ATTGGTTTATCCAAGCTCAACAGGATCGTAGATTATTTTGCCAGGCGTCCGCAGGTGCAGGAGCGTTTAACAGTACAGATTGGGCAGGAGTTGCAGCAGGTACTCTCCACCGAGGACGTAGCTGTTATTATTGATGCCGAGCATATGTGTGTTTCCATGCGGGGTATCAGGCAGGACGGGTGCAGCACCGTTAGCTCTTTTTATGGAGGACGTTTTAACAACGCATCTGTAAAAAATGAATTGCTGCTGCAGTTGAAATGATATTGCTATTTCTGGTTGAATATCAGCCTGTCTGTCCTACTTTTGAAGGAGTGCCATCAGATGATCACTTCCTTATATAATGCAGATATTCATCATTGTATTTTTTATTGCCTTACTGATCGTATTCATTACAGTCATGAAGGTCAATACATTCCTGTCTTTTTTGGTAGTGTCTTTGCTTGCCGGTATGACACTTGGTATACCGTTAAATCAATTAGGTAATTCTATTAAAACAGGCATTGGAGATACTGCCGGGTCATTAACAGTGATCATTGTACTGGGGGCCATGCTGGGTAAGCTGGTAGCCGAAAGCGGCGCTGCTAAAAAGATTGCGTCTGTATTGGTAACTGCTTTTGGTACAAAACATATCCAATGGGCATTGATGATCACCGGGTTTATTGTGGGCATCCCATTATACTACGGCGTTGGATTTATATTGCTGGTACCGCTTATTTTTTCTATCGTTTATCAATACAAATTACCCGCTGTTTACATTGGTCTGCCCATGCTGGCGGCCTTATCCGTTACGCACGGCTTTTTGCCACCTCATCCGTCGCCTGTTGCATTGGCTTCTTTATTCAAAGCAGATGTGGGACTTACCCTGGTGTATGGTTTGTTGGTAGCAATACCCGCTATCATTATGGCCGGACCTGTTTTTGCAAGAACGCTGAAGAAAATAGATACCGCCCCGCTGGAGTTGTTTCAGCAGCACGAAAAAGATGCGTACCGGGAACCTGGTATTGGAAACAGTTTCTTTGCCACTTTACTGCCGGTATTCCTTTTGATATTGCTTACCATTATACAACACAGTGCCAGCAACGCTTTTGCGGGAAGCGCACTTTTCGCTTTCATCAGCGATCCGTCTGTGGTGATGATCGTTTCATTGGCTGCAGCTACTTATGCGATCGGCATAAGGCAAGGCATGAGCATGAAACATGTGATGGACATCTATGCCAATGCAGTGAAAGATATAGCCATGATCTTGCTGATCATTGCGGGATCTGGTATCTTAAAACAGGTGATGACCGATAGTGGTGTAAGTGCCGAGCTGGCTGCTGCATTACAAAAACTACCGGTGCACCCATTGGTGCTGGGTTGGTTGATTGCGGCGTTGATACGCGCCTGTGTTGGCTCAGCAACGGTTGCGGCATTAACAGCAGCGGGTGTGATTTTACCACTCATGATGCAATCGCATATCAACCCCAACCTGATGGTATTGTCGGTAGGCGCCGGCAGCCTGATGTTCTCGCATGTGAATGATGCGGGCTTTTGGATGTTCAAAGAATATTTCGGCCTCTCCGTAAAAGATACCTTACGTTCATGGTCTATTATGGAAATGATTGTTTCTGTTGTTGGACTAACAGGCGTATTGGTATTGAACCTATTCATAAAATAAAACCTCATTGATATGACACCCGTTAATGCAGATGAAAAATTGAAAGCGCTAAACCTCACACTGCCGCCTGCACCGTCGCCGCTGGGCGTGTACAAACCTTGCCTGGTTGATGGCAAATATTTGTACCTGTCTGGCCACGGCCCTGTTCAAAATGATAAATCATTGATCATTGGCCGCATTGGCGCCGATATGGATATGGAAGCCGGTAAACTGGCCGCACGCCAGGTAGGATTAACCATGCTGGCTACCATTCAAGCGGAACTGGGCAGCTTGAATAAAGTAAAGCGCGTGATCAAAGTATTGGGTATGGTCAATTGCACACCCGATTTTAAACGGCATCCTTATGTGGTCAATGGCTGCAGTGAACTGTTCGCTTCGATCTGGGGAGAAGAAAATGGCATAGGGGTCAGAAGCGCTGTTGGATTTGGTTCTTTGCCGGATAACATACCTGTTGAAATCGAGGCTTTGTTTGAATTAGCATAAACCATCGTTACTTCTTTTAAAACCTCACAAATGCATAATCGTTACCTGGCAGATACAACAGGAATAGATTCTCCCGCATTACTCGTATATCCGGCTATTGTAAAGGATAATATTCGCGTTGCCAAAGAAATGATTGGTGATGTTAATCGCTTGCGCCCGCATGTTAAAACCAATAAAACAGCAGAAGTAAATCAATTCATGCTGGATGCGGGTGTTGCCAAATTTAAATGCGCCACCATTGCGGAAGCTGAAATGTTGGGCAGTCTGCATGCACCCGATGTATTGCTGGCATATCAACCCACCGGCCCAAAAATAACGCGATTGATAGCGCTTTCAAAAGTTTATCCGGCTACAACATTCTCCTGCCTGATAGATAACCAGGCCAGCGCTTTGGAGTTATCCCGTGCAGCACTGGAAAATAATATTGTCATCAGGGTATTCATTGATTTAAATACGGGCATGAACCGGACGGGCATTCAACCGCAAGAGGCAGTACCTCTGATCAAATATGCGAAGGAATTGAAAGGCATTCAAATAGTGGGTTTGCATGCTTACGATGGGCATATTCGCGATGCCGACCTGGCAACCCGGCAAATGAAAAGCGATGCTGCCTTTGCACTGGTGCAAACGCTGAAAGAACAGGTTGATCCGCTGTTCGATCATCCGCTCACCATTGTTGCAGGCGGTTCGCCTACTTATCCAACACATATCAAAAGGAGTGGGGTAGAGTGTAGTCCCGGTACATTTATATTTTGGGATTGGAATTATAAGCACCATGCACCGGAACAACCCTTTGAATATGGCGCCATCCTGATCACAAGAGTAGTGTCTGTGATTGATACTGTTACCGTTTGCGTTGATCTCGGACATAAATCCGTTGCCGCAGAAAATCCCTTGCCACGTGTACATTTTCTGAATGCACCGGAAGCAACACCGGTAGGTCAGAGTGAGGAACATTTGGTGTTGCGCGTGCCGGACAGTGCACAGTATCCCATCGGCACTGTGTTGTATGGTGTTCCTGTACATATATGTCCAACGGTGGCTTTGTATGAAAGGGTGCATGTTATAGAAGATGGGAGAAAAGTGGGGGAGTGGAAAGTAATAGCCCGAGACCGATTTATTCATTACTGAAAATTGCCGTATGTCTGACAAAAAAATACGATTGATCATAGATGCGCACCTGGATCTAAGCATGAATGCACTGGAATGGAACCGTAACCTGCGTTTGCCGGTAGCGGCCATCAATCAACGGGAAAAAGGAATGACCGATAAACCCGACAGAGCGAAAGCAACGGTGTCATTACCTGCCTTGCGGGAAGGAAATATCGGTCTGGTAGTGGCAACGCAGATCGCGCGTTATGTAGCTGAAAATAATCCTTTGCCCGGCTGGCATTCACCCGAGCAGGCCTGGGCTCAAACGCAGGGGCAGCTTGCATGGTACAAGACGATGGAAGATGCCGGAGAAATGGTGATGATCAAAAACAAAACTGCGCTTGATGCACATGTTGCTTTATGGCTCAACGATGAACCCAATGATCAAAAGCCCATCGGATATATTTTAAGCCTGGAAGGAGCGGATTCCATCGTTACACCGGCATATCTTGAAAAGGCTTACAGCATGGGTTTAAGAGCTATAGGGCCGGCACATTATGGCCCCGGACGCTATGCCAACGGAACAGACGCCACCGGGAAACTTTCGGCCGCAGGAAAAGAATTGCTGAAAGAAATGGATCGTCTGCAGATGATACTGGATRCAACGCATCTTTGTGATGATGCATTTTGGGATGCATTGTCAATCTATAAGGGCCCGGTATGGGCGAGTCATAACAATTGCCGTGCACTGGTGAACCATAATCGGCAGTTCAGTGATGAGATGATCAAAGCATTGGTAGAAAGAAAGGCAATTATCGGTGCGGCGCTGGACGCCTGGATGATGGTTCCTGGCTGGGTACGTGGCCAATCAACACCCGAGGGCATGAACTGCAATATGGCAAAAATGATAGATCATATAGACCATATTTGTCAGATTGCAGGAAATACTGCACATGTTGCGATTGGTACTGATCTGGATGGTGCATTTGGAAAAGAGCAATGTCCTTATGACCTCGAAACGATTGCTGAYTTGCAAAAGWTACCTGCGCTCTTACTACAAAAAGGATATAATCAAACGGATATCGACAATATCATGCACAATAACTGGTTACAGTTTTTGCGAAATGCATGGTCATGATGCAGGTTAATGCAATGCCAGTTTCATCATGATATCTGTTTGTTCGTCATTGCCTAGCTTGAAAATGTGTTTATCGAACGGCACCAATCCGTTCTTCTTATAAAAATTGATCGCCTTTGCATTTTCCTCCCAAACGCCCAGCCACAAATAATCGGCATTGCGCTCCCGGGCAACTTGTAGCGCTTGTTTAAATAACAGTTGACCAACCTGTTTTCCCTGATGYGCTTTCAGTACATAGATCCGTTCAATTTCAACAGCGTTGTTGYCTTTCTTTTCCGTTTGAGCCTGACCAAAATTGATCTTTAAGTAACCCAAGATGTCCGMGGTATCAGTGGCAAAATAAAACGCCGAATGATCATTATTTATTTCCTCTTTCAGTTTGTCATAATTGAATGCTCCATCCAGGTATATCTGCATGTCTTCTTCGGTATTCACTTCCAGAAATGTTTCCCTGAATGTTTGCATACTGATATTTCGTAGCGCTTCAAGGTCGCTTATGGTTACTTTTCTGATCTCGATTGTGTTCATCTTGATATTTGCAAATTTATTAATATTGTTGCGATAGCGACATAAAGTTACCCATTGTTCGTGCATAGATTAGATGCCCGTTTCATATTATCAACTTAATTTATTTCAATAACAAGATCATAACAGGTATATTTGGTTCTACTACAATTATGAATCATTTAGTTGGAGATTTTATTTTGTTTGCCTCCTTATTCGGGATATTCCTGTCACTTTTGCTTTTGTACTACATCAAGCGTTCCGGCAAGAGCAATATCTACCTTGCCATTTTCTTTTTTCTGAATTCCATTTATGGTCTTAGTGCTTATATACTGGCGCACTCCGGATCGGCCAGGCTGTTGGCCCCATTATATGGTACCATAGCACCTTTGCTCTTTTTACTGGGACCTGCCGGTTTTTTTTATGTAAGAAGTGTATTGAGTAACGATCCGCGGTTGCGTAAATGGGATATGCTTCATTTTGTCCCGTTCCTTGTTCAACTGGTGAATGCGCTGCCTTATATTTTCACGCCCTATGCATATAAAGTGCAAAATGTAACCCAACTGGCCAACGATATCGGCATGATTCCGTATGTAAAAACAGGATGGTTCATTACACCTATGGTGAATTATTTATTCCGGCCGGGACATATTTTTATTTATGCAGTAGGGCAGAGTATTGTATTGTATAAATGGATGCGGAAAGATGAAGTGCTGATGAAATTGAAGGAGATTGTGATCCAGTGGTTATACCTGTTTACTGTTGTTTGCCTGATACTGTTCGGAGGCTTTTTTGCAGTAACGGTTTGGATTTATACCATGGAAGACAAATATGCAGCAATACACCTGGGGCRCCCTTTAATGAAGATCAGTTTCGTTCCATTTATTTTATTGAACGGGTTGATTTTTCTTTTTCCGAAGATACTGTATGGTTTGCCCAGGCGACGTGCATTCACGCACTGACTTTCATTCGCTGGTTTATGCCGATAAGGACCCATTCCACTCGCGGTAAAACTGCTCCAGGAAATTTTCCATGAACCGGTGCCTTTCCAGGGCCATGCGCTTGCCTGTTTCTGTATGCATGCGGTCTTTCAGCAGCARCAGCTTTTCATAGAAATGGTTGATAGTAGGAGCCTTGGTTTTTTTATACGYTTCACGACTCATATTGAGATCGGGCGGAATAGCAGGATTATAGATCTCCCTGTTCTTAAAACCTCCATAATGAAATGCACGGGCAATGCCGATGGCTCCTAATGCATCGAGGCGGTCGGCATCCCGCACCACGGCTAGTTCGGGTGAATGAAAAGCCGCTTCGAAATTGCCACCTTTGAAAGAAATATGTGCGATGATGTTTTTGACATGATCGATCACTTCAACCGGTACCTGTAACAATTCCAGGAACTGACCCGCTTTTCGCGGCCCAATACTTTCATCACCGCCGTGGAATTTGGCATCCGCAATATCATGCAGCAGGGCGCCCAGTTCCACTACCAGGTGATCCACCGGCTCGGTTTGGGCAATGCGCCTGGTATTGTTCCATACCCTTTCTATATGGAACCAATCGTGCCCGCCTTCTGCACCTTCCAGTTCTTTTTGTACATAGGTAACCGTAGCAGCAATGATTTCGGGATTGTTCATGCTGCAATAGTACRGCTTAATTGGATGCCGGTAGAATTGAGCTATTGAGCAATTTTGCACATTATTTTTAGCATGAATCCTTATCTTTCAGCTTACATTTCCAAATCGTAACAATCAAACCTTCGATCGCTCCAATGAAAACATTACAAAGTCTGGACTACCTGGTCTTTCTCTTTTATTTCCTGGTAGTGGCCTCTTATGGCTTCTGGGTCTACAAGAAAAAGAAATCAGCGCAAACCAGTTCAAAAGATTATTTCCTTGCCGAAGGATCGCTCACATGGTGGGCCATCGGCGCCTCACTCATCGCTTCCAATATATCTGCCGAGCAGATGATTGGTATGAGTGGCTCGGGTTTTAAAATGGGACTGGCCATCGCTTCCTACGAATGGATGGCGGCTGCTACTTTATTGATTGTGGCTGTATTCTTCATGCCCATCTACCTGAAGAAYAAGATMTATACCATGCCGCAATTCCTCAACCAGCGTTACAATTCAACCGTAGCCATGATCATGGCCATTTTCTGGTTRTTATTGTATGTGGTGGTGAACCTYACTTCTATTTTGTAYCTCGGCGCCCTGGCYATCAGCAGTATCTCGGGCATCAGYATTACTGCCTGTATGATTGGACTGGCCATTTTTGCCGTGATCATTACACTGGGMGGTATGAAAGTGATCGGTTAYACCGATGTGATCCAGGTATTCTTCCTGGTACTGGGCGGATTGGTAACTACYTATCTTGCCCTGAACCTGGTATCTGAAAAATTYGGTGATACRGGTATYGTAAAAGGCTTTCATCACCTGTTGAATTCGGCCGATGATCATTTTCACATGATCCTCAAAAAAGACAAYCCCAACTACCTCGATCTGCCGGGMCTCACGGTRCTGGTAGGAGGTATGTGGATTGCCAACCTGAACTATTGGGGMTGTAACCAGTACATTACRCAAAGAGCGCTGGGYGCATCGCTTCCTACGGCAAGGGGTGGTTTGCTTTTTGCCGCYTTCCTGAARCTGCTCATGCCGGTGATCGTTTGTTTGCCGGGTATTGCCGCATTCGTACTGCACCAGAAAGGCAGCTTCCARACMGAAATGATGCAAGGYGGKGAACTCAATCCCGATAAAGCCTATCCCGTATTGTTGAACCTGYTGCCTGCCGGACTCAAAGGATTGTCCTTYGCAGCATTGACCGCTGCCGTGGTAGCTTCCCTTGCGGGTAAGGCCAACAGTATTTCCACCATCTTTACCCTCGACATTTAYAAGAAAGTGATCAATAAAGAGGCCGATGAGAAGAAAATGGTATGGATAGGAAAAGCTACCATTATCMTTGCCATGATCCTGGCTTTGATCATTGCCCCCATGCTGGGCATCGATAAAAAAGGAGGGTTTCAGTTCATCCAGGAATACACCGGATTTGTGTCGCCGGGTATTTTCGCCATGTTCTTCCTGGGCTTTTTCTGGAAAAAGACCAGCTCCAATGCCGCTTTGTTTGCTACAGTTGGCGGGTTCGGCCTCTCRATCCTTTTCAAGAAGCTGCCTGGTTTCATGGACCTTTCTTTCCTCGCTTCCTCCGGCTTTTCCAAAGCCAATGCCGATGGGGTTTATGAGATACCATTCCTCGACAGGATGGGCATTGTATTCCTGTTCTGCATTATCGGTATGTATATCATCAGTATGATCGACCGGAGAAGGGGAGTAGAAATGAAGGGACTGGAAATAGATACCAAAATGTTTGGTATGAATAAAAGTTTTGCTGCCGGCGCCCTGATCGTTGGCGGGTTACTGGTTGCCCTGTATACTTTATTCTGGTAAATTTTTAATTGACCGTCATCTCTTTTTCATCAATCGTCATCCCGAGCGCAGCCGAGGGATCTGCCTGAATGTTCAAGCAGGTCCCTCGACTCGCTTCGCTCGCTCGGGATGACGTCTTTTTAATAAGTGTACACGTATTCAATAGTGCCTGCCTTCTTCTGGCTTTTGTCAAAACAACTCTCTTTCTGTTTCAGGCCCTTTTCGTTGTATGTGTATTTCCAGGTATAATAATTATTGTTGCCCAGCAATACCTGCGTCATCTGGCTGAGGCGGCCCGTATTATCGTATTCGAATAAAAAGTCGGGCAATAATTTTTTCAGTTTGCTGTTGTACCGGACAATATCGGTGAGCTCATTCTTCGCATTGTAATAGTAATAATAGACTTCGGGTGCCGACCCTTTTCTTTTCCAGTGCTCTTCTGCTATATTGCCCTGCTCATCCCGCACAAAACTCACGAAAGTGCTGTCTGTCCCGCTTTTTACACGCAACATAGAAGCSGGCTGTCCTTTTTCATCGTATACCCATTCATGCGTTTCAACACTGGTATATTTCATGGAAGTGTCGGATGTGGTGAGGGTTATTTTGATCAACCGCCCTTTATCGTCGTACTGGTAATCGGTCTTGTTTTCAATCCGGTTACCGCTTGCTACTGCTTTTTTCAGCCGGCCCAGCTCATAAGTGTTAACAGTAACGCTCTTTTTCCCGCTGATGGAAGCATCGGTGATGGTGATCTTTTTGCCGTCCAGGCTGATCTCCTGCTCCAGGGAAAAGCCTTCGGCCGGCTGGTCGTCGGCGTCATAGCTCACCACCTTGAAGGTTTTTACTTTATTGTTGCGGAGGATCTTGTATTGAGCCGCGCCTTGCTGTATCGAAACGAGGTCGTTGTAATAATACTGTGCGAAACAGCCGGTATGGATCAAAGCCAATAATGCCAGTAGCTGGAGCCCTTTCATCTGCCGATTTTTTTTCCCAAATGTACAGTGACAGTTATCAACATTCAAAAAAAGGAAAATGGGTGGGGCCTTGCAACTATCAATTAGTTCTGTATTTTTAGTTAAACATTAACAAGTGTCGCATTTCCCTGAACGAAAGGAAAAAGTTTGCCTGAACTGTGGCAGCCTGCTGCATGGCCGGTATTGCCATGAATGCGGACAGGAGAATATTGAGCCCAAAGAAAGTTTCTGGCACCTGACCACGCATTTTATATACGATCTCACACATTTTGATGGTAAGTTCTTCAGCACACTCAAGTTCCTGCTGTTCCGGCCGGGATTTTTGTCGAGGGAATATTTCAAGGGGCGGCGCTCCGGGTACCTGCACCCCGTGAAGATGTATGTGTTTACCTCAGCGCTCTTTTTTCTGCTCTTCTTTAGTTTTTACAGCCAGTATAACCCTTTTAATTACGTTGAATCAAATAAGGATCATGCCGATACCCTCCGCAGCGTTGCACAACCCGTTAGTACGGTCAAGAAAAATACGGATGAAGATACGTTGGATCTGAGCAGTCATAGTTCCACAAACTACCGTTCTGTTCAGCAATATGATTCTGTGCAGAATACCCTTCCTGAAGCTAAGAAAGACGATTGGGGCACACGGCATATGATGCGCCGGTCTATTGCCTTAAATGAAAAATACCACGATAACCCAAAAGCCATTGTAGAAGTACTGAGTGAAAAGTTCACACATTTGTTTCCCCAGATGCTTTTCGTATCACTTCCCCTTTTCGCGCTGGCGCTATCGTTATTATATGTAAGGCGCAAACAATTCTATTATGTGAATCACGTGGTATTCACCCTCCACTTGTATTGCGCTATTTTCATCATGATACTGGGTGCATTGCTGCTGGGCAGCTTTTTCAAGCTTTTCCACTGGCATCTGAACGCAGTGTTCACCGGTATTGTATCATTGCTCATCCTGTTCTATGGATACAAGGCGATGAGTGTGTTTTACGGGCAATCGCCTAGGAAAACATTCCTCAAATATTTATTGCTATTACTGCTTGGATTTGTGATCATGCTATTCATATTTATGATCTTTGGGGCCTTTTCAATGTTTACGATTTAATTTAGTATTATGGAGGAAACAGCAAACAGCTTCATGCGGCTGGTGAAGATCATGGATGAATTGCGGGCGCAATGTCCCTGGGACAGGAAGCAGACCATTCATACCCTTCGTCACATGACCATTGAAGAAACCTATGAACTGGCCGATGCCATCACCGATGAGAACTGGCCGGGAATCAAAGAGGAGCTGGGAGATATCATGCTGCACCTGTTGTTTTATGCTAAAATAGGCACAGAACAAAATCGCTTTACATTATCAGAAGCCATCAACAGCGTATGTGAAAAATTGATCCATCGCCATCCGCATATTTACGGAGATGTACAGGTAAAAGATGAAGAAGATGTAAAAAGGAACTGGGAGCAATTGAAACTGCAGGAACGCAACGAACAGGGCGAGCTCAAGAAATCGGTGCTGAGCGGGGTACCCCGCTCGCTGCCCTCGATGGTTAAAGCCGTTCGTATCCAGGAGAAAGCCAAACAGGTGGGTTTTGAATGGGAGAACAAAGCAGATGTCTGGAAGAAAGTAGAGGAGGAGTCGAACGAGTTGCAGGAAGCGGTTCAACAAAACGAGCAGGACCGGATAGAAGAGGAGTTTGGCGACCTGCTCTTCAGCCTGGTAAATTATGCACGGTTTTTGCATATCGATCCCGAAGCCGCACTGGAAAAGACCAATAAGAAGTTTATCCGGCGTTTTCAGCAGATGGAARCCATYGCMGCGSAACAAGGTAARMACCTCGCCGGTTTGTCGCTCGCCGAAATGGACGCCATCTGGAATGAAGTCAAAAAACAAAAGCACCATAGTTGATCCGTACACTGAAAAAAGCTATATACAGGCATGGATACCTGATCATTACAGCCGCCTGGCTGTATACCCTCTCTTTTATTTTCATCAATTACTGGAACTATAATTCCTCACCCGAGAAAGTAAAACACCGGCTGGAGGGATCGCTGGCACAACAGGAAGCCAGGCTGAATGAGCTGYTATCGGAGAAAGAYCTGCTGACTAAACTCGTAAAGGATTCTGCCGATGAAAAGTTGAAACAAAAGACCAGGCAGGAAAGCTTCGGGCTTTTTTTGTACCTGACAGATGGAGGCGGTACGCAGACATTGCATTATTGGAATACCAATCGCATGTATGTGAACTCCGAGGACCTGCACCAGCCCGATGGAAATTATTTTTCGGTTAAGCAGAATGGCGACTTTGAATTGATCAAACGCACCGTTCAATTGAAGGGGCAGAAGCTCACGGTTTTAGGGCTGGTACCCATTCGTTGGGCTTATTTCATAGAGAACAAGTACCTGAAATCGGATTTTGCACATTACCCGGGGCTGGGCAAACAATATGAGATCAATTTTGATAAGGATGCGACTGTCTCTTATACACATCTAGATGTGTATAAGAGGAAGATCTTTCATCGCCTATGATAGTGTAACCATTGTTTTACGGGTATTGGCGGTGATCTTACTGTTGGTGTTTTTTAATATGATTGCACAGGAACTGGTAGATCGGATCGGTTTCCGGAGCGGGTTCCTTTTCCTGCTAACAGTGGTTTTCCTGATCAGGCTGATCACATACCAGGTCAACTTCCCGCTGGATTACAGTAAACTCCCACTCTTCGATCCAACAATCTATGCATCCAACTTCCTGCACCCTTCGTTGGGCGACCTGCTGGTGAATGCCATCCTGCTTTTCTGGATGCTCAGCTTTTATAAATTCCACAACGACCACAAGGGCTGGTTTAAAAAGCCTCYCCCTGCACCTGTTCGTCATTATGGCGGGTTGGCCCTGCTTACTGTAACCTGTCTTTTGCTGGCYGGCATCATCAAGAGYCTGGTACAGGATTCCAAGATATCGATGGACGTAACCAGCTTTTTCAGCCTCACCATTTACAGCGTCATCTGTTTTGTAATTCTATGCTTACTGGTGCTCAGCTTTTATCATTTTTCACAGATCGTGGTAAAACCCCTCACCGATGCAGCTGTGCCGCTTTATTACCAGATGGCGGCGGTAGCCATCACAGGCTTTGCATACCTGCTGGCTTTTGTTTCGCTTAATGATATAGCCRTAGACCTGGTGATCCTGGCCTGGCTGATCGCTTACCTGCTGCTGCTGAATGCACGGAAAGCGGATATGGGTATTCCGCTGTTGCAGTCTTCTTTTTTCATTTTCTGGGTGATGATCTTCACTTTATCGATTTCCGCTATTGTGATGTATCAGAATAAAGTACTGGAGTTGGCACAAAGAAAAAAAATTGCAGAACAACTGGCCGTACAAACCGATCCTTCTGGTGAAAGCCTGTTGAATATTGCCGCGAATAGTTTCAATGACCGTTTCCTGCTCAGTAATTTTCACCGGTTTGAAAGCGAATACACCAACAAATTCATCAAAGACAGCCTGATCAAYCAGAATTTTTCSGGYTAYCTCAATAAATACGATACGCGCATTTACACGTACGATAGTTTGTTCCATCCATTRTATAATGAAGATTCAACTTCTTATGCGGCCATCAAAACGATCATCCTCAATAAGTCCAAACCCACGGCTATAGAAGGGTTGTACAGCTACGATAATGCCGCCAATGGCTTCAGCTATCTCTACCAGAAGGCCATAAAAAACAACGATCAAACACTGGGATATCTTTATGTAACCATCAAATCGAGGCGATACAAAAGTGAGGCGCTTTACCCGGAATTATTCAGCCAGTCGCAGGATATTTCTTCAGACCTCAATACCAGCTATGCTTATGCCATATACAACAGAGGCAAGCTGATCAACCATTTCAATAATTATAATTTTCCTTTAAAGCTTACCAGGGCTGAGATGCCGGGACTGGACTTCACCTATAAGAAACCACCCGGATACAGCGAATTGTGGTATAATACCGGTGGCGATAAAGAAGTGGTGGTAGTGAAGAAAAGCGCCTGGTTTACCGAGTTCATCACCTTYTTCGCTTACCTGTTCTGTTCTTTCCTTTGTATCATTTTCCTGTTTCATCTATGCAGCAACCTGGTGCGGGCGCGGTTCAAGTGGAGCGGTATCCGGTCTATYTTCCTGCTCAATATCCGTTCACAGATACAGGCAACGATTATTTTTCTAAGCGTATTCTCATTCCTGGTGATCGGTGTGTCAACTATTTCGTTCTTCATTTTCAGGTTCAATAACAACAACGAGGAAAAACTGTCGAAGTCGATCCAGGTAATGGCCAACGAGATCAACAATAAAATGACGCCGCAACTGATCTTCGACGATGTGATCAATACGAGCAATGTGAGCGTTGCCGGCGATCAGTTGAACAAGGTCATATCGGATATTTCCGACCTGCACAATGTTGATATCAATTTCTATGATGTCAATGGCAACTTAAAAGTGTCTACCCAGCCATACATYTATAATAAACGGTTGCTGAGTGAACAAATGGATCCCGCGGCTTTTCAACAAATGCATGATGAGCACAGTATCCGCTATATTCAATCGGAAAAGATCGGCTCTTTTGAATACCTGAGCATTTATGTGCCGTTGATCAATGAAGATGGCACTACCTATGCTTACCTCAACATTCCTTACCTGAACTCGCAAAATGAGCTGGACCAGGAGATATCCGGTTTCCTCGCTACGCTCATTTATTTGAATGCCTTTATTTTCCTGGTTGCAGGGGCCATCGCGTTCTTCCTTACCAGTCGCATTACGGATTCCTTCAACCTCATTGGTGAAAAAATGCGTGAGGTGAACCTGGGCAAGACCAATGAAGAGATCCAGTGGGATCGTGACGACGAACTGGGCATGCTGGTATCGGAATATAATAAAATGGTGAGAGAGTTGGATCAGAGTGCGCAGTCACTGGCCAAAAGCGAGCGGGAAGGCGCCTGGCGCGAAATGGCACGGCAGGTAGCGCATGAGATCAAGAATCCGCTTACGCCCATGAAGCTGAGTATCCAGTACCTGCAGAAAGCTATTCAGAGTGGCGCACCCAATGTGAAGGAGTTGTCGGCCAACATGGCCATTACCCTCATAGAGCAGATCGATCAGTTATCGAAGATCGCAGGCGATTTCTCGCAGTTTGCCAATATCGGTAATGCCCGCATGGAGAAACTGGATATCATGGGAGTATTGTCGTCATTGCTTCGCCTGTATGAAGCCAATCCGCGTGTAAAGATCCACTGGCAAAAGCCGCGGGAACATTACCTGGTGTATTCAGATAAAACACAAATGAGCCGTCTGTTCACCAACTTGCTGCAAAATGCCATTGAGGCAAACGAAGATCCGGGAAGCAAAATAGAGATACATATCAACCAGCAGGTAGAATTCGGTCAATTATTAATMTCGGTGCAGGACAATTCAGGTGGTGTGCCGGCTGCCTTGCGAGATGATATTTTTACTCCCAATTTTACCACCAAATCATCCGGAACGGGACTCGGACTGGCCATCTGCCGCGGCATTGTGGAAAACGCCAACGGACAGATATGGTTTGAAACAACGGAAGGGGTAGGGAGTACTTTTTTTGTGCGGCTGCCTCTAATGAATTGAGCCATTAATTTCTTTTACGTTTCTGCTCTATCACAAAGTTCTCGAATGCCGCAAGTGAAAAACTGCTCAAGTTTTGCTCTTTGGTAAGCCCGGCTTTTTGGGCTACCAGCACGCCATAACGGCAATCAGCATAGCCTTCAACGGCATGCGCATCGGGGTTGATGGAAATAAGCACCCCTTTCTCCAATGCATATTCGATCCAGCGCCAGTCGATATCGAGCCTGCGTGGGTGTGCATTCAGCTCTATGACTACATGGTGCTGTGCGCAGGCTTCTATGATGGTCTTGTGATCTACTGGGTAACCACTGCGGCTTAACAACAGGCGGCCCGTCATGTGGCCGAGTATACTGGTATAAGGGTTGGCAATGGCATTCATCAAACGCATCATGGCTTTTTCTTCAGGCATCTTGAGGTTGGAGTGAATGGAACCGATCACTATGTCGAAACTGTTGAGTACCTCCGGACTGTAATCAAGATTTCCATCATTCAGTATATCGCTTTCAATGCTTTTGAAAATTTTGAAAGGAGTAAGTTTTTCATTCAGTTCATCGATTTGCTGGTGTTGGGCCAGTATCCTTTCTTCGTTGAGTCCGCTTGCATAAAATGCCGATTTAGAGTGGTCGCTGATCACCAGGTACTGATAGCCCTGGTCTATCGCGGCTTGTGCCATGTCTTCCAGCGGACTGGCCCCATCACTCCATTTACTATGGCAATGGATAATGGCAGTAATATCGGTTGGTTGTATGAGTTCGGACAGGTTGTTGTTGCGGGCCTGTTCAATAACGTTTGCCTGCTCACGCCGGAAAGCAGGAATGAATGCCATGCCAGCCTCTGAAAAAATTGTTTCTTCTGAAACATAGGCCTGCTGCGCATTCCATTGGGTAGTGTTGGTCCATGCTTCCAAAAAGTTTTCGCTGCAACTGGTGCGGAACAGGCAACTGTAGAGTGCTTCTTGCTGGCAGCAATAAAAACCCAGCGTCACATTTTCTTTTCCTTTACAACTCAGGTAATCGCCTTCCTCCTTCAATATATCGAATCCCAATTTTGTAAAAAAATCACGCAAGGTATTCATGGGAACGGTGGTTACCCATTCCAGCGTATCGATGATTTCCAGTTGGCGCCTGTATTCGCCGGTGAATAAAAAAGCCTGCCCTTTGAAAACGTTTTTCAGTTTGGCATCTACCGCCTGGGCATAAGATTCTATTTGCTGGTAGAGATAACTGCCGAGCGAGCCGAAATAAAATTCAATCGACTCCTTGATATTTTGTTGTGTTTTTTCGCCGAAGCCGCGATAGAGGAGGAGCCTGTTTTCATTACAGGCATACAGCAGCTCTCCCAGGTTTTCGATCTCCAGTTCTTTCCAGATGGTAGATATTTTTTTAGGGCCGATGCCTTTGATGTTCAGCATTTCCAGTACGCCGGGAGGTGTTTTGGCCAGGTATTCGTTGAGGGTAGATAATTGTCCGGTCTCGAGTTGTTCTACGATCCTTTTGCCAAGCGAATCGCCAATGCCTTTGAGTGCGAATATCTTGTCGTGCGGCAGCCCTTCCAGTTCCATGGGCAGTTTTTCAATATTGAAAGCGGCAATAGCATAGGATTTTGCCTTGAAGCTGTTGTCGCCATGGATGTCCATGAGCTTGGAAAGCAGCGAAAAATTATCGGCAATGGAAGCGTTGTTCATGATTGTAAAGAAAACAAAAAGTCCCGCATCTCGCGGGACTTTCTTAAATCTATTTCTGCTTGAAAAAGCTGGTGCTTATTTCTTCTT
>BFBZ01000021.1_pt21 | contig 16683 bp, 20 predicted proteins | sample 1888401 | NCBI WGS metagenome assembly BFBZ01 (sample SAMD00112614, study PRJDB3348) | symbiont metagenome | host: Chara braunii | reverse complement strand
AGCGAATCGACCAGAAGATCGAGAATTTTCATGGGACGCCGCATTCAGATGTGACGACATGGCCTGCGCAAGAGATCGCGCCATCCCCTCGCATTGAGCGGACAACGTAAGTGCCTGCCTGCTATCGACGTCGCTGCAACGAACTTTGATTTGTGAGACGGTGAGGCAAGAAGGAATGCTGAAGCTCGATCATCTCACGGTCATCGCGCCGAGCCTCGCCGAGGGCGTTGCGCATGTTCGCTRTTGCCTCGGTCTCAATGTTCCGTTTGGGCGGCGCCATGACTATATGGGGACTCACAATCACCTGCTTCAGCTCGGCGACGGGGTCTATTTGGAAATCGTGGCCGTCGATCCCGAGGCGGCCATGCCGCGGCGCTCGCGCTGGTTTGGTCTGGATGATCAGAAGAGGGTGCGTGAGGATTGGAACGACGGGCGCCGCCTGCGCGGCTGGGTCGCGCGGACGGATTTAATTGATGTGGTCATGGTCGGACATCCAGATGTGTTCGGCGCAAAGGTGGCGCTGCCGGACGCCGACCCGTCATTCGATTTCACCATTCCCGAGGATGGCTCGTTACCGCACGATGGTGCAGTCCCCTCCATCATCGACAGGCGCGGCAAGCCACGTGCAATGGCGGGCATCGCGGATCTCGGCGCGCGATTGAGGTCTTTCACGCTCGAATATCCGGACCCAACGGCGCTGCAAGCCATCTATCGTGCGCTTCCGGTGGATCGTCCGCCTGAGATCAGGCCCGGCCCGCAATTGCGCTATCGTGCGCAGATTGAAACACCGGCCGGCCTGAAGGAGCTGACGTGAGCTGCAGGGATGTGCCGTGCCGCCGGACGACGTCGCCGCCCAATGGTTTTTGGCTGCGCCTTGAGACTGCAAGAGCCAGCTCGGAAACGACCCATGGGCGCCTCTGAATTTTTCAACGCGATTCCGATGGTGAATCATCTTTCGACAATCGCTGCGATCGGATGCGTGTTCCCGACGTATTTTCTTGACCTGCACCCGCTGGCTTATCGATGGACCTTGTTCGTCGGGATCGTCATCGGACTCTCAACGTGGATTGTAACGATCATGGGGACCGTGATGGACGGATCATCGCAGTATCTTTGGGCCATCTACTTTGTCCTCGTGTTCTCGCCTCTTAACATTGTGTTGATCGCAATTCTAGCCAACATCAGGCGGATAGCTCGGGTCGGTTTGTGGAGCACGGTGGTTTTGGCGTGCGTCGTGATTGACTGGGCAGGAATTTCTCTCCTTGTCCTGGCTGTTGAGTGAGCAATACGTACGAGCGCAAGCGCGTCTCGTGCCGCTCGGAGAACTGATAGTTCGGCAGAAGGTGATCGATCAGGAGCATTTGTCAGTCTCGCAACTCGGATGGTGTGGGCGGCTGCCTGTCGAGTAACACGCTATCGCGCCGCTCAGCTGCCGGCTCAATCCTCCCTTGGCTCCGTAGTCCCGCATACCCGCCATGCCCAAACTGCCCGTCGTGCCAGTTTGTCGCACAGTTTCGGCTTGCACCGTCGGGCAAATCGCGTCCAGATTTTCCGGCGTCCCGCGCTCATCGAAGAGGGGCGCTTCGCGAGTCGTCACGAGCGTTGGGTGTGGGATGCGATGGCCGGTGTGTCGCCAAGGCGCGTCAGCGCGAGACGGCTGGTGACATGCCGGACGACGAAGTCGCGTGGTCCTGGCCTCCCGATGCTGAGGTCAAGCTCGCTGATGTGCTCGGCGCATCGCGGGCGATGGGGGCAAACAAGCCCGGTCCCCAGGGAGAGCGCGTATAAATCGTAAGCCCATCGCGCAGGGAGGGCCGGGATGTCCCAGCCGAACCTGTGGTGACTGCCGCCTGCATTCTTTTTCTGCAGGCGGGCCATGGGAGCGGCAGGCTCCCGGCCTTCCCTGCGCCCTTGATGTTCAAAGAGGGCGGTCCTGCAGCAAAGCTCGGACGCCATGCGCGCCGCGAGGAGGCGATGTCACGCGTTCGACATCCTGCCGTGTTTCCCCAAGCCGCTGCGCGGCGATCCCCGGRAACTTTCCCAGCCGCGAATTTTTGATTGGCCGGCGCGGGCCGTGGCGGATGTGATGTCCGATATCAGCGTGCGCTTCTCATCTCTCCAGCCCATCTCTCCAAGGCTTTTARAAAGGACTCATTCGCTCATGGCCACCATTGCAGACCAGATCGTCGAGACGCTTGAAATCGCGGGCGTGAAACGAATCTATGGCGTCGTCGGCGACAGCCTCAACGGGCTCACCGAATCGCTGCGCGTGCGCCAGACGATCGACTGGGTGCATGTCAGGCATGAGGAGGCCGCGGCCTTCGCGGCGTCGGGGGAGTCGCAGATCACGGGCAAGCTCGCGGTGTGTGCCGGCTCCTGCGGTCCCGGCAATCTGCATCTGATCAACGGTCTTTATGACGCGCAGCGCAGCCGCACGCCGGTGCTGGCAATCGCCGCGCACATTCCATCGAGCGAAATCGGCGGCGGCTATTTCCAGGAGACGCATCCGCAGAACCTGTTCCGCGAATGCAGCGTCTATTGCGAGCTGATCTCCGATCCCACGCAGATGCCGTTCGTGCTGGAAAACGCGATCCGCGCCGCAGCCGGCGAGCGCGGTGTCGCCGTGATTGTCATTCCCGGCGATGTCGAGTTGAAGGCTGCGCCGAAACGGGCGCTGCCGCCGGCTGTCGGCCTGGTGCCGCCGAAGCCGGTGGTGCGGCCAGCCGAGCCGGAGCTCGCTGCACTCGCGGCGCTGCTCAATGGCGCCGAGCGCGTGACCTTGTTCTGCGGCCGCGGCTGTGCCGGCGCGCATGCCGAACTGATGCAACTCGCCGAGACGCTGCAGAGCCCGATCGTGCATGCGCTCGGCGGCAAGGAGCATGTCGAATACGACAATCCCTACGATGTCGGCCTGACCGGCTTCATCGGCTTCTCCTCGGGCTATCATGCCATGCACAGCTGCGACACGCTGGTGATGCTCGGCACTGATTTTCCCTACRAGCAGTTCATCCCGAACGACATCAGAATCGCGCAGGTCGACATCCGGCCGGGCCAGCTCGGCCGCCGCGCCCGGCTCGATGTCGGCGTGGTCGGCGATGTCGGTGAGACCATCCGCGCGTTGCTGCCGAAGCTCACGGCCAAGTCCGATCGCCRTCACCTCGACGACAATCTCGCGCGCTACGCCTCGGCGCGAAAGGGCCTCGATGATCTCGCCGTCGGCACGCCCGGCCGCCGGCCGATCCATCCGCAATATCTGACACGGCTGATCAGCGAGACGGCGTCGGACGATGCCGTCTTCACCTTCGACGTCGGCATGCCGACGATCTGGGCCGCGCGCTACATCGCCATGAACGGCCGCCGCCGCCTGGTCGGCTCCYTGGTGCACGGCTCGATGGCCAATGCGATGTCGCAAGCGATCGGCATCCAGGCCGCGCAAGCGGGGCGGCAGGTGATCTCTTTGTCCGGCGATGGCGGCTTCGCGATGCTGATGGGCGATCTCATCACCCTGAAGCAGATGAAGCTGCCGGTGAAGGTCGTGATCTACAACAACGGCACGCTCGGTTTCGTTGCGCTGGAGATGAAGGCCTCCGGCTTCGTCGAGCACGGTACCGATCTGGAGAATCCGGATTTCGCCGCGATGGCGCAGGCCATGGGCATCCACGGCCGCCGCGTCGAGGATCCCGGCGAACTGYCGGGCGCGGTCGCCGACTGGCTCGCGCATGATGGCCCCGCGGTGCTCGACGTGGTCACCGCCCGGCAGGAGCTGTCGATGCCGCCGACCATTGGCCTCGAACAGGTCAAGGGCTTCAGCGTCTGGCTGATCCGCGCCGTCATGAGCGGCCGCGGCGACGAGGTGATCGATCTGGCGAAGGAGAATCTGCTGCCGCGGTGAGGGGCGGAGGTGAGCTAAGAGTACAGAGCGGAGCTGAGGGGTGAGGGCCATGTTGCGGTTGGACGCGCGCCCCGTGCCACGACCCCGGTGCACCTCTCCCGCTTGCGGGGGAGGTCGCATCGCATCGAAGATGCGATGCGGGTGGGGGAGATCTTTCCACGCGCACCGCCGCCGTGGTCGCCCCGCCCCACCCCTCCCCCGCCAGCGGGGGAGGGGGCGCTCCGCCGGTGTGGCGAGCGTCCCGATTCAAAGCTGCAGTGCCGCCGTCGTCCTCATGGACCCGTCGCCGCTCTCCATGAGCACGCTGCGCATGGCCGATGTGCAGCGCCGGCTTCGGAGCCGGCGTCTCATGGTGAGGAGCGCCGCGCCCGGGTCGGTGGGCGTTCGCAGTCCCAAGCGCGGCGCGTCTTGAACCATGCGGCCGAGATGGTGCGACAGGTATTTTGGGGAACATGGATGGTGCTGCCGGACAGGATTGAACTGTCGACCTCTCCCTTACCAAGGGAGTGCTCTACCACTGAGCTACGGCAGCAGAAGGRACTCGCGGGGATCAGGCCCGAAGGCCGCGCCCGAACGCGGGCGGTTCTTGCCACAAGGTCCCCGCGGGCGCAAGCGCGGCTCGCCCGGTTTTCGGGGAAAGACGCAGGGCGCCTTCGTCAAAATCGTGCTCAGGGCCCCGGATTCGGTTCGAAATGGCCTGTCTGGGCTACATTTTTCGGCTCGGCCGCCGAATTCACGGGCCGGCGGTGGCTGTCGCCGCAACTCCCCATTCGGGCAGGCGACGCCGGATGGCGCGGAACTTACCGTCTGCGCCGCATCGCCTCTTGGCTTTCGCGCCCGCCGCATCAATTGTGCCCCCACGTCAGGGACCGGAGGAGGGGATGACGGATCAGACCAGCAAGCCAATGCCGAAGGGATCGCGCGAGGAGCGGCTKAAGCAGGCGCTGCGCGAAAATCTGAAGCGGCGCAAGGCGCAGAGCCGCGAACGGAGCCAGATCCTGGCCGCGCCCGATGCCGGCCTGGACAAGGCCGGCGTGCGCGGCCCCGACGAATCGAAGCGTTGAGCCAAGTTTGAAGAGGGGKGCGTGATGCAGGCGGATGACGGGACGGCGGCCGAGGCGCAGCGGGTGGATCTGGCAAAGAGCTTTGCCCGATTCGAGCAGACTTTTCCGGAGCTGACGGCGCAGGAGATCGCCCGGCTGCGCGGYTTTGGCGAGATCCGYAACTATCGCGACGGCGAGTTGCTGTTCGAGACCGGCAAGCCTGGCCCCGGCATGTTCGTGATCCTCAGTGGTCATGTTGCCATCACCCAGCGCGACGGCCTCGGTCACSTCACGCCGGTGATCGACCAGGGGCCGGGGCAGTTTCTGGCCGAGATCGCCCAGCTCTCCGGCCGCGTCGCGCTGGTCGATGGCCAGGCGGAAGGCGATGTCGAGGTGATCCTGATTCCTCCCGACAAGCTGCGGGCGCTGCTGATCGCCGAAGCCGAGCTCGGCGAGCGCATCATGCGGGCGCTGATCCTGCGCCGGGTCAACCTGATCCAGGGYGGCGCCGGCGGTCCGGTGATGATCGGCTCGCCCCAATCCGCGGCGATCGCGCGGCTGCAGAGCTTTCTCACCCGCAACGGCTTTCCGAATCATCTGCTCGATCCCGCCGTCGATCACGATGCCGCCGACCTGATCGCGCGCTATTCGCCGACGCCGGCGGACCTGCCGCTGGTTGTCGTGTCCGATGGCAGCGTGCTGCGCAATCCGAGCGAGACCGAGCTCGCGCGCGCCATCGGCATGATCGGCGGTCCGCGTGGCGAGAAGATCTACGACGTCGCCGTCGTCGGCTGCGGGCCGGCGGGATTGGCCACTGCGGTGTATGGCGCCTCCGAAGGCCTGTCGGTCGCCGTGCTCGATTCGCGCGCCTTCGGCGGCCAGGCGGGCGCCAGCGCCCGCATCGAGAATTATTTCGGCTTTCCCACCGGCATCACCGGGCTCGCGCTGACMGCGCGCGCCTTTAACCAGGCGCAGAAATTTGGCGCCGAGATCATGATCCCGGTGTCGGTGACGGCGCTCGATTGCGAGCGCAAGAACGGCGCCTTCGTGCTGGCGCTCGAGGGCGGCGACGAGGTGCGGGCGCGCGCGGTCGTGGTCGCCAGCGGCGCGCGCTACCGGCGCCCGGATCTCGCCCGGCTCAAGGAGTTCGAGGGCCGCGGCGTCTGGTATTGGGCCTCGCCGATCGAGGCGCGGCTGTGCGTGGGCCAGGAGGTCGCCCTGGTCGGCGGCGGCAACTCCGCGGGGCAGGCCGCGGTGTTTCTGTCTGGCCACGTGAAGAAAGTGCGGATGATCATCCGTGGCGGCGGGCTTGCCGCCTCGATGTCGCGCTATCTGATCGAGCGCATCGAGGCGACGCCGAACATCGAGCTCCTGTTCAATACCGAGGTGGTCGCGCTCGACGGTGGTCCGGATACGGGGCTGGAGCGCATCACCCTCAGGAGCCGGCTGTCGGGCGAAGACGCRCYGGCCGAGATCCGCAACCTGTTTTTGTTCGTCGGCGCTGATCCAGCGACCGGCTGGCTCGGCGATTGCGGTGTCACGCTCGACCGCGCCGGCTTCGTCGTGACCGGCGCGCAGTCGGAGCAGAATGCGGGGCGGATGGTGTCGCCGCTGGAGACCTCGGTGCCCGGCGTCTATGCGGTCGGCGATGTCCGCTCCGGCTCGGTCAAGCGGGTCGGCGGCGCCATCGGCGAGGGCGCCCAGGTGGTGGCGGCGTTGCACGGTTTTCTCGCCGATCCGCTGGTGCCACCGGTGTGATTCGCTGCGGTCGATGGCACAGTCCGGGGGATGAATTCCCGGAGGCTGCCACCTGCCGTTGCGAACTCATCAAATCGCCGTAATGTCGGTCCTGTTGCGCCCATCTCAGCCAAATTTCCCGATCAGCCCAGCAGGATCAGCATGGATCGCATTCGCATCGTCGGCGGCAACCCGCTTCACGGCACCATCCCGATTTCGGGCGCGAAGAACGCCGCTCTGCCGCTGATGATCGCCGGTCTTCTGACGCCGGAAACGCTGATCCTCGACAACGTCCCCCGCCTCGCCGACGTTGCCCAGCTGCAGCGCATTCTCGGCAATCACGGCGTGGACATCATGGCCGTCGGCAAGCGCCCGGGCGACGGTCAGTACCAGGGCCAGACGCTGCAGATCTCGGCCGCCAATATCATCGACACCACCGCGCCGTACGAACTGGTGTCGCGGATGCGCGCCAGCTTCTGGGTGATCGCGCCGCTGCTGGCGCGGATGCACGAGGCGCGGGTGTCGCTGCCCGGCGGCTGTGCCATCGGCACGCGGCCGGTCGATCTCTTGATCATGGCGTTGGAAAAGCTCGGCGCCAGCATCGACATCGACGCCGGCTATGTCGTCGCCAAGGCACCGGGTGGGCTGCGCGGCGGTCGAATCGATTTCCCCAAGGTCACCGTCGGCGGTACCCATGTCGCGGTGATGGCCGCGGCGCTCGCCAAGGGGACGACCGTCATCACCAACGCGGCCTGCGAGCCGGAAATCACCGACCTCGCCGACTGCCTCAACAAGATGGGCGCGCGCATCAGCGGCGCCGGCACGCCCCGGATCGAGATCGAGGGTGTCAACGCTCTGCACGGCGCGCGGCATACGGTGCTGCCCGATCGCATCGAGGCCGGCACCTATGCGATCGCCACCGCGATGACCGGCGGCGACGTGCATCTCGCCGGCGCCCGGCCGGAGCTCCTGCAATCCGCTCTCGACGTGCTGACGGAAGCGGGCGCCGAGATTTCGAGCGATGCCGAGGGCATCCGCGTGGTCAGAAACGGCCATGGCATCCGCCCGGTGCAGGTCGCGACCGCGCCATTTCCCGGTTTTCCCACCGACCTGCAGGCCCAGCTGATGGCGCTGATGGTGCGGGCGCAGGGGGCGTCTGAAATCACCGAGACCATCTTCGAGAACCGTTTCATGCACGTCCAGGAACTCGCCCGCTTCGGCGCGCGTATCAGTCTGGATGGCGAGACCGCGCGGATCGAGGGCATCTCGACCCTGCGCGGCGCGCCGGTGATGGCGACCGACCTGCGCGCCTCGGTGTCGCTGGTCATCGCCGGGCTGGCGGCGGAAGGCGAAACCATGATCAACCGCGTCTACCATCTCGATCGCGGCTTCGAGCGGCTGGAAGACAAGCTGAAGGCCTGCGGCGCCACGATCGAGCGCATCCGCGAGTGAGGGCTGGGCCAAGAGGATGAGACCGTGACCGACCGGCTGAAACTGATCGCGCTCGATGCCGACGATCTCGCGGTGATCTCCGCGCATGTGCAGGACGCGCGGGTGCAGMCGGCCGACATCATCTGGCGCCAGGCCGAGAAGCGGCTGGTGATCGGCATGAACCGGCTCGACTGGGCCCAGGCGCTGCACGGCCAGAGCGAGCCGCGCCGCCTCCTGGCCGCGTTGCGCTTCGACCGCGTGCTGGCCTGCAAGTCGCGCCGGATCGACCTTGCCGCGCCCGAGACGGTGCTGGAGCTGATCGGCATCGAATTTCATATCGGTGCCGAGCCGCCGGCCGGCAGCGCCCTGCTGCTGTTCGCTCATGGCGGCGCGCTGCGACTCGATGTCGAATGCYTGGAATGCGAGCTGACCGATCTCGGCGAGGATGACCTCGGCACGTCAGACGGTCTCGACGACGTCCGCCGCTGACCGGGTAGGGCGGTTTCAAAGGGTTGACGGCCCCGCGCTGCCGCGCCATTGAGCAGGGGGTCGGGGGCAGCCACCCCTTCGGAAAGTGCCAGAGATGCCCATTCGCCTGTCCCGCGCTCACGCCGATTTCGACGCCCAGTTTCGGCAGTTTCTCGCCGCCAAGCGCGAGACCTCCGCCGACGTCGAAGCCGCCGCCCGCGCCATCGTCGATGACGTCGCCAAACGCGGCGACGCGGCGCTGCTCGAGGCGACCCGCAAGTTCGATCGGCTGGAGCTGACCGCGGCCTCGCTGCGCGTCACCGCGGACGAGATCGAGGCCGCGGTGACGGCCTGTGATGCTGCGACATTGGACGCGCTGAAATTCGCCCGCGACCGCATCGAAGCCTTYCATCTCAAGCAGCTKCCSMMSGACCAGCGCTTCACCGACGCCGCCGGGGTCGAACTCGGCTGGCGCTGGAGCGCGATCGAATCCGCCGGTCTTTATGTGCCCGGCGGCACCGCGGCCTATCCRTCCTCGGTGCTGATGAACGCCATCCCCGCCAAGGTTGCCGGCGTCAGCCGGCTGGTGATGGTGGTGCCGGCGCCCGACGGCAAGCTCAATCCGCTGGTGCTCGCCGCCGCGCATCTCGGCGGCGTCTCCGAGATCTACCGCGTCGGCGGCGCCCAGGCGGTCGCCGCGCTGGCGCATGGCACCGCGACGATCGCCCCGGTCGTCAAGATCGTCGGGCCCGGCAATGCCTATGTCGCCGCCGCCAAGCGGCTGGTGTTCGGCAAGGTCGGCATCGACATGATCGCCGGCCCGTCCGAGGTGCTGGTCATCGCCGACGACAGCGGCAATGCCGACTGGATCGCCGCCGATCTCCTGGCCCAGGCCGAGCACGACGCCAGCGCGCAATCGATCCTGATCACCGACAGCCGCCGCCTGGCCGACGACGTCGCCCGCGCCGTCGAAGGCCAGCTCAAGACGCTGCCGCGCGCTCAGATCGCCGGCGCGTCCTGGGCCGATTTCGGCGCCATCATCGAGGTCGAKGATCTCGACCAGGCCGTGCCGTTGGCGGACGCCATCGCCGCCGAGCATCTSGAGATCATGACCAGGGATCCCGATGCCTTCGCCGCCCGGGTCCGCAATGCCGGTGCCATTTTCCTCGGCGCGCACACGCCGGAGGCGATCGGCGACTATGTCGGCGGCTCCAATCACGTGCTGCCGACCGCGCGCTCGGCGCGGTTCTCCTCGGGTCTCGGCGTGCTCGAYTTCATGAAGCGCACGTCGCTGTTGAAATGCGGTCCGGAGCAGTTGCGCGCGCTGGGACCAGCAGCGATGACTCTGGGCAAGGCCGAGGGTCTCGACGCCCATTCACGCTCCGTGGGAATACGCCTCAATCTGCCATGACCCAGCACCCGCCAGGCGACGACCGGACCAATCGCATCGTGGCGGTGACGCTCGACGAGGAGTCGATCGGCCGCTCCGGTCCGGACATCGAGCATGAGCGGGCGATCGCGATCTATGACCTCGTCGAGGAGAACCTGTTCGCGCCCGAGGGCGCCGACGGCCAGGGCCCCTTCACCCTGCATCTCGGCATCACCGCCAACCGGCTGATGTTCGACATCCGCAAGGAGGACGGCACGCCGGTGGTGACGCATCTGCTGTCGCTGTCGCCGTTCCGGCGGATCGTGAAGGACTATTTCATGATCTGCGACAGCTACTACAACGCCATCCGCACCGCGACGCCCGACAAGATCGAGGCSATCGACATGGGCCGCCGCGGCATCCATGACGAGGGCTCGCGCACYTTGCAGGAGCGGCTCAAGGGCAAGGTGCGGGTCGATTTCGAGACCTCGCGCCGGCTGTTCACCCTGATCACGGTGCTGCACTGGAAGGGCGAGGGCCAGTGATGCGGCGGGCCGGCCGCCACGCGTCCAGCCGTTCGGCCAAGGGCGCCTAGACCCATGGCCGAGGTGCCGCCGCGCGCCCGCCAGCCGCAGGCGGTGCTGTTCGCCTGCGGCCAGAACAGCGTGCGCTCGCCGATGGCCGAGAGCCTCTTGCGCCAGATGTTCCCGCAGGCCGTCTATGTCCGCTCMGCCGGCGTCAAGAAGGGCGAGCTCGACCCGTTCGCGGTCTCCGTCATGGCCGAACTCGGCCAGGACATCTCGCAGCACAAGCCGACCACCTTCGAGGAGCTCGAGGACTGGGAAGGGCTGAACTTCGACCTCATCATCACCCTCTCKCCSGARGCGCATCATAAGGCCCTGGAGCTGACCCGCACCATCGCCGCCGACGTCGAATATTGGCCGACGCCGGACCCGACCACCACCGACGGCAATCGCGMGCAGAAGCTCGCCGCCTATCGYGAGGTCTGCGACGGCCTGTTCGCGCGSATCCGCAARCGCTTCGCCAAGCCGGGACCGGCAGGCTTGTAGGGTCCCGGTTCCAGCACAGGTGTCATCGAACCGAAATACCAACGTCGTCTCCCGCTCAAACTGAGCTCGTAGAGCAGGCCGTCGCAGCCTTGTCGCACCCTGCGGGTTGTGGAATGGCAGCCCTTCCGATAGGTTCCGCGCGCCCGCCCCACAGCCTCCGAATCCCCTAGCGAAATCAGCATGCTCGGCCGTCCCAAAATCGTTCTTGCATCCGGTTCGCCGAGGCGTCTGGCGCTGCTCAACCAGGCCGGCATCGAGCCCGACGCGCTGCGTCCCGCCGATGTTGACGAGACGCCGAAGCGGGGCGAGCTGCCGCGCGCCTGCGCCAACCGCCTGGCGCGCGCCAAGGCCGATGCAGCGCTGAAATCCGTCCAGCTCGACGACGAGCTGCGCGGCGCCTTCATCATTTCCGCCGACACCGTGGTTGCGGTCGGCCGCCGCATCCTGCCGAAGGCCAATCTGGTCGACGAGGCCTCGCAGTGCCTGCGCCTCCTCTCGGGMCGCAACCATCGCGTCTATACCGCCATCACCCTGGTGACGCCGAAGGAGGCGTTCCGCCAGCGGCTGGTCGAGACCCGCGTCCGCTTCAAGCGGCTCAGCGAGGACGACATCCAGGCCTATATCGGCTCTGGTGAATGGCGCGGGAAGGCTGGCGGCTATGCCGTGCAGGGCATCGCCGGCTCGTTCGTGGTGAAGATGGTCGGCTCCTACACCAACGTCGTCGGCYTGCCGCTCTACGAGACCACGACCCTGCTCGCCGGCGAGGGGTTCCCGATCCGCTTCGGCTGGCTCAACACGGTCGGCGTCTAGCCTCTCCCCAAGGGGGGGTGCATTGGCCGCCGCCACCGCCTAAATAGCCGCCAATGTCCGACGAATCGACCCGCTCCAAGACCGCCACTGCGAAACCCATCCGCCGCTGCCCGATCTGCAACCGGCCCGCCGCGGACGCGTCGCGTCCGTTCTGCTCGTCGCGCTGCCGCGACGTCGACCTCCATCGCTGGCTGAGCGGCTCCTATGTCATCCCGGCCACCGAGGGCGACGAGGATGACGTCGAATAGATCCGTATTTTCAGGATCTTGTGCCTGGCATGCCGGCTGACGGCCGCGCGCTTACGGCGCCGCTGCGCATCTGCAAAAGGAATGTGAAAACTTCCGCTCAGGGCGGTAGACAGCGCCGTCCGGTCCCACTATAACCCGCCGGCTCGCCGGGCTTTTTTGCCCTTCACGAGACCTGCCCAGGTAGCTCAGTTGGTAGAGCATGCGACTGAAAATCGCAGTGTCGGTGGTTCGATTCCGCCCCTGGGCACCACGCTTCGCCCTTCGGGCTACGCGTGGCGCAGCCGCGCCGTAGCCCGAAGGGCGAAGCGTGCCCGGCGTAGCGTCTTCGCGAAGCCGGGCGTTTGAGCCCCCCAAGTCTCGCTTGAGGCACGCTCTCTGATCTCCTGATCAACCCTGTCAAACAGCCCGCCGCTCGTCGCAGCCTTAGCCTTGTTGACGCCCATGCACCCGCAACCTCGCGGCCGGATCGGCCCGAGCTCTGCTGCATGTGAGCGTCCTCATCGGATGAGAGGGCGCAGGGAAGGCCGAGTGCCGACTGGCACCCGCGGCCCCCGTGCGAAAGATAAGCACGGGGCAGGAACCACAGGCTCAGCCGGAAACAACCCGGCCTTCCCTGCGCGATGGTTTGAACGGCTGCTCCGCGCTCTCCCAGGGGACCGGGCTTGCTTGCCCCCGTCATCGACATCGTCGCCGACCAAGACACCAGCGTCGGGGTGTCGGGACCACACGGCTTGACCGTCCGCACGACGACGTTCGTCCGCACCTCCAATGAGATGCTGCGTCGCCCCGCGGCCACCACTCCCCGCCGCAACGTCCCGTGACGATCGCGATACGCCCCTCTCAGTGCGGGCGGGATGGCCGGAAACGTGGAGGTGATTTGCTCGACGGCGCAAGGGGAATCAGCACGACGGGCAGTTTGTGCAGAGCTGAGATGCTCTGGCCGATGACAGGGGGCTGGTAGAATCAGCGCGAGCAACTCCGAGACATCGCCATTGTTTGACGAATGTATGATGGATTGATCCATCTTGTTGATGATCAGAAGCTTCCGGGACAAGATCACCGAGGCTGTCTTCGACGGCGAGAACCCGAAGGGCTTTCCATCCGATCTGCTGAAAATGGCCTGCCGAAAGTTGCGCTACCTCAACGCTGCAGCTGGTCTCGGCGACTTGCGATCGCCGCCCGGCAACCGTCTGGAGGCGCTGACGGGAGATCGCCAGGGGCAGCATTCGACCCGCATCAACGATCAATTCCGGGTCTGCTTCATCTGGACGGCGGACGTCGAGATCGTGGACCGTCATTGAAAAGGCGCTGCGATGACGAAGAAGCTGAAGCCGATGCATCCCGGTGAGGTTCTGCGCGAGGAGTTTCTCATTCCGCTCGCAATGTCCGCTGGCGCGCTTGCCAAAGTGTGCGGGCTGCCGCGGACGCGGATCGAGCGGATTGCGAGCGAGCAGACCGGCATCACCGCCGACACCGCGCTCCGGCTCGCCAAGGCGCTCGACACGACGCCCGAGCTCTGGCTCAACCTGCAGACCGACTACGACGTCCAGGTCGCGAAACGCAGCCTCGGCAAGACGCTCGACCGGATCGAGACGGTGAACAAGCCACGGGCGGCGTGACCGGCATGATGGTGCGCAGCGGTCTGGTCGGCTGTCAGCAGTAGTCGTCACGGACCGCGATCGTCGTTGCGAGCGAACCAGCTTTCCAGGTCGGCAGCAGCAAGGCCTTCGTCACCGGCATAAGCTCTGACGATCGCACCGGGATTGTTGCGGTTCAAAGTACGTGCAATTGCGTCCGCCAAATGAGTCAGGAGCGTTCGACATACACTCTGTCGGGACAGGCGAAGCCTGCGCTCTCGACGCACGTACAGCCACGGCAGAGCTACCCTTGCACTGGGAAGGACCGAGAATCCTCAACTGGAAAGTGATCCAACTGAACAGATTCATCGGTCGTCATACTTGAAACGCGAATCATTCCGCGCATACACTTTCTGCGATTTCACCTTACGGAAAGTGTTTCCCCGATGACTGATATTGATCTGGTCCGACTCTCCAACCTTCTCCGATTGTATCGGAACAGGCAGTGCGTTCTCTTCGTTGGAGCGGGGTTTTCGAGTGGCGCAAAAAGAACGGATCCTGACGGCATCAGCGACAACCTACCTGTCGCAAGCGGACTCGCAAAGCGAATGAAAAGCGAGCTCGGAGAAGAAGATGATGATCTAGGATCTCTCGCTGATCTTTATGAAGACCAATTTGGAGAACACGGGCTTTTCAAGCTACTGACCTCGCTATTCACAGTTTCCGAAACTACACCCGCGCAACGGCAACTCATCAAATATAAATGGAAAGAAATATACACAACCAACTATGACAACGTCCTTGAGCACTCCTGCAGCGAAAACGGAGTTCACTTCAGTACGTATACGACGACAATGCGCCCAACGGACATTGACTATCGAAATCTGCCAATCATCCACATTAATGGATTCGTTCCGGGGGCAACATTCAAAACTTTCCGCAAAGAGCTCAAGCTGACCAATACACAATACTATTCAGACGATTTTTCCCGATCCGCTTGGGGCGAGCGCTTCAGAAACGACATTGTCACTTCACCGTGCATCGTATTCGCGGGTTACTCTCTGTACGATTTGGACGTTGCGCGCGTGCTCAACACATTCGAAGGCATGCAAGAGCGAATCTTTTTCGTATTAAGGGACCGCCCTTCCAGAGCTAACGAGAAAAAGCTACTAAGCTACGGTAGCATAGTAACGATTGGTGTCGAAGGGCTGGGGGAGTTAATCGAACAGATCCAAACTGAGAAAACGTCAGAAGTCGAACCATACCTTTCTGCTTGGGAGCGCATTCAGTTGCCCCAGAGCTCAAAGGCCCTGAGAGATATCGACGTGACAAACTTTCTCATGTCAGGGAATGCCGACGAGGCAACTTTCGCCGCAGACATAATCGAGAATAGATACAAGTTGTCTCTTAATCGAAGCATAACCGATCAAATATCAGGACTAATCTCTGATCATCGGCTGAAGAACGCAATAATTACTGCGAATGCGGGAAACGGAAAGACAACATCGCTAAATTCCTTAGCATACAAACTCACTGCCAGAGGCATTACGGTTCTTCGAGCCGGTCCTCATTCCTCGCTCTTATTAAAAAGAAATTCCGCTTCTACGAGACCTAGCTAACCCTATTGCCGCTATCGTAGACGATGCTTTCTCAAATGTCGATGTGCTGCTTGCTCTCGTGGCCCTTAACCGAGATGACCTATACATCATTACCAGCGCCCGCACTTCTGAATTCGATCTCCGCAGCGGAGAAATGCGAAAGGTCTTCGATAACAACTTGGAGCACTTTAGCGTCGATGAACTCGACAACAAGGAGATCAGCGATCTTATCGCCTTCATGGACAATTACGCGCTTTGGGGCAGCCGACAGGTGCTATCTTCGGAAAAGAAAATGCAGTTCATCCGAACAGACTGCTCGCGAGAGCTGCGATCTGTTATTCTTGAGACGCTCGACTCTCCTAACATCAGAGAAAGGATACAGCACATACTGAGTTTCGATCACGATCCTCAGGATCGGATCAAGTCGACAATCTTGACTTCGCAACTGTTGAATCTCGCTCAAATCCGGCCAGACCTGAGTATACTGAGCGAACTACTCGGTTTTGACGCGCGCAAATCAGTATTGGAGCACGAGTCAAAATTACGAGACTTTTCGTTGATCCAAAACGGCCGCATAACGATCCGCTCGTCAATATTTGCAGAGTACCTTCTGAAGAAGTTGATAGATACAGCATTTGTCATCGACGTTATGTTTCGCTGTATGATAAGGTTGGACAGTATTTTTAGTAGCGATGAGCTCTATCGAGACATTTATAAAAATTTTTCTAGATTTAGATTCGTTGAGTTTGCGATCGCCGTGGAAAAGCGACGCGTCCACATGATTAGGTATTTCGAAAATCTGAAGGAGCTTTCGCACTGTCGAGAGAATTCTCTTTTCTGGCTTCAATACGCAATGTGCAGACTTTCTTTGCAGCAATACCCTGAGGCAGCTAGGCTTTTCGACGTTGCATTTGCCTTCTCCAAAAAGCACGGATACCGAGAAAATCGGCATCTGAACAATCAGTATGCTCGCTTCCTGCTGGAAAGCCGTACTAATTCAAACGAGTACACCGACTATATGGCTGCCTTTAATAAGGCGCACTCAATCTGCGTAAAGCAAATGCACGACGAGCCTCAGGCGCAAAATCCCTATCGACAAGCGGCCTTGTATTATGAATTTATTGATCGAAGGGTTGCGCAGTTAGCATCCGGTGACTTGTTGTCGATCTTTAGATCGTGCGGCGAGGTCAGTACGTTCGTGGCAAAACGACGATCGAATAAGACCATTAGCGACGCGCCGATAGTGGAGGAATGCGGCAAAGCGATGCAACGCGCGACGGCTCGGATCAGGGCAAAGCTCGCAACAGAGGGAGTCCACGTATAGCTAGCCTTTCGCCGCGGTGCATCCAATGCGAGAACGGTGCGGCGGACCCGTAATCCTCGGCATGGGTCGCATGGACTGCACCGGTTGCGGCGTGTTGGCAGAGCTAACGCGAAAGT
>BFBZ01000008.1_pt612 | contig 16690 bp, 14 predicted proteins | sample 1888401 | NCBI WGS metagenome assembly BFBZ01 (sample SAMD00112614, study PRJDB3348) | symbiont metagenome | host: Chara braunii | reverse complement strand
AGGTCCAGCGCACGTTGTGGCTCGGCGAGACCAGCGCCTCGCGATCGCCCCAGCGCGCGCGTGCGAGGTCGAGGCTGCGGCCGATGGTTTCGCCGAGCAGCGGCGTATCGGAAATGCCGCAGACATAGCTGTCTGCCTTGGGGGTGGGTGCCAAGCTTGTCCTCCTCGTGGTCGTGTTCGCGTCGCCGCACTTTTTTGCGCGATCTTAGTCGTTTGACGGCGGCGGGACAGGCCCGACCTATGGCGGGTATGAAAAATCCCTCCCCGCGAGGGGAGGGATTTCTTGGCGCTCGACTGGAACCTTACGCCGCCCGTTGTCCGCTGCCGGCGTCGAGGCCGGCATAGATGCCCTTCTCGAAACCTGCGAAGGCTTCCAGACTGTGCTTGTCGGCGAACGGCAACAGCTGGGTCAGGATCACGCCGCAGACGTCGCGCGACGGATCGATCCAGTAATAGGTGTTGGCAAGACCTGCCCAAGCGAGGCTGCCGGGACTGCGGCCTTCCGGCGTCTTGGCGGTGTTGATGAGGAAGCTCAGCCCCCACTTCTTCACCTGGTCTGGATAGAGGTCGACGTCGTTGGTGTAAGGCGGCGCCGCCGTCGTCATCTTGCTGACGCTGAGATCGCCCATCTGGTTCTGCCCCATGGCCGCGATGGTCTCGCCTTTCAACAGCTGGTTGCCGTTGCCTTTGCCCTTGTTGAGGATCATCTGGCAGAACTTGATGTAGTCGGCCGCGGTCGAATAGAGGCCGCCGCCGCCCATGTGGAATTCCGGATTCTGCTCGAGCTCGAACGGCATTGCCGCCAGCGCTCCGTCCTCGCCCCGTGCGTGCATGCCGACCAGCCGCTTACGCATGTCATCGGAGATCTTGAAGCCGGTGTCGCTCATGCCGAGCGGCGCGAACATGTTGTCACGCAGATACGCATCAAGCTTCTTGCCGGATGCGGCTTCGACGGCCTTGCCGACGAAGTCGATGTTGATGCCGTATTCCCAGCGCGAGCCCGGATCGCTCGCGAGCGGCGTCTTCAGCGCGGCATTCAGGCAGGAGATGATCCCGGGCGTGCCGGTCTTCTCCATATACTTCCCCATGTCGGCGTTCCACAGGTCGTAGCAGAACCCGGCGGTATGGGTCATGAGCTTGCGCAGCGTGATCGGCGCCTTCGCCGGCCGCAGCTTCGGTTCGCCCTTGGCGTCGAAGCCCTCGAGCACCTGCGGTGCGGCGAGATCGGGCAACAGCTTGCCGATCGGTTCATCGAGCGAGAGCTTGCCCTGCTCGACGAGCTGCATCGCACCCGCTGATGTCACCGCCTTGGTCATCGAGGCGATCCAGAACACGCTATCGGCGGTCATTGGGTCGCTCTTGGAAAGGTCGCGCTTGCCGAACGCGCCCTCGTAGATCACGTCCTTGCCGGTGGCCGCGATTGCGACCACGCCGGGAATCTCCTTTGCCTCGCTCTTCTGCCGCAATACCTGATCGATCTGAGCCTTGCTCTGCATTGGGGGCTTCCTCCGGTGGGTTTATTGTTTTGAAGTGGCGGGATCATCCTCCCGCTTTCCGGGTCCCGCAAGGCAGGCGCGATGCGATGATGTCGCGATGTCGTGAAGGCCAAGGGGCAGGAGGGGCTCTCGCTCAGCCGGCGTTCACCACGCGCACAGATTTTGCGGTGGACTCGGTGCAAGTCCCGGTGACCCCCTGACGTGGCCACGGTAACGTGATCGACGAGTTGATTTTCGTATCTGATTTTTTGCATTAACGCATTCAGATCACTGCACAAACGGTGCGGCGAATTGGGATGATTTGACGAAAACGATCGTCATTTTTCGGGTTGCGGGACGCAGTGATGATTTCGACATGGAGTGAATGGAAGCGCTATCCGCGGCCGGGCCGCGGCGAGAATATTGAGGCGCCGATCTGCCCGGGCCTCTACGAAGTCCGCTACGCGGGTACCGGCGCTTTGCACTCGTTCGAGGCAGTCGACAATGTCGCGCAGGCGCTGGCCTTGCTGCAGACCGGCACGAAATCCTGGTTCGGCCGCCGTGACGCCAGGGCGCAGGCCGACCTCGAATACCGGACCTGCGCAACGTCGACAAAGGCGGACGCCAAGGCCGCGGCCGAGCGCATGATCGGCCGTCGTGAAACCTATATGAGCGGCGGCACGGCCTGACACGAGGGTCGTCCTCCGGGACGATGCGCTGCATCGAACCCCCAGATAGGCAATTGCACACTTGAGGTCTGACAATTTCGGACCATCCCGGAACGATCATCTTCCGCAGTGGCGTCGCGTTTGCGTCCAAGCAGGGTCGCGCTGGCCGCCAGTGCATCGCGTTGGCTTTCCGCCTATATAGGCGGCGAAGCCCCGGGACATTCAAGACAATCGAGGAGTAACGCCATGACCCCGCCCGTTGCCGCACGCGCCACGCCATCCGCAGCATCCTTGCACGACCGCCTGAAGGATCCGTCGCTGCTGCTGCGCGACCGCTGCTATATCGACGGCGCCTGGGTCGGTACCCCCGAATTTGCCGTCAACAATCCGGCGACCGGTGTCGAGCTGATCAAGATCGCGCAGCTGGGCGCCGACGATGCGACCAGGGCCGTCGAGGCCGCGCAGCGCGCGTTTCCGGCCTGGGCGAAGCTCACCGCGAAACAGCGCTCGAACATCCTGCGCAAATGGTTCGACCTGATCATCGCCAATCGCGAAGACCTCGCGCTGATCCTGACCTCCGAGCAGGGCAAGCCGCTGGCGGAAGCGCTCGGCGAAGTCGATATCGGCGCCGCCTATGTCGAATTCTTCGCGGAGGAAGCGCGCCGGGTCTATGGCGAGACGATCCCCACCCAGCGTCCGGATGCGCGGTTGCTTGCGATCCGGCAGCCGATCGGTGTCTGCGGCGCGATCACGCCGTGGAATTTCCCGAACTCGATGATCACGCGAAAAGTGTCGCCGGCGTTGGCCGCCGGCTGCACCGTGGTGTTGAAGCCCGCCAACGAGACGCCGCTGTCGGCGCTCGCGCTCGCGGTGCTGGCGGAGAAAGCCGGCGTGCCGAAGGGCGTGCTCAACATCATCACCGGCGACGCGCCGCCGATCGGCCAGGTGCTGTGCGAGCATCCGGCGGTGCGGTTCGTCGGCTTCACCGGTTCGACCAATGTCGGCAAGATTCTGTATCGTCAGGCGTCGGTCGGCGTGAAGAAACTCGGCCTCGAGCTCGGCGGCAACGCGCCGTTCGTGGTGTTCGACGATGCTGACATCGACGCCGCGGTCGAAGGCGCCATCGTCTCGAAATATCGCAACATGGGTCAGACCTGCGTCTGCGCCAACCGGCTCTATGCCCAGGACAAGATCTACGATCAATTCGTCTCGAAGCTGTCGAAGAAGGTCGCCGAGATGAAGATCGGCGACGGCACGGAAGCCGGCGTGACCCAGGGCCCGTTGATCAACATGAAGGCGATCGAGAAGGTCGAGCGTCACATCGCCGATGCCGTGAAGGGCGGCGCCAAGATCGTGACCGGCGGCAAGCGCTCGGCGCTCGGCCGCAGCTTCTTCGAGCCGACCGTGCTGTCCGACGTGCGACCCGATGCGCTGGTGGCGCAGGAGGAGACCTTCGGTCCGCTCGCGCCGGTGATCCGCTTCAAGGACGAGGCCGACGTGATCGCGATGTGCAACGCCTCGCCGTTCGGTCTCGCCTCCTACTTCTACTCGCGCGACATCGGCCGTGTCTGGCGCGTCGCCGAAGCGCTGGAGTCGGGCATGGTCGGCGTCAATTCCGGCCTGATCACGACCGAGGTCGCACCGTTCGGCGGCGTCAAGGAATCCGGTCTCGGCCGCGAAGGTTCGCGCCACGGCATGGATGARTATGTCGAGATCAAATACGTGATGATGGCCGGCGTCTGATACGTCGTCTCTCACCTTCGTCCCTTGCGGACGCGGGTGGCATCATCCGGTCACGAAGACTGTTGGCAGCCGGCGCTTGACCAAGCGCCGGCTGTTTTGTCTGGTGCCACGACCGGACAGGCTCCGTTGGAGTCAGGCACCGAGATGTGAGGTGAGGGCGCGGCGGCTGCCGTGCTACGCGGATCGCCGTACCGATCGGACAATTCCCCCGCTGCGGAAGGATTGAGCGCCATGGCAACGTGCCCGCGGTTCTTTCTGATCACCACGACTATTCTGGCCTGCTTCATGAGCGCGGCGATCGCAGGCAATCAGGTGCCGCATGATCGCATCGACTTGCTGCGCCGGGGCGTCAACATCAACCGCTGGTTCTCGGATCCGGGCGCGCATCCGCCGGCGTTTTACGCCAATTACGTCAGTCCGGCCGTCCTGAACCAGATCAAGTCGGCGGGGTTTACCTATGTCCGCGTGGTGCTGGCGCCGTCCGCGTTGCAGCAGCCGGACGGCAAGCTCAATGCCGATGTGGCGAACGCTTTGGTCGGACGGATGTCGGCGATTGAGCGCGCCGGGCTTGGCGTCACGATCTCGCCGGAGCGGCAGGCATGGAATCTGCCGGGCAATCCGCATGACCGGGAGTTGCTGACGCAATTCTGGGACCAACTCGCCCCGCTGCTGGCGCGCCTCGATCAGAATCGGACGTTGGTCGAGACGCTCAACGAACCGAATTTTCCCGATGGCAAGGATTGGGATGATCTGCAGCTTCGGCTCGTGAAGATCATCCGGTCCCATCTTCCCAACATCACCATCCTCGCCACCGGCAACCATTGGGATGACGTCGCTGACTTGCCGAAGCTGCAGCTCCTGCCCGATCAGAACGTTGTCTACGTCTTTCATTTCTATGATCCGACATTCCTGACCTCGACCCAGTTGAAAGACGTGCCGGCGCATGACGCGCCCTTGCTGTTCGCTCTCGTTTTCCCGGTCAATGATCCTGCGGCCTGCGCGAAAACCGGCAGTCTTGCCCAAACCGCCAAGACCCGCGGCCAGCTCGATTGGTACTGCAAGTCGAACTGGACCGCGGCCAAGGTCAGGGCCAACATCCACACCACGGCGGAATGGGCGCGCCAGCATGGCGTCATCGTCGCCAACGAGGAGTTTGGCATCCTCGACAATCGTCCGCAGGCAACGCGCCTCGGCTATCTGCGCGCGGTCAGGGAGGCCTGCGAAGCCGAAGGCATCGGTTGGGGACTGTGGGGCTACAATGATGGTTTCGGTTTCAGCATCGATCTCGGCAAGCCCGGTCCCTACACGCTGGATCCCGCCATCCTGCAGGCGCTTGGGCTGCAATCAGCGGGGCGCTGAGCCCACGTGCCGTTCCGTCACACACCCTTGTCGTTCGGATTGGCCACCGCATCCTTGAGCGGCGGGGTCATCGGGAAATTCAGGTTCACGTCCTTCGGCGGAATCGGCCGCGTGAACCATTTGGCGTAGAGCTGCTGGAATTCACCGCTCTTCATCATGGCGGCGAGCGTCCCGTCGACCAGCGCCTTGAACTCCGGATCGCCCTTGCGGATGATCAGACCGTAGGGCTCGGTGCGCAGGCTGTCGTCGATGATGCGCCAGTCGGCCGGGTTCGGACTGCCCGCGATCAGGCTCGCCAGCAGGATATCATCCATCACGAAGGCGTCGCTGCGCCCGGTGGTCAGCGCCAGGAAAGAAGCCGCGTGGTCCGGGGTCAGGACGTTCTTGGTCTGAAAATTCTTCTCCTTGGCGCGCGCGCCCAGCAAGCCGATCGAAGTCGAGCCCGAGGTCAGCGAGACCGGCCGGCCGCCGAGGTCCTCGAAGCTCCTGATCGGCGCGTCCTTGGCGACCACGGCGCGGATGCTCGACACGAAGATCGTGTTGCTGAAGGCGACCACCTTCTGCCGCTCCAGCGTGTTGGTGGCGGGACCGCAAACGATGTCGATGGTGCCGTTCTCGATCAGCGGAATCTGGGTCGAGAGCTGGATCGGCTGCAGCCTAGTTGTGAGCTTTCAATAGGTTGTCCATCCGGTCCGGACCGAGGAAGCTGAGGTTGCGAAGCTTCAGTGTTCCACGGAGGGACCGGATGAACATGCACAAGAATGCCCGTTTGACGCCGATTGGTCGAGAGCGGCTGGTGCAGGCGGTGCTGAGCGGGCAGACGCCGAAGGCCGCCGCACAAGCCGCAGGCGTCTGCCCGCGGACGGTTCGCAAATGGGTTTGCCGCTTCCAGACCGAAGGACGTGAGGGCCTGACCGATCGCTCGTCCAGGCCGCAGCGCTTGTATCGGCCGACGCCTGCTGCGGCCGTCGAACAGGTCGAGCGCCTGCGCCGCCAGCGTCTGACCGGCCAGCAAATTGCCGCCGACCTCGGCCTGTCGCCAGCGACCGTCAGCCGCATCCTGAAGCGGCTCGGACTGAACCGCATTCGCGATCTGGAGCCGGCCGAGCCGGTGCGTCGCTACGAGCGAGAACATCCCGGCGACATGATCCACATCGACATCAAGAAGCTTGGCCGCTTCGACAAAGTCGGCCATCGCATCACCGGAGATCGGACTGGCCAAAGCAAAAGCCGCGGCGTCGGCTGGGAGTTCGTTCATGTCTGTATCGACGACGCCTCCCGCGTCGCCTTCTCGCAGATCCTGCCTGACGAGAAGGCGGTCAGCGCCACCGCCTTCCTCAAGGCTTCCGTGGCCTATTATGCCAGCCTCGGCGTCACCGTCAGCCGCGTCATGACCGACAATGGCAGCTGTTACAGATCATTCGACTTCCGCAATGCCTGCCGGGCGCTCGGCCTCAAACACATCCGCACCAAACCCTATACGCCGAAAACCAACGGCAAGGCCGAGCGCTTCATTCAGACCGCGCTGAGGGAATGGGCTTACGCGCAAGCCTATCCGACCTCGGAACGACGCGCCCAGGAACTGCCCTTCTGGATGCACCGCTACAATTGGCATCGGCCGCATCGCGGCATAAAGTTACAAATACCGATCAGCAGACTCGGCCTCTCCGAGGACAACCTGTTGAGGCTCCACACCTAGTCTGCAGTGCTGGCTGCTTCAGCTCGCGCTTCACCGCATCGACGATCCGGGCGCAGAGGTCCATGGCGAAGCCGACCGGCTTCTGGTTGTCGTCGAGATAGGAGAACGGGATCGAGACGTCGCGATGCCCGAGCCGGATCTCGCCGGTGTCGCGGATCTTGGCGAGCGTCCCGCCGGGTGATTGGGCCTGTGCCGGGGCGGACGCGGCCGTTCCGAGAAAAGCTAGGCAGATCAATCGCTTGGTAGCACGGTTCATCATATTTCGCTGCCGTCGGCGAGATTGGATACGATAGGTCAAGATTTTATACACAGCATTGCATAATCGATAAAGTGATTTTATACAATCGTGATCCGATCGGATATCTTGGTCGGGGCATCAGCACGAGAGAATCCGGATGGAGCATGTATCCGCCGTCGGCCATCGAGGGGCCGGACCTCACGGTTCCGCGCCGGACACCGTGCGCGAGGCGCTGCGGGCCGCGATCAGCTCGGGCGAGCTCGCGCCCGGGGCCCAGTTGCGCCAGGACGAACTCGCCGCGCGGTTCGGGACCAGCCGTATCCCGGTGCGCGAGGCATTGCGCCAGCTCGAGGCCGAGGGCTTCGTCACCTTCCAGCCCAACCGCGGCGCTGTCGTCTCCGACCTGTCGATTGATGAGGTGATCGAGCTGCTCGAGATCCGCATCGCGCTGGAATGCCACGCGTTGCGATTGGCGATTCCCGACATGACCGAGATCGATCTCGAGGAAGCGACGAAAATTCTCCGGGCCTATGATGCGGAGCCTGACCCGGCGCAATGGGGCGCCTTCAACTGGAAATTCCATGCCGCGCTCTATGCGCCATGCAATCGCCCGCGCCTGCTCGCGATGATCGAGGCCAACTACGGCCATGTCGGTCGCTTCACGCGAGCCCTGGTGTCGCAGGCCACCGGCAAGGAGCGTCCGCAGCGCGACCACTACCGGCTGCTCGAACTCTGCCGTGACGGCGAAGCCAAGAAGGCTGTCCGTCTTTTGCGTGAGCATATCGAGGAAACGCAGAAGACATTGCGCTCGGCGCAGCGCCAGGCGTTGCGCGATGCGGGCGAGGCACGTCCGGCCTGATCGACAGCGGGACAGCTTGAATCATCGCAGGCTCCGCCGGGGCCGATGGGAGACTACGCGTGAAGACCAATGACGTCGAAATCCTGGTGATCGGTGCCGGCATCGTCGGCATCGCCACGGCCTACTACCTCTCCGTTCAGCACAAGCGCGCGCGTCTGTTGATCGTCGATGAGGGTCAGTCGATGGCGCTCACTTCGGCGCAATCGGGCGAGAATTATCGCAATTGGTGGCCGCATCCGACGATGGCCGATTTCACCAATCATTCGACCGACCTGATGGAGGAGATCGCGCGCCGCAGCGATAACCGTCTCCACATGACGCGGCGTGGCTACCTCCTGGTCACGCGCGAGGCGAAGCCGCAAGAGCTGTTGCAGCAACTCCACGCCGGCTATGGCGCGCAGGCGGCGGAGCTGATCCGCCTGCATGAAAGCTCAGGCCGCGGCTATCTGCCGCCGCATTCGGCCGACTGGCAGAGCGCGCCCGACGGCGTCGACGTTCTGCTTGGCCGTGATCTGATCCAGTCGCATTACCCGACATTCGACCCGGCGGTCTCGACCGCGCTGCATATCCGCCGTGCCGGCGATATCAGTGGCCAGCAGCTTGGCCAATACATGCTGGAAAGCATGCGGCCGCTGGGTGCCCAGTTCCAGCAGGCGAGGGTGCTCGGCATTGCGAAGACCGATCGCTTCGCCGTCGATGTGGTGGCCGATGGCGGGCGCCAGACCATCAAGGCCGATATCATCGTCAATGCCGCCGGCCCGTTCGCGGCGCGTGTCGCGGCGATGCATGGCGAAGCGCTTCCGATCATCAACGTGCTGCAGCAGAAGATTGCGTTTGCCGATCGCAACCGCGCGGTCGATCGCAAGATGCCGTTTGCGATCGATCTCGACGGCCAGACGCTGGCCTGGTCCGATGACGAACGCGAGGCGCTCGCGGCGGCGCCGGAGTTTTCGCGCCTGCTGGCGCCGATGCCGGGCAGCATCCATTGCCGGCCCGACGGCGGCGATCACGGCGAGTGGATCAAGCTCGGCTGGGCCTTCAACGAAGAGACGACGACCGAGCCGGTCCGCGAGCCGGAGCTGAACCCTTATTTCCCCGAGGTTGTGCTGCGCGCGGCGAGCCGGCTGCAGCCGCGCCTTGCGCAATATCTCGGCGCGCTGCCGCGCGACCGCGTGCACTATGGCGGCTATTATCCGATGACGAAGGAAAACTGGCCGCTGATCGGGGCGGCGAAGACGCCGGGCGTGTTCCTCGCCACCGCCCTGTCGGGTTACGGCACGATGGGCGCCTGCGCCACCGGCGATCTCTGCGCTCGCGCGATTGTCGGTGCACCTGCGCCGGCATTCGCCCGCAGCCTGTCGCTCGCGCGCTACGAGGACAAGGCGCTGATGGATCAGCTCGCGGCGAGCGAGAGCCGGGGGCTGCTGTAGCCTCTTCAGCGCCGCAGCACCGCGATGGTGCGGTTGGCGAAGCTCAGCCGCTCCGCGATCACCGACACGAAATAGGTCAAGAGCTTGTGGCTGAGCTCGGGCTCCTCGTCGCGGATCGCGGCGAACTGATGGGTGTTGAGCACATAGAGCACGCTCGCCATCTCGGCCTGGATGGTCGCGCTGCGCGGGGCATGCGAGACCAGGCCCATCTCGCCGATCGTGGTGTAGCGGCCGAGGCTGCGCACCCGCGTGCTGCGGCCATCCTCGGCGGGCACCATGATGCCGACCCGGCCGTCGAGGATGAAGTGCATGGAATCGGCGGCGTCGCCGGCCTGCACGATGATCTCGCCGGCGTCGACCTCGATGCGCTGACAGCGCCGGATCAGCATATCGGCGTCGTCCTCGCTGCCCAGCATCCCGGTGAACCAGCCGCGCAGGTCGGCCTCCTCCTGTGCGAGCTCCTGGTGCTGCGCGATGATCTGGTTCTCGCACCATTCCAGCGCGCGATCGAGCTCGTCGATCACGGTCACGCCCTCGGTGATGAAGTCGCTGGAACGCAGCACCTGCTCGGCCTTCGCCGCCAGATGCACCAGCACCAGTTCGACGCCGACGTCGTGCGCGCTGCGCTTGATCTGCGCGAAGCTGTAGGCCGCCGACGAATCGATGCCGGTGACGAGCTTGAAGTCGAACAACAGATAGCGGCACTCCGGGCGCGCGGCCAGCAGGGTCTTGACGTGCTGATAGAGCCGGTTGGCGGAGCCGAAGAACAGATAGCTCTGCAAGGTCAGCCCCTGGATCTTGCCGCCATGCGCCAGCAGCACGTGCTGGTCGTCGCGCGAACGATCGAGCGAGCTGCGGTATTCGGCACCGTCGAAGCCGAACTTGATCGCCTCGATTCGCGACGCCGACAGCGCAAAGGTCGCGCAGCCGATGATGATTCCGATCAGGATGCCCGCCACGAATCCCCAGCCGACGATGATGGCGACGATCGCGAGCAGCGAGACATACTCGGTCTTCGAGAGCCGCCGGCGCGATTCGATCATCCACCGATGCGCCTGGTCGGCGCCGAGATAGAGCAGCAGGCCACCGAGCACGAATTTCGGCATGTAGCCGAGCAGCTGCGGGGCGATCGCGAGCATCAGGAGCGAGATCGCGGCGACGGTGAGTCCCGACAGCCTGCCGCGTCCACCGCTCGAGAAGTTGAGTGTGGTGCGGCTGAGCGAGATGCAGCCGGCGTAGCCGGCCAGCGCGCCGGACATGATGCTGGCAAAGCCGGTGATGTTGAGCTCGCGCTCGAGATTGGCTTCACGTTGTACCGCAACCTCGATGCCGGTCGTGTTGAACAGCGTGCTCGCGGCGGTGACGAAGACGACGGCGATCACATTGCCGAGCAGGTCCGGAACCGTCGACCAGGGATAGCTCGCCAGTTCGGCGGTGTGCCAGGGCAGCATGAAGGTCGAAGCCGGCGGCGGCTGGAAGGTCCAGCCGGCGGCATGAGCCTCCTCGGGCGTGATGCCGATGACCCAGAACAGGAGATGCGCGACCGTGATTCCGGCAATCAGGATGATCGGCAGCCCGAACGGGCTGCGTGAGCGATGCCAGATCAGATAGATCACCAGTGCCATCGCGCAGGCAGCGCACAATTCCGAGACCGTGACGATGTCGACGAAAACGGGCAGTGTGCGCAGTTGCAGCGGCTGATCCGTGATCACCCGGATCGCGCCGAGCAGGATCAGGAGCCCGGTCGCGCCGAGGAATCCGCCGACGACGGGGTAGGGCACGTAGCGGATCGCGCGGCCCATCCGCGTCAGGCCGAGGCCGCACAGCACGAGGCCGGTGACGATGGTCGAGAGTCCGAGCGTGATCAACACCGGTGCGAGCAGCGGCGCCGCCGGGTTTGCCGCGCTGACATGCTCGACCAGCGACGCCGCCAGGATCCCGGTCACCGCGGCGGTGGAACTGTCGGGACCACCGACCGCGAACGGCAGCGAGCTGCCGACCGCGATGAATGTCGCGAGCACCGCGGAGGAGATGAAGGTCGCGGCGACGCCGTATGACAAATAGGGCGACAACGGGCCCGCGAAGATCAGCAGCGCGTAGGACAGGCCGAACGTGACGCCGAGCACGCTGGCCGCGCCCCCACCGAGAATGTCGTGCATCGCCCGCCGCGCCCGCGAGCCAAAATAAAGCGATCGACTGACCACGTTGAAAAATGTCCCGAAATGTCACGCCAGTGGTAGACGAGCGCGGCACAGGACGACAACAGGATTCTCGTCCGAAGAGCTCTCAGCGCGCGCACGCGGAGCAACAGAACATTGGGTGCGCGGATCAGCGCCGCGGCCTTGCCCCGCGCCGGCATGACGATTGCGGTCGTCGTCGCTTAACGGGCAATCCAATGCCAGTACAGCGCCCTGATGCGCCGGGCCGGCGGCCCGAGCCGGGCGGCCAAGGGTGTTCTCACTCTTTCCGGGACCCTCAGCCAAAGATTACGCGCCCTGCCCGAGAGGAGACGCCGCGGTGGCTCGATGGCGACCGGCGCGGTAAGAGGCAAATGGAGGGTCTGTGCCGCCCAGCTGTCATGTTGTGTGTCGTCGATCCGTACCAAAGCAAATGTCGATCGTCTCTCGCGCGGCGGTCCGAGCTTGCTGGATTGCTCGATCGCCTCGTCGATGGCGCCGATGAAACTCTGGTATCCATACGCGCCGCCCTGAATGACGTCGCGATAGGCGCGGTCTGCCATCTTCTGCAGGCCGGCCACGTCGGCGAGCTGCTTCAGCACGTCGTCCAGGTTCCTGTAGTCCTTTCGCAGCGGAATGTAGTGCTCGTCGGGCCTGATCACATTGGAGTAGGATCCTTCGAACAGCACCAGCCCGGTCTTCAGTGCGATCGCCTCGAACAGTTTGGGGCTCATCTGGCCCATGCTGACATTGTTCTCATGCGGAGCCACGATACGGCTGTAGAGCTCGTCGTCGCTGAGATCCGGATGCGCCCTTGCCGTTGCCTCCACGCTACGGCGAATCTTTCCCCACGCATCCATGACATTGGCGCCGCTTTCTGTGCCGAGCATTGCTCGCGCCCCTGTCATGAAGCTGAACCAGGCGGGGCCGTTGATGCGCTTGTCTTCCTCCCATTCAATGTCATGAGGGACGTTGCGCGCTGCGCATTCGGCCTTCATGCGCCGCGCGATGCTGGATTTTTCGAATCCCAGCTGGCCGTACCAGACCGGAAGCTTCCTTCCGCGGTAAGCGAGCCAGACCGGCCGTTCCGATAGCGGTGTCACCAGTTCGAACGGCAGTTCGTCGGGAACATAGCCGGTCAGGCAGGACCTGAACTTGACGGACGGCAGTTCTTCGGGCGGATAGAATTGAGCGATGAACGGCCCAGGCACCGTCGTGAAGATCGTGTCGACGCCGAGCTTCCTGATCGACGCGCATGCCTTTCGCGGCATGTCGTATTCATCCTGGATCAGCAGCACCTTGGGTCCGCTGAAGCTGGACACCAGTTTCACGAACGACGGCGACATCGCGTCAAAGGGCATGCGCACCGAGAAATGAATCACGATCGCGTCGAACAGTTCGAGCGGAAAATCGGCGCGGCAGTCGATCGTTGCGGCGGCATAGGCCACGTGGTGCCGCGAGTGGCGCTGGATCGCCGTCAAGTGCTGGCGGACGAATTCGGTCGCCAGGGCATTGGGATCGTAAAGGACGAGAATGCTGTGCGATCGATTGTGATTGATGCTGTGCATCTGCTGGCAGCTACCCTCGACACTCTCCGGAATGCCGGTCTCGCAGGATGGAAACGGCCGGCGTCGGCCAATCGAAAGGGTTGCCGTACCGTGTGAGATAGTCGTCGACGCTCGGGAAGTAGTACAGCAGATCGGATGGTCTGAATTGTCCCTGCACCAGCGCCGCGATGAACGCTGCCCTCGACGTGTCGAGCTGCCGTGTCGCGCCGACGACCGCGATGGCATCGAGCGGGATCGGCTTGCCCGACGCGATATCATCGAAGCTCGCGATGCAGGCGATTGCCAGCGTTGGATCGATCGCGAGATGCGGCGCTTTTCCGTGCTCGCTCAGGAAAAGCATTTGATGATTTCCAATGGCCCCTCCGTCCCAGCCGACGAAGCTGAGAGTCTTGCGGTCAGCCTCGCTGATCAGAAGACGCGAAACGTAATGGGTCAGCAGGCCGTAGTTCGAGCAATCAAGATAGGGTGAGCGCACCAGCTCGCTGTAGTCCTGCGACGGACATCCGTTGCCGTAGGGTCTGAGGTTATGCGCCGCAGTTGAGGCAAATACGTATAAAAGATCCGTGCGGCTCAGGCCTGACCAGCATCGCGGCAAACGCTGCTGCATCTGTTCCAGCGCCGTTGCCGCCACGTCCCGAAGCAGCGACGGCCGTTCGGAAATCGTCTCGCCGGAGATCGCGCCGAGGCGCGGCAGTTCGACGGTCGCGATCTGCGATAATGCGCGCGCCGTTCGTCGCGAATATATTTTCTGCGCGAAACGACGAAACATCCTGAAATGAAGGGCCGGCGAGCGTATTTCGTTTCGCCTTCTTCGACCAACTAGCAGCTCCATGACAGTCGCCGTCCCGAAGTTGATATCACCTCAAGGATGCAATCTGGCGGCCGGGTTGTCAGGTTAAAATTCGGCAAAGCTCCTGAACGCATCACGCAGTCGCGTTGAATCAGGACCCGAACGCCGCGGCGCGCCGGAATCTCGCGATCCCTTTCGCTGCGTAACGTCTTCTTCGCGCATTCGAATTAGACCGGGTTCCACGACCTGCGTGGCGGGAGCCAGCGCACCGAAGGCAGGCGATGCCGCCTTCGCGGAAAGCGGCGCCGAGATCAGCGGTTCCCGCTGTTGCTACCAAACTCGCCGTGACGCCCGATGCCGGAGGCGAATCGCGTCGCGCCGGACAGCGTCTCGCCTGAGGCGATCACGTCGAGCCCGCCGCGCATCTCGTTCCTGATCGCCTCGTCTTCCTCGAGGTCCCACTGCCGCAGCGCGGACAGGCGGTCGGCGCGCAGGCAGTTCTGCGGGAAGCGGGCGATCTCTCCCGCGAGCGCGATGGCATGCGCGCGCGTCTCGCCCTTTGGAGCCAGGCGGTTGGCAAGTCCCATGCGATGGGCTTCAGTGCCGCTCACCGGCCGTCCGGTGAGGATCAGATCGATCGCCTGCGAATGACCGATCAGTCGCGGCAGACGGATAGTGCCGAGATCGATCAGCGGCACGCCGAAGCGGCGGCAGAACACGCCGAACGTCGCGTCCTCGGCGACGACGCGCATGTCGGCCCACAGCGCGAGCTCCATGCCGCCGGCGACCGCGAAGCCCTCGATCGCGGCGATCACCGGCTTCGACAACCGCATCCGGCTCGGTCCCATCGGCGCGATGGTGTCGTGGCCGCCGATCTCGCGCTTCCGGTCGGGATCACCCGCAGCCACCGCCTTCAAATCGGCGCCGGCGCAGAAAGTGCCGCCGGTGCCGGTGAACACCGCGACCGATGCGCTCGCGTCGGCATCGAAGGCCGTGAACGCGTCATACAATTTGCGCGCGGTCGCGCCATCGACGGCGTTGCGGTTGTGCGGACGGTTGATCGAGATGATGGTGATAGGACCGTCGCGCTCGATGAGCACGCTGTCGGGTTCGGTCATTGGCTGGCTCCCCTTGCTTTTCTGGTTGGGGAGCAGCCTAGCGCCGTTGGTCAGGCGATGCCATCGCGAACGAACGAGACGCGGATGGTCGGATCGCCGATCGCCTCATGAGCGTCGTCGAAGCGGACGCGGCGGGTGATTACGTGCTCGGGGTGGTAGTGACCTGCTGCAACATGGGCTACGCAGTCAGGTAGTTCGGCGCGCACATTGACGCGGCTGACTCTCAGCGTGATTCCGATGCCGTACATGTGCCGCAGCGGCACGGGCGTGGTCGCGGCGAAGTCGCCATACATGCGCTGGCAGAGGCCGTTCGGTTCGGTTGCGCGGAAGGCCAGCAGGATGCTGGCGTCGGTCGCCGCGGCGTCGATCACGATTGGAAACAGGCCGGGTGGCTCCACGACGAGACCGGGCGGCGCCTCGACGACATCGGCACCCAGCGCCTTCGCCTTGGCCAGCCGCGGCGCATGGTCGTCGAGATAGACCACGCGGCCCGCGCCGCACGCCACCGCAGCCTGCACCGCGAACATCGCAAGCGATTGCGCGAACCCGCCGATCACCAGTACGTTCGCGCCGGGCCATTGCCGCAGCAAGCGCGCCACGGCGGAAAAGCCGTCGGTCGCGCCGTCGGCGAGCCCCGCGGTCTGCGACAGCGCATGGCCTTCCGGCTGACGCACCAGCATGTGATCGGCGAAGGGTACGCGGATCAAATCGGACAGCCCGCCGCCATATTCCACGCCGCAAACCGGCTTCAACCCGTATGACGAACGAAACGGTACCGCTGTGCAGGCGTTGGTGTGGCCGCGCCGGCACCGATCGCAGGCGCCGCAGCTGATCTGGAACGGCACGATCACGAGATCGCCGGGCGCGAAATCCTTCACCCGATCGCCGACGGCGGTGATGCGGCCGGCAGTCTCGTGCCCGAGCGCAAATGGTCCTTGCAGGCCCGATCGGCCATGCACGATGGCAAGGTCGAGGTCGCAGCGCGTCACCGCAAGCGGCTGCACCAGCGCGTCGCGATCATCCTGGATGGTGGGTGCGGGAACGTCCCACCATTCGACCTTGTTACCGCCGACATAAGTCAGTTGCCGCATCGTGCATTCTCCGTTGCGGGCGGAGAGTGCAGGGAGGCAGGTGCAGCGACAAAAGATATGTCTTCAACGGTGGTGAATGGAATTCACCTGGTGCGACCCGTTGATGCGGACGCGCAGTACGCGTCTCTGTCCGTCATCCTGCGGAGCCGCAAAGCGGCGTCTCGAAGGATGCACGGCCACCGGCCGGGCCGTCGACCCTTCGAGACGGCCGCGTTGCGGCCTCCTCGGGGTGACGGCGCTAGATCGCCCCTCAGACTTTCAGCTCGCTACCCGTCACGCGACGATACGCTTCCAGGTACCGCTTGCTCGTCGCATCCACCACGCTTTCCGGCAGCGGCGGCGCCGGGGCGTCACCGTTCCAGCGGCCGGCGCGGCGCTCGATGTCGAGATAGTCGCGCAGCGGCTGCTTGTCGAAGCTCGGCTGCGGCTGGCCCGGCTTGTAGGCATCGACCGCCCAGAACCGCGAGGAGTCCGG
>BFBZ01000011.1_pt83 | contig 16702 bp, 19 predicted proteins | sample 1888401 | NCBI WGS metagenome assembly BFBZ01 (sample SAMD00112614, study PRJDB3348) | symbiont metagenome | host: Chara braunii | reverse complement strand
GTGGCGCTTGCGCCGTTGGTGCCGTTGGCGCCGTTCTCCCCGCCGGAGCGGAGGCGGCGGCGGCGGCGCCTGCGCGGCCGCGACGCCGTGGACCCCTCGCCATCCTCGCCCTGCTTGCGGCGCTGCTCGCCCACGCCGACCGCCTCGGCCTCCGGCAGGCGCGGCAGGCGGGATCGGAGCGCGTTCCAGGCGCGGCGGGACATGAGCGCCTTCGGCTGCATCGCGCCGACCGCGGCGCGCACCGCCCGGCGGGCGTCCGGCGTCGTGAGGTCCAGGCCGTCGAGGAAGCCGCGCAGCTGGGCCCATCCGCCGAGGGCGCCGGCCGCGCGGGCCGCCAGGCGCAGGTGCTCGCTGCGGGCGGGCACGTCGCCCGGTCCCAGGATCACCAGCAGGCGCGCGGCCTGGCCCAGGCGCAGCGGCGCCGGGTCGGGTGGAGGCGCCGGGTCGGGCGGCGGCTCGCCCGCGGCGCGGAGCCACAGCGCGATGAGCTGGATCTCGCCGCCGTTCTCGATCAGGTGGTGCGCCTCCCAGGCGGCGATCCGCGCCGCCTCCTGGTTGCGCCCGGGCCGCGTGCCGTCGGCCAGCACCCGCGACACGTCCCACGCCCAGCTCGGCGCCCACTCCGACGCCTCGTCCAGGGCCGACCAGCGGCGGCGGCGGTCGCTCGAGCGCCCCAGCTGCTCCAGCGTGGCCAGCCGGTCCCACTTGCCGGAGTGGTTCGCGTGCCACCACAACGCCCGCAGCCGCTCGCGCGACGTCATCCGCAGGCGGTCGAGCACCCGGCGCGGCACGTCGTCCGGCAGCGCCCGGCGCAGGTCGGGCTGCACCAGCAGGGCGGTGGCCCACGCGCGCCACAGCGGCTGGTCCAGGCCGTCCTGCAGGCGGCGGGCCACGAGGCCGCTGAGCGCCCACCAGGGCACCGCGGCGAGCGGGTCGATGCCGGAGCTGATGATGTCGATCAGCTCGTCGACCGTCACGTCGGCGCCGGCCGCCTGGACCCACTCCTCCATGAGGTTGATCGGCAGCAGCGCCGGGTCGGCGGCGCGCCAGCCGCCGTCGGCGAGGCCCGCGGCGATCAGCCCCGGCGCGGCCGCCGGGTTCACCAGCTTCGCGGCCTCGCCGTCCTTCTCGGCGAGGAGCGCCGCCGCCTTGGCCAGCTTGCCGCGCTCGCCGCCCTCGGGCGGCCCGGCGACCCGGCCGAGGGGCTTGTACCAGCCGAGCCCGAACACGTCGTGGCTCGTCTGCACGCCCATCTGCTCCCCGGCGGGGAGGAACTCGACGGACACCGCCTCCTTCTCCGGGGCGGGCCGCATGACCCGGCCGAGGCGCTGCACGAAGACGCGCTCGGAGGTGGTCGGCGCGAGGTGCATCACCACGGAGGCGCGGGTCTCGTCCCAGCCCTCGGTGAGCAGGTCGGCGTTGCACAGCACGTCGATGCGCCCGGCGCCGAAGTCGAAGAGCACCCGCTGGAGCTCCCGGCCGGGCGTCTGGCCGGACACGGCGGCGGCGCGGACGCCGCGCTGGGTCATCTCGTCGGCGAGCGCGTGCGCCTGGGCGACGGTGGCGGTGTACGCGACGCCGGCCAGCTCGAGCGGCTGGAAGTGCTCGACCCACACCTCGGCGCAGGCGCGGTGCCACAGGGCGCGGTCCAGGGCGCGGCCCAGGCTGGCCTGGTCGAAGTCGCCGCGCACCTTCGCGACGTCGGAGAGGTCGACCGCGCGCTCGACCCGGAGGGAGCGCAGCGGGCACAGGATCCCGCGCTCGATCGCGGACGCACGGTCGAGCGTCGCGGCGACCGGGCCGAACACCTGCTCCACGTGCCCGGTGGTGGTGGCGCCGGTGGCGGTGAAGCCGACGGCCACCGCGTTGACCGCCCGGTCCAGCAGCTTGCGCGTCTGGGCGCCGAGGGTGGCGTGGGCCTCGTCGCAGATCAGGAGCGTGACGGACTCCCAGTCCATCGTCTCCTGGTGGCGCAGCGCCGCCTGGTACGTGCAGATCGCGACGCCGGGCTTGCCGGCGGCGTCGGGGCCCTCGGGGTGGGTGGGGATCGAGGGGAAGTGCCGGGCGAGCGCGGCGAAGGTCTGCTCCGCCAGGTTGCGCCGCGGGACCAGCACCAGCGTGCTGCCGCCGAGCGCTTCGGCCAGGGCGAGGAACATGATCGTCTTGCCCGAGCCGGTCGGCGCGTCCACCCACGTGCGGGTGGCGCCGTGCGACAGGCGGCCCGCCAGCTCGTCGAGCGCCTCGAGCTGGTGGTCGCGCAGGACGACGTCCGGCCAGGCCGAGGCCGGGTCCGTCAGCGCGCGCGAGAGGTCCTCGCCGGGCGAAGCGGCGGGGCGCGGTTCCGTCGTGGGTTGCAGTCCGTCGGACAACTGCCGACCTCCAGAGGCGCGCACGTGGTCCGCACGTCACGCGCGTGTGTGGGCCGCGAGCCTGGGTCGTGTGGACACCGTCGGCGTTCGGGTTCACGGAACGCCGGGTGCACGTCTTGCGCGACCGGCGGCAACCTTATCACCCCTCCCGGCCGACAACACAGCGAGGTTACGGCCGAGGTCGCCGGTAGCATCGCCGCCGGCATGAGCACGGATCCCGGCACCCCCACGTCCGGGCCCCCCGAGGGGGGTCGCGCCTGGGTGCGCCCGGTGCTCCTCGTGGTGTCCTGCCTGATCATCGGATTCGTCGGCGGCTGGCTCCTCCGCGGCGACGACGGGCCGGTCACGGTGCTCGCGCCGACGCCCGAGGGCGACCAGTCGGAGGTCCCGGTCATCACGACCGGCGGTGGCGGCGGAGGCGGCGGCGGGACCGCGACGACCGGGACGTCGACGGCGGGCACCGGCACGTCCGGCGGCGGCGCGACGGCCCCCGCGACCACCTCGGCCCCGCAGGAGCCCGCGGCCCCGCCCGACCGCGCGGACATCGCGCTCGCCGTCCTCAACGGGACCAGCACCACCGGCCTCGCCGCCCAGACCGCCGGGGAGGCGGAGGGCCTCGGCTACGTCGGCGTGACCGCCGGGAACGCCCCCACCTCCACCAGCCCGACGATCGTCTACTTCCGCCCCGGCCAGCGCGCCGCCGCCCAGCGCGTGGCGCGCGACCTCCAGGTCGGCGCCGTCCAGCAGCTGCCGACCTCCGGGGCCCTGGCCACCGCGGCGCCGGACGAGGCCGAGGTGGTCCTGGTGCTCGGCCCCGGGTAGAACCCGTCCCATGGCGGACCTCCCGGCCATCGGGCTGCGGGTGCCGCAGTACGGCTCCTCGTGGGACGCCATCCGCGATGCCGCGCTGCGGATCGAGGCGCTTGGCTTCGACTCGCTGTGGGTCAATGACCACCTCCAGTCGCCGGGGCGCGTGAAGCGCGACCCCACGTTCGACGCGTTCACCACCCTCGCCGCCCTCGCGCCCCTCACGGAGCGGGTGCGCCTGGGGACGGTGGTGGCGTCCGCCAGCTACCGGCCGCCGCCCCTCGCGGCGAAGATGGCCACGGTCCTCGACGTCATCTCGGGCGGCCGGCTGATCCTGGGCCTCGGCTCCGGCTCGGACGTGCCGGAGCACCGGGCGTACGGGTTCCCGTTCCCGGCGCCCGCCGAGCGGACGGAGCGGCTGTCGGACGCGTTGACGACGATCCAGGGCATGTTCCGCGGCGAGCCCGGCGCGCCACCGAACGTCCCGCCGTCGCCCCAGGAGGGCGGCCCGCCGATCTGGATCGCCGCCCACCAGGCGCGGCTGCTGCGGATGGCGGGCGAGCGCGCCGACGGCATCGTCGGGGCGTTCGTGGGTCCGCGGGAGATCGGCCGGCGGCTGCGCGCCGCGCATGAGGCCCGCCCGGGGGGGCTCCCGCCGCTGGCGTGCTGCCTCTACACGTTCGTGCTGCCCGTGCCGTCGCGCCGGGAGGCCGAGGACTGGGTGCGGGCCGAGGCCGACATGCTCGACAGCGACCCCGCCGCCTTCCTGCGCTGGCTGGGGGGCACCGGCATCGTGGCGACGCCCGACGACCTGCGGGCGACGCTGGCCGCGCACGCCGAGGCCGGCGTCACGCACGCCGCGCTGGTGCTGCCGTCGCGCGTGCCGCCCGAGGCCATGGACGCGCTGGCCGAGGCGGTCCTCGCGCCCGCGGCGTGAGCCGCCCGCCGGACAACCTCGTCACGCTGCTGGTGGGGCGGTGGGTGGCGGACGGCCACGGCGACCGCGAGGCGGTGGTCGACGAGCGCGGCCGGTGGACGTTCGCCGAGCTCGAGGACGCCGCGCGCCGGGCGGCGGGCGGGCTGCGCGACGCGGGGGTGTCGCCGGGCGACCGCGTGCTGCTGGCGCTCCGCGACGGGCGACCCTGGGTCCAGGCGTTCCTGGGCGCCGCGGCGCTCGGGGCGGTGGCCGTGCCCGCCGACCCCACGGAGCCGGGGCGGCTGGCGCTGCTGGCCGAGGACTGCGCGCCGGCCGTCGTGGTCAGCGCCGAGGAGGAGGTCCCGCCGGGCCGGGTGGTCCGGCCGGGGGAACTCGACGCCGGGTCGCCCGCCGAGGTGGCCGACGTGACGCCGGACGACCTGGCGTACCTCATCTACTCCTCGGGCTCCACCGGACGGCCGAAGGGCGTGATGCACGGGCACGGCGACATGCGCACCGGCATCGCGACCTACGCCGCCGAGGTGCTGGGCCTGGGGCCGGGCGACCGCTGCCACTCGATGGCGCGCCTGTTCACCTCGCTCGGGTTCGGCAACGGGTTCTTCCGCGTGATCGGCAGCGGCGCGACCGCCGTGCTGACGGCGCCGCGGCCGTCGCCGCGCGGGGTGCTGGAGACGGTGGCGCGCGAGCGCGTGACCGTGTTGAGCGCGGTGCCGACCTTCTGGCTCCAGCTCGCCCGCTTCCTGGAGCGCCACCCCGACCCGGACGCGCTGGCGACGGTGCGGGTGGCGGTGTCGTCGGGCGACAGCCTGCCCGCGGCGGTCGCGCAGCGGCTGCGCGAGGTGACCGGCGTCGAGCTCATCGAGGGGCTGGGCTGCTCCGAGTGCTCGAACATCGTCATCTCCACCCGTCCCGGCGAGCCGTTCCGGCCCGGCGTGCTCGGCCGGCCGTTGGCGGGGGTGGACGTGAAGCTGGCCGACGACGGCGGCGCGCCCGTCGCCCGCGGGGAGCCGGGGCGGCTGTGGATCCGCAGCCCCTCGAACACCAGCGGCTACTGGCGGCGGGACGAGGAGACCCGCGAGCTGGTGCGCGGCGAGTGGATCGCGATGGGCGACACGCTGATGGAGGACGAGGACGGCACGTTGCGGCACCTCGGGCGCTCCGACGACCTGTTCAAGGTCGACGCCCGCTGGGTGAGCCCGTCGCAGGTGGAGGACGCGCTGCTCGGGCACCCCGCGGTGGCGGAGGCGGCCGTGATCGGCGTGGAGAACGAGGAGGGCCTCACCCGCCCCGCCGCGTTCGTGGTCCTGGCCGACGGCGCGGACCCGGGCGACGGACTGGCGGACGACCTGCGCCGCCACGTCGCCCACGAGCTGGCGCCGCACATGGCGCCCCGGACGGTCACGGTGCGGGAGTCGCTCCCCCGCCTGCCCTCCGGGAAGCTGGACCGGCGCAGGCTGCGGGAGGGCTGAGCCGGCGCGGCAGGTGCAGGACGCGCATGTCGCGCTCCGCGGTGACCTCGTACAACAGGTAGTCGCCGGCCAGCAGGCCCGCGATCTTGCGCGCGGTCGCCGCGTCGGCGCGGGGGTCGTCTCGGTGCGGGGGCATCGCGGGCTCCTGGGTGGTGGTGGGTCCACCCGTGCAACGCCGTGACCCACGGCGCCGTCACGGCCCGCATGTCATGGAATTGTTAGGAGCGCGGCCCCGTGAGGAACTCGACGAGCAGCCGGTTCACCGCGTCGGGCGCCTGCTGCTGCACCCAGTGGCTGATCCCCGGCAGGCGCTCCACGCGCAGCGGGCCGGTGACGGTGGCGGCGCTCCGCTCCAGCAGGGTGATGCCGAGGTTGGTGTCGGCCTCCCCCCAGACGATGAGCGTCGGGACGGTCACCGGCGGCGGGTCGGGCGGCTCGCGGAGCCACGCGGCCGCGGGCATGTTGGCCCGGTACCAGTTGAGCGCCGCGGTCAGGGCGCCGTCGCGGCGCAGGGCAGCGACGTAGCGCTCGCGGTCCTCCGGCGGGAACGCCTCGGGCGCCTGGTCGAACACGAACTCGCGCAGGTTCCGGAAGTCGTGCTGCGACAGCCACGTCTCCGCGACGCCCGGGAACTGGAACAGCAGCATGTACCAGGACTTGGCGCGCTGGTCGGGGTCCTCGAAGCGCAGCCGCGCCGACACCTGCCCGACGGGCGCGTTGAGGATGCTGAGCGACCGCACCAGCTCAGGCCGGTTGCCGGCCAGGCCCCACGCGAGGCCGCCGCCCCAGTCGTGCCCCACCAGGTGGGCGCTGTCGTGGCCGAGCGCGGCGATCAGGCCGGCGACGTCCCCCACGAGCTTCTGGACGCCGTAGTCGTCGACGGACGCCGGGCGGTCGGAGTCGCCGTAGCCGCGCAGGTCGGGCGCGACGGCGTGGAAGCCCGCCTCGGCGAGCGCCGGCAGCTGATGGCGCCACGAGTGCCCCAGCTCGGGGAACCCGTGGAGCAGGATCACCGGCTCGCCGGACGGGTCGCCGGCCTCGGTGATCGCGAGTCGGACCTCGCCCACATCCACGCGCCGGGATGCCATCGCCGGAGAGCCTACGCGTCGCGGACGGCCAGGCGCTCGCGCACGATGCGGGCCATCCGCTCGCCCGCCGTCCGGGCGAACCGCTTCTGGAGGCGCCGCCCGAAGATCCGGAAGCCGACGCGGACGACGGGGTTCGGGATCGTCGCCGGCTTCGACACCGCATGGAGGCGGAACTGCACCTCGCCGGTGTCGCTCAGCTTGACCACCGCGTAGTCCAAGCGGCCCATCTCCAGGTGGCCCTGGAGCGTCGCGTAGCTCCATCCCCACACCCGCGCGGGCCGCCCATCGAGCTCCGTGGTCTCGTCCACCGCCCCCACCACCCGCACGCCGAGCATGAACCTGAGGCCCATGAAGCGGCCCTCCAGGAGCATGTTCCGGTCCTCGACCGGCGTCGTCGGGTCGTAGACGGCGCGGATCAGGGAAGGATCGGCGAACCCGTAGTCGCGGAGCACCTCCACCGCGATCGCCCACGGCCCGCCCTCCTCGGGGGCGCCGGGCGCCTCGCGGGGGAGCGGGATGACGTGGTCGTCGACTCGCCAGCCCTCCGCGGCGTCGTGGTCCCGGAGGGCCTCCTCGGTGAAGTTCGGTGGCCGGGAAGGTAATGCGTGCAGCGCCCGCATCGCCCGCCGGGACGCCGTCCGCGACAACGCGCCGCGGTCGTCCGGGTAGCGGATCGTCGTGACCTCGGCGGGCCCGGCGGGGGTGCCGCCCGCCAGCGCCGCGGCGCGCTGGAGGAAGTGGACCCACATGTGGAGCTGGAACTCCTGGCCGACCCGGAGCGGGCCGTAGAGGATTCGGAACGGTGTGCTGCCGCTGCGCGCCGACGAGTCGATCTCGAGTACGAGGCCGTCGTCGTCCCGGTGCGCCGAGAGGTCGATCTGCCCCGCCTCCATGTGACCCTTCAGGGTGGCGAGGCGGAACGACGTGGGCGTGCGCTCCGCGACGCGCACCGGACCGTTCCACGGGCCGGGCATCCAGACGACGTACTCGTCGCCCTCGCGCATGCCGCCCAGGAGCCCCTTGCGCTTCACGAACCGCGCCACCTCGAACGGCGACGCGAGGTTGGGGTCGGCGCCCAGCGCGGCGATCAGCTCCTCGGGCGACATGCGCGCGTCCCGGACCCGCAGCCGGTAGCGGCGCCGAGCGCTCGGCCCCGCGCCGGCCGATCGTGGCTGCAGGAGCCGTGGATCGCCCGGGACATCTCCCTCGACGGGGTGCCGCTCCTCGCCCGGCCGCGTCTCCGTGCGCCGCACCACCTTGGACCGGCGCAACACGCGGTAGGTGGCGATCGCGATGCCCACCGGCCAGCGCAGCGCCCCCCAGGCGCGCGCGGCTGCGTCGAGCGCACGCTCCTCCGGGTGCGCCCGGCTGTCGACGGTCATGACCGGCCCCCGAGCGGCACCAGGGCGATGTCGCCGCGCGCCAGCCGGTGTGCCTCCAGGCGTGGCACCAGCGCGTCGCACGCCTCGGCGCGCCGGCGCACGACATCGGGCTCGACGACGCCGGCGTGGTCCAGTGCCCGCCAGCAGCGGCTGCTCGTCTCGAGCAGCGATTCGAGCACCTCCAGCTCGAACACGGGCGCGAGGGGCGAGGGGCGCAGCACCCGGCCGTTCGGCTTCAGGCGGCCAATGCGCTCGCTGATGGTCCCGAGCGCCAGCCGCAGCGCCGGAGGCCCGGCGCCGAGCTGGCGCAGCAGCGCCTCGGCCAGGCCCTCCTGCCGCGCGAGCTCCCGGCCCACCTCGTCGAGCAGCGACGCCAGCTCGCCCGTCCCCTCACGCCGGTGGAGGCGCAGGGCGAGCTCTCTCGCGGCCCGGTGGAGCTGGAGGTGGTCTGCGATGTAGGCCCGCAGCAGCCGAGTCGTGTCGGCACGTTCCATCGCGGGCGAGGTTCCCGGCGGGCGGCGCCGTGAACCCGGTGGGGGCCCGGCGGCCCGTCCGGCCTCAGGGGTACCCTCGGCGCCATGGACCGCTGCCCCCTCTGCGGCGCGCCGCTCGTCGAGATCCGCGCCAAGGCCGTCTGCTCCGCCTGCGGGCGGATCGTGGAGGGCTGTTGCGAGGGGGCGCCGGGGGGCTGCGCGACGCCCCGGCCGTGACACGGGGAGGGCCCCGCCGGAGCGGGGCCCTCGTGGTGCGCGGTGTGCGGGGCTGGGGCTAGCGGCGGATGGTGACCGCCGTGCGGGTCACGGCGCGGTTGCCGCCGGCGTCCGTCCCGGTGATGACGACCCGGGCCTTCACGGTGCCCGTGGAGACGGCCTTCGCGGCCTTCTTCGTGAGCGGGATGGAGAGGGTGGCGCGGCGGCCGCCCTGGAGCTCCACCCGGGCGGTCCCGAGGGTCCGGCCCTTCAGGGAGCCCTTCAGGCCGCGCAGCTGGGCGCGGACCGTGCAGAGCTGCTCGCCGGCGGGGCAGGCGACCTTCACGGCGACCCGGCCCTTGGCGGACATCCGCAGGCGCTTGGCGAGCGGGGTGATGCGCGGGCCGAGCGAGTCGGCGGTGGCGACGGGCGTCGCGGAGACGTTGAGCCTGAGCGTCGTCTGGTCGGTCGCGCCGTCCTTGTCGGTGACCTTCAGGCCGACGGTGGCGGGGCCCGTCGCGGTGAACGTCTTGGTGGTGCGCGGAACGGCGGCGGTGTCGGTCTCGAAGGTGCCGTCGCCGTTCAGGTCCCACTGGTACCGGGCGATGTCGCCGTCGTCGGTGGAGCGCGAGCCGTCGAGGACGGTCTGCTGGTTGACCACCGGCGTCTGCGGGTTGGAGATCACGAGCGCGGTCGGGGCGCGGTGGATGCGGACCGGCAGCGTGGCGGTGGACTTCGCGCCGAGGGTGTCCGTCACCCGGAGCACGACCGGGTGCGGGCCGACGGTGCCGAACGAGGTGCTGACCGTGGTGCCGGTGCGCTCGAACGTGCCGTCGCCGTCCAGGTCCCACTCGAGCGACGCGATGCCGTTGTCGTCGGTGGACGCGGAGGTGAAGGTCAGGCCGTCGCCGACGACCGCGACCTGCTTGCCCGTGATCTTGGCGACGGGGGCGCGGTGCGCGAGGAGGTTCAGGGACTGGGTGTCGGTCGCGCCGTCGTCGTCGGTGACCCGGACGCGGACGGCGGTGGTGCCCGTCGCCGCGTAGCGGGCGGACGTCCGCGGCGTCGTCGTGGTCTTCTCGAAGCCGGGCTGGCCATCGAGGTCCCACTCGTACTTCACGATCTCGCCGTCGGAGTCGGTCGAGCCGGCGGCGCTGAACTGGACGGTGGCGCCGAAGCGGATGACGGTGTCGCCGAGGTCGCGGGGGAGCGCGTTGGACGTGATCGGCGCGGCGACCAGCTGCGGCGGGACCACCACGGGGTTCGGCGTCGCGGTGAGCGCGGCGCTGGGACGGGAGTTCACCGGAGGACGGGGATCGTCGTCGTCGTTGACGGGGATCGCCATCGCCTGGCCGGCGACCGCGAGGGCGCCGGTGAGGGCGAGTGCGGCGGCGAGACGAGCGGAACGGCGGCTGTTGGCGGAGGAGGTCATCGGGGGCTCCTGGTGAGGGGTGGCGACTTCGTGCACTCACCGTCGCCCGGATCGCCGCCGGGCTCCGTCCCCCCTGCGACGCCCCGTCTGTGACCGTCGCGACACAACCCCCCGGGCCCTCAACTGGACCGGGCGTGGCTCGAGCCCGCCGGCGGGACGCGGCGCGTAAGACCGCGGCGGATCGCGGCACCAACAAGTCACGACAGCGGCGGGCCGGCCTCGGCTGACGGATCCGCGTGGGGGACCCATCGTCCGCCCGCGCCACCACCCGACTGGAGGTTCCGATGACGTCCAACGGACGAGGGCGACGCCTGCTCGCCCTGACCCTCGCAGTGGCCGCCGCCGCCGCGGCGGCGCTCCTGCTGATCGGCGCGACCGGGCACGACCCGGCGCCCGCGCCCGCCGCACCGCACCATGCGACCGCCGCGGCGGGGACCGCGGTCCCCGCGGCCGAGGTCGCCCTTCGGCAGGACATGCGCGCGCTCTGGGAGGAGCACGTGTTCTGGACCCGCCTGGCGATCGTCGACTTCGCCGCCGGATCCCCCGGCCTCCCCGCCACCGAGGCGCGCCTGCTGCGCAACCAGGCCGACATCGGCCGGGCCGTGGGCCGCGTGTACGGCGCCCCGGCGGGGCGCCGGCTCACCGCGCTGCTGCGGCAGCACATCCTGATCGCCGTCGACGTGCTCGTCGCGGCCAAGTCCGGCGACCAGGCCGCCGTCGGGGCGGCGCAGCGGCGCTGGGTGGCCAACGCGAACCGCATCGCCGGGTTCCTGGCCGCCGCGAACCCCGCGTGGCCGCGCCCCGAGATGAGCGCGATGATGCTGCGTCACCTCGGGTTCACGACCACCGAGGCCGTCGCCGAGCTCACCGGCGACCACCCCGGCAGCGTCCGCGCCTTCGACCGGGTGGAGGCGCAGGCCCGCCAGATGGCCGACATGCTCTCCGCCGGCATCGTCGCCCAGTTCCCGGAGCGGTTCCGCTGACGGCGGCGCCCGGCGGCGCGGGGCGCTTGCGTTCCCGCGCCGCCGGGCGGACGCTCCCAGGACGCCGGATCACCACGAGGGGAGGACGGGTGCCGAGGTACCTGGTGGAGCGCGGGCTGGGCGAGATGGGCGACGAGGAGCTGAACGTCGGGGTCGAGTCGTCGCGGGTCATCCGCGAGGGCGACTTCCCGGAGGTCGGCTGGGAGCACTCCCACCTGATCCGCGTCGCCGGCGCCGGCCTGCGGGCCGTCTGCATCTACTCGGCGCCCCACCCGGACGCGATCCGGGCCTACTCGGCGAAGGCGGGCCTCCCCGTGGACCGGATCCACGAGATCCACGCCGACCTCGTCCCCGAGGGGTAGCGCCCGGCAGACGAGTGGGTATCCAGAAGGGGGCCCCGATGCCCGATCAGCTCGTCAGCGTCCGGTACATGGTCGACGACGTCCAGGCGGCGATCGACTTCTACTGCGACCACTTCGGCTTCACGGTGCGCTCGAGCGCCGCGCCCGCGTTCGCCGACGTCGTCCGCGGCCACCTGCGGCTGCTGCTGAGCGGGCCGGCGAGCTCCGCGGGCCGGCCGATGCCGGACGGCCGCGTCCCGGCGCCGGGCGGCTGGAACCGGATCCACTTCGTCGTCGAGGACATCGATGCCGAGATCGCGCGCCTCCGCGCGGCGGGGGTACGGTTCCGCAACGAGATGGTCACCGGCCCGGGCGGACGGCAGATCCTGGTCGAGGACCCCGCCGGGAACCCCATCGAGATCTTCCAGCCGGCCGGGACCTGACGGCCCCGTCGGCCCGCGCGCCGAGGACGGTGACCTGAAGCCTGGGGTTTCGGGAGCCGGTACGCGTCACATAAGGTCCCCCGAATGAGCAGTCGTTCATCCGGGCGGGAGCAGGACCGGGATGCGGCGCTGACCGCGCGCATCCTCGACGCGACGCGACAGGTCGTCTGCGAGGTGGGCGTGCGGAACACGTCGATCGCCGCGATCGCCCGGGCGGCCGGCTGCGGGACGCCGGCGGTCCAGCGCCGCTGGCCCGACACCGAGGCCGTGATCATCGCCGCGCTGGTCGGCACCACCCAGGACGCGGAGGTCAAGCGCCGGTTCCTCGACGCGGTCGTCGCGATGCACGCGCTGATGCTGTACCCCGAGGGACGGTTCCTGGCCGAGACGGTCGTGCTGCCGAGCGCGCTCGACCACCTGTCGGAGGCCTAGCCCGCGGCGGCGGCCGCGGCCGGGACGAGGATGTCCGCGAGGCCGAAGCGGCCCGGGACGTGCCCGTCGAGCGTCGGGGTCCAGCCCGGATCGACCGCCCGGAACGACGTCGGGTCGGCGTCGATGATGCCGATCAGCACCTCGCCGACGATCCGCCCGCCCACCGGGCCGAGGCGGTCCCCGTCGTGGAGCGCCGCCGCCTCCTTCAGGACGTAGAGCCAGAGCGGGGTCTCCGCGGTCCAGCCTGTCTCTTATACACATCTAGATGTGTATAAGAGACAGGCGTCGATGATGCCGATCAGCACCTCGCCGACGATCCGCCCGCCCACCGGGCCGAGGCGGTCCCCGTCGTGGAGCGCCGCCGCCTCCTTCAGGACGTAGAGCCAGAGCGGGGTCTCCGCGGTCCAGCCGTCCGCGGCCAGGCCGACCTGCTCGGCGGTCAGCGCCGCCACGCCGAGGGCGCGGGCGACGGCCTCCCCCGACGGCAGGCCCACGGCCTGGCCCCGCTGCAGGTCGCGGTTGGCCAGCGACGCGTAGTCGCTGCCGTGCCGCGCGCCGGAGACCGCGTACGGCAGGTCGATGAGCGACGCGGGCAGGCGCCCGTCGATCCGCTTCGCGCGCTGCGCCGGCGGGTGGCCGGGGACGTCCACGTGCAGCGGCCAGTCGACCCGGTGCTCGGCGGCGACCGGCCCGAATCCGATGAGGTCGGGGAACACCGGGCACGGCCCGAACCCGCGGTTCACCTGGTACCGCTGGCGCACCTGGCTGTGCCCGTAGCGGTAGGCGGCGTCGGCGAACTCGAAGGGGATGTATGGCTCGCCCGCCGGCCGGTACAGCGCGGCACCCCCGTCGAGCAGCTCGCCTGCCAGCGCCTCGCCGACGAGGCCCGGGACGAACTCGCGGAGGATGACGTGCTGGTAGTGCCACGTCGCCGACCGGCGCGCCTCCTCGAAGACGGCGTCCTCCGGCGTCCCCTCCCGGCGCAGGCGGTCCACGAGCCGGTTGTGCAGGCCGATGAAGGCCAGCTGCAGCTGGTTCATGAACAGGTGCGAGTCGTTGCGCGGGTCGCCCACCAGCGCGATGCCCTCGTGGTTGCGGGGCACGTCGTGACCGCCGGGGCCGAGCAGGAGGGTCGCCGGGTCGTCGCGGGCGTAGAGGTAGGGCGCGCCCACCGGGCCGGCGCCGTAGACGCCCTCGAGGTCCGCACGCGGCGTGCGGAAGTTCGTGATCCCGGCCCGGTCCGCGTGGTGCGCGAGCGGCGAGCGGTCGGCCGTGATGTCGTGGGCGACGAACTGGCCGAAGAACGGCCACACCGCGGCCGCGGCGGAGTCGTCATCGCCGGCGTCCACGCCGACGTCGCACGGGCCGCCGGGTCGGCCGAGCGCGCGGAGCGCCTCGTCGGTCACCTCGAGACCGGGCAGCTCCGGGAACAGCGGCCGGTAGCGTCCGCCGGAGGCCGGCGCGCCGCCGCGCCCCGGCGCCAGGCAGTGATCGGGCGCGACGTGGACGGCGCGGGCGCTCATCCGGGGGAGGCTGTCACAGGGGTTCGGGCAGCCGCAATCCACGGGTGGTGGCCGCCGAACTTGGGCCGGAATATGATCGCGCGCGCGGACGACCGACGAAGGGGGCCCCATGTCCACTGACGACGACTGTCTCTTATACACATCTAGATGTGTATAAGAGACAGGGCTGTCACAGGGGTTCGGGCAGCCGCAATCCACGGGTGGTGGCCGCCGAACTTGGGCCGGAATATGATCGCGCGCGCGGACGACCGACGAAGGGGGCCCCATGTCCACTGACGACGACACCGCGCGGATCGCCGCGGCGATGGGCGAGCTCGGGAGCGCGCTGGTCACGCTCGGGCGCGACGGCAAGCTGAGGGACCGCGGGACGCTGTTCGAGCGGTTCCGCCACATCGCGCGGAAGGACGACACCGCGGCCATGGCCAACGACATGGAGCAGCTGGCCAAGGACGCGCGGCGGGTGGCGGCCGGTTGACGACGCGGACGCCGCGCCCATGAACAAGCCACGGATCTTCCTCGGGTCGTCGGGCAAGCAGGCGAAGATGCTGAAGGCGCTCACGCGCGGCCTCGAGGACATCGCCGACGTCGAGCCCTGGACGACGACGTTCAACCCCGGCAGGTCGACCCTCGACCGGCTCGTCGAGCTCTCGCAGGAGGTCGACTTCGCCGCGTTCGTGTTCGCCCAGGACGACTGGACCACCACGGATGCGTCCCAGGCGGGCCAGGCCTCGCCGCGCGACAACGTGGTGTTCGAGGCCGGGCTGTTCGGCGGCGCGCTCGGCATCCGCCGCACGTTCATCCTCCACGCGAACGACTCGAAGCTGCCGAGCGACCTGCTCGGGCTGACCTCCGTCCGCTACGACCCGGACGGCGGCGCGCCCGAGGTCCGCGCGATCAACCAGAAACTCCGCAAGGCGATCGAGACCGAGGGGCGCCGCGGGCCGGTCGAAGGGCTGTGGTGGCAGCTGTCGCTGACGACGCGAAGCGACGACGAGCCATCGGCGGTGGGCTTCCTCCAGATCGTGCGCGAGCGCGACGGCGGCCTGAACGTCAGCGGGCGGGGGTGGCAGGAGGACGGCATGTTGTCCGCCCGCTTCTGGAGCGAGGCCGCCAAGGAGCGCAGGGATCCGGCCGGGCTCGTCTACTTCTGGAGGGGCGAGCGCCCCCGCGACCCGAACGCGCCGCAGCTCGAGGGCTCCGGCGAGATCAAGCTGGAGACGATCGACCGCGCCACCGGCTACTGGACGACGCGCTCGGATCGCGACGCGGCCCTGAACGCCCGGACCGCGGGCGTCTACCTGCGGGCCGACCCCGCCGACCTCACGGTGCTGGACGGCGGGGACCCCGAGGCGCGGGCCGCGCTCATCGCGCAGCGCCTCGAGGAGTGGAAGTCGGCCGTGAACGCGTACTGAGCGGCGCTACCTGCGGTCGCCCTCCGAGGGCTCGGAGATCGCCTCGACGAGCGCGCCCGTCCTGGTCTCGTCGTCCCGCAGGGCGATGTCCGCCTGCGCGACGATGCCGACGAGCCTTCCGCCCTCGACCACGGGCAGCCGCCGGACCTGGTGCCGGGCCATGAGCTCGACCGCCGCCTCCAGGTCGTCGTCCGGGGCGACGGTGATGGGCTCCCCGGAGCAGGCGTCCCCGACCGACGTGGCCTGGGGATCCGCGCCCACCGCGACGACCCGGGTCGTGATGTCCCGGTCGGTGATCATCCCGACGAGCGCCTCGCCGTCGGTGACCGGCAGCGACCCGACGTCCCCGTCCCGCATCCGTCTGGCGGCGTCGATCACCGGCGCTGACGCGCCGATCGAACGGGGGTCCTCGGTCATCGCATCGCGAACGCTCGTGGCCATCGTGCCTCCTCTCGGCTGATGCACGAGCCTACGATGGACCGGGGTCCCGGCGCATGTCACCGAGGACGGGTCAGCCCGGGGGCGCGTCGGGGGCGATGCCCCCGATGTCGACCCGCGCGGGGGCGGCGGGAGCGGCCGGCGCCGGCGCGGCGGGCTCCGGGACGACCGGCGCAGGCGCGGCGGGCTCCGCCGGCGSCGGTTCGGGGGTGGGGACCGTGACGATGGTGACGGCTGGCGGCGGGGCGTCGGGCTCCGGGATGCGCTCGGTGCGTGTGGTCGCCTCGGGCGCCTCGGTGGCCCGGTCGCGGACGACCGTGTCGGCGGGATCGGCCGGGTCGGCGGGATCCGCGGGGAGTTGCGGCCTGACCGGATCGGCCGGCAGCTCGATGGGCTCGGCCGGGCGGGGATCGATGACGGGACCCGGAGGCAGCGTGGGGTCGATGGGGGTGCAGATCCGGACGATCGTCACCCCGTCGCGCCCGATCGAGACGGCGATCGGGAAGTAGCCCGGCGGGCAGGTCACGGGGTCGCGCGGGGGGACCTCGACCGGGGGCTGCTCGACGGGCGGCTGCTCGACCGGAGGCTGCTCGACCGGGGGCTGCTCAACCGGAGGCTGCTCGACCGGCGGCTCCTCCACCGGAGGCTGCTCGACGGGCGGCTCCTCCACCGGTGGCTGCTCCACCGGCGGCTCCTCCACCGGAGGCTGCTCGACAGGCGGCTCCTCCACCGGAGGCTGCTCCACCGGCGGCTCCGCGACCGGGGGCTCCTCCACCGGAGGTTCCTCGGCGGGCTGCTGGGCCCCTGGACCTGGGGTCGGAGGCGTCGGCACGACCGGGGTCGGGTCCCCGACGACGGCCGGATCCGGCGTCGCGGGGGCCGGGGTCGCCGGATCGGCCGGAGCCGGGGTCGCGGGGTCCGGGTCGGGCGCGGGGTCCGGATCGGGCACGGGGTCGG
>BFBZ01001351.1_pt1 | contig 16707 bp, 14 predicted proteins | sample 1888401 | NCBI WGS metagenome assembly BFBZ01 (sample SAMD00112614, study PRJDB3348) | symbiont metagenome | host: Chara braunii | reverse complement strand
GCAACCGCGGCCGTCTGCTTGCTGATCCCGGCCGCGGCCATGTGCCGGCTGCCGAACCCCTTCCGCATCGTCACCCCATCGGCCCGCGTGCCCAGGTGGAGGCACGCGGCTTCGGCGATTCCGTCGCGCCCGATCAGGATGGCCCCGTCCAGTTTCGCGATCTCCTTGATCTGTTCGCGCACGTCCCGGATGCGCACGTCCCGCTCGGCCCGGGAGTAGCCGCGGAACGGGTTGAAGTTCTGAAATCGTGACAGGCTCAGCACTTTTCGCGTGTCGCCGACCACGAGGATCGTCCCGACCGGCTGCCCCTCGCGGCCCTCGCGGCCGATCTCGGTCGCCAGGTCGACGACCGCCCGCAGCACGTCGATCGGGGCCGCGTCCCCGAGGATGCGGAGGTCTTGCGACGTCATCCGCTCCAGGTGCTCGCCGAGGTGGATCACGCTCAGGCTGTCCACCGGTTCGGGCGCGTCGTCGAGTGACGCGATCCCGTTGTACAGGGCGACGACGTGCGCGCCGGGCTGGAGCACTTCGTCGGTGACGGCCTTGAGGAGCGCGGCGTTCATCCGCTCCTGTGTGGGGAGCGGTTCCGGGTCGAGGTCGATGACGGTCCAGTCCGGGTTGTCGCGCAGGGATTTGGTGAGGGCCGGGTTCTCCGCGGCGACGAACAACTTGCACCCGGCGAGCATGCGGCTCACTTCGTCCCAGTCGATGGACGTTTCGGTGAGCAGCAGCACGGCGTCGGCCGGCAGACTCTTCACGAGATCGCGGGCCGCTTGCAGCAGCGCGACGGATTGGCTGGGCAGATTCATAATTCCGATATGTTGGCGAGGTGCGGCACGGCCGTTTGCCCACTGTACGGCACGAGTGTGCGCCCCGCCACCCGCGGAACACGAAAAACGCGCAAGAAAAGTGCGCGCCACCGGTGCGGGTGCGGGTGTTGTGAAAATCCGACCCTTGTCCCGTGTCCCACTCGCGCCGGACAATACACCGTCACCCGTAGTGGCCCGGAGTGTGGTCCGCTCGCTCCGCGAGCGGTTGCGACGCCACGGTGGATGCGACACGGTTGCTCTGTTGCAACACGCCTCGCGAAGCACCGCTCGGGGACCGAGCGGACCACACTCCGGGACATTGCACCGTCACCCACGCACGGAGCTTCTCCCATGTTGGAATCCATTCTGGACACCGTCGGCCACACGCCGCTGGTGCTGCTCGGCCGAATGACCGAGGGGCTCCAGGCGAAAGTGGCGGTGAAGGTCGAGTTCACGAACCCCGGCGGGAGCGTGAAGGACCGGGTGGCGATGGCGATGATCGCGGAGGCCGAACAGCGCGGCTCGCTCCGCCCCGGCGGCACCATCATCGAGGCCACCGCGGGGAACACCGGCGTCGGACTCGCGATGGTCGCGGCCGTGAAAGGCTATCGCTGCATCTTCGTCCTGCCGGACAAGATGAGCAGCGAAAAGATTTCGCTCCTGAAAGCCTATGGGGCCGAAGTCGTCGTCACGCCGACGGCGGTCGCGCCCGACTCGCCGGAGAGTTACAACGGGGTCGCGGACCGGCTGGCGCGGGAGATCCCGGGCGCGTGGCGGCCGAACCAGTTCACCAACGAAGCGAACCCGGAGTGCCACTACCGCACCACCGGCCCCGAAATCTGGGAGCAGACCCGCGGCAAGGTCACCGTGTTCGTGGCGGGCGTCGGCACCGGCGGCACGATCAGCGGGGTCGGGAAGTACCTGAAAGAGATGAACCCGAACATCAAGATCGTCGGGGCCGACCCCGAGGGCTCGGTCCTTTCGGGCGGCACGCCCAAACCGTGGAAGGTGGAGGGGATCGGCGAGGACTTCGTGCCCAAGACGTTTTCGAGCAAGTACGTCGACGACTGGGTGCGCGTGGGCGACGCCGAATCGTTCCAGGTGGCCCGCGAACTCGCCCGCCGCGAGGGGATGCTGCTCGGCGGCAGCACCGGCACGAACGTGGCCGCGGCGCTCCGCTACGCCCGGCGCCTGGGGCCGGGGCATCTGGTCGTGGCGCTCGGGTGTGACACCGGGCGCAACTACCTGAGCAAGTTCTTCGACGACGGCTGGCTGATCGCGAACAAGCTCACATTCACAGAGGTGCCCGCACACTCGGTCGGCGACCTGCTGATTAAGCGCGGCGAGCGGAAGCTCGTGACCATCACCCCGGACGCGACCGCCCAGCAGGCGATCAAGTTGATGGAAGCGACCGGCATTTCGCAGTTGCCGGTGATGGACGCGGGCAAACCGGCCGGCAGCGTTCAGGAAGTGGCCCTCGCGCGGCTGCTGCACGACGGCCGCGACGCGACCCTCGTGACGATCAGCGAGGTGATGGGCCGGCCGCTCCCCACCCTGGACGTCCTGACGCACCTGGACGAAGCGTACCGCTTGCTCCTGGCCGGCTACACCGGCGTCCTCGCGACCCAGGACGGGCGCGTGGTGGACATCGTCACCCGCATCGACCTGATCCACTACTGGGACAGTAACCGTGGGAAGTAGGCGCTGACCACACACAGACGGAGAACCGATATGCCATTCGATACCGACTGGGCGGCGGAGCCCCGTGGCCCGCTCTCGTTCCTCGAGCGGTGGGCCGAGATCGTGAGCGCTTCGCTGAACGCGCAGCTCGCGGGAGACGGGGGCCGGTTCGTCGCGCGGGCGGAGTGCGCCCCCCGCGCGCGACCGTTCCAGCCGCTCAACCCGCCTCCCGAACTCTCACCTCCAACACTCACCGCGCCGGCGCGGTTCACCGATCGTGTCGGGGTGAACGTCGTGGACGCGACGAGCGGGCAGACCGGTGCGGCGGTGCTGTTCGTCACGCCCGACCACAAGGTCGATTCTGACGGCGCACTCGCGCTCGCGGTGCGCGCCGCCGGGCTCGTGTCGAGCGGGGCGAGCGTCGTTGTTGTGGACGTTGCCCCCGGTCCCGCGAGTTGGGCAACACACCTGCACAGCCTGACCGGTGTGTACCCGATCGCGCGCCGGCCGCGCGGGGCTGATGCGCCGGTTCTGGTCGTTTGCCCCGGAGTGCAGGACGGGGCCGAGCAGTTCGCGGTGTGGCACCACCTCGTCGCCGCCGGAAAGCCGCTCCCGACCGTTCATGTGCTCGTTCGGGGTGCCGCTCGCGTCACGCTGGATCTCGAGGGGACGTATTCGGAGGCGCGGTCCGATCGGGTCGGATAATCGGTCGGGACACGGGCGCACCTCTGGACGTACTGAAACGGCCGACATGCTATCCCGAATGACGTTCGAAGGTCGTGAGAATCACCGAATCCGTTCCGCGGGCTTCTTTGGGGGTGCCTCTCGCAGTCGGCGGGTGGCAGCGATTCAGCGCCCGATCGCTCACGGGAAAATCGAGCCGTACCATGTCAGAGGTTTTGACGCGCGAGCCCAAAGGGAAGCACCACAGTGAAGTCGCACACCGAGTACCTGACGTTCAACCTTCCGGCCCGGATGGCGTTCCAGAACATCACTCCGCGGGTCGAGGAGATCGTCCGCGCGAGTGGGGTGAGTGAGGGGCTGGTTCTTGTGAACGCGATGCACATTACGGCGTCGGTATTCATTAACGACGACGAGCCGGGATTGCACGCGGATTACAAACAGTGGCTGGAAACGCTCGCTCCGTTCGATGCCTCATCCCGCACGTACCAACACAACCGCACCGGTGAGGACAACGCCGACGCCCACCTGAAGCGGCAGGTCATGGGCCGAGAGGTCGTCGTGGCAATCACGAAGGGGAAGCTGGACTTCGGCCCGTGGGAGCAGATCTTCTACGGCGAGTTCGATGGCAACCGCCCGAAGCGGGTTCTCGTCAAGGTGATCGGGGAGTAACGGCCGTTCTGCGGGCAATGATCTGTTTCCCTCACGGCTGTCATGGGACTTCGTTTGAGCGCCGGCCCTTGGCGCTGTGCAAAAAGGCGGCGGAGTCCGAGTAAACGGATCGCGCAAAGGCGACGGCGCGGGGAGAGTGGGCGGTCGAATCGGGTTATTCGGTGAACGGCGTGGCCGGCGGATCTTTCCGGCACGCGAGCAGACTTGTCGCGCGAACCCCGGTCGAGCAAGTTAAGTTTTTCTGCTCTCTGGTCGGGGGCCTGTTGTGAGCATCACAGTTGCGGATCGGGTGTGGTCGATTCCACTGGATCAATTCGTTGCGGCGTGGAATGCTGCGGCCACACTGGATGAAGTTGCTGGCACTCTTCGCGCCATCGCGGGAGGGCCGGTGCCGCGCTGGGCAGTTATGGCGCGGGCCGGGGCGCTCCGAAAGGACGGCGTGCCCCTGAAGCCGCTCCCTTCGGGCACCTGTGCGGTCGCATGATCGGAGCGGAGGAAGTGGAATCCGTTTGAGTCGCGAAAGCCGAAGTCCGAATCGACAGCAATCGATCCGCGCAGCATTGCGGCGGCAGTACAGTGGCCCATGAGTGGACCACTGTACTGCCGCCGCAATGCTGTTGAACCGCCACCTTCGCGGGCGGCGGTGTCCGCTCCGGATCAGCGCAGCGCGCGTGCCATCAACTCGTCCAAATGCGAAGGTTCGAGGGGTTTCAGCAAGAACACGTCGATCCCGATCTCGACCGCGGCTTGGCGGTCGGCATCACTTCCGTAGCCCGTCACGGCGATCAGAAACGGCTTCGTTCCCTCGTGGTCCCGAACCCAGCGGGCCAGATCGTGCCCCGTCAGCCCCGGCAACCGCACGTCGAGGAAGATCACGTCGTACCGCTGTGCCACGATCGCGGCGACTGCGTCCAGGCCGTTGCCGGCCGTGTCGGTCTCGTGCCCCTTGTGGCGAAGCAACCAGGCCAAACTGTCGGTGAAATCGGGATCGTCGTCCACGACAAGAACACGCAGGGCGGGACGCACATCTGGGGTCGTGGGCGTTGGCAGTTCCGTGGTCATCGATCCTGGCCTCTGGAAGAGTTTGGCCGTTGGGCAACAGCTGTTGGGTCGCCGACCGATTTATGAGAATACAAGGACGGGAGATTGGGCCGTCGTTTTTTAGGACCGCAGCAGTAGCGACATTCACTCCCTTATCTTGTCGCCACGGCAATTCACGGACCGCTCGAATTGATTCCGCCGTTCTTATCTCGCCCGCGCGGGTGACGTAACCGCCTCGGCGTTTTGATGTCCGGAGGCCACGACAGCATCGGTTCCAAGAAGGCACGCGCGACGGGTCGGAAACGAACCCAACGCCTTCAGGTCGGGCACGGACCGCCACCGTCCCGGTGCTTTTCTGAGCGATCTTGATCCACTTGGCTTTTCACTTCTCGGATCTCTTCTTTGATCTCTTGCACGTCCTGCTTGACTTCCTTGAGCCCGTCCTTGACCTCCTGAAGCAATTCTTTTGTTTGGCCAGCGAGAGCAACGTTCTTCTGGACCAGCTCTTCCGTCCGTTGGGCCGCGGCGACGTTTTTCTGAGCCAGTTCTTCGGTTCTCTCCGCCAGCTTTAGGATATTCTCAATCACGGCGAGTAACCTTTCGAGTTCTCCGGGTAAAGCCGGTTTGGTCAGCCGGTAATCGAATCCGATCTCTTCGATGCGGCGGACATGGTCCGGGTGCGAATAGGCCGAGACCGCGATTAACTTCACCCGCTCCAAACTGGCTTCGCGCCGCACCCGTTCCGCTAGCGCGTAGCCGTCGAGCCGCGGCATGTTGATGTCCAGGATCAGACAGTCCGGACGGCCTTGTAGGGCCAATCGGAGCCCGGCCTCGCCGTCATAAGCGACCGTAGGAACGTGCCCCCACAGCTCGGCGAGTGTCGCCAAGCTGTCGGCGTGGTCCTGGTTATCATCGACGATCAGGACGCGCAGCGGCACGGCATCATGCTTTCGGTCCCGTCACGGGACCTGTTGAACCGGTCACGGCGGACGACGACACCGGTCGAGCGGTTGCAAGTCGTGTGCCGGTGATAATCGTGTGGCCGGGCGATCATTCATGGCGACGAACGGACTGTAACCGATCTACCCAAGGCAAAGGGCAACGGCAACGTGATCTTGCCACGGGGAGGTCGGCAGCACCGCACCGGGACGACGCGGCGCCTGCCGATCCGCCTGGTGTGTCTCCGCGGAGAGCAGGGGCCCGCCTTTGGTGGCGGCGGTCATCGTTTCGGTCAGCGGTCGTCGTCGAGGCGCACCGAGATCAGGCGCACGGGTTCGACGGACGGGGACGTAGTGGCCGGCGCGTACGAGTGAGGCTCCGCACTTCGAAAGACCATGCTTTCCCCGGTCGCGAGCGCGTACTCGACGCCGTTGACCGAGATCTCTGCCCGCCCACTCAACACGTAAACCCACTCCTCTCCGGGGTGACTCCGGACGGGACTCGGCCCGTACAGTTCGATGACCGTCGAGAGAAGTCGCCCCTGGGGCAACCGCGATTTCAAAATGTTGAGCGGCACGACTTTCCCGCGGTCGGCGTACCGTTTTCGCTCCGCCGCCGAGAGCGGCCGGTCGAACCCGCCCAGGGGACTGCCCGAGAAATTAATAAGATCGTACCATCGATCGTCTTTTGCACCGTGAACCGCGACATTGGCCGCAGCGGGTGGGGCGCTCACGAGCGCTTCCACGTGGAGCCCGAGCGCGGCGCAAACTTTCGCGACCGTGCTCGGTTCGCAGGACCCACCCTTCTCGAGTCTGACGACGGACGTCTTGCTGACCGCGGCCGCGCCGGCAACCGCGCGAATGGACTTCCCCTGGCGCAGGCGGTGAACCCGAATCCGATCGCCCAGCACGCGCGGTTCCATGCCGGAAAGAAGAGACACCAATCGTCGTTGATCCTCCAACAACGAACTTGCTTCGTGCGTCACAGCAAGAGCCCTTTGATGATTGACGCGAGGCGCTTGACGGCTTCGGCGCGTTAGGATACAGTACCAGCAGTGGTACTGTATCATACAATTCCGAGATTCTGGGGCCTATCGACTTACCTTATCAGCTCCTCGGCGGCGGGGAAACGCAACGCAGGGGCGAGCGCCGACGGCACCTCGCTCGGACTCGTCTGTGGTTCTCAACGCTCGTCAAAGTCGCGTTCCGTCCCGTGTGGTGGTCCGAGAGTGGGCCCCGATTTCGGACCCGCATCACGATTCCTCAACGTTTCGGCTATCTGGAGAACAATTCATGCTTGCGACCCTCACCGTTGTCCTCGTAGTCGGATTCTCGGATGGGAAAGCTCCGCCGCCCAAGGACCCGAAGCTCCGCGAGGAACTGCTCGCCCGGCTCGAAAAGGATCAGGCGGCCSGGGGCCGCCTGATCGAGGCGACCGCGGCGGGGAAGAAGCCCAAACCCGCCGAATTCGCCGAAGCCGTGGCCCTCGATAAGGACAACCGGGAGTGGTTGAAGGGGGTCGTCGAGAAGCACGGCTGGCCGGGAAAATCGCTCGTCGGCACGGACGGGGCTCATGCCGCCTGGCTCCTCGTCCAGCACGCCGACCCCGATCTGCCGTTCCAGAAGAAGTGCCTGGACCTTCTGAAAGCGGCCGTGAAGGCGAGTGAGGCTGATGGGCCGGATCTGGCCTATTTGACCGATCGGGTCCTGTCGAACGAGGGGAAGAAACAACTCTACGGCACTCAGCTCGTTCAAACGGCCGGCCGTATGGTTCCGAAGCCGATCGAAGACGAGGCCAAGGTGGACGAACGACGGAAAGAAGTCGGGCTCCAACCGCTCGCCGAGTACCTCAAGACTGCGGCGGAAGTCTACAAGTTGAAGAAACCGTAAGAGTCGTCAGGGAAAAGGTGCCACTGCAGAGAAGGCCGCCGGTACACGTTCGCGATCACCTCGAGAACCGGAGTAAAGGAAGCGACGTATACGCTCACCGGCGTCGGATTCTCTTAAAGCACTTACGGCGACCCGCCCATTTACTCGGGCGGTCGCCTGTTTTTTGAGAATACTGGCACGGTTATTGCAATTGGGGCATCGGACCTGGAGATCCGTCCGATGAAGGTCAGCGCTCTTTTCCGGCTCGTGAAGGAGGCCGGAACAAAGTTCTGGGAAGACGACGGCCCTCGCTTGGGCGCTGCGCTTGCGTATTACACCGCTCTCTCCCTTTCGCCGCTCCTGCTCGCGGTGGTCGCGATTGCCGGTCTCGCGTTCGGGCAAGAGGCCGCGCGGGGCGAGATCGTTCTGCAATGCCGCGACACGATCGGCACCGAAGCCGCCGGTTTCGTCGAACAGTTGGTTCTCAAGAGCGCGTCCCAAACGAACGGCGCGATCGCGACGTTCATTGCGCTGGCGGTCTTGTTCTTCGGTGCGTCGAGCGTGTTCGCCAGCCTCCAGAGCGCGTTGAACGACATCTGGAAGGTGCCCGGCAAGAGCCAGAAGAGCGGGGTGTTGACGGTCGTCAAGGAGCGGTTGTTGTCCTTCGTGCTCGTCTGCGGGGTGGCGGTCCTGCTCCTCGTCTCGCTCGTTGTCACTGCCGTACTCGCCGGGGTGAGTGCCCGGGTGCCGGGCGGGTTGCCGGGTACAAACGCTCTTGCCGAGGCCGTGAACTTCGCGGTCAACTTCGTTCTGACCACGGCCCTGTTCGCAATGATCTTCAAGTGGCTCCCAGAGACGAAGCTGGTGTGGCGAGACGTTTGGATCGGCGCCACGATTACGGCCGGTCTGTTCTCGATCGGGCGCTATCTCATCGGCCTCTATCTCGGCCGGGCGGCCGTCGGCTCGACGTATGGTGCGGCCGGCGCGTTTGTTGTTCTGCTGGTCTGGGTGTACTACTCGACGCAGATCCTGTTATTCGGGGCCGAACTCACGTTCGTGTACGCCGAGCGGTTCGGGTCGGGGGTCCGAACACCGGACGGCCGACGCATTGAGTCACGCTCTTCCGCACCACCGGACCTGTCTCCGGCCGCGCTGAACTGATCTCGGACCGGTGGGCCATCGTTCTCGGCTTCTCGTTCAGGAAATCCGCATTTCATAGGAGCCCGTCATCATGCCGACAATCAACCGCCCGGCGCCCAAGCATTCGAACGTCCGTCCGTACCCGTCCATCGATATTTGCCGCGGGCGCGCCGGTGCGGCGCCCGTGCGTTCGGGGATGGGGGCCATCCCGCACGAGGCCGGTGTCGCGTTCCGGGTGTGGGCGCCGCACGCCGAATCGGTCTCGGTCGTCGGCCCGTTTAACAACTGGGACGCGAGCACGCACCCGCTCGCCCGCGAGAACGACGAAGGCTACTGGTACGTAGACGTGCCCGGCCTCCGGGTCGGAACCGAATACCGGTACGCGCTGAAGACGCCCGCGGGCGCGCTCACGAAGATCGACCCGTACGCCCGCGAGGTGACCAATTCGGTCGGCAACGGCGTCGTTCACGATCCGAAATTCGACTGGGGGGAGGAGTACCTGTCCACGCCGTCGTGGAACCAGTGGGTCATTTACGAACTGCACGTCGGCACCTTCAACGACCCCGAGCCCGATACGGACAAGCCCGCAACCTTCCGCGACGTCGTGCGCCGGTTCGACCACCTGAAGAAACTCGGCGTGAACTGCCTTCAGGTGATGCCGGTGGCCGAGTTCGCGGGCGACCGGTCGTGGGGGTACAACCCGGCCCACATGTTTGCGGTAGAGAGCGCCTACGGCGGCCCCAGGGCGTTCAAGGAGTTCGTCCGCGAGGCGCACCGCAACGGGTTCGCGGTCATACTCGACGTGGTTTACAACCACTTCGGGCCGTCCGACCTCGACCTCTGGCGGTTCGACGGGTGGAGCGAGAACGAGGGCGGCGGGATCTACTTCTACCAGGACTGGCGGAAGGAGACGCCGTGGGGCGACACGCGCCCCGACTACGGCCGCCCGGAGGTGCGCCAGTTCATCCGCGACAACGCCCTCATGTGGGTCGAGGACTACCACGTGGACGGGTTGCGGATGGACATGACGCTCTACATCCGCAGCGTGCGGGCCGACGGCGAGCCGAACCTGCCGGACGGGTGGACGCTGCTCCAGTGGGTCAACGGCGAGATCCGCGAGAAGCACCCCAACACGCTCACGATCGCGGAAGACCTCCAGCACAACGACTGGATGACGAAACCGGTGGGGGAGGGCGGGGCCGGGTACGGCGCGCAGTGGGACGACAAGTTCGTCCACCCCGTGCGCGAGGCGGTGATTGCGGCCGAGGACGACCAGCGGTCGATGGGAGCCATCGCGGCCGCACTCACGAACCGGTACAACAGCGACGCGTTCCAGCGGGTCATCTATAGCGAGAGCCACGACGAAGTTGCCAACGGTAAGGCGCGTGTCGTTCATGAGATCGCGCCGGGCGATCCGAATAACTGGTTCGCACAGAAACGGTCCACACTGGCCGCGGCACTGGTGTTCACTGCGCCGGGCATTCCGATGCTCTTCCAGGGCCAGGAGTTTCTCGAGGGCGAGTGGTTCCGCGACACCGTGCCGGTGGACTGGGACAAGCGTGACGAATTTCAAGGGATCGTGCGTCTGTACCGCGATCTGATCCGTCTGCGGCTCAACCACGCCGGCCACACCCGCGGGCTCTCGGGACAGCACATTTCGATCATTCGCGCCGACGAAGCGAACAAAGTCATTGCGTTCCACCGATGGATGGAAGGTGGTCCGGGTGATGATGTTGTGGTGATTGCGAACTTCTACCGGGAGCCCCGAAACAACTTCACGATCGGCTTCCCCGAAGGTTCGGCATGGAAGCTGCTTCTTAACTCAGACAGGAAGGGTTACAGCACGCTGTTCGGCGACTACCCTTCCACCGACGTGACCGCCGAACCGGGCGAATGCGACGGCTTGCCGAACCACGCGGCCTTTAACATCGGCCCGTACAGCGTGCTGGTTTATGCCCGAACAAGCCCGTGACACTTGAGGATCGCACCATGAATTTCCGCACGAAAGGCGCCAACCGGTCGGAGGCTTCGAGCGACTTGGAGAAGCGCTTGGCGGGCCTCGCGGACGCCGGTTCCCACGCGATCACCGATCGGCTCGGCCAGCTCGACCGCGAATGGAGCGCGGGGCGGATGACGAAGGCGACCATTGGGCTGCTGATTGTGGTCGGTCTGGGGCTCACCGGACTGGCCGGACCGTGGTGGCTCGCGCTCCCGGCGGTCGGCGGCCTGTTCCTCCTTCAGTACCTGTTCAGTCGCACGTCGTGGTTGGGTGCCACGTTCCAGGAAATGGGGTTCCGGTCGGGGGCCGAGATCGATCAGGAGAAGTTCGCCCTGCGCGCGCTGCGCGGCGACTTCAAACACCTGCCGACCGTCCACGAGACCGAGAGCAAGGACGACATCGCGCGGCTGGAGGGGGAGGGCGGTATCGCGATCGACCCCGAGGAAGCGAAGCTCGACACCAGGGACGTGGTGAAGGAAGTCCTCCTGGCGTCGAAGGCGTAMCCCGCCTCGACGCGACTCGCGCGGGCCGACCGGACCACCCGGTCGGCCCGTTTGCGTTTGTCGATCGCGTTCGGAACGCGAAACGGTGCGGCCCCGATACCAACCGCCGCTCGCGGCACGCAACGTGCATTCTGATGCACCGTTCGTTCTCGAACGATCCAGGAGACGACACATGGCGACCGCCGATACGCTGCCCCAATCGGGGTATGAAAAACAGGTCGAAGCCCCCGCGGCCGCGTCTTTAACCGGACTGGTATCGGGAATCATCAGCGACGCACAAACGCTCATCCGCCAGCAAGCGGAAATGCTGAAAGCCGAAGTGCGTGAAGATTTCAAGCGGTCGAAGCGCGCGGCCGAGTTCGGCGCGGTCGGCGTCGTGTTTACCACGGTCGGCGCGCTGGGGCTGATTACCGCACTGGCGTACCTCCTGCACGAACAGTACGCGTTCAAGATGTGGGCCTCTTGGGGGATCGTGGGCGGGCTCTTCGCGACCACAGGCGCCGCCTGTGCCGCCTTCAGTTACGCGCTTCTCGAACGGTTCAATCCGCTTCCCGACAAGACCTTTAACGCCCTGAAGGAGAACATCACGTGGCAGACCAAGTGACGCCGCCGGAGAAGACGCCCGAAGAGATCGAGCACGAGATGCACCTGACCCGTGAGTCGATCACCGAAAAGGTAGCCGCCCTGGAGAGCCAGGTGGTTGGGAGCGTTCAGACGGCGGCGGACACGCTCAGTGACACGGTCGCGGCGGTCAAGTCGTTCGTGTCGAGCGCACCCGAAACGGTCAGCGACGGCGTGAAACAGGCGACCGCAGCGGTGAGCGACGCGGTGAAAAGTACCTTCGACATTTCCGCTCACGTTGAACGCCATCCGTGGACCGCGGTCGGCGCCTCGGCGCTCGTCGGGTGCGTCGTCGGTTGGCTGGTTTCACACGGGCGCAGCGACCGCGCGGTTACCACTCCCATGAGTGCTCCGACTTCGGCCGGCGCGCCGCCCGTGCGTCCGGTGGCGCGCGCGAAACCGGGCCTCGCTGATGAGTTCATGGGAATGATTGGCGACAAGGCGAAGGAGCTCGCGCGCACCGCACTGGAGACCGTGGCTGCGGCCGTGAAGGAAAACATTCAGACCGGCCTGCCGCACCTCGTCAACGACGCCGCGGCGCGCCTCACGGACACAGGAACCGGTGCGGACGAACACCCGTTCGCGCACCGGTTCAGCGCCCGTCCGGCGTAGATGGGGTACCGAGAGGGAACAACGATACCCGACTGGTTCGACCGACCGTTGAGTGCCGTTGTTCGCTTTGGGGAGAACAAATCATGCGCGTTATTGGTCTTCTGCTCGTGATGATCGGTGGTTTGGTGTTGGGATATCAGGGCCTGAAAGACGCCCGCCAGGATTCCGACACGAACCAGACCCAGGAGCGAGCCACAGACAGCATCTCCTCCGTTCCGCCGGTCGCGAGCGGGATCGCGGTGGTGAGTGGGTTGTTATTGCTCGCCAGTGCGCGAAGAAGTGAAGACTGATGGTTTTTCGATGGGCTTCTGATCCGCGTGATATTGCCACCGCAAATCACTCAAGAAAACTCTGCTCTGCGATTGTGTGGATGTCATGACCTGGGACCGCGGTCCCAGGTCATGACCCATACGACCGGTCTTTGAGCCACCCCACACGACTCCATTTTTGTACGTTGCTCGACTTCCTGTATTTGAGCAGTGACGGGTACTTTTACTTCTCTTCGATGCAGTACAGTTGCTTCTCACTCCGCAGAAGCAACTGCTTACCGATCGCCACGGGCGATGCGTCAATCGGGTCGTCCAGTTTGTTCACGGAGAGCACGTCCAGGGTGTCACCGGCTTTTAGGACGACGGTGGTTCCGTTCCGATCAACGAAGTACACCCGCCCGCCGGCCGTGATCGGCGACGCGTAGAAGTTCTTGACCTGCGGCAGCCGCTCCTTGTCGAGAACCACTTTGCCGGTCTTCGCGTTCAGCACGGTGAGCAGCGGCTCGTTCGCTTGTGTGAAGTAGAGCGCGTCGCCGACCAGTACCGGCGACGGGACGTAGGGCGTACCGGCGGCGTACCGCCAGTCCACTTTGCCCTTGTCACCGAGGTCGCCCGTTGCGGACAACGGGATCGAAACGGCCGAGTAGCCTCGATAGCCGCTCACGCAGATGACGGAGTCACCGAACCGAACCGGTGAGGGGATCGGGTTGACCGTCATGCCCGCGGACTGCCACACGAGTTCGCCGGTGGCAAGGTCGTAGCTGCGGATGCGGGCCGTCCCGTTCATAATCACCTGAGTCTTGCCGGCGTAATCCGAGACCAGCGGAGTCGACCAGGTGGTTCGCTCGTCCCGCTTGACCTCCCATTTTGTCTTGCCCGTGGACGCTTCCAGGCAGATGAGCTTGGAATCGGCCTCCTGATCGTAATTCAGCAGGAGGGCGTCGCCACGCACGACGGGGGTGACCGCCTCGCCCCAGCCGAGGCGCGAGTGGATGCGGCCGAGGTCGGTACGGCTCCACTTGAGGTGGCCGTCGAAATCGTAGCAGTACGTGCCGAACGAGCCGAAGGACGCGTACAGGAGCTTACCGTCGGTTACGGGCGAACCGGCCGCGTAGGAGTGGGTCTCGTGGATGCCTTCGTGGGGCACCTGCTCTGCGGCCAGCTTCTCCCACAGCTTCTTCCCGCTGTTGCGGTCGAAGCACAACACGACAAACTTGTAGAAGTTCGACGGCGGCGCCGTCTTGACGTCGAACCGCGGGTCGGGCTTGGGCAGTTCGTCCGCTTTCGCAATTCGGTCGGTTTTGATGGCGGTCAGCACGAACACCCGGTCGCCCCACACGACGGGCGTCGCACTCCCCTTGCCGGGCACTTCGGCCTTCCAGGCAATATTCGTGGTCGCGTTCCACTTCGTCGGCGGATCGGCCTTCGGCGCGGACCCGTCGGCATTCGGCCCGCGCCACTGCGACCAGTTCTGGGCGTCTTGGGGGGAATCGGCCGCGTGCGCGACCGCGGCGAACGAGACGGCGAGGGCGATCGAGAAGGAGCGGTGCAAATTGAAGCTCCAAAAAGGTTCGGGCGAACTGCGAGTCAATCCGTTACCACCGTGTAACTCGAACTCCCCGCCGACGGTCGCGCCGCTCGCGGAACCGGGGTCACTTCTTTGTCAGTGGCACTTGCTCTTTGGCCCTGAGATAGGCCACGAGGTCGCGCACCTCGTCCGGTTTCATCTGGTCGAAGAGCCCTTCGGGCATGATCGACACCGGGGTCTGTTTCCGCGTGAGGATGTCCGCGACCGGGAGCGTGAGGGTGTCGTTCACGGTGCGGACGGTGACCGCGTCCTTCGTCTCGCGCAGGACGATGCCGCCGACCACGCGCTCGTCGGCCAGCGTGAAGTTCACCATCTGGTACTCGCGCGGGACGACGGCGCTCGGGTCGAGGACGTTTTCCAGCACGTAGTCGAGGTTGGCGCGCTGGGACCCGGTCAGCTCCGGCCCCACGGCCTGACCCTCCCCGAACATCTTGTGACACGACGCGCAGTGTTTGGTGAACAGCGCCCGGCCGTTGCCCGCGTCCGCCTTCGCGAGCCGGTCCTCGGTCAACACGTCTTTCCATTTCTTCATGAGTGCGGCACGTTCCTTTGACGCGGGTGTGATCTTGCCCCACACCTTCTCCAGCCGTTCGGTAACGCCCTTGTCGTTGAGCGCGAGAACCTGCCGAGCGGCGGTGACGGGCACATCGGCGCGGGGRATCGTTCCCTTCTCAATGGCACCAAGGAGTTCCTTCGCGAACCCGGCGCGGGCCGCCAGCGTTTGAACCGCGTCGGTCTTCTCTTCGGCTGTGAACTTCGGGTACGCCGTGATGATCGCGGCCGGCGTGCCGGCGTCTGCGAAACCAGCGAGCGCGCGGATCGCGGTCCCGCGCAGGGCCGTATCGTCGAGCAGTGCGTGGAGTGTCCTCGCGAAGTCCGGCAACCTTCGCGGCGCGAGGAGTTCGACTGCCGCGCGGCGATCTTCGGGCTTCGCCGTGGTGTCGGTGACGCGCGTTTTTAACATGTCGAGGATTGACTCCTCTCCGAACAGGACGCCGACCGCTTCGGCTTCGCGCGCGATCGCGGGCGACTTGGTGGTGAGGTGCCTTATCGTCGTTCCCCACCGCTCCGAGACCGGAAGCACCTTCCTCCCTTGAAGTGAATCGCGTACCCCCTTGAGGATGTCCAGAACGATCTCGTCGTCCTCCTTCGCGCCCTGCCGGGCCGACCGGACGAGTATCTCACCGAACAGTTCGAAATCGTCGCGAAGCTTCCGTTCGTCCGGCTGCGAGAGGGCGAAGTGGACGACGTTTCGGCGCAGTTGCGAGTGCCGCATTTTGAGGATCAGGTCGCCTGCGCTCTTCCAACCGCGGCTCAGCGACTGCTCGAAACAGTACCACGTCATGAGCGCGAGGTGCGGGTCGTCGATGGTGTGCGTGTTCGCAACGAATTTGTTGAAGCAGGCCGTATTGGGAGCGCCTTGTAGCCCCGCTTGCAGGATCGCGGACGCGATGTTGATCCGCACGTAGGGCGAGGACTCGTTTTCGATCGCCCTCTGAATTTGCACGTACTCGACGGCCGTGAACCGGGTGCGATCAGCGATCGCGATTCGCAACCCCCACGAGCGCAGCGCCTCATCCCGATCGGAAATCAGATTCAGCACGTCCTCACCAGCGAGGGTGTTCGTTGCGCTCAGCGCCCACAGTGCCCGGAGGCGTCGCGTCGGGTTCTGCTCGGCCCGCAGCATTTGGCGCAGCAGGTCGGCGGTGCCCTTCTCCAATGTCCCGGCTGCCGCTCGCTCCTGAAGTACGCGCCGTGCTCTCCTCACGATCCAGTCGTTTAGTGACAGTTGCAGCTTGACCAATTCCGCATCGGTCATTTTCGACACATCCCCCTTCCACAGCTTCGCGCCCTTATAGACGACGCGGAAGATGCGGCCATTCGAAGTGTCGGCTTTGTCGTAGTTGTGGCACTCGCCGGTGTCGCACCAGTCGCTGACGTAAAGTCCGCCCTCGGGTCCGGTCTTCACGCAGATGCCGCGGAACCACGAGTCGTTGGCGAACAGGAAATCCTTCCGCCGGACGCCCTTCATACCGCTTGGGGTGCGCGCGAGGCCGTCGTTGTTGAGCCGGTTGCCGTGGATGTTGGCCGTGAACAGCGTGTTGCGGTACTCGGCCGGGAAGTTGTCCGCGAGGTAAATCGCCGCGCCGCTGTGCGCGTGGCCGCCGCCCGCGTCGGAGTGCTCCGGCTTGCCGCCAGTGCCGGTGGTGCGCGACGTCGTCCAGTCGCCGCCGGCCCAGTGGCGGTAATCGACGCAGCTCTTCATCAGACCGTACACGTGGGGG
>BFBZ01000163.1_pt3 | contig 16718 bp, 18 predicted proteins | sample 1888401 | NCBI WGS metagenome assembly BFBZ01 (sample SAMD00112614, study PRJDB3348) | symbiont metagenome | host: Chara braunii | reverse complement strand
ATACTGCTAGCTTCAGTCGCGGGGTGGAGCAGTCTGGTAGCTCGTTGGGCTCATAACCCAAAGGTCGTCGGTTCAAATCCGGCCCCCGCAACCAATACCGGAGACCCGTTGAGTGCCAGTCGCTCAGCGGGTTTTTCCATTTCCGCCCACGTTGCACCCGTGTCGGCGTCGCGGCCAATCAGCACCGTGCCGAGCATGTCGGCCAGCAGAGCGCGCGTGCGGTCGCGGTCGGTGTCTTCATCGAGCACGCGCTGCAGCTCCAGCACCTGGCGGCGGTATCGCGCCAACACATCGCCGATGACCTGGCCCGGGCTGGCCGCAGCCTGCTCGATCAGGTGCGTCAGGCGCTCGCGTTCGGACTCCGCCGCGCTCAGCCGCTGTTGCAGCGCCGGGCTGATGCCCATCGCTGCGATGGCCTCCACCAGCCGGCCGATCTCGCCTTCCAGTGCCTTGAGCTGCCGCGGTGCGGCAGCGTCGTCGCCCTCGGTCTGGCGCTGCATGTCGGCGAGTGCCGCCGTCACCTCGCGCTGAAGTAGGTCCAGCGCGTCCGGGCTGAGCAGGTCTTCGCGCACCTCGGCCATCAGGCGCTTGTCCAGCACCTCACGGCTGATCGTCACCGCCGAGCTGCACACCGCCGAGCCGCGGTCGCGGTGGGCGCTGCAGCCGTAGCGCTTGGGGTTGATGGCCGTGAATGCCGCGCCGCAGGCATGGCAGCGCAGCACGCCCGCGAACAGCGTGCGCGGGACGGCGCCCTTGCCGGTGCGCGTGCCGCGCGCTGGGCCGCGGCGCGCGCGGTCCTGCACGCGCTGCCACAGCTCCGCGCTGACGATGCGCAGCTCGGGCGCTTCACGGGTCTGCCACTCGCTCTGCGGGCGTTCGACATAACGCCTCGCGCCCGTCTCGGGGTCTTTCAGCCACTGGCGGCGGTTCCAGATCACGCGGCCGATGTACAGCTCGTTGTTCAGCATGCCCAGGCCCTTGCCGCTGCTGCCCTGCAGCGCGCTCACGGCCCAGGTGCCGCCGCGAGCGCTGGGCGTGCCGCGTGCGTTGAGCTGGTGGGCAATGTGGCGCGTGCTGTGCCCATCGGCGAACTGCTCGAAGACCCAGCGGACGACCGCAGCTTCTTTCTCGTCGATCACCATGCGCCGGCCCCGGCCATCCTCGGCGATGGCGCTGGTGCAGCCGTAGCTTCGGCCGCCTGCATGGAAGCCTCGTTCGACCTGGCCGGCCAGGCCGCGGTGCGTCTTCTCGCGCAGGTCATCGAGGTACAGCTCGTTGACCAGGCCGCGGGCGATGCGCATGACCTTGCGGCCCCGGGCCTCGGTGTCGTAGCCGTCGGCCGTGCCGATGATGCGCACGCCACGGTGCTCCAGTCGCTTGACGATGGTTTCTGCCTCGCCGAGTTCGCGGCTCAGCCGGTCCAGGCCTTCGACGATCAGCACCTCGAAGCGCTTTGCGAGGGCGTCGGCCATCAGCGCCTTGCCGCCGGCGCGCATCGCCAGTGGCGTGGAACCGCTGACGCCTTCGTCAGCGTGTGTCGCCACCACTGGCCAGCCCTCGCGTTCGGCCCGTGCACGGGCCTCGCGGAGCTGGTCAGTGATCGACGTTTCGCGCTGCTTGTCGGTGCTGTAGCGGGCGTAGAGCGTGGCGCGCTGGGTCATGGCGTTCGGGTTTGGGCTGCTCGGCCAACGCATCCTGCACCAGCCGCTGAGCCAACAGCTTGATGAACTGGTTGCGAGCGTGGGCCTGATTGCCTGTGGTCGGCGTTGGGTTCATGGTGGTGGTGCTCAGGTGGCTTCGGCCTGCCGGCGGATGCGGCGCAGCTTCATCTCGAAGCGCCGGCCGCTGGCCGTGCGCCGGTCCAGCTTCACCGCCCGTTCGACATGGCGCTTGAAGCGGCGCAGGTTGTCGTCGGGCGTCGCCCAGCGCATCAGCCTGAAACCGTCCTCTGTGACCCAGCGGCTGCGCCGGTTTTCCTTGGTTTTCCGTACGTACGGGATGTGCATGGTTGCTCCGCTCAGTTGGCCCGGGTCAACCGGGCCGGTTTGACTGGTTCTTCCGTGGTCGCCAGCGGTTGCCCCGCGTGGGCGACGACGGTTGATTGAGGTGCGCCGGCAGGCGCTCCGGGGGCAGGGTCATTGGCCGAGCCGAATTCGCCGATCTGCCCGAGTCGGGCGAGCTTGGCGTTAGCCGCGTCGAGTTCCGTCCGCAGCGCCGATGCGTACCCGAAATACAGCCTGGCGTCGTTCACAGCCTGGCAGTTCACGGCGCTCCGGCCCCAGCGGGTGGCAAAGAACAGGGCCAGCATCACGGGCTTGGGTGCTCGGCCCAAGCTGCGCCAGCGCTCGACGGTGCGCTCATGCACGCCCATCGCCCTGGCGATTGCCCGCGCCGACGGGTTTCCGAGGTCTTCCAGCATGACGGCCATGGCCGGCGTACTACGCGGCAAGAAGTGCAGATAGCTCATCGCGGCGCCTCCGCTGCAGTCGCGGTTCTTGCGTGATCTGCTCGCCGCGCTACGCTGCGCGCCGGCTGATCTCCAATGGCCACGTCCTGCACCGGGTAGCGGTGCCCGGTGCGGGACACTTCTTCTGCCTCGCCGGCATCCCCCCACACATCCATCCCCTCGGGCAGTGCGTCCGGGAAAAGGCCTTTGAAATCAAGGCCTGCGGAGTTATTGATTCGAGTCCAAGAGGGGCAAAGCCCCTCGCTTGCGCTCACCCCGGCCGCGCTCGTGGCACTGGTTTTGGGGCGCGGCTCGATGCGCCAGGTGTCGCAGCGCGTCGTGATCTGCAGCGACCCGCCGAGGTCGCCGCCGTCGATGCGCAGGCCCTGCACCGCCTTGGTGGTCTCGGTGGTCTCGCCGCGATAGCGGGTGCTGGGGCGCTGGCTGTACTCCAAGGCCAGGCGCAGGCCGTGGGCTTCGGTGGTTGCCAGCCAGGCGGCGTAGTCGTTGGCTTTGCAGGCCGCGTGCAGCACGGGCAGCGCCTCGCCCGGCAGCGTCTCGCCGGCCACGCGGAAGAACTCGCGCACGGGCGTGATGGGCGGCACGCCGAAGAACTGGAACTGCCGGATGTTCCAGACGCGCGCCCAGGCGACCTGCCGGACTGCGGCGCTCTTGCCGCCTTCGTTGGTCTCGGTGTCGCGGTCCACGCCGTGGCCGTCGATGCTCTTGGAGACGTACTTTGCGACGTAGCCCGCCGCGCTGCCCTTGGCCGGGTCGATGCGCTCGACGGTGAAGCGCCGTTGCTGGGCGCCGCTCTCGTTCGGGCTGTCTCGCAGCGCGTAGTCCCGCACGAGCGCGATGAACGCTTCGGCCTGGTCGGCTGCGATGAAGGCCAGCATGTGCCAGTGGGGGGCAGGCGTCGTGATGAGGCTCCACCACGCGCAGCCCGTAGGCGTGCAGGCCCTGGTGGGCCGCGGCGCGCAGTGCACGGCCCCACACGCGGCACAGGTAGCGATGAGCGCGGGTCGGGAACCAGCGACCGTCATAGACGGGGTTCGGCGCGCCCGTCTTCCGCAGCCGCGGGTGCATGCGGCTCGGACAGGTGAGGGTGAGGAACAGGCCGACGTGGCCGCGGGCGGTGGCGCTGGTCTCGATGCCCTTGATCCGCGCCATGAGGGCGCTGCGGCGGTGGGCCGGGTTGGCAAGGCTGGCTTCCACCAGCTCGGGCATGGGCACTGCCTCGCCGGTGGTCTGGTTGACGGCTTCCAGCGCGGCCATCTGCTCGGCCAGGCGCACGGCGTGGCGCTGGTGGCGGCGCAGGGCCTTGTCGGACACGTAGGGCGAGGCGTGGGCGTGCACGGCGCCGCGCTGGATGGCGGTCAGCTCTACCGCCTTGAAGCGATAGCGCAGCGCGCGGCGCCAGAAGCCGGCATCGCACATGCGGTTGACGCGCTCGGCCAGGCCGCGCTTGTCGGGCATACGGATGGCGTGGCGCTTGGCGATGGCGCGCAGGCTGCGCAGCACGGCCGCATCGGCGGTGCCGTTGCGCTCCCACAGATCGGCCAGGCGCCGCACGGCGGTGGCGGCCTTCTCGGCCTGGTCGCGAATGTCGGCGTCCGCGAGGTCGAAGCGTTCGGCCAAGCGCCAGAGGTTGGGCGGGGTTGTGGCGGGCGCGCTCATGCTGCGGCTCCGGCGAGGTCGGCAGCATCGGCGGCGCTCAGCAGGCCGGCCGCTACCTGCCGGGCCGCTGCCGTCGTGAGCTGGCAACGTGCGGAGACGCACTCGGCTGACAGGTTGACCCACACGGCGGGCTCGGGTGTCTCGCCTGGCTGATCGGCCTCGAAGCGGTAAACCCGCAGCTCGGCTGCGCCGAAGAGTGGTTGCACGCGCGCGGCTTCAGTGGGTGACATGGCGACCTCCCAGCGCGCTGGCGTAGTGGAAGGCGCGCACCTCGACACGCACGCCTGTGACGTCGATCAGGTCTTGCGCGAGGGCAGTTGCCTGGTCTTCTTCCAGGCGCATCGCGCCCTCGACGTTGGGGCAGGTCTTGAAGGCCGCCCGCAGTAGGTCCAGGGTGAGCAGGTAGGCCCGGTAGTCGGGCAGCCACAGCACACAGAGCATCGGCGGGAGCTTGTGGGTCTGCTTGCCGCTGATGGGCGCGGTGTGGAGGTGGGCGAGGAGGGGCGCAGCCCATGCGGCGGCGCGACCGTGGATCGTGTTCATGTGCTTTTCCAATGGCGTTGCGGCGAGGGCGGCGATTGCGGTGCGCCAGCCCCTGCCGATTGAGGTTGGCTACGGCCGGCGCTGTTGGCTCGGCTGGGGCGCGGGCGTCGCCTTGATCGCGGCGATCACGACGAGGCCGGCCAGTAGGCCGAGAACGAGCGCGGTGTTTCCCTTGCTGGCGAAGCCGGCGAGCATCGAGACGGGTGTTTGCATGGCGCTCACTCCACGTCGGCCAGGGCCGGCTCTTCGTCGATGACGTGCGCAACGCCCGTGGTCTTCACCCAGGACGCCAGGTAGTCACCGACGGTCTGCGCTTCGTCGCGAGTCGGCGCGACGAGATTGCGGCCCTGCAGGCAGCGGAAGCGCAGGTAGTTGGCCGCCAGGTGGCCGAACAGCTCGCGCACCTGGGTTTCGGTGTCGCCCGACAGGTCGCCGAAGACACTCGTTTGGATCGTCGCCTTCACGATCTCGCCGATGCGGTCGTCAGAGGCTTCCATGTCGGCCATGAGCTGGTCGATGACCTCGGGCGAGGTCTTGGCCGAGATCAGGAAGCCCATGCGCTCCAGGCCGCGCGCGGCGGTCGCCTCGGCGGTGGGCTGCTCGGTTCCCGCGTTGAAACGGGCTTCGATGTCGTCGAAGTTCAGGCCGAGGGCTTCGGCCCGCTCGACGTAGAACGCTCGCAGCGCCTGCACGTCGGCGACGTTGATGTCCAGGCCGCGGGCCTCCCACTGCTTGAGCTTGTAGCTCGGGAGGCCGGTGCCGTCGATGACATCGCGTTGAGAGAGGCCGAGCTGGCGCCGGGCCTGTTTGGAAAGCTCAGAGGTGAGCGAAGGTTTGTTGACCACATTTGCCTTTCAAAATCGGAAGAAAGAACCGATTCAGGGGTAATTGTGTCACCGGTTGATCTGTGTGTCAACCGAATTGGGTGGAATCTTGCGAAATGGGATGTGCTACGTAGGCCTTCGCGCTTCCTTGAGTCGCTGCTCGCGTTCTTGCTGGGCAAAGAACGCGAGGGTGGTGGAAAGCGGGGCGCCTCCCACGTTGGCGTCGTCCTTCGTGGATGCGACGAAAACGCGTAGGGCGTCGAGCAAGGCCTGCTCAACAGCCGAGACCCCACCGCTCATGACCTCGCCGTAGATCAACCAGTGCGGGGAAACCTCCAAGCTCTCGCAGAGCAGGCGTAGTTCCCGAGCGCCTGGTAACGCCTCGCCGGACTCATATCTCGAAATTGAAGGTGGTGACACTCCGCGTCCCTCCGGCACATCTACGAGCTTCGAGAGACGAGACAGGGCCTCGGCGCTGAGCTTGTAGTGATTCCTCGCCGTGTGAAGGCGCCTGCCTAGCATGGACTCAGGAGGCATCCCCGACGAGGCGGGCATCGATGGCGGGTTGAACTTGGTGTTCTCCGGCGCGGCCGAGGTGGCATCACCGCCTTGCGGCTGAGGGGTATCGATCATGGATAGCCTGAAGGGTTCCAGCGATTCTAGGTTTGCTGCCCCACCGACAGGTCGCACCCTGGTGGCTATCGAAGCGCCCGGCCTTCGGCCTCTCCTGGGGGCAAGCCCCCAGCCCCCAATGCGAGTCTTGAGGGATTGGTGCGCGGCGCCGTCTCCCGTCCGCTGCGCGCCGCACGTGCGCGCCTACACATGCACCCTGAATCGGTCTGCTCGGGGTTTCTACAATTCGACGTTGCATCTACAACGCGCCCGCCCGCTAATGTCTTTGCCTGCCGACTTGGTCGAAGCGCTCTCTGTAGCCCCGGGCTCAGTGAAGCTCTTCGTCGCCACATCACAGAACCCTGACGTGGAAGGCGCGATGCGCAATTTGTCGGAGTTGGCGTCAAGAATGGAGCACGCGCGAAAGGCCGGTTGCTGGATCGAGGCGATATCGCTTCGCCTGCAATACCAGGACATGTGGCTCCGGACCTACTTCGAGAACAGTGGCCCCAAGGAAGAGCGTCAGCGCGAGTTCGGCCGCCTGCTGCGCCAGTGCTTCGAGCAAGGGCTGCATAAGGCGCTTTACGACCGCCTCGCTAGGTTCAACAAGGCACGCATCCAGGCCATCCATGGGTTCATGGTTGGTTCGATTGCCTATGGTGATTTGCAGACTGTCGTGACCGACTCGGACGGCCTATCGGAGGATCTTGCTGAATTCGTCTTACTGAACTCAGGTCAGGTTGTCACTCTTCAGGATTTGGAAGGGCGCCACGCCAATCGAGGCGATCAGATATTCCACTTGCCGAGCTGCATAGAGCACCTTCGAGGCCGTGGGCCGATGCTCTGAATCATCACGGCGGCTAGACGCGTTCGCCGAGTGTCAACACGATGCGTTTCCGGGAGAAATTGCGCGCCCCCGCAACCAAATCCAGAAACCCGCCGAGTAGCTGCTACTCGGCGGGTTTTGTCATTTCGGCGGTGCGTCACCGCTCTGGGTATTGCGGCCGCTCAGCGGTTGGCAACCCGCTGCGCCGCGAGTTCCGCGCGCAGCTTCTCGGCCTGGTCTTCGAAGCGCACGGCGGTCAGGCCGAGCACGGGGTCCTGCTGCAGGGCCGTGTCCAGTCGGGAGCGGCCGATGTAGAGCTGCGTCAGCTCCTGGCCCAGCGCGTAGAGCTTGTGGTTCTTGGCCTCGGCGTCGGACAGGGCCTGGGTGCTGCGTTCCAGCAGCTGGGACAGGGCCTGGTTGGCCTGCTGGCGCGAGGCGCTTTCCTGGTGGGCGGCGAGCAGTTGCCGCTGCAGCGCCTGTTCGCGCTCGGCGGCCTGGGCCTCGCCCTGTTGCTGGGCCTCCCTGGCGGCCTGCAGCTGGGCGCGCAGCGCATCCACCTCGGCCTCGCGGGCCTTGAGGCGGGCCGCGCTGCCGGCGGTCTGGGCCTTGGCGGCGGCGGCGTCCTTGTGCGCCGTGGCCGCATCGGCCTCGGCCTTGGCCTTGTCGGCCTGCAGCGTGGACTGCTGCTCCTGCGCGGCGCGCAGCGCGGCCTGGGCGCGGCGCAGCGCCTCGCGCTCCTTGGAGGGCTTGGCGTCTTCGGCATGGGCCGTGAGGCTCGCGACGACGAGCAGGGCTAGGGCGAGGCGCTTCATCGTCAGAACCTCGCGTTCAGGTCGAGCTGGAAGACCTCGATCTTCAGCGGCGCGCTGCTGAGGTTGCCGCTGACCGAGGTCGGGTCGCCAGGCGCAGCCAGGAAGCGCACGCCGTCGTCGAGGTTGCGGGTACTGGTCCAGCGGCCGCTGACCCAGAAGTTGCGATCCAGGCCGTAGCTGCCGCCCAGGCTCCAGCCCTTGTAGTTGGTGCCGCCCAGATGCCAGGTCGTGTCGGTGAAGCCGTCGATCCAGGCGTCGCGCTGCACCAGGCGGAAGGCGGCGAAGGCCTGCCACTCGCCGTGGCGGGTCAGCTTCGGGCTGCCGATCTGCAGACGGCCCTGCACCGCGTTGGTCTTCTCGGCAATTGCCTGCTCGGGATGGCTGGGATCCCTGAAGGAGATGCCGGCGCGCTTTTCGATGTCGGCGATGTCGAAGCCGGTGTTCTTGATGAGGTCCAGCGTCATGCCGACGGGCACGGGCAGCACGCCGTCGAGCTGCAGGCCCAGCGTCAGGTTGATGGGACGGAACTTGGACGCCAGGCCCCAGGTCGGCGCGGCCGCGCTGGTGGGGTCGTTGATGTTGATCAGCGTGTTGCCCTTCAGCCGCAGGCCGCTCGAATACTGCGACGCGAAGTAGTTCGTCGCGCCGGCACGCGGGCCGCTGGGCGGCGGGTCGGTCTCGCGCCGGCCTTCCATGTGGCGGAAGTCGTAGGCCGCCAGGCCCAGCTTGAACTGCACGCCGCGGGCGAGGTCGATCTCGCCGCCGACCTGGGCGCCGATCAGCCACTTGTCCTTGGTGCTCAGCTGCAGTTCCTCCAGCGGGAAGATGCCGGCCGTCGCGAACAGCGAGCGCTCGGGCTTGAACTGGTGGCTGAGCCTGGCGGCCACGCCGTCGAAGGCGAGGTCCTCGGGCCAGGCCAGGTCGGTGCCGTGGAAGGGGTTGGGCATGCGGCCGAAGTCGCCTGACAGGCCGTTGCTGAACAGCGGCGGCTGCCAGTGGATGTAGGCGCGGTCGAGGCCGACGGTGTAGCGGTTGAAGTCGTTGCCCAGCGTCTGCGACGTGGACGTGGCGCTGCTGCCCGTGCTGCCGGTCGCGATGCGCAGCCCGGCCTGCACCTGGTCGCTGAGTTTGGCGTCGACCTCCAGCCGGCCGCGCAGCGTCAGGCGCTGGCGGTCGGTCGTCGTGTTCACCAGGTCGGGCGACCAGGCCGGCGAGGCCGTCTGCGCGCGATAGACCTCGGCCAGCACATTGGCCTTGTCGAAGAACTCGCTCTGGGCGCGCACGCGCAGGTCGCCGCCGACCTTGACGCGGTCTATCCACTCGGGCAGCGCATCGGGCTGGCCCCAGCGCTCGCCCTTGGCCTGGGCCAGCACCTCGGCCTTGATCTCGTCGCGCATCTGCTGGCGCACGGTCTCGGGCACATAGGGAATGCGCAGCACCTTGGGCGCCGCGGCATCCGCCTGCGGCTGAGGGGCCGGCGCCGCGGCACTGGCCTGGGCCTGCTTCAGGATGGCTTCGGCCTTGTCGCGCGTCAGCAGGCCCTGGGAGACCAGGGCGTCGATCAGGGCCTGGGTCGTCGCGCGCAGGCGGGCGAGTTCCTCCCTGTCCGAGGCCGGCGCGTTCTGGGCCTGGGCGGAGGTCGCGATGAGGCTGGCGAGCAGCAGCGTGAGGATGGGTTTCATGGGGTGGGAGAAAGTCAGGCTTGGGGCCGCACGCTGAGGCGGAAGCGCAGGGGTTGGGAGAGGGCCAGCGCCGGCGGCGGCGGCAGCTTGAGCTGGCGACGGGTTTCGTCGAGGGCGGCGCGCAGCGCGCTGTCGTTGCCGTCGTTGCCGCTGGGGCTGAGTTCGAAGCGCTGGATGACGCCGTCGCGGTCCAGCCAGATCGCGAAGGTCGCGGTCAGCTGCTCGGCATCGGAGCGCAGATGCTTTTCGATCTCGCTCTGCAGCAGCTGGCGGGCCGTGTTGGCATAGAAGCGCTCCTGCGCACGGTCGGAGGCCGTGCCGGCCGGGCCGCCGGTACCGGGCGTGCCGCCGGCGTAGTCCTTGCTCACGCTGCCCGCGGCGAAGGCGCTCGGGCCGTCGCCGGCCGCGCCTTCCATCTTGAGCGCCTCGGTGACCTTGGGCGCCTCGACCTGCTTGAGCTGTTCCTCGCGGATGACCTGCTTGGGCTCTTCCTTGGGCGGTTCGGGCTTCTTCTCCTCCTTGGGCGGAGGGGGCGGGGGCGGCGTGTCGGGCAGGATGGAAATCTTGGCGACCTGGCGCTTGGGCGCCGTGGCCTTCATGTGGGTGACGCCCCACCACGCGGCCAGGGCCAGCAGCACGAAGCCGACGGTGGCGAGGAGCTTGAGGTGCAGCGGCTTCATCGTCAGTTGCCGATCCGGCTCGTCACGAGGCCCATATTGACCTGTAGCCGGTTGCACAGGTCGATGACGGCGACGACGCTGGCGTACTGCGTGCGCGCATCGCCCTTGATGGCGACGGACATCTGCGCGTCGCGTTGCTTGGCTGCGTTCAGTTGCGTTTCCAGCTCTGGGAGGCTGACGCCCACGCCATTGAGCAGCACGCCGCCGTCGGGCATGACCTGCACGATCTTCAGATCGTGCTTCTCGGTGCTGGGCTTGTTGCTCGGCTTGGGCATCGTGATGTTGAGGCCCTGGACGGAGGCGGTGGTCATCAGGATGAAGACGACGAGCAGCACGTAGGCGAGGTCGAGCATCGGCGTCACGTTGATGGTGTCGTAGGGTTTGGCGTCCTGGTTGACTTGCATGGTTCAGGCGCTCCGCTTGGGTTGCTTGGGCTGCTTTGGCTTGGTGGCCAGGCCCATGCCGGGACGTCGCCCCGGCGGGCGACCTTCTTTTTGAGCGACCAGAAAGAAGGCAAAAAGTCGCCCCCGAACCGCCCGGCCCTTTGCTTCGCAGCGGGCTGCCCTGCGGTACTCAAGCCTTGAGGCCTCGCGCAGAACTCGCTTCGCTACGCTGCGCTCAGACAACTGCGCGAAGTCAGATGTTGAAGCGCGCTGCGCGCGCGGCCTCAAGGCTTTCCGTTCCTCGGCGGGCTCAAAGGGGGAGTGAAGGAACAGCCGGCGCCAGCCGGCTTTCGGGTTTGGCTGTTGGTTGTTCGGCTGTTCGGGGGCTCCCCTTCTAAACCGCCGAGAAGCGCAGGAACCCGGGGCGCGTGCGCAGCACGCTTCAACACCTGACTTCGCGCCCCTTTGTTTGAACGGAGCGTAGCGAAGTGAGTTGGGCGCGGCCCCGGGTTCCGAGCATCGCAGGGAACCCCGCAGGGGCGGTTTTGCAGGGGCCGCTCTTTGCCTACTTTCTGGCGGGCCAGAAAGTAGGTCGCCCGCGGGGGCGAAATCCCCGCTGGGCCTTGCCAGAAAGACAAAGCAGCGACGAGCACAACAACTCATTCCGCCACCGCCCTCTTCGTCACCAACCCAATCTCGGTGATGTCCAGCTTCTTCGCCACCTCCAGCACCTGCATCACCTTCTCGTACTGCGCACTTGCGTCCGCCTTCAGCACGACGGGCAAGGCCGGGTTGGCCGACTTGTACTGGGCCAGCGAGTTGCGCAGCTGGTCCATGTCCACCGGATAGGCGTCCAGGTAGACGCCGCCATCCGCGGTGATCGTGATCGCGCGGGTCTGCGGCCTGGCGAGGTTGTTGGCCGCCTGGGTCTCGGGCGACTTCACCTTCACGCCCTGCACCGACGCGGTCGTCAGGATGATGAAGGTCACCAGCAGCACATAGGCGAGGTCCAGCATCGGCGTGATGTTGATGTCGTCATAGGGCTGGTTCTCGCCCTTGATGTCGGCGGCCATGCTCTACCTCACCGGGCTCCGTACAGCTCTGCAACGCGAGTGATGAACTCGTCGATGAAGATCTGCATGTCCGACGTCGCGTTCTTGATCTGCGAGGCCAGGTAGTTGTAGCCAAACAGCGCGGGGATCGCGACGCCCAGGCCCGCCACCGTCGCGAGCAGCGCCGCCGCGATGCCCGGCGCGATGGCGTTGACGTTCACGTCGCCCGCCGCCGCGATGGCCGCGAAGGTGATCATCACGCCCACCACCGTGCCCAGCAGCCCGAGGAAGGGGCCGCCCGAGATCGCGATGGTCAGCAGCACCATGCCGGAATTGAGTTGCGCGTTCTCGCGCACATAGTCGGCGTCGACCGAGGCCTTCACGGCGTCCAGCGACGCGCCGGACAGCGGCGCGCTGCCGGCCTCGCCGACCTTGCGCTTGGCCAGCTCGCGCACGCCGGCCTGGTAGAGGCGGTAGATCGGCGACGCGGGGKGGGGCGCGTGCTGCTCCAGCTTCAGCAGCTCGTCGCTGGCCTCGCGGAAGCGCTGCACGAAGCTGCGGTTGGCCTTGGCCACCTTGTTGACCAGCAGGCCCTTGGCCACCATCACCCAGGCCGCGATGGCGAACATCACGGCCAGGACCAGGATCACGGCCCAGGCATCGGGCGTCAGGTTCTTGATGAGGATGCCCATATAGCCGTGGCTTTCGCCCTCGGCCTCGGCGCTGTCCCTGGCCTCGCGCACGGAGGCCACCAGCTTGCTCTCGGCGCCCTGGGCGCCGGCGGCCACCGCGATCCAGTCGGCGCTGCGCAGCGCGGCGGCCACCTGCACCTCGTCCATCAGGCCGCGCGCGCCTTCGCCCAGGCGCAGGCTGCTGCCGAGCGCCGGCGTGGCCAGGTCGCCCTGCGCCACCTGGGCGCCGTTGACGAACAGCGTGGCCTTGCCCAGGCCCAGCCGCAGCGCGACCTGCGTCCAGCGTGCCACGGCCACATCGCCACCCGACACCTCGGCCTTGTCCGCGCGGGCGACGAGCTTGCCGCCGTTCAGACTCAGCGTCAGCCCGCCCCAGTTCAGCAGCGTCGCGCGCTGCACGTCGTCGAGCTTGACCCACAGGCTCGCCGTCAGCTGGTTGCCGGCGTCCACCACGGGCTTGTCGGACAGCGCGTAGACGACGGGCTCGCCGGTCAGCCTGGCGCTCGCGGCCAACAGGCCGTTGGGCTCGGTCACCAGCGTGCCCTGCGGCTTCACGGCGCCGAGCTGGTCGCCGCCGGCCGGCTTGTCGCTGAAGTGCAGCGCGATGACCGTTGCCGCATCGAAGCCGCTCGCATCGCCCTCCGCCGCCGCCTTGGCATTGCCGCCGTAGACGTAGAACTGGTTCTTGTCCGTGCCCGGCAGCACGCTGGGCAGCTGCACCCACAGCACGGCCAGCTCGTTGACCGCGTCGAAGCGCTCGATGCTGAACTTCAGCGGCGTCTTGTCGTCGCCGGCGACGACGCGCAGGTCGCTGCCGTCCTCCTTGGCGGCCGTGAAGTCGAAGTTGCCGCTGTGCAGGCGCACGGCCACGGCCACGCCGCCGACGGCCTCCCTGGTCTCCAGCCCCTGGGCCGAGGTGTTCAACGTGATCTTCGCGCGCTCGCTCCAGTCGGCGTTCCACCAGGCATGGGCGCTGGTAGGCAGCAGGGCGGCGGCGCCGCTGAGGACGAGTGCGGTGAATGCTTTGCGCATGGTGTGGTCTTTCGAGAAATCAGGAGCTGCCGAAGCCGAGGAACTCCAGCAGCAGGTTGCGGCGACGGCGGCGCTTCTTCCTGTCGTCGTCGGCGGCATCGCCGCTGCCGGGGCCGGCACTGGTCTGCGCCTGAGGGATATTGGGTGGTACCGAGATGGCGGCCGGCGCGGCATCGACCTTGCCCCCGCCCGTCACCTTGCCGCCGACCTGGATGTCGATGGCGTTGACCACCCGCTCGGCCGCCAGGAAGGCATTGCCCTTGGAGCGGATGCCCGCCTCGCCGGCATTGATGTCGCCGGCCGGTGCGTAGAGGTCGAGGTCGCTGGCGGCGTTGAGGACCGCGATGCCGGACCCGCTGAACGAGCCCGACGTGTCGAAGACGAGCCGGCCCTGGTTGTCCAGGCGCAGGACCGGTGCGGGCGCGCCCACGACGGTCTTGGCGCCGCGGCCGGCGTCGATGCTGCCGGCCTCGGAGAACAGCAGCAGGTCGCCCTTGGCCAGCGTGAAGACGCGCGACTGGTTGACCGCGAAGTCGTCGCGCACCAGCGCCGAGATGTTGCCGCCGTTGACCGTGACGATGCCCAGCTGGCTCGGAGACCTCATGATGCCGCTCGCCACCACTTCGCCGGCGTTGGCGCCGCCGCCCGGGGCGACCAGCGTGATGTCGGCCTGCTGCACGGTCTTGATCTGGCTGGCCGGCAGCAGCAGGTCGCCGCCCGGGCGCTGCGGCAGGCCGTCCAGCGGGAAGACGGTGTTCACCGCCAGATAGCCGTTGGCATAGGCCAGCCAGCGCGCGTCGCCATCGAGGGCGGCAGCGGCACGGCCCGCGGTGCGCAGCTCGTTCACCAACTGGCGGTTCAGCCAGGGCGCCTGGCGCGCGAGCGGCAGGCCATCGAAGGCCGCCAGCGCATCGGCGTCGGAAAGCTGCGGCTGCGACGTCACCTGGCGGACGTAGTCGCCCAAGGCCTTGAGCTGCTGCGGCTGGGCCGCATCGAGCAGCACCTGCCGGCGGGTCGCCGCGGGCAGTGCGGCCAGGCGCGGCAGCAGCAGGGCCGTGACGGCGCCGGCCCGCTGCCCCGCGGGCAGGTTGGCGAAAGCCTGCGCGGCCTGCGCGACGCTGAGGTCGCTCCAGGCCGGCAGCGTGAGCTTGCCGACCGCCTTGGCATAGGCCGCAACCGCCGGGTCGCCCGCCGGCTTGCCCAGCAGGGCGGCGATGCGCAGGCCCTGGTCGACGGCGTCGGCGCGTGCGGGCAGGGCGCGGACATAGTTGCCGATGCCGGCCTCGTAGGCCGCGCTGCCGAGCAGGTTGCGCACCGCGTCGAGCTGGCCCGCCACCGGCAGCGCCGTGAAGCCTGCCGCGTCGCCCGAACCACCCACGGCCCGGTAGAGCGAGCCGAGCCGGCCTTGCCAGCCGCTCACGCCCAGCAGCTGGAAGCCCTGCAGTTCCGCGTTGCGGTAGTCGGCGTCGTCGGCCCGCAGCCCGGCCACCACGGTGATGTTGGCGCCCTGGCTGGGCAGCAGGGTGCTGTTGTTGACGCTGCCCGAGGCGACCACGCCGGACTTCGTGCCGGCGTCGAGCACGACGTCGCGGCCCGCCATCAGCACGAGGTCGCCGGGGCCGGCCACGTCGATGCTCAGATCCCTGATGTCGCGGCCGGCCTTGAGCAGCGACAACTCGCTCACCGGGGTCGGCGCGGCGGGGTTGTCGAGCCTGCGGTCCTGGTGCTGCACATTCATCGTGGCCGAACTGCCGCTGAAATTGATGTCCCGGCCAGCCTCGATGTCGACCGGGCGCGCTGACAAGAAGTTGCTCTTCAGGACAACATCGCCCTGCAGTGCGATCACGCGCACCGGATTGCGGTCGCTGGCGTCGAGCACTGGCGCAGTGGGGCCGGGTTGGAGGCCGGTACTCACGACATCGGACAGGCGGCTCGGCGCGCTATAGCCTTGGTAGGCATTGCTGATCGCCTGGAGATAGGCCGCGCGTGCGTAGGCGCCTGTGTCGAACGCAGGTCCCAGCGAGCCCACCGAGACGTTGGCGAGGGTGATGTTGTATTGAGCCAGCAGTACCGTGCGTGCGCCGCTGGTGGGGTTCTGCGTCAGCGGCTGTTCGACATTGATGCTGCCGTCTGCTGCAGTGATCTGCACCATGCCGGGCATTTGCAGATCGAGCGCGTCAGCACTCCCGTCGCGCCTGCCGGCCTCGGGGCGCAGTCGCACGTCGCCAGCCGCGCTGAGCATATGCAGCGAGGCGTTGGTATCCAGGCCACCGAGCACCAGGCGGCCCATCGTGTTCGAGCCGGTCCCCGTCGACGATGTCGCCAGCGCCGCGCTGCGCACCGCGCCGATGTCGATGTCCGCTGCCGCCCGGACCTGCACCTGGGTGCTGCCGTACAGCAATTGCAGTCGTGCATCTTCCGGGGTGACGCTGGCTGTCGTGTCGCTGCCGATGCGACGTCCCGAGCTCACATCCAGCTCACCTTGACTGGCGAACAGGCGCCCGGCCAGCACGTCGCGGCCGGCCTGCAGGCTGACGCTGCCGCCGCCAAGTGAGAAGGGGCGGGTGGTGGCCGTGACGGTCGACCCGTCGGGCAAGATGGGCACGCCTCGCCAGCCATTGCTCGCGGCCGACGCGTGCACCTGGATCGCGTCGCGGCCTGCATTGAGCGTGATGTCACCACCGCCGAAGGTGGCGATGCCCTGGCTGAAGAGGTCGTAGCGTGACCACCAGGCGACAGGAACCTTCCCCTGAACGCCGGCGCGCCACCACCATTGCGTGACGTCGCGCTGCGTCGTGCCGAGTGCGGCACCGCGCAGGTCGCGCCCGGCGCTCACCTCGACCCGGCCGCCCGCCTGCAGGAAGGGGCTGCGCCCAGCGACCTGCAGGTTCGCGTTGAGTGCGCTCAGCGTGATGCCCAGCTGCTGCGCCGGCAGCGGGTCGCTGAGGGGCGCCGGTGTGGGCGCTGGCGTCGGTGCGGGTGTGGGCGCAGGCGTCGGCGCTGGCATCGGAGTGGGTGCCGGGCTCGGCGATGGCGCGGTCCCGGTCGATCCGAGCGGAGGGGCCGGCGGCAAGGTCGTGCGCGTCGTGTCGTTGCCGTTTCCCGCGGACGGGGTGCTCGGCGCGGAAGCGTCGGCCGCCTTTGCTAAGGCGCCGGTGCCGGCCGGCCCCGCAGTCGGGGGCGCGGCGGGCGAAGGGGGGGGGAGGGTCGTGCGAGTGGTGCTGTTGCCGTTGCCGGCAGACGGTGCGGTTGGCGCTGGCGTTGGCGCGGGTGTCGGGGCTGCGGTCGGTGCCTGCGTGGGCGCCGGCGCGGCGACGGGCGGAGGGGGGGGCAGCGTCGTGCGGGTGGTGTCGTTGCCGTTTCCGGCCGATGGTGCGGTGGGAGCGGGCGTGGGCGCAGGCGTCGGGGCTGCGGTCGGTGCCGGCGTGGGCGCAGGCGTCGGGGCTGCGGTCGG
>BFBZ01001349.1_pt1 | contig 16722 bp, 12 predicted proteins | sample 1888401 | NCBI WGS metagenome assembly BFBZ01 (sample SAMD00112614, study PRJDB3348) | symbiont metagenome | host: Chara braunii | reverse complement strand
AAAGCTCGCGGAGGGAGTTGAACCCACGACCAGCGGTTTACAAAACCGCTGCTCTACCACTGAGCTACGCGAGCAAACCGAGCAGAAGCCCAACCGTTTTCGCACGCCTCACCGGTTCGCACGTCCTTGTTTGACGCTGCTGCGGCGCCCGGAATTCTCGGATCCGATTGAGGGATCGTTACCAGCCCGGCCGCGTTCGCAACAACCGCACCTGATGAGCGTGTTACCATATCCAAGAGCGATTCTACAAGCTCCCGGTTCGCGCACAAGCCTGAGAAACCAAACAAACCCACGCGGGTTTCCCGCGTTCCCCGTGCAAGCCACCAAACGCTGGGTGAGGCGCATCCGCGGCGCACTCCAACTTCGGACCAGGGCTCGCGCGACCACCCCGAAAGGCGCACTCTCTCAACACTGCTGCGGAAACTTTCACCAACCGAAACCAAGTGCCATCCGACGCGCTCCACTGCAGCCGGAGACGGGCGAAGTGCTCCGCGCCGCCCTGGCGAACCGCTCCGATTCCAGCTGCGCGTGCTCGTCGAGCCCTATCGGCGAATACGAGCCGGGACATGTCGTCTGAGTTGGCGCGGATCGCGGGAACGCGCCCCCCGGCCATGTCATTTCTCCGCGGCGGACAACGGCTGAAGGGTTGATCATAGCGGTGGAGGTTACCCCGAGTGAGCGATGGTGCCCCCAACTCGACGAACTCGACAAGGCCGAGGGACTCGATCTCAGACCGTTCCAAGGTGGGTATTCGCTGAGTATTTCTGTAGCGCCCTGTAGTCCGAGGGAGTATGCGGACAAGAATTGACCAGCAGTGGAAACAGATTGACCCGACCTGTGACCCGCTGCCGACGGGGGTGTTGGCATTCATAGAGTTGTGGAAACAGGTTGACCGAGTTCGTCACGATGTCTCGAAGAGAGCATAGGGGCTGCAAAAAGAGCGGCCGTAAAAGTGCGGCATGCCACTTGCTATCCGAGTCAACATCTCCAACCGACTGCCAATGACGTATCAATCGCAGCCGCAAGTGACACTTCTGGCTTTAATTCGTCCATCTGCATAGACTAACCAGTACGACGCGGGCAAATTTTGCCCCACGAGGAGAACCTTTCAGTGCCCCTGCGAAACATGACGAAGCGCCGTGTGGCCTTTACGCTGATCGAATTACTGGTGGTGATCGCGATCATCGCGATTCTCATCGGACTGTTGCTGCCCGCAGTACAAAAGGTCCGCGAGGCCGCGGCCCGGATGAAGTGTCAGAACAACCTGAAGCAGATCGTTCTCGCGTGCCACAGCTATGAGAGCGCGCTGGGCGGTCTGCCGATCCTCTACCCCTCGTCGAATCAGCTCGGCTGGATGACGCCGATTCTCCCTCACATCGAACAGGCGAATCTCGGCAACATCTACAACCTTAAATACCCGTGGTTCGATGCCGCCAACGCAACCGCCATCCAGCAGCGCATTCCCATTTTCGAGTGCCCATCCAGTCCGGTGGCCCACAGTTACACCGGCGTGGATTCCGGCTTCGCGACTCAGGATCCTAACGGCACCCCCAACACGACCTTCACCACCGCGGTCACCGATTATTTCGCCTTTTCGGGCGCCGGCGGCGACTACTCCGCCTACTACTCCAGCTCCAACGACACGAGCGGCCCCTTCGGCTCGCAGAGCGCCACGCCCCCGGCCTCGCGCCAACTGATCCAGATCACCGACGGCACCTCGAACACCTTCATGGTCGGCGAACAGGCCGGCCGACCGTTCCTCTACGTGACCGGCGGAAAGCAAGTGCCCGGCTCCAGTTTCTCCTCGTACACGTACGTCACTGCCAGCCTGACCGATGCGACCAATAGCGTTGCGCTGATATACGGCTGGGGTTCGTGGGCGCACAACAACAACTTCAACGTCGGCACCTGGGCCGCCGATGGCTCAGCCAAGAACGGCCCGTGTACCATGAACTGCAGCAACTATCGCGGTGTCTACAGCTTCCACACCGGCGGCGCCAACTTCGCCTTTGCCGACGGGTCGGTTCACTCCATCAGTAGCTCCCTCCCGCCCGCCGCTTACTATGCTCTCATCACCGCGCGCGGCGGTGAAGTGATCCCCTCTTACTGATGGTCGCACGTTCGCCAGACTCTGGAGATCTCCGATGTCTCGATGCCCCGCGGCCCGGGTACTCCTGGCCGCTTTTGTCCTCGTCGGCCTCCCGATAAGTGCGGGGGCCGGCGAGCACGTGCTCGTCATCGGCGGGTGGGACTACGGCGAAACGATGTTCGACCGCGCCGCCACCGGCATCGGCATGAGCGCCAAATTCGTCACCACGGAAGACACGGAACGGGTAACGACCGAGCAGCTCAAGGCTGCCGATCTGGTTTTCTTGTTGAATCTCAAGCCGGACGGCGCAGCCGCGTTGAAGGACCGGGTCGCCGAGGCAAAGAAGGCCAAGCCCGGACTCGTTGTCCTGTCGCTTGCGCAACGCGACACGCAGAAGAGCTTCGAGGCGGCCGGGCTGATGGCCAAGGACCCGGAGATTTACAAGTACTGGAAGTACAACGGCCTCGAGAACACCAAGCGGTTGCTGATCTACACGCGGGTGAAGCACCTCAAGGGCCAGGGGGAGGTCCTGCCGCCGGTTGTAGTGCCGGATTTCGGCGTGTATCACCCTGCCGCATCGGACTTGTTCCCGGACGTCCCGGCCTACATCGAATGGGCCAAGAAGACCGGTCACTTTCAACTCGGTAGTCCGCGCGTGGCCCTGCTCGTCCAGCAGGGCTTCCTGATGACGGGCGACACCAAAGTGTACGAGGCCGTGGTGAACGCGCTCGAAAAACGCGGCGTGAACGTGGCGGTGTTGTTCGGCGGCTACAACGCGGGCAAGCAGAAAGAGATGCTCGACGCCTGGAAGCCGGAACTGATCATCGACGACCACCACGCCTCGACGGCGATCCGGAAGGAGGCCGAGGAACTCGACGTTCCGATCGTGAAGAACGTCATGCTCCTGCGGTCCACCGTCGCGGAGTGGGAGTCATCAATCCAGGGGATGCTCCCCGCCGACGTCGGGTTACATTTCCTCACGCAGGAGGTTCACGGCATCATCGATCCGGTGGTGACCGGCGCGATGAAGGCGAACGTCGGGGGCTACAAGCTGCACGATCCGATTCCCGACCGCGTCGAGCGGTTGGCCGGGCGCGTGATGGCCTGGATCAACCTGCGCAAGAAGGCGAACGCCGAGAAGAAAGTCGCCATCGTCTATTACAACAAGTACCTCGGTAAATCGGACGTGGGTCGCGGCAGCGCCACCGGGGCGTTCATGGACGGCCCCGAGAGCCTCTTCCGCGTGCTCAAAGCACTGAAAGAACGCGGCTATACGTTCACGAAGTTCCCGAAGGACACGGACGAACTGCTCGCGTGGATGAAGCGCGACGGCCGCAACGTCGGTGCGTGGGCCAACGGCGATCTGGCCGAATTGGTTCGCGACGGCAAGCCGGTGCTGTGGCCCACGTCCGAGTACGAAAAGCGGTTCAGCGCACTCAGCGAGACCAATCGGAACACCGTTACCAAAGCGTACGGCCCGGCACCCGGCGCGCAGATGACGACGGCCGACCGGAAGGCGATCGTGCTGCCGCGCATCGACCTGGGCAACGTGATCCTGCTGCCGCAACCGGCCCGCGGTCTGGAAAACGACGAAAAGCTCCTCCACGCCAAGGACGTGCCGCCACCCCACCAGTACCTCGCGTGCTACTGGTGGCTCCAGCACGATTTCAGGGCCGATGCGGTGATGCACTTCGGTACGCACGGCACGGAGTTGCTCCTGCCCGGCAAGGCGAACGGCATGTCGGCGGACAACTTCGGCGACATCTGTCTGGGGAACATGCCGAACGTTTACCCGTGGATCATCGACAACATCGCCGAGGCGATTCAGGCCAAGCGCCGGGCCTATGCGGTCACGGTCGATCMCCTCACGCCGCCACTGGAAACGACCGGGCTGAGCCCCGAACTCCAGAACCTCCACGCCGACATCGACAAGTGCGCCGCCCTCGAAGAGGGGCTGTTGAAGCAGAAATACCGTAGGACCATTTCGGATGCCGCCCGGAAGGCCGCCCTGACGCGAAACCCTGGCGACCTCTCCGATCAGGACATTGAACAGATCGCCTTCCAACTGCACCAGGTGGAGCTGTCGGTGACGGCGGTGAAGTTGCACACGCTCGGCACCGAGCCGGACGCAAAGCACCTCGTCCCTTTCTTGACGAGCATGTTAGGCAGGCAGTACCTGAACGACCTCGGCCGGGTTCTGCCGGTGCCGCCGGACGTGGCGAAAGAGCCGGATCACGTTCCGATCTGGGTCCGGCCCCAGCTTGAAGCGATGGTCAAGCAGGTCGTGATCGACGGGCTGACACCAGAGGACGCCCTAAAGATTGTTGGCGCTAAAATTCCGCCGGGGGACCCCGACAAGATCGTGGAGTCGCTCCGGCGGGTCATCGAATACCGTAAGAGCCTCTCGCAGAGCGGACGGGAAGTGGAGAACGTGCTGCGCGCTCTTGAGGGGAAATTCATTTCCCCCGGCCCCGGAGCCGATCCGGTCCGAAACCCCGCCGCGATCCCCACTGGTCGGAACCTCTACGCCCTGAACCCCGAAGAGATCCCGACGAAACAGGCGTGGGAGGTCGGCGTGCAACTGGTCGACCAGTTGCTGAAGGAGCGCCCGACCCTCCGCAAGGTGGCGCTCGACCTGAACGGCCACGAGACGATCCGCGACTACGGCGTCACCGAGGCCGAGGCCCTTTACCTGATGGGGGTGCGCCCGGTCTGGGACCACAACAACCTCGCCGTGAACGTCGAGGTCATCCCGCGCGAGCAGCTCAAGCGCCCCCGGATCGACGTCTTCATCGCCCTCGGCGGGAGCATGCGGGACACGTTCACCTCGCGGGTCAAGCTCCTCGACAAGGCGGTCAGACTCGTTTCCGAACTGAACGAGCAGGACAACTTCGTGCGGGCCGGGACCGAAGAGAAGGCCGCCGAACTGGCGAAACGCGGGCTGTCTCCCGAGAAGGTGAAGCTGTACGCCCCGGCTCGCATGTTCGGGGCGAAACCGGGAGAGCACGGTACGCGGATTCTCTACCTCGTCCCGAAGACCGGGGCCTGGGACGACCGCAAAGAGATCGCCGACGTCTACAAGCAGAACATGTCTTACGTCTTTACCGGCGAGGCGTGGGGGGAGAGCGTCCCCGGCCTGTACGAAGACGCGATGAAGGGAACGGAACTCGTCCTGCGGACCTGGACGTCCAACATGACCGGCCCGCTGACCAACCACCACGTTTACGAGTACGCCGGCGGTCTGAGCCTGGCGATCGAGACGACCACGGGCAAACAACCCAAGCTCCTGTTCAGCGACGTCCGGGGCGCTCCGAAGGTCCGCGATTTCGATGAGGTGCTGGCCACCGAGGCCCACGTCACCATGCTGAACCCGAAGTGGCTGAAGGGCATGACGGAAAACGGATACGCCGGGGCCGGGATGATGGCCGAGGTGGTGCGGAACACGTCCGGCTGGGAGGCCACCCGCAAGGGGGCGGTGTCGCAGGATCTGTGGAACGAGATCCACGCGGTGTACGCGAAGGACAAGCACGGGCTGAAGCTGAAGGAGTGGATGGACAAGGTGAACCCGCACGCCCGGCAGGAGATCTTTGCGACCCTGCTGGAGGCCGCCCGCAAGGGCGACTGGAAGGCCGACGAGACGACCCGGCGGGAGCTGGCCCAGGAGTACGCCCGCAGCGTGGCCCAGCACGGCGACAGCGCGGGGCTGGCGACGGGCGGCAACCAGAAGCTCCAGGCCGAGGTGTCGGCCCTTCTGACTGCACCGGGCGACCCGCACCTCGCGGCCCTCAACGCGGCGTACAAAGCCGCTATTCTTAAATCCGCCCAGCCGCCGGCCGGTTCGGCTTCCGGCGCGTCACCGGCCCCGGCCGAAACGCCCGTGACCGGGAACGAGATGGCCGCGACGCCGTCCGCGCCCGGTGTCGTTGAATCGGGCAGTGCCTGGGTGGGTGTCGGGGTCGGGGTGTCCGTCGTCGCGCTGGTCGCGGTCGGGGCCGCGCGCCGCAGGAGGGCGGTCTGAGATGGAGAAGGCCGTCGCATCGATCACGGAGGTGATGTCGGTCATCTCCAACGCCCTGCTCTTGCCTGTTCTCGTCGCCGTCCTGATCGGCCTCGCCTGGGCACTTACGTCGCTTGGGGGGTTCCTCCGCGAGTACGCCGGCCGGCGCCACCGCCGGCGGCTCTTGGCGGGGTTGGTGTCCGCCTGCGACGACACCACGCTCGACCCAGATGACCTCTGGAAGCGGTTCGCCGCAAGCGGCCACGCACTGACGGACCGGCTCGTCCGGAATTTGCCCACACGGCCCGCCACTCCGGACGTGGTCCGGAAGCGGCTGACCGACCTGGAGAGCGAGATCGCCGACGCGCTCGCCGGGCTGTCGTTCCTGACCCGGGTCGGACCGATGCTCGGGCTGCTCGGCACGCTCATCCCGCTCGGCCCGGCCCTGACGGGACTGAGCGCCGGCAACATGCAGCAGCTCTCGAGCAACCTCGTCGTCGCCTTCACCGCCACCGTCGTCGGCTTGGTGGCGAGTTGCATCGCCTATGGGATCGGCCTCGTCCGTCGGGCGTGGTACGGGCGGGACATGGACGACCTGGAATACATTGTGAACCGACTCTACCCGGAGGGCGCGCCCCATGCGGCGGAAGCGAAAGTGGGACCGTGAGGACGACGACCCCGCTGCCGGGTTGCTCAACCTGTTCGACATCTGGCTGGTGTTCGCCGTATCGCTCCTGTTAGCCGCACTGACGTACTCACAGGTCGCACACCCGGACCCGGCGACGGCCGTCAAAAACCCCGGCGAGCCGGACATGGAGATCGTCACCAAGCAGGGGCAGGAGATTGAGACCCTGCGGATGACGGACAAGAAGTTGACGGGAGAGGGAGAGAAGCTCGGCACCGCCTACCGCTTGAAGTCCGGCAAGGTGGTGTACGTCCCCGAGGCGGGCAAGAAGTAAACAACCGGTCCGAGTTGCCGAACACATCATCTGGGCATCGCTCGCGCGCCCGGCGCGCGGCACTCGCGCCGCGCGACCGCCCGCATCGAACCTTCACGACAGCAGTTCCAACCGACCAGCCCCGTGTCGTCGGGGCCGCCGTGACCACTCGCACGCCTTCCGGTCGGGGAACAACACGAACCAACGGGTCACAGCGAATCCGGCGGGAGTCCGTCGCGCGGCACGCGCGGCGGTGAGACGGAACAGTGGGGAACGGGGTTGCACTCGTGCGCTCAATGCCCGATGCTCGTGGGGAACGATCGCGACGGAGGGCAGCCCGATGCCGTTCGAATGCCCGCTCTGCTTCGAACCGCACGACGCACCTCCGTCAGCCGCCGGTCGCTCCACTGTCTGTCAGTGCTGCGGCGCGTCCTTTGTCGTTCCCCTGCTGGTGGACGCACCGCTCTCGGCTCCGGCCGCCCCTCAAGCCCCGCCGCTCGTCGTGACGTACAGCCCCGAGGAACATGGGGGGCAAGCGGAGCCCGGTGCCGACGATGGCCGCGAGGAGCCGGGCCGTGACCGCCGCCGCGCCCGCCACGAGCGCCGGCTGCGGCGGGCCAGGGAGAGCCGCGCCAAGTGGGCGCTGCTGATTAAGATCACCGCGGTCGTCGCGCTGGGGGCGGCGGCCGTGGTCGCGGTGTCGGCGGCCCGCGGGCGCCTGGCCGAACGGCACAACGAGGTGCCCAAGGTGCAACCGCAAAAGTGATTTGTGCGCCCGGCCCGCTCCGTCCATCTCAAAACGGCGGCGGCTTCATCTCGCTTTACTCCTTCGCAATTGTGACACGGCCGGACCGAGGGAACGCGGCGCGCCGACAGTGCGAGCCGGGCGCAAACGAGCACCCGTAGCCGGTGCGACGAGCACCGAAATCGATCGCGCTCGCCATCGTCTCTGTCGTGGCGACCCCTTACGGCAAGAACCGCAACCGGACGCGAGCGGAACGGCTGTCGGTCCGCCGCGTTCGACCCGCGGCACTCGAGACGATCGGACGCGTTCCGGGTCGCCCGAGGCGCTCGAGCGTGGGCCGCCGGGGACGATCCCGATGCGTGTGGCGACCGTGCTCTTCCTGATCCTGCTGGCCGGCGCCCACCTGGGTGCCCCGGACGCGGTCGATCGGCCGCTCAGCCTGTTCCGCGAGAACAACCCGACCGTCGGATATTGCCTCTTCGGTCTCCTCGCGGTGATCGGCGGTTCGCACCTCCGCACGTACTACCGCCTCGGACTCGACCGAGAGCTGTACGCACCGACCGGCTCGCTGCTGTTGCTGGCGGTGGTCGCCGCGACACCGTCACCGGACGGCCTTCACACCCTCGCCGCGCTGCTGCTGGGGCTCGTCTTCGGCTGGTACGCGATCCGGCTGTACCGGGTGGCCAGCCCTTGGCTACTCGTACACCTGGCGGCGCCGATCCTGGCGCTGGTGCTGACGGCCGCACAGAGTTACGGTTTGTGGCAGAAACTGGTCGTGGTGTACTTCCTTCTGGCCGCCAACATCGACTGCCTGCTGGTCACCGGCCGGCTGGTACTGCCGGGACCGGAGGACTTCAGGTACACGCGCCGGCCCGGGCGCCGGGGCAAATATACCCCTCGTGTGATCTGGAAACGGAACGACCGGCCACCTTGCTGAACGAGAACGCGCGACGCTCCCCGATTGCAGCCGCGGTCCCGACCCGCACGTTCGTGGGTGGTGGACCCGATACTCGGCAGCGTGTAGTATCGAACCGGGCGCGGCACTGGACCGAGACGATGTGGTCGGCGGCCCGACCCCGCCCGGCAGTTCCGGTCGCACCGGACAACAGTGACCTGGCACCGGAGGACGGTCAAATGTCGAGCCGGGATTCTACCGATCGACGAGGGCTCCTGAAAGCGGGCCTCGTCGCGCTCGGGGCCGACCTGTGTTCCGCTCGGGCGAGCGCCGATGAAAAGTCGGCGCCAGACCCGTTCTCCGTCATCGGCCACGGCGAACTCGTCAAGGGGTTGGACGGCATGAGCCGCGTTGCCGAGCAGGGTAACGATCCGTTTGTCAACGGACACAACGCGGCGGCGGTCATGTCGGCCGCGTTCCTCTGCCGGGACCAGAAGATCGATCGGGACGCCCAGAAGGCCATTCTCGCCGTCATGGAGAAGCGGCTGCTGACCAACCGTATCTACGCGGCGGCCCGACCGGAGGAAAAGGCGCAGCCCGAACTGCTCAACGACCTCGTCAAGGATTTGGACGCGGGGATCGCCGGCCTGAAACGGAGCGGGCACAACATCATCTTCACGGCCATGAGTTTGAAAGCCCTGCGCGAGGTGCCCGAGGCGGTCACGCCGCAACGGGTCCAGGGGCTCCGGGCGATGGTTCAGAGCTTCGGCACGAAGAAGATCGACGGCGACCGCATGAAACAAAGGGACGGGTTCGTGGGGCTCGGCGATGAGAAGAAATTCGTCCGCTTCGTCCTGGAGGAGTACCTCAAGGCCATCGAGTTGTACCTGAACGGACGGGGGCACCACGGGTTCGCCGGGCACCTGCTGACGATCGGGCACGCGCTGATCGAGCTCCGCCGGATGGGACACAAGGCGACGGCCGAGAAGGGCGTCCCGGCGTATTGGGACTTCGTTCAGCAGGCGCGGGACGGGGCGGATCTGGGCGGGCAAAAAGTGGCGGCCCCGAAGGAGGCGCCGACCCCGCTGATGAAGGAGTATTGGGAGGCACAAGCGAAGCGGAATCCCGGCCCAATTGTCAGCAGTCACCTCATCAAGTACCCGTACAGTTTCTATGCCCTGGCGAAGGACGTGTGGGACGATGAGGATCTGAGAAAACGCGTCCTCGAAAAGTTGTACCMCCTCACCGCCATTTCGTGAGTCGCGGTCCGCTCAGGTCGATGATTTTGCGGCAACCGAACGCAACGTGCGCCCACTGCACCCCGCATCCGGACTGTCCTCGACGGTGCGGCAGCGGTGCCGGGTGCCGCTGAAAGTTGGTCAACGAACCTCGCACTTCCTGCCCCAGCGCCGGTACTCGAGGCAAGGCGTTCCGCGTGTTCATCGACGACGACCGGCGTTTCACCATTAACCCTTCCGCGTGCCAACAGGCCAGCCTCGGCCCCTCCTCCTCGACGACACGTCAATGACACTGCCAGCTAAACAAGCAATCCATTTTATGCTTGATTGCAAATCAACGCGTGACGCACTCGCGACGCTGGCTGCTGAACTCGGGTCCGATCCACCTTCTGTAGCGCCCCTGCGAAGGCCACCTGATGGCCACGCACGATCGAGGCGTAGATCACTGTCTGACACCCCACATGAGGTAAAAGTGAATAAATCTTCCAAATAACCAACTTGCCTTCACCAATCTCTCATGTTAACATCCCGCCGTCCTGTCGAGCCAATGGGATTGGAATTACTCCCCACACCCCTCTCAAACGTCTTCGCGAGGAGCCGTTCTCATGCGCCCCCGCGCGACTGTTGTGAGCTTTTTGCTCGTTTTTATTGGTTTCTATTCCACGACCTCTTTCGTCGCGCCAGAATGGACCCGTCGGACCGGGTTGGACTTCTGGAACTATTCAAAAGAGCGGGGATGGATTCGGGTACAAGAAGCTCGGAACCAGGATCTTAGGTCGAAAAAGGACCAACTTTTGCGTCGCGATGCCTTTTGCGACCAGATTGCACTGAGTGTGTGTGAGCGCTGCACCTCACTGCCGGAGGCGCTCGGCGATCTGGCCGCGCTCGCTGAGAGCGACCCCCAATGGTGGACGGGCCTGCGCAACCAGTACCGGTCCCTCGGAATCCCCCTCTCGGCGAGTGATCGGGAGGCACTGACCCTCTTACTCCGCAGGCGAATCGAACTCCTACTCACGAGGGCCGAAAGATCGGGCGACGCCGCGCGAGTGACCCTGGCGACCGCACGACTGACCGCATTCGACGAGGAGATTCGGGAGTTGGAAAGGGAGGGAACCATCGCGCAGGCGAAGCCCTAAATCATTCGTCCGAGTCGCCCTTCAACGACATGGGCCGGGGAGCGTTCCCACTGCGGCTACTTCCGGACCTGTGGCGCAGACGGCTCGCGACACCGCCGGTGTCCACCCCAGGAGAGCGTGAACCACGGTCTGATCGACCCTGTGAGTAGGATGACGGGAGCAAGCACTATCCCAAGCATCCTACCGGAACGGCCCCTCTATCCCCGTGCCTCCCGTCCCTAATCCGATCTCTCGGCGCGGGTCACTCTCTGACGGGTGGAAGCGGCGCACTTTTCTGCGGCTCGGTGCCCGCCTTACCCCCGCCGGCGCGATCGAGACGGTTCATTACGCTCAACCAGGCCTCTGCGGCCTTTGCCAGTTCGCTCGCCTTCCGGTAGTCGCCAGCATCGTAGGCCTTGCGCCCCTCGCTGTACACGCGGGCCGCTTCGTCGAAAAAGTCCCTGCTCACTCCGATTGCCAACGTACCGCCGTTGGCGATCGGATCGCGGAGACGGTTGAGCCCTTCGAGTACCTGAGTCCAAGGCCCCTCCTTGCCGGTCACCCCATCTTTGACCAGCGGAGCCGCGTCGGGGTCCGTCGGGGGTTCGGGCAGGCCCGGCACCGGCTGAAACGCGGCGCGCCGCGCGTGAAGCAGCCCGCGCACCGCGTCACTGGCGGCTCCAGCCAGTTCGCGCGCCCGACGCGGATCGGCGGGGTACGCCTTCACCGCGTCCCGGTAAAACGTCTTCGCGTGATCGAACAGTTGCACCGCCGCCTTACCCATCGGCAGAGCTTGTGACAAATCGGTGATCCCTTCAAACGTCTGCTGAATCTCCCGGGCAACCGCCCCTCGATCGATTTTCTCCGAGTCGCCCTTTGGCCCCTTCTCAGGAGTGGGCGGTTTGTCCTGACCGACTACCGCACCGAGACCGACCATCAGGAAGCCGGCCACGAGCCGAATGGCAGTTACCCGCATGATGATCTCCCGTGTTCGATCTCTCCCGTCACGCGGCGAAGTGAAGTCAAACGTCGCACACCCTTCGCCAGCGTGTGAGACACATGCAAATTGGAAGCCACAACATGCGGAGGAGTGCGGGCATTTTAAATCAGGTCGACCAGGCGGTCCGGAACTGTGCGGTCGAGCGGGTTGCCCTCCTCAGGCGGCGCGCGGAAGCTGTTGCGCCGATTGACCACTCCCACCACGGCCGGTACGATCACAATTGACGTCGATTTCCAGTTCCGAACAGCAGCTCGCGGTGACAATGTTCACAAAGCGGATCATCCCTTGCCTCGATGTGGACCGCGGGCGGGTGGTAAAAGGCACGAACTTCGTTGGCCTGCGCGACGCCGGCGACCCGGTCGAGGTCGCCCGCCGGTACGACGAGCAGGGCGCCGACGAACTGGTGTTCCTCGACATCTCGGCCAGCCACGAGGGCCGGGCGATCATGCTCGAGATGGTGCGCCGGGTGGCCGAGCAGATCTTCATGCCGTTCACCGTCGGCGGCGGCATCCGCACCATTGAGGACGCGACGCAACTGATCCAAGCCGGTGCGGAAAAGGTGAGCCTCAACTCGGCCGCCGTGAAAACGCCCGAACTGATCGCCGAAGTGTCGCGGAAGTTCGGCACCTGCGCCACCGTGGTGAACATCGACCCCAAACGGGTGCGAAAGCCGAGAACAGGGGACAGGAGGCAGGGGACAGGAGACAGCCAGCCAGGCGGCGCGGGGTCTTCGCTGACTCCTGTCCCCTGTCCCCTGTCTCCTGCTGACGAGTGGTGGGAGGTTCACATCAACGGCGGCCGCGTGCCGACGGGACTGGACGCGGTCGCGTGGGCGCGGCGCGTGGTCGAACTCGGGGCCGGCGAAATCGTCCTCACGTCAATGGACGCCGACGGTACGAAGAACGGGTACGACCTGCCGATGCTCGAAGCGGTGAGCCGGGCGGTGAACGTGCCGGTGGTCGCCAGCGGCGGGGGCGGGCACCCCCAGCACCCGCGGGTGGCCTTCGAAGCGGGCGCCGATGCGGCCTTGGCTGCCAGCATCTTCCACTACAACGAGTTTTCGATTCCGGACACGAAAGCGTACCTGGCCGCGAAAGGGGTTCCCGTTCGCGTCGTTACTTCTGCACGCGCGTAGTCCGGAGCCACGAGTTCGCCACAGCACCCATCCGAGGAGTTGCCGTTCATGCCGCCTCCCGCTTCCCCGCCGCCCGCGCCGGCCCCGTATGTGCCCATCTCGATCAACTCGCCGGAACCGGGGCTCAAGGTCGCCGCGCTCCCGGCGGGCGAACCGCAGATCAACCAGTTGTTCCGCACCGTGATGCTGCACAAGGGCTCCGACCTGCACCTGAAGGCCGGCCTGCCGGGCATGATCCGGCTCCGCGGCGTCATCCAGAAGATGAACACGCCGGTCCTCACGCAGGAGACGCTCGAAAAGCTCATCTTCCCCATCTTGCGCGAGAAGGACAAAAAGGTTCTGGAAGACACCGGCGGGGCCGACTTCGCCCACGTCATCGGTAACGACGAGGCCCGCTACCGCGTGAACCTGCTGAAGCAGCGCGGCCGGTTCGCGATGGTCGCCCGGCTCGTGAACCAGACCATCCCGACGTTCGAGAAGCTCGGCCTGCCGGCCACCATCGAGAAACTGTGCCACTTCGAGCAGGGCATGGTGCTGCTCGCCGGCGTGACCGGGTCGGGCAAATCGACCACCATCGCGTCGATGCTCGACTACATGAACATGAACGAAGCCCTGCACATCCTCACGATCGAGGACCCGATCGAGTTCGTGTTCACCGACAAGATGTCGATCGTGAACCAGCGCGAGGTGTACATCGACGTGTGCGACTGGCACACGGCGCTCAAGCACGCGGTCCGCGAGGACCCGGACGTGATCCTGGTCGGCGAGATGCGCGACGCCGAGACGTTCGAGTCGGCGGTCCACGCGGCCGAAACCGGGCACGTCGTGTTCGGGACGATCCACGCCTCGAACGCGTACAGCACCGTGGACCGCATCCTGGGGCTGTTCCCGCCGAGCCAGCACGGCGCCGTCCGCCAGTCGCTCGTGTTCAACCTGCGGGCGGTGGTGGCCCAGAAGCTCGTGCCGTCGTGCATCCCGGGCGTGTCGCGGGTGCCGACGAACGAGATCATGATCGTGAACCCGACGATCCGCGACATCATCCTGAAATCCCAGGACGTGAAGCTCCTGGACGCGATCCGCGCGTTTTACAACGAAGGGATGATGGACTTCAACAAGAACCTGGAAGACCTGTGCCTGGGCGGGCGCATCGATAAGGCCACGGCGCTGGAGTTCTCGCCGAACCCCGAGCAGCTCCGCATGGCGCTCAAGGGCATCAAGGTGGCCGCGAGCGGTCTGGTGTAGCGCCCGATGTGCGCCCGGGGTGGAGCGGGGCTTCGAGCACAACCCCGGGTGACCAACACGAACCGAGTGACCACGTCGGGCTACCGGCCAGAAGCTCCCTCCCCAACCTCTTGGGAGGGGGCTTCTGGCCGGTAGCCCGCGCGGGGTTGCGCTGCGATTCACCTCAAACTGACGTCTGACGCCCTCTCCGAGGGCTCAAACCCGCGCACGATACATCCAAGCACGTAACATCCACATCCGTCCAGAATTACCGATCGAGAAAGCACCTTCGGCGGTCGCCGCCGTGAAGACCGGGCAAGTGACGATGGCGTTCGCCAGCGCGCCCCCCGAGGGCTCGCGGTCCGGTGGTGAAGCCGGGGCCGGATGCCCGGCCCCGGCAAGCAGGAAGTGGTCGAACACGACATTGATATTGTTTGTGAGCAGATCACTGCCTGGTACAATCGTGCTATTGAAAAGAAACAAAGCAGACTGCGAGATCTCGTCGAAACTTGATCAATCTCGCATCCGGTTGGGAGTGGTCGGTGCTGTTTCGCTACGGTTGGTCATGCCCGGCCACGCCAAGTGGCCGTTCCCCGTGAGGGATTCGCGATGAGTTACCGTGTACTGGGCTCACTGGTGTTCGTTCTCGCCACCGCCGCAAATGCGCAGGCCGGTGGTGAGCGCGTGGCACTGTGTGTCGGGGTGAACGATTACGACCAAAAGGGATTTGAAAAACCGAAATACGCCGAGCGCGACGCGGCTCACTTCGCCACAGCGCTGAGGAACGCCGGTTATCGGGTCGTCCTGATGACCGGTGCCACCGGTCGAGTGCTCGATCCCAAGCTGACACCCACAAAAGAGAACATCCAGTCTCAACTCGCCGCCCTGCTCGCGAAGCGCGAGCGGGACGACCTCGTGATCGTGGCTCTGGCCGGGCGCGGGTTCGAGTTCGACAAGGACCCGGACACGTACTTCTGCCCGGTCGATGCGGTGCCCCACGCGGACCGGAAGGGCACTCTGATTTCCTTGGACGGAGTGTACAAGCAACTGGGCCAAAGCGGGGCCGGAACCAACGTGCTCCTGGCGGACTGTTGCCGGACCGATCCGAATCCAGCGCGGAGTCGCGGCCCGGGGGACACGCTGGAGAAGGTTCCGCCCAAGGGTGTACTCGCGCTGTACGCGTGCCAACCGAACCAGAGGTCTTACGAATCGGACCGGTTGCATCAGGGAGTGTTCTTTCACCACGTGCTGGAGGGGATGCGGGGGAAGGCGGGCCAAGCGGGGCAGAAGTTGGTGTTCGAGGAACTGGTGGCTCACGTTCGCAAGGAGGTGCCCGAGACCGTGAAGGCGTTGGCGGGTGCGACGCGGAGTCAGATTCCCGTGCAAAAGGGGCTCCCCCCGGACGGTGCCGCAGGTGTATTACTCACGGCCGCCGACCGGAAGGTACTTCAGGACGCGAGTGACCTGGACCGATGGTACGTCACCCGCGGATCGTCCTCGGGATACTACCGGGAGAAGGCGGGGAGTCGTGTGGCGGACTGGAAGGTGGCGGCGGAAGGTGGTTCCGCGCGGGCCATGCTCCTGTACGGGCGGTGCCTGGAGAGTGGCTTTGCCGTGAAGAAAGAAGTGGAGGAGGCGGTCAAATGGTACCGCAAGGCCACCGAACTCGGGGAACCGCGAGCGATGATCCACCTGGGGGCGTGCTACCACGCCGGTACGGGCGTGAAGACGGACGCGATCGAGGCCGTGAAGTGGTTCCGAAAGGGCGCCGAACTCGACGACCCGCAAGCGATGGTCAACCTGGGGATGTGCTACGCCGATGGCACGGGCGTGAAGAAGGACGAGGTCGAGGCCGTAAAGTGGTATCGCAAGGCCGCCGAACTCGGGGAAACGCAAGCGATGCACAACCTGGGGGAGTGCTATCTCGAGGGCATGGGCGTGAAGAAGGACGAGACCGAGGCCGTGAAGTGGTATCGCAAGGCCGCCGAACTCGGCAACCTGGAGGCGATGTTCAGCCTGGGAGTGTGCTACGCCGATGGCATCGGTGTGAAGAAGGACGCGGTCGAGGCGGTCAAATGGTACCGCAAAGGCGCCGAACTCGAGCACCCAGAGGCGATGTTCAGCCTGGGAGTGTGCTACGCCGGTGGCACGGGTGTGAAGAAGGACGAGACCGAGGCGGTCAAATGGTACCGCAAGGCCACCGAACTCAACCAACCGATGGCGATGGTCAATCTCGGGTCGTGCTATCTCGAGGGCACGGGTGTGAAGAAGGACGCGGTCGAGGCGGTCAAATGGTACCGCAAGGGCGCCGAACTCAATCAACCGATGGCGATGAACAAACTGGGGGGG
>BFBZ01001348.1_pt1 | contig 16722 bp, 15 predicted proteins | sample 1888401 | NCBI WGS metagenome assembly BFBZ01 (sample SAMD00112614, study PRJDB3348) | symbiont metagenome | host: Chara braunii | reverse complement strand
GGCCGGCGGCATCTTCGCCTTCATCGTTTCCTTCGACCAGTTCCCGATCTCGCTGTTCCTCGTGCTGCCCAAGGGCGAGACGCTGCCGGTCGTGCTGTTCAACTACATGAAGTTCGACCTCGACGGCGCGATCGCCGCCGCCTCGATGGTGTCGATCCTGATGGCCGTCTCGGTGGTGGTGCTGCTGGAGAAGGTCATCGGGCTCAAGGCCTATGTGAAACTCTGAACAAGCCCATTCGATTTCCAGATTCCGACGGGAGGCTCTCATGACATCATCAAGGACCAGCAGGCGCTCCGCCCTGAAGGCCGGCGCCGCCGCGATGTTCGCGCTCGGCGCGCCATCCATCCTCAAGGCCCAGACCGCCACCCTCAACATCACCACCTGGGGCGGCAAGTGGGGCGAGATCATGAAGGCCGACCTGCTGCCGGCCTTCGAGCGCGAATTCAAATGCTCCGTCATGGCCGACCAGGCCTTCCCGTTCCTGCCCAAGCTGCAGGCGAGTCCGCGCAACGCGCCGATCTATGACGTGCTGCACACCAATTCCAACGAGCAGTGGAAAGCCTTCGACGAAGGTATTGTCGGCGCCAAGCTGAGCGTCCGCGACGTGCCCAACCTGAAAGACGTCTACCCCTATGCGGTGAGCGACAAGATCGTCGGCGTGTCGATCTTCACCTCTGCCATCGGGCTGGGCTACCGCACCGACAAGGGACTGGCCAGGCCGACCTCCTGGAAGGCGCTCGCCGAGCCCAAGCTCGCCGGCCAGCGCGGCGGCTACCTGATCCCGGTCAACAGCCTCGGCCAGGCCCATCTGATGCTGCTCGGCAAGCTCTACGGCCGCGGCTATGACGATCTCGACGCCGCCTACAAGGCGCTGGAAGCCCTGAAGCCGATCAAGCTGTTCGACTTCACCGGCCAGATGGAAAAGGCCCTGCTGTCGGGCGAAGTCACCATGGGCATCATTCACGACAGCGGCGTCTACCGCTACGAGGGCACGCCCGAGCCGGTCGACTTCGCCATCCCCACCGAAGGCGTTCTGGCGCTCGAGCAGGTGCTGAACGTCACGCCCGGCTCGAAGGTGAAGGAGCTCGCCTATGCCTTCATCGACTACATGCTGCGCCCGGACGTGCAGAAGAAGCTCGCCGAGGCGGTCTGGTATTCGCCCTGCAACACCAAGGTGCAGCTCGACGCCAAATATCAGGCCAAGCTGTTCAACACGCCGGAAAAGGTCGCCCAGCTGATCCAGATGGACTGGAAGTGGTACAATGCCCGCAAGGACGACATCGACCTGCGCGTCGCCCGGATCCTGAGGGGCTGATGCCGATCGCTCCCTCGTCTCCGGCCTCGATCGCGCTCGACGCCATCGTCAAGAGCTATGACGGCCGCGTCCGCGCCGTCGACGACATCTCGCTGACCATCGCGCCGGGAGAGTTCTTCTCCCTGCTCGGGCCCTCCGGCTGTGGCAAGACCACGACGCTGCGCATGATCGCCGGTTTCGAAACCGTCGATACCGGGCGGATCAAAGTCGGCGATCGCGACGTCACCGATGTGCCCGTGCACAAGCGCGACATGGGCATGGTGTTCCAGTCCTATGCGCTGTTCCCGCACCGCACGGTGGCCGAAAACGTCGCCTTCGGCCTGCGCATGCGCGGCGTGCCGAAACCGGAAATCGCCGAGCGTGTCCGCACGGCGCTGGCCCAGGTGGCACTCACCGGCTACGAGGACCGCAAGCCCGGCCAGCTCTCGGGTGGCCAGCAGCAACGCGTGGCGCTGGCGCGCGCCATCGTCATCCGTCCGCCGGTCCTGCTCTGCGACGAGCCGCTCGGCGCTCTCGACCGCAAGCTGCGCCAGCAGATGCAGTTCGAGCTGAAGCAGTTGCAGAAGGAGCTCGGGGTGACGCTGGTCTTCGTCACCCACGACCAGGAAGAAGCGCTTGCCATGTCCGACCGCATCGCGGTGATGAATGCCGGCCGGATCGAGCAGATCGGCACGCCCGGCGACATCTATGAGCGGCCGCGCACGCGTTTCGTCGCGGACTTCATCGGCGAGATCAACCTGATCGACCAGCCGGGCGGGCGTACCCTCGCGGTCCGCCCGGAAAAGATCGTGCTCGACGGCCCCTCGACCGTTGGCCCGACCGGCCGGATCGACAGCGCCAATTTCCTCGGCGGCCAGACGCTCTACCGCATCAGCATGGTCGACGGCCGGCAGTTGCTCGCCAAGGAAACCAATATCGGCGACCGGCCGATCCGCGCCATCGGCGACCAGGTCCGCCTGAGCTGGAGCCCGACCGACGCCGTCCAACTGGAGAACTGACCATGTCCCGCACCCTTGGCGTGGCCACCATCGGCCAGGCGCCGCGCGACGACATCGCCGCGCTGTTCGCCGCCCATGCGCCCGCCGGCACCCGCGTGGTCTTGCGCGGTTGCCTCGACGGCCTCGCCGACGAGGCGATCGCCGCGAGGCCGCCCATCGATGGCGCCGACACGCTCTACACGCGCCTGCGCGGTGACCGCGACGTCAAGATCTCCAAGGCCTTCGTCATCGAGCGCGCGCCGGAGACCCTCCGGCTTCTGCGCGCCGATGGCTGCGACGCCATCGTCTTCGCCTGCACCGGCGAGTTTCCGCCGCTCGCCGGCGACGCCGGCGTCATTTATCCCTCGCGCGTGCTGAACGGGCTCGCCACGGCGCTGCTGCCGCAGGGGCGCCTCGGCCTCATGGTGCCGCTGCCCGAACAGGCGGAGAAGCTGAAGGCGAAATGGACCCGGCCGGGCCTGGAAATCGTCGCCGAAGCCTTGAAGCCGAGCGCGACGCCGGAAGAAGCCGCCGAGGTCGCCCTGCGCCTCGGCGCGCGACGGCCCGATCTCGTCGCCATGGATTGCATGAGCTACACGCCGGCCACCAAGGCCGCGGTCAAGGGCGCGCTGCCGGTGCCGACCATTCTGGCGATCACAGCCACCGGCCGGGTCATCAACGAATTGCTCGGCTGAACCGCCGGCCCGGACGCTCCCACCGCGGCGTTCCCCGGCGAACGGCCTATCCTTGAAGCGCTCGCGCTTCGTCACGCATTGCCAAACCCCAAGACCAAACCCCGATGACCGAAACCCGCGACATCACTCTCGACGATATCGAATCGCTCGCCGTCGGCGCCTGGATCCTGGGCACCGGCGGCGGCGGCAGCCCTTATCTCGGCCTGCTCAACATGCGCCAGCTTTATGCCGATGGCGCCAGGGTCAGGCTGATGCAGCCCGATGCGCTCGCCGACGACGACTGGGTCGCCGCGGTCTCCAACATGGGCGCGCCGCTGGTCGGCCAGGAGCGGCTGACCGACAGCCTCACCATCGCCCGCGCGGTCAGCCTGATGGAGGACCATACTGGCTACCGTTTCCGCGGCATCATGGCGCTGGAGATCGGTGGCGGCAACGCGATCCAGCCGCTGATGGCGGCCGCCCATCTCGGCCGGCCGGTGATCGATGCCGACATGATGGGCCGCGCCTATCCGGAAGCCCAGATGACCTCGGTGGCGGTCGGCGGCCTGAAGCCCTATCCGCTCAGCACGGTCGACTGCCGCGGGCTGGAGGCGGTGGTCGAGAAAGTCCCGACCTGGAAGTGGATGGAGCGGGTCAGCCGCAAGATCTGCGTCGAATACGGCTCGACCGCCTCGACCTGCAAGGCGCCGCGTACCGGCGCCGAGATCCGGCAATGGGGCATTCACGGCACCACCACCAAGGCGATCAAGATCGGCCATGCGGTGCGCGAGGCGCAGCGCCGCCACGAGGATCCGATCGCCGCCATCCTGTCGGCCGAGCCAGGCAAGCTGATCTACCAGGGCAAGGTGATCGACGTAGAGCGCCGCGCCACCGAAGGCTTCCTGCGCGGCACCACCCGTTTCGACGGCCTCGACGGCTGGCGCGGCACCAAGCTCGAGCTCAGCTTCCAGAACGAGTGGATCGTCGCCTGGCAGGATGGCGAGCCGATCGCCATGTCGCCCGACCTGATCTGCGTGCTCGACAGCGTCACCGGCGAAGCGGTCGGCACCGAGACCATTCGTTACGGCCAGCGCGTCACCGTCATCGCCCTGCCGCCGCCGCCGGTCTTCCTGACCCCGGCCGGCCTCGCCTATGTCGGCCCGCGGGCCTTCAACTACGATATCGACTTCAAGAGCGTGTTCGCATCATGAGACGAATTGGCATCGACGTCGGCGGCACCAATACGGATGCCGTGCTGATCGAGGACGGCAAGGTCTCCCGCGCCGTCAAGGCGCCGACCAGCGCCGACGTCACATCAGGTATCCTCGAGGCCCTGGCCAAGCTCGCCGAGACCGGGCTTCTCCGCGACAAGCGCGTCGACGCGGTGATGATCGGCACGACCCATTTCATCAATGCGGTGGTCCAGCGCAAGAGCCTGTCGCGGGTCGCGGCACTCCGGCTCGGCATGCCCGCCAGCGCCTCGCTGCCGCCCTTCTGCGACTGGCCGACCGACCTCGCAGCGCTTGTCCGCGGCGGCGTCTGGATGGTCGAGGGCGGCCATGAATATGACGGCCGCCCGTTCATGCCGCTCGACCGCGACGCGGTGACCGCCGCCGCCCGCGAGATGAAGGCCAAGGGCCTGACGGCGGTGGCGATCTCGTCGATCTTCTCGCCGCTCGATCCCACTCACGAACACGAGGCGGCCGCGATCGTGCTGGCCGAAGTCCCCGATGCGGTGATCACCTGCTCGTCCGAGCTCGGCCGCATCGGCCTGCTCGAGCGGGAAAATGCCGGCCTGTTGAACGCGGCGCTGACCGATCTCGCGCGCGAGACCATCGCCGCCTTCGAAAAGGCCATTCGCGACAGCCGGATCGACGCGCCGCTGTTCATCACCCAGAACGACGGCACGGTGGCCGAAGCCCATCAGGCGATGAAGCTGCCGGTCTACAGCTTCGCCTCCGGCGCCACCAATTCGATGCGCGGCGCCGCCTATCTCTCCGGCCTCGACGAGGCCATGGTGGCCGATGTCGGCGGCACCACCACCGATATCGGCCAGCTCCGCAACGGCTTCCCGCGCGAAGCCAATTCGGTGGTCAAGGTCGGCGGCGTGCGCACCCTGTTCCGCATGCCCGACCTGGTCTCGATCGGGCTTGGCGGCGGCAGCCATGTGACGCTCGACCCGCTCGCCATCGGGCCGGTCTCGGTCGGCTATCGCCTGCTCCAGGAGGGCATCGCCTTCGGCGGCGGCCAGTTGACCACCACCGACGTGGCGATCGCTTCCGGCCGGCTGCCGCTTGGCGACAAGGCACGGGTGGCGCATCTCGATGCCGCGACCTGCGACCGCGTCTTCGCCGAGGCCAAACGCATGGTCGAGGAGACCGTCGACCGGATGAAGACGGAAGCCGGCGACGTGCCGCTGATCGCGGTCGGCGGCGGTGCCTTCCTGATCCCCGACCGGATCGACGGCGTCTCCCAGGTGATCCGCGTCGCCCATGGCGATTGCGCCAACGCGGTGGGCGCGGCGATCGCCCAGGTCTCCGGCGAATGCGACCAGATCTTCCGCGATCTGACGCGGCCTGACGCCATCGCCGCGGCCACCGCGATTGCCGCCGATCGCGCCGCCGGGGCCGGGGCCGATCGGGCCACGCTCAAGACCATCGAGACCGAGGACATGCCGATCGCCTATCTGCCGGGCAATTCGCTGCGCGTGCGGGTCCGGGTCGTCGGCGACGTGGCGAGCGAAGCGCGCGGCTGACCGGACGGCGGCGATCGGCCGGCCGGTGCGCCGCGTCCAAAAAAAATGAAGGCCACCCACTGGCGGCCTTCAGTTGGACTTGGGGTCGGGACGCTCGGGGAGGAGACGCGCCACCAGGGGCGGCCTTGCGCCAGGCGACGATGCCGCCCGTCATCGGGCACAACCATCAAGCCTCCGATCGGGCGTCATGGCGATCGGGCAATGCCCGGGGTAGACGCGGAACAAATACTGAGACCGTTCCGCGCCACGCCTGACAACGCGCTATGGCGGAGAAGGCGCGCCCGGCTTGCCAGCATCTTTCGCCGCCTCGGCCGCCCGGCGAAACACCGTCTCCATCAGCCACTGCTCGTTCGGATAGCGCTCGGCCCACTCGTCCCAGCCGGAATCGCGCCGATATTGGCCGAGCAGGCCGGAAGCAAGAATGGCCGCCGGATCCGCCGGCGTCGGCTGCTCGCAGTCGGGCGCGACATAAAGCGCGTCGGTCCGACAATAGAGTTCGCACATGAAGCAGGTCTGGCAATCGGCCTGGCGGGCGATCACGGGCGGGCCATCTGCAACCGCGTCGAAGACATTGGTCGGGCAGACCGCGACGCAGGCATTGCAGGCGGTGCAACGTTCGGCGATGACCAGTTCGATCACGCCACCAACTCCCTGTTGCGGGCGGCCGATGGCGGCGAGACCTCCTCCGGCCTGACGCGGATCTCGTCGAAGCCGCTGACCAGCAGACGGTGGCCCAAGGCCGGATCGAGGCCGGGCCTGTCCTCGCGCCGATGCATGCCACGGCTCTCGTGGCGAGCCAGCGCCGCCGTCACCGACCAGCGCGCCGAAGCGACCAGCGCGGCGGTCTCGCGCAAGGCGAGCGCGTTGGCGCCATCACCGCCGCCGTGATCGCAGATGAGCCGCCAGGCATCGTCGAGCGCCTGGCGTGAGCGGGCCAGCCGTGGACCGGAGCGGAACAGGTTCTTGTCATAGGGGTGCATCTCGACGCGGACGGCCTGCCTGAGCGCCGCGACATCGACCGCGCCGGCGGAGGCTTCCGGACGCAAGCCGGCGCGGCCGAGCGGCCTAAGCCCGCCCTTCGCGCTCGCCTCCGGGCAGCGCGCGAAGGCGGCCGCGGCCCGGCCGGCCCAGGTGCCGGATGACAGCGCCCAGGCGGAATTGACATTGCCGCCGCCCGAACTCGCCCCAGCCACCAGTTCGCGGCTGGCATTGTCCCCGGCGACGTAGAGGCCCGGCACGGTGGTTGCGCAATCCCGGCCCGCGACGCGGACCCCGCCAATGCCGCGGATCGTGCCGTCGTTATGCAACGTCACCGCGAACCGCTGGCGATAGGGATCGATGCCCCAGCGGTCGAACGGCAGCATGACATTGGGCGAAATGGTCGGCAGCCGCGCCTGGATATCGGCCGGCAGGCGATGGAGCGAACAGAACACCGGCCCGGCCAGCAAGGCGCGGGCAATGCGCTCGGTCTGGTCCGGCCCGGACGGCGCATCGATCTCATGGCCGTCGGCGTCGTAATAGGTCGCGAAGGCGTAGGACATGGTCCGCGTCATGGTCGATCGCGCGGGCGCGATCGTATAGGCGGCGGTGAACTCCATGCCCGACAGCTCGGCGCCGGCCTCGGCCGCCATCAGGTAGCCGTCGCCGGTATTGGTGCGCGAGCCGAGCAGATGCGACAGGAAGCTGGTGCCGCCGGCGGCGAGCACAACCGCGCCCGCCGTGATGCGCCAGGGCCGGTTGCCGTGCTGACGCTGCAGACCTCGCGCGCCGCCGATCCTGCCGTCGGGCGCCGCCAGCAGTTCGAGCGCCGGGCTATGGTCGAGGATGGTCACGCCGCGCTCGATCGCCAGGGCGCGCAGCGCGCGCATATATTCGGGACCGCGCACGGCCCGGTAATTGACCTCGCCCCGGTCGTCGGTCGGAAAGCGGTAGTGCCGGCCGAGCGTCGGCAATATCCGCCAGGTCTGGTCGATGATCGCATGCATCCACTGGGGATCGCCGAGGCCAAAGGCGATGGCCTGGCGGCTGCGAACGGCATTGTCGCGCGCTTCCGGCGGATCAGGCGGTGCCCACCAATGGCCAGGGCCGGCGGTGGCGGTGACACCGCTCGTGCCGCAATAGCCCTTGTCGACCAGCACAACCCGAGCGCCTTCGGCGGCCGCCGCGGCGGCGGCCCAGGCGCCCGCCATGCCGCCGCCGATGACCAGCACGTCGGCGCCGCGCTCCAGCCTCTCCGGCAGGCTGTTCGGGTGCGCTGCGATTGCGATGCCGGTCATGACGGTCCGACGACCACCGAGGCGTTGAACGAGGTGTCGAAGAACTGCCGGACATCGAGCTGGCGCTGCACCAGGCCGGCCGCGGTATAGAGGTCGGCGGTCGCCTGCTGATCCGCGACGACCTTGTCGTCGATCCGTTCAGGCGCGCTCGGCGCGGTCTCGAACGAGAACTTGGCGACCTCGAAGGAGACGCCGACGAGGCCTGCCCAGAACCGCGCATAATCGTCGACATGGCTGTTCGCCCAGAGCCTGGCGAGCGCGACGCGGCGAACGATCTCGGCCACCGCCGCGCGCTTGCCGGCGATCGCACTGTCGAGCGCATTGAGATAGCTGAGCCCGCTCAGGATGCCGTTCGAGCCATCGACCACCACGCGGTAATTGTCGACGACACGACCCTGGGCAATGAACACGCCCCAAGTCGACCAGGCGTCGACCGCGCCCGACTCGAGCGCGGTTTTCGCCTCGGCCGGCAGAAGGAAAGCGAATTTCACCGTGTTGAACGGCAAGCCCTCGGCCTTCAGGGCCGAGAGCACCAGGGCCTGGCCGATCGAGCCGCGGCTGGTGCCGATCGTCTTGCCCTTGAGGTCGGCGACGGTCCTGATCGGCGAGCCCGGTTTGACCAGCAGGGCGGTCGCCGCACCCGTGGTGCGATGGGCCGCGACGATCTTGGCCGGCGTGCCATTGGCGAGCGCGAAGGTGGTCGGTGCATCGCCGGCCCAGGCGAGATCGACCGCGCCGGCATTCAGCGCCTCGAGCAGCGGCGCGGCCGCGACGAACTGGTTGATCTCGATCCGGAACGGCAGGTCGGCGAGCTGGCCGGAGGCTTTCAGCAGAGCCTCGACGCCGCCCTTCTGATCGCCGAGCCTGAGCAGCACGGCCGGTTGCGCCCGCACCAGCGCCGGTGCGGTGAGCAGTGTGGCGCCGAACGCCGCGCCCCCCGCCAACAGGGCCCGGCGCGAGGTTGCCGACAAGCCGGTCGCGGCGCGACCGAAGACGATTTCTCTGCTCATGACCCGATATCCCATGATGATCGTCGGCGGCTCGCGCCGGGCTCGACGGAACCCCGTCCAGGCGAACCTCCGATCGTTCCGGAAAGCCTGACCGCAAGGCGCCCGAAGTGTCCGGGCGGCGCCTCCGGCTGTCAACGAGAATGTTCTTTATTAAGAACGACACCACGAGCGAAGAAGGATCTCTTGCCCGACGCTCTGCGAGAGTTTCGTTCCCGCACGTGGGCGGAACCAGCTTCTTTGGGTTCACGAACAGAGAAAGAGAGCCTTTCATCGCCGCCAGGATCGACCAGGAGGCCAAACCCCTTGCTCAGCCTTGCGGCAGACAGGAGTTGCTTCTCCTGAAGTGAGGCACGGAAGAAAGACTAGACTACTCGCCCATGTTCTTTAAAACGAACGTTCTCATTGACTCCGTTGACGATGAAAGGAACCCTGAAACAAGCTCCGGATGATGTCCGGAACACCCTGCCGAACGCGAATGAGGTGACCATGACATTGGCGGTGACGACAGCTCCCGCGGAGCGTCCATCATGGCTGGCGGCACTCGCCGGCTATCGCCGCTTCGCCGCGCCGCTGGCCCTCGTCGCGGCTTGGCAGATCGCCTCGTCGCTCGGCTTCATCCCGGGGCGCTCGGTGCCCTCGCCGGCGCAGATCCTGGTGACCTTCTGGGGCCTGATACGATCCGGCGAGTTGTTCGAGCATCTGCTGATCTCGCTCGGCCGCGTCGCCGCCGGCCTTGCCATCGGCGTCACGCTCGGCACCGTGCTGGCGCTGATCGCCGGCCTGTCGAAACAGGGCGAGGACGCGGTCGACGCCACCTTGCAGATGGTCCGCACCCTGCCGCATCTGGCCCTGGTGCCGCTGTTCATTCTGTGGTTCGGCATCGGCGAGACGCCGAAGGTCGCGCTGGTCGCGCTCGGCACGCTGTTCCCGATCTATCTGAACCTGTTTTCCGGCATCCGCGGCGTCGATACAAAGGTCGTCGAGGCGGTCGGCACGCTCGGCCTGACCCGGCTCGAACTGATCCGCCACGTCATCCTGCCCGGCGCCCTGCCCTCCTTCCTGGTCGGCCTGCGCTATTCGCTCGGCGTCGGCTGGCTCAGCCTGGTGGTCGGCGAGCAGATCAACGCCACCAGCGGCATCGGCTATCTCGCCATGTCGGCCCGCGACTTCCTGCGCACCGACATCATCTTCGTCGCCCTCATCGTCTACGCCATGCTCGGGCTCGCCGCCGACCAGATCGTCCGGTCCGTCGAGCGCGCGGTGCTGGTCTGGCGTCCGAGCTTCGTGAAGGAATGATCCGATGACGATCCATGTTGGCCCGATCGCCATCGAGCCCGCCCGCGCGGCCGCCGAACCCGTCGTCCGTGTCTCCGGCCTGATCCGCTCGTTCGGCGGCCCGAACATTCTCGACGGCCTCGACCTCGACATCGCCCCCGGTTCCTTCGTCGCCCTGCTCGGTCGCTCGGGCTCAGGAAAATCGACGCTGCTGCGCACGCTTGCCGGGCTCGACCAGGCGCCGGCCGGCACCGTCGCGGTCCCGAGCGAACGCGCGGTGGTGTTCCAGGAGCCGCGCCTGGTGCCGTGGAAACGGGTCTGGCGCAATGTGGCGCTCGGCCTGCGCGTGCCGAACGTCCGCGAGCGGGCGCTCGCCGCGCTGGCCGAGGTCGGCCTGTCGCACCGCACCGAAGCCTGGCCCCTGACCCTGTCGGGCGGCGAGGCACAGCGCACGGCGCTCGCCCGCGCCCTGGTCCGGGAACCGAAGCTCCTGCTGCTCGATGAACCTTTTGCGTCCCTCGACGCGCTGACGCGGCTGCGCATGCAGGGCCTCGTCGCATCCCTATGGCGGGCCCACGCGCCGGCCGTGCTCTTGGTGACCCATGATGTCGACGAGGCGCTGCTGCTCGCCGATCGCGCGGTGATCCTGGACCAGGGCCGGATCGCCGCCGACATACCGATCCGCCTCGCCCGTCCGCGCCGTCATGGCGATCCGGCCTTCATCGCGTTGCGCGCACGCCTGCTCGCCGAACTCGGCGTCAACGAGAGCGACATCGATGGCGACGCCTCATCCAGCCCACCGGATGGCGACCGACATCGGCCGCAGGCCGGCGCAGCCGGCCCGGACCAGCCACCGGCAGGCCGGCCCGCGCCGATCTATGCCGCCATGCACTGACACCACGGACACAGCCGGGTCGGCACCCGCAAAGGCGGTCAAGTCTTGTTCCGCCGCCTCTGGGGGCTGGATCGCCGCGGCCAGGCCGAACCTGTCGACCTGGCCGGCAAGCGCGGCCCCTTCCGTCTCCATCGGAGCAATCTCATGAAACGTCTTTTTGCGGGCCTTGCCATCGTGCTCGGCCTCATCGGCGCCGCGCGCGCCCAAACGGCCTCGCGCACCGACGTCACCTTGCGCGTCGGCGACCAAATCGCCGGCGTCCGCTCGATCCTGGAGGCCGCCAATGCATTGGAGGGGCTGCCCTACAAGATCGAGTGGTCGCAATTTCCCGCCGCCGCCCCGTTGCTCGAAGCGCTGAACGCCGGCGCGCTGGATGTCGGCTTCACCGGCGATATCCCCTTCCTGTTCGTCTACGCCGCCGGCGCGCCGATCCGCGTCATCGGCGCCTCGCGCTCCCTGCCGGCTTCCAACGCCGTGCTGGTTCCCAGGAATTCCCCGGCACGCAGCTTCGCCGACCTGAGGGGCAAGCGCATCGCCGTCAACCGTGGCGGCAACGGCCATTTCCAAGCGCTCGGCCTGATCGAGCAGGCCGGGCTGAAGCCCGGCGATTTCACCCTGGTCTTCCTCGGACCGACCGATGCCCGCTCGGCCTTCGTCACCGGCGCGGTCGACGCCTGGATCATCTGGGAGCCCTATGTCTCGATCTCGTCGATCGAGGACGGAGCCCGCGTGGTGGCCGACGCCACCGACGTGTTCCCGAGCAAGACGTTCGTCCACGCGCATCTCGATGCCATCAGAGACAAGCGTGCGGCGCTGCAGGACTTCAACGACCGCGTCGCCCGCGCCAAGCTTTGGGCGCTCGCCCATCCCGTCGCCATCGCCCGGATCAGCTCCGGCCTGACCCGTATTCCCGAAGCGACCGCGCTGCGCTCGCTCGACACCAAGCGCGAGACGCCGATCGCCATCGACGACACCGTGGTGCGCGAAACGCAGGGCGAGGCGGACCTGTTCGCCCGTCACGGCGTGCTGCCCGGCAGGATCGACGTGACAGCGGCCTTCGACCGAAGCTTCACCGCCAGGCCCAGTCTGGGCAATTGAGGCTTTCCGGACCAGCGCCGCGCCAGCCTAGGGTGCCTCCGCAGGCGCCCGCTTGACAACCGCCGCACCGTCGACCAGACGGGCGGTGGAGGTCGCCTGGGCGACCAAGCCTTCGTCGGCCCCGAACAGGCGCGCCTCCAGGAAGGCGATCGTCCGGCCGAGTTTCAGCACCTGCCCCTCGCCAAAGAGCGGACCGGGTCTGGCGGGCGCCAGGAAACTGACACTCATGTCGACGGTCGCGGTATGGCGCTCGCCCCCGGTCATGATCCAGGCGGCCGGCCCCAAGCAATCGTCGAGCATCGCGGCCAGGAAGCCACCCTGGACCGTTCCGGCCGGCGATTGGCCCTACCGGCCAGGCAGGACCCCGCCCGCGGGTCCGGGTACGCCTTTCCTCTGATGGTGCCGCCGCGCGCGAGCCTCTAAAACTCGAGGACGGTTGCCTGCTCCTGACGACGCATCCAACCCCCTGACCGGAAGACGCTGCCGCGGCGGCTCGGGCTCCCTGCCGTCGATGCCGCGCCCGCGCCGACCGGCCGCTGGAGCGGGCATTCGATCGCATCGGGAGAAGCGCGTGACCGACATCGCCATCGACACCCACATCCATCTCGACGACGCCAAACGCCGCATCAAGGCGATCTTCATCGGCTCGGTCGGCAACCTGGTCGAGTGGTACGACTTCTACGCCTACACCGCCTTCGCGCTCTATTTCGCGCCGGCCTTCTTCCCCTCGACCGATCCGGTGGTGCAGCAATTGAACGCCGCCACCCTGTTCGCCGCCGGCTTCATCGTCCGGCCGCTCGGCGGCTGGCTGTTCGGCCATCTGGCCGACCGTTACGGCCGGCGCATGTCGCTCACGGTCTCGGTGATCATGATGTGCGTCGGGTCGCTGATCATCGCGGTGACGCCGACCTATGCCACCATCGGTTTCGCCGCGCCGGTCATGCTCGGCCTCGCACGCATCATCGAAGGCCTCAGCCTCGGCGGCGAATATGGCGCCAGCGCCACCTACCTGACCGAGGTGGCCGACCCGAACCACCGCGGTTTCTATTCCAGTTTCCAATATGTGACGCTGATCGGCGGCCAGCTCACCGCCATCCTGGTCCTGCTGCTCCTGCAGAACGTCTTCCTCACCCATGACCAACTGGTCGCCTGGGGCTGGCGCATCCCCTTCGTCATTGGCGCGTGCCTGGCCATCGTCGCCGCCGTCATGCGTCGCCACATGCACGAGACCGAAGCCTTCCTGGAGGCCAGCAAGGCGCCGAAGCGGACCAGTTCGCTGCGCGGCCTGCTCAATTATCCGCGCGAGGTGGCGATCGTCGTCGGCCTGACCGCCGGCGGCACCGCCGCCTTCTATACCTTCACCACCTATATGCAGACCTTCGTCCGGCAGACGGTCGGGCTCAACGACCTGACCACGACCTATGTCATCGCGGCCTCGCTGATCTTCGCGGCGCTGCTGCAGCCGGTCTATGGCGCGCTCTCCGACCGGATCGGCCGAAAACCCCTGCTGATCTTCTTCGGCATCGCCGGAACGCTCTTGACCGTGCCGATCCTGACCACGCTGGCCGAGACCCGATCGCCGGTCATGGCCTTCCTGTTGATATCAGGGGCCTGGATCTTCACCGCCTGCTACACCTCGATCAACGCCGTGGTGAAGGCCGAGCTGTTCCCGACCTCGATCCGCGCCACCGGCATCGCGGTGCCCTACGCCGTCACCGTGTCGATCTTCGGCGGCACGGCACCGGTCATCGCGCTCTGGTTCAAGCAGCAGGGCCACGAACAGTGGTTCTATTACTACCTGTCCGGCGTCATCTTCGTCTCGCTGCTGGTCTACGCCACCATGCGCGACACCAAGCACGACTCGGCCATGCACCGGCACGACTAGGACGGCTGCGCAGTGATCCGGAGCACGTCCGCGTTGCGCTGGTGGGCTCGGGAGGAAACGACGGTGGCGCAATGTTTTCCCAACCCATTTTTGGGGGCGTCCTCCACGAGCAATTGGGGTCAAGTCGTGGATGGCCGGGACGAGCCCGGCCAAGACGAGCATTGTGCTTGGAGCAACAAACGCAGGATCAACCGGCGGCCGAATCCCCGCGGCGGCCAGCACGCCACGAGGTCAACACATCGTCTTGCCCGGGCTTGTCCCTGATATCCACGACTTGGTTGCGTCGAAATCAATCGATCCCGGTCGCTGCGCACCGCCACGACCGACCGGGCAAGGTGAGACCGGCATCGATATGACAACCGCGGCACCGGCAATCCTGCGCGAGCCGGTCGTTCCGGCATGGGCGGGCCGCTGCGCGACCCGTCGCCTGCCCCGCCGGGGCTGTGTTACAGATCTGCGACGCGGCCGAAGCGCCGAACGCAGTGCTGCTGAGAGAAGACATCAATGTCCCGGACCATCACCACGATCGAAGACCTCCGCCTGATCGCCAAGCGGCGCGTGCCCCGGATGTTCTACGACTATGCCGATTCCGGCGCCTGGACCGAGAGCACCTATCGCGCCAACGAGGCCGATTTCGGCAAGATCAAGCTGCGCCAGCGCGTCGCCGTCGACATGAGCAATCGGACGCTCGAGAGCACCATGGTCGGCCAGAAGGTCGCCATGCCCGTGGCGATCGCGCCGACCGGGCTGACCGGCATGCAACACGCCGATGGCGAGATCCTGGCCGCCCGTGCCGCCGAGAAGGCCGGCATTCCCTTCACGCTCTCGACCATGAGCATCTGCTCGATCGAGGACGTCGCCGAGAACACCTCGAGCCCGTTCTGGTTCCAGCTCTATGTCATGCGCGACCGCGAGTTCATCAACAAGCTGATCGACCGCGCCAAGGCCGCCCGCTGTTCGGCGCTGGTGCTCACCCTCGACCTGCAGATCCTCGGCCAGCGCCACAAGGACATCAAGAACGGCCTGAGCGCGCCGCCCAAGCCGACGCTCGCCAATCTCATCAATCTCGCGACCAAGCCGCGCTGGTGCCTGGGCATGCTCGGCACCAAGCGCCGCACCTTCCGCAACATCGCCGGCCACGCCAAGGGCGTCGAGGACATGACGTCGCTGTCGGCCTGGACCGCCGAGCAGTTCGACCCGACGCTGAGCTGGGACGACGTCAAGTGGATCAAGGACCGCTGGGGCGGCAAGCTGATCCTGAAGGGCATTCTCGATCCGGAAGACGCCGAACTTGCGGCCAGGAGCGGTGCCGACGCCCTCATCGTATCCAACCACGGCGGCCGCCAGCTCGACGGCGCGCTGTCGTCGATCGCGGCGCTGCCCTCCATCGTCCAGACCGTCGGCGACCGCATCGAGGTGCTGATGGACGGCGGCATCCGCTCCGGCCAGGACGTCATCAAGGCGCTGGCGCTGGGCGCCAAGGGCGTCTTCATCGGCCGCGCCTTCCTCTATGGCCTGGGCGCCATGGGCGAGGCGGGCGTCACCACCTGCCTCGACATCATCCGCAAGGAGCTCGACACCACCATGGCGCTGTGCGGCCTGCGCGACGTCAAGACTGTCGATCGCAATATCCTGGTCACCCCTGGCTCCAGCTCCAACATGACCGCCTGACGCGCAGGGACATCGCTGATCGGAACCCGGCCGCCCCAGCGGCCGGGGCCCCCGTCAGAAGCGCTTCGTAAGCCCGACTCCGATCGAATAGCCCTCGGGAATTCCGTCGACATCGGCGCGCCCGCCCGACAGGCACTTGCATTTGAAAGTGAAGGTCGCCGACACGCTGAGGTCTTGCTTGGGAAGATCGACGGTCAAGCCGACGCTCGGCCTGTAGCCGGTTCGCGAACTCGGCAGATTGATGGTCACATACTCGCCGAGGTGCTCCGAGATGAGCGGCGCGAGATAGGTCTTCCAAAGCAGCTCGTCGACCAGATGCTGACCGAAATCGGGCGTCATTCCGCCCACCCCGGCCATCCGCATGACGAAGCCGACGTCGTCGACATGGATGTTGCAGAGGTCGTCGAGCAAGGCGACGTGGACCGAGGTGATGTCCCGTCTCTTGTCACCGATCCCGGCCTCGCCGAACCGTGCGCCAAACCCCTTGTCCCACAGCGGCGCACGGCGCCCCGGCCGCGCATCGGCCATGGACAGCGGACGGTCATCCAATTGAACCGGATTCCAGATCTCCCGAAAGCCGTATCCCCTGGTGGCCAGGTAGGAGATGTCGAGCAGATTCAGGGCGAAGGCGCTGCTGAAGAAGTGTTTGATCTTGTCCGGCTGCAGACGAAAATAGTCGAAGGCCCGTTCGCCGGCCGTGTTGTTGGTCGTCGCGAATTCCCGCCTCAGGCTCTCGAAGTCCTTCGCATGGAAAAAGATGCCGCCGAGCGTCGAGGTTTCGGCTTTGAAGGTGGGTGTGCCGTCCTTGCCGACATGGTTCACGTCGATATGCTTCTCCAGGAGGATCGGCGGGTTGAACGTGCGAAGCCGCTCGCAGATCTTGCGGTAGG
>BFBZ01001342.1_pt1 | contig 16722 bp, 16 predicted proteins | sample 1888401 | NCBI WGS metagenome assembly BFBZ01 (sample SAMD00112614, study PRJDB3348) | symbiont metagenome | host: Chara braunii | reverse complement strand
CAGATGCTGAACGAGATCGGCCGCGAACCGACGCCGGAAGAGCTGGCCGAAAAGCTCGGCATGCCGCTCGAGAAGGTCCGCAAGGTCCTCAAGATCGCGAAGGAGCCGCTCTCGCTTGAAACCCCGATTGGCGACGAGGAGGATTCACACCTCGGCGACTTCATCGAGGACAAGAACGCGATCCTGCCGATCGATGCGGCGATCCAGTCGAACCTGCGCGAAACGACTACGCGCGTGCTCGCCTCGCTCACCCCGCGTGAAGAGCGCGTGCTGCGCATGCGCTTCGGCATCGGCATGAACACCGACCACACGCTCGAAGAGGTCGGCCAGCAGTTCTCGGTGACGCGCGAGCGCATTCGTCAGATCGAGGCGAAGGCGCTCCGCAAGCTCAAGCATCCGTCGCGGAGCCGGAAGCTCCGAAGCTTCCTGGATAACTGAGCAGAGACAACGGAGCCGGTCGCTCGGTTTCAAATTCAAACGGCGGGCTTCGGTCCGCCGTTTTTTATTCTGTCATTTGATGGCCGCGCATTGTCCGCCGCGTGCCGGTTGCCTAGCATGCCGGTTATCGATGACGGGAGAGGCGGGCATGCGTGCGAAGCTCCGGTTGGTGCTGGCCTGTTGGGGCCTCGTGTTTGCTTCCGCGGCCTGCGCACAAGACATCAAGTCGCCGATTGTCGGGCTCATCTCGATGGGGCCGTACAGCTTCGTCGGGGAAGACAATGAGGGCGGCCAGCCCAAGGTTCAGCCGCGCAACCGGATCGCGGCGCTGCGCGGCTACGAAAACATCTTCAGCGGCATCGTCATCGTCGCGACCTGGCAGCAGTTGCAGCCGAGGAAGGACGGCCCGCTGCGGCGCAACGTCATCGACAACATGCTCAACCAGATCCGCAGCTACAACGCTCGGCATGAGAAGAAGCTCTATGTGAAGTTGCGGGTCTGGGGCGGCTACATGGCGCCGCTGTGGGCAAAGAGGCTCAACGTCGGAATCATTCCGATCCAAGACCTTCCGATCCATGTCAGCCATACGAATGTCGACCAGCGCGTCATCAAGTCCACCCTCGGCATGTTCTGGACGAAGGAGTATCGCGAGAAGTTCGCAAAATTGCAGGACCTGCTGGCCGATGCATACGACAAGGAAGAGCTGATCCGCGAGGTCGCAATCACGCAGTGCATGTCGCTCACGTCCGAGCCGTTCTTCCTGCCGACCGCGGTGGGCCCAAACGACAACGTCATCCCGCAGCTCACGAAATACGGCTTCACCAGCGCGCAGTACAAGGATTGCCTGATGAAGTCCGTGCACGACTACAAGGCATGGAAGCGGACGCGGCTGGTGCTGGCGGTGAACCCTTACCCGGTTCAGGACGGCTCGGACGACGGCGGCGCGCTGTTCACCGCGCGGGTGATGAGCGAGTGCCGCTCGGCCGTGGGCAAGCGTTGCGTGCTCGACAACCACGACCTCGAATGGCTGGAGATGCCGGCGCTCGATCCCCTCTACGCGATGATTAAGGATGCCGGCCCGGAGATCGAATTCCAGACCTTCAAGCCGAATCCAACCTTCTTCGCCGAAACCATCATGCACGGCGTCCGCCTGGGCGCGACCGGCATCGAGCTCTACCAGGACTACGGCGGCTTCGCCTGCGTGCCGCAGCCGGTGCTGCGGCAATGGGCGCGGTGGCTCGAGACCGGCGTGATCGACGGCCCTGTGCTGCCCGTTCCGCCGCCGCCGACGCTGCCTCCGGGCGCAAAGCGCACGGTCTACTGCCCGCCGGCTGTCGATCCGCGCGGCGAGCGCCGGTGAATGCCGCATGCCGGAACATCGCCTCGTTGTCTGGTACAACACGCGCTGTCCCGTTTGCGACGCCGGCATCAACCGGCAACAGAACAGGCTCCTCGACGCCGTCCGCGCGGGGAGCATTTCCTTTCTGGACATCAACCAGCAGCCCGATGCGCTCGCGGCTTATGGCGCCTCTCTCGACGATGTCCGCCGCCGCCTGCATGCGACCGACGAGACCGGCCGGCTGATCGTCGGCGCGGATGTCGCCGTCGCGGTCTGGCGCATCACCCCGGGCGAGGCCTGGCTGGCGCGGTTCTTCGGCAACCCGGTCATCCTGCCGCTGACCCGCTTCGTCTATGACCGCTTCGCCGATGTGCTGTTCGCCTGGAACAGGCGCAAGGGCCGTTGGTGACCGTGGCCGCAGAGTCACGCTCGTTGAAAGAACGTCAAAGTTCCTCCACACGAATGGCCTTGCACGGGCCCATTTCATCTCCATCTGTGCTCGCTGTGATAACGTGCCCCTGCGCACGTTGATTCGCCCCTGTTCCGCAACAGCAAGGACGCACCAACCAGCGATGAACATCCGTGCGACGCTCGCAGATCACTCGACGCCTCGCTATCTGATGTGCCGGCCGCAGCACTTCGCGGTCACCTACAGCATCAATCCGTGGATGGACCCCAAGGCCTGGGCCGACAGCGGCGACGCGCTGCACGCGACCGCCGTGCGGCAATGGGCGGGGCTGCATCGCGCGCTCGTCAAGAACGGCGCAACGATCGAGCAGGTCGAGCCCGCGCCGGGCCTGCCCGATCTCGTCTTTACCGCCAACGCCGCGGTGGTGCTCGACGGCAAGGCGCTGCTCGCGCGGTTCCGTCATCCCGAGCGCCAGGGCGAGCAGCCGGTCTATGCGAACGCCTTCCGCACGCTGCAAGCCCGCGGGCTGATCGACGGCATCGTCGAGATGCCGGAGGGCGTCGCGCTCGAAGGCGCGGGCGATTGCCTGTGGGACGCGCGGCGCGGCCTGTTCTGGATGGGCTCGGGCTTTCGCTCCGACAGGGCCGCGAGCGCCGTGGTCGAGAAAACCTTCGGCGTCGGCTGCGTGCCGCTCGAGCTCGCCGACCCGAGTTACTACCATCTCGACACCGCGCTCTCGCCGCTGCCGTGCGGCAGCGTGATCTACCATCCCGGCGCGTTCACGCCCGAGGCGCGCGACACCATCGAATGGCTCGTCGCGCCGCCCGATCGCATTGCGCTCGAGCCCGCCGACGCCGCGCGCTTCGCCGCGAATTGCGTGAGCTTCGGCCGCACGCTGGTGCTGTCGAGTTGCAGCGACGCGCTGCGCCGCACGCTCACCGAGCGCGGCTATACGGTGGTGAAGACGCCGCTCGCGTCGTTCCTGCGGAGCGGCGGCTCCGCCTGCTGCCTTACGCTGCGGCTCGACCACCTGTCGCAGCAGTCCGCCGTGCCGGTGGCCCCGTTGTCCGTCCCGCACGTGGCCGCGGGGGAGGCGGGGTAGGGCGCCTGTCTCGAAACAAAAACGGCGGGCCTTCGCCCGCCGTTTCCGTGTCTCCGTCCAGACGCCTAGCGTCCGGTCCCCGTGATCTCACCCTGCGGCTCTTCGCTCAGCCAACGATAGAGCAGCCCGCCGGCCGCGCCACCGAGAAGCGGCGCCACCCAGAACAGCCAGAGTTGCTCCAGCGCCCAGCCGCCGACGAACAGCGCCGGCCCCGTGCTGCGCGCCGGGTTCACCGACGTGTTGGTGACCGGAATGCTGATCAGGTGAATGAGCGTCAGCGTCAGCCCGATGGCGAGCGGCGCAAATCCCGCGGGCGCCTTGCCGTGCGTCGCGCCCATGATGACGAACAGGAACATCATCGTCAGCACGAACTCCGCGATCGCCGCAGCGCCAAGGCTGTATTTGCCGGGCGAATGCTCGGCGTAGCCGTTGGATGCGAAGCCGCCGCTCAGGTCGAACCCGGCCTTGCCGCTTGCGATCGCGTAAAGGACCGCGGCGCCGACGATCGCGCCGATCACCTGCGCGATGATGTAGGGCACCACCTGTCCCGCCGGAAACCGCCCGCCCGCCGCGAGCCCAACGGTGACCGCCGGATTGAGGTGGCAGCCGGAGATATGCCCGATCGCATAGGCCATCGTGACCACCGACAGGCCGAAGGCGAGCGAGACGCCGAGCAGGCCGATGCCGACCTGCGGAAACGCCGCCGCGAGCACGGCGCTGCCGCAGCCCGCGAAGGTGAGCCAGAATGTGCCGATCAGCTCGGCGGCGTATTTTTTCATGTGATGCTCCCGTTGGTATTCCACGAGCCCGGCATGCGACGAATATCGCTGGGCACGAGGGCAAGTATGATCCAACGGGTGAGTCGGCGGTAGCCGGACGGTGCGTTGTGAATTCACATGCGCTACAACGGATGCGGCGGTAACAGGATAGCGAGGAACGGATGATGCGGATCGTGCGCGCGCTTTCAATCGTTGCGGGTGTGTTGTCTTTCGCCGCGCCTCTGCACGCCGCGCAGTGCGGCGGCGACTTCAACACTTTCCTTTCCACGATGTCGCGCGAGGCGCAGGCGCAAGGCATCTCGAGTGCGGTGATCGCCCAGGCCTTTGCCGGCGTGATGCAGGATCAGGGCGTGCTCTCCTTCGACCGTCGCCAGCGCGGCACCTTCCGCAAGAGCTTCGAGGAGTATGTCGCGACGCGCGTCGGCGCCGCGCGCATCAAGCGCGGCCAGCAGATGCTCCAGCGCCATGCGCAGCTTCTCGCCCGCGTCGAGCAGCGCTTCGGCGTGCCGAAGGAGATCATCGTCGCGATCTGGGGGCTTGAGAGCGATTTCGGCACCGGCGATCTCGGCAAGCTGCCGGTGGTGCGCGTGGTCGCGACCTTGGCGCACGATTGCCGCAGAACCGAACTGTTCCAGGGCGAGCTGCTCGCGGCGCTGAAGATCCTCCAGCGCGGCGATCTCACGCTGCGCGATTTCATCGGCGCCTACGCGGGCGAGATCGGCCAGACGCAATTCCTGCCGTCCTCCTACATCAAGTACGGCGTCGATTTCGACGGCAACGGCCACGTCGATCTGCGCCACAGCGTGCCGGACGTGCTCGCCTCGACCGCCAATCTGCTCCACACCGCAGGCTTCAAAATGGGCCAGCCGTTCGGCGAGGGCACCGCGAATTTCCAGGCGATGCGGGAGTGGAACAGGTCGGAGGTTTATCGGAAGACGATTGGGTATTTTGCGGAGCGGTTGATGGGGCGGTGAGGGATGACGTTAGAAACTCACCCAACCCGTTGATATTTTCTTCTGTCGAGTCGCATTTTCTCGGCCGCGCCATTCAAATGATAATAGAACTGCGGGGGCTGGAATCCGCGAACTAGTTCGCGGATTCGCGCCAATGGCAGCGCATGGTCCATCGACATGACATCAGACAGTATCAAAGCATGGGCCGTTGAATAGCCTTCAAAATAGGCATCGAATTCGTCTTTGGAAATGCCCGTTTGGGCTCCCCAGATTCTCCAGATAAAGATTGGTGAAGCGGAGACAATCTGAACAAGTCGAGCGTGCCCCTTAATCGCAGCCACGGGAGCGGTTGCGTAAATCCAAATTCGAGTCCCAGGGCTAATGTTCGGCTTACGTCTTCTTAGTTCGACCGTTTTCTTGCCTGCGAAAACGCAATCTGCGTAGTCCGGCTTTAGCGAGATCAGAATATCGTCGCGATTAGTCATCTGCGCTGCTGGTATCCACTATTGCTCTCAAATGAGATGCCGATATCGGAGTTGCTGAGACAAAATTTGTTTTGGGCACGCATCCGATTTTCCGAAGCGTCTCAAGTGGCACAGGTTTCTTTAGGGCCACCAAGTTATCAAAACTAGTTGCGAGAATTCTGTCAGTGCTAATCAACGCACTAGGATCCTCAACAACAGCGCCACGTCCTAACGCCTCCGGAATGGTGGCGACCGGAATCGATGTCACCTCCACAATACGGCCCAAAGCTACAATCGCGCCTTGCCCGCCGCGCTTGCCTGATTCGTAAAAAGCAATTGCCGCCCCGCGAATCATAGCACGAACTGCACGTGTCGTATTGAAATATGTTCGCCTGCTCAGGAATTGCGCTTCGGGAACATCCAGCAATGAATACTGATTGTCGGTTCCAAGTAAGTCTGCGGCGAAGGAGCGCGCTATCGGAACGACTACGGCGTCGCGCTTAGGGAACGCAAATATTGCGGGCGATAGCAGTGTTTCCAATTCGAACAGGCTAACTTCACTCGCAATCCCGTCTGCCTGGGTAATTCTAATTTTTCCGGAATCGTAGTGTGGAGTGTCCCTTTGAAGCTGAAGTCCCGCTAGCCGCTCCACCGCTAGTCGCGCGCGATCCCATGAGTTTTCAGTGATGGCAGCTCCGATTGAAATTTTTCCGAGCGTGCCGGTACTGCCAAATTGATTTTGGAACCCCTGATTTAACGCGACGCGGCGAGTAATTGGATGGGATGGAATGTCTAGTGCAGAAATGTGACAGGTGCCGTTCTGCGAACAAAATCTTACCGACTCTGAAAGAAGAAAATCCGCGACCGTTGATGAGAAGGGGTGATCTTGTCGAACGCAAACTATCGTGCGGGACGGCCTTTCGATGCCGGGCGATGCGAGCACAATGCAGGCCCCGATGGTTCCTTCATCGTCCTGGACCAACAGCCGAAACGATTTTGAGCTATTTGCATCCCCAAGGAATGTATCGAAGTCGACCTGCTCGCTTTTGAGAAATTCTAGAACTTGTGCTGCTGCGGGTGTCTGGATTTGAAAATGCTTTGCTTTCTTTGACGGAATTGGGGCTTCTGTCGTGGGTGTTTCTATTAGCGCCACAAATTCCGACAGTCCAATTACATCGAGATTAAAGTCTGTGATCAACGCGTCGCGCGCGCGAAGCACCTTTGAATCACTCGTAATATAGCCTGAAGCTCCCGCAGCGACCGCGTGCGCCAAGTGCAATACGTCAGACACATCGTTTTGGCGGAGATTTTGCTGTTTGGCTTTTTCTGGAAATACAATTGTCGCAATCGATTGCACCAGATTCTCAATTTCTGCTTTGTCTTGTGCGGGAAGATTGGGAATCTGTCTTGCGAACGACAATACAGGGTCGTTGGAATCGTCCTTTGAATTTCGCTCCAGCTCGGCAACAAACTCTTGGCTTGCTGCTAGCCTGATCTCATGTCTGAGAGCCGCGGCAATGACAGCGCCTGCGTCGCTTGATCGTGGTCGATCTTTTATCGCATCAAAAAATACATTGAGATCGATCGCATAAATTGGCGTTTCCGGAGTCTTCTTATTTAGCCGTGGTAGGTTGAAAATTGTCGGTTTTGGCTCGACCATAAGCGAAATTAAGCTTGGTGTAGAAAGTTGAAGAACCCTTACATTGATTGTGCGATTGCGCGTCGCGCCTCCGGCTTTTAGGCGCGAGACTAGGAAGCCATTCTTTTGATAAAACGAGTTTGCGCCCGTGAGGTCCGTCGCGACGTTTGCGACGATATTCAGGTAGCCTTCTTTTTCTGCTTGAGCGATTAGTGCCCGCAGCAATGTGGTCGCGTGGCCCTGATTGCGAAATTGCGATGCCACGCAAATTTGCCGAACACGCAAGTTTGGGAATATGCCTCCGAACAGCAAATGTCCTGCATAGGTAAGATCATCGTTTTCTTGAGCGAGCAGTAAGATAAGCTTTCGCTGCTCGGCGCTCTCTGCGTAAGCAGGGTGTGGAAGAAAACCCAAAGCTGTACGCTCCGAGTCTGCTTGCGTTCTTATTGCGTCGAGATGGGGCTCTATCTCAGAGAAGTCACGGCGGATCAAATATCGAATAGTCATCTGGCAATACCTTGAATCAATATGTCTCCGGCTAGTGCCCCGAGCTTAAACGACGCCGTAGAAGCAAGAAATACATTGATGCTTTGTGCAATATCGAGATGAGGTAGCAGGTCTGCGCCAAAAAAACGGCGGGCCTCAGCCCGCCGTTTCTCTTTATCCTGTCCCCCTCACATCCCCGCATCCGCCACCAGCACCGGCTTGTCCCTGAACACATCCGGAAACATCGCCTTCAGGTTCGCCACCTTCGGCGCGTCGTTGAACATGATGTACGGCTGCATCGGATTCCGCACCGCGTAATCCTGATGATACGCCTCGGCCGGATAGAACGCGGCCTTCATCGTGCCGGTCTTGGTCACGATCTTCTGCTTGAACGCCTTCGCGGCATCGAGCTGCGCGATATAGGCCTTCGCGACCTTCGCCTGCTCGTCGTTCTGCGGGAAAATCTCCGAGCGGTACTGCGGGCCGTGGTCCGGCCCCTGGCGGTCGAGCTCGGTCGGGTTGTGCGCGACCGAGAAGAAGATCTGCAAAATCTTGCCATAGGAGATCACCTTCGGATCGAACGTGATCCGCACCGCCTCGGCGTGCTTGGTGCCGCCGGTCGAGACCTTCTTGTAGTCCGCGTCGGCCTTGTCGCCGCCCGCGTAGCCGGACACGGCGTTGGTCACGCCCTTGGTGTGCTGGTACACCGCCTGGATGCCCCAGAAGCAGCCGCCCGCGATCACCGCGGTCTGAAGGCCATCGCTCGCCGTCATGTCCTGTCCCGGCGGGGCGATCTTAACCGCGGGTTCCGTTCGTGCCGGCGTCATCGAAAGCGAAGCCGCGAGCGGCAGCGCGAGCAGGGCGGTTCCGAACAGTCGCAGGCGCATCCGAAATCTCCTTGGTTTGGGACGCAATTTACGGCGCGTCGCCGCGCCCGCCTATGCACGTTTTTACACGGCTGCGTGATGTTGTAGGATTCGCGTCTCACATTCGGGGGAAGGGAATGGCCGACAGACCGCTCCACAACGACAAACCGCGCGGCGAACTCACCGTGCGCATCAGCGCGATGCCGGGCGACACCAACGCCAACGGCGACATCTTCGGCGGCTGGGTGCTCTCGCGCATGGACCAGGCCGGCGGTATTGCGGGCGTCGAGCGCGCCAAAGGCCGCGTCGTCACCATCGCGGTCGAGGCGATGACGTTCATCCGCCCGGTGCGGGTCGGCGACGTGCTGGAGGTGTTCACGGAGGTGGAGAGCGTCGGCCGCACCTCGATGAAGATCCATATCGAGGCCTGGGCACGGCGGTTTCAGACGCACGTGCAGGAGAAGGTGACGGACGCAACGTTCACGTTTGTCGCGATCGACGACGCCGGCAAGCCGCGGCCGATCCCGCCGCTCTAACTCCGCCTCATCCTGAGGAGCGCCCGAAGGGCGCGTCTCGAAGGATCGAGGCGGCCCCATGCTTCGAGACGCATCGCTGCGCGATGCTCCTCAGCATGAGGCCGGGAGAGGGCGGAATGACTCTCTCCACGTCATGGCCGGGCTTGTCCCGGCCATCCACGTCTTTGGATCAACGATGAAGGAAGTAAGACGTGGATGCCCGGCACGAGGCCGGGCATGACGGCGGTGGGCGAGGGTAAGAGGCGAGTGAACTACTCCAACCCCTCAACAATCCTCACATCTCTCACCGCTCCATCCCCCAGCGCCTTCAGCGCTTCCGCATACGCCGGACTGTTATACGCCGCGTTCGCCTTCTCGATGCTCGGAAACTCCGAGATCACGATGCGGTCCTTCAGCCCCGCCTCATAGGCATTCGCCGCGGTCCCGCGCGCGAGATATTTTCCCCCGAACGGCGCGGTCGCGATCGGCGCAAGCTTGGCGTAGGCCGCGAGCTTGTTCGGATCGGAAATCGAGCGGTAGATCGTGACCCAGTAACCCTTCGCCATCGGCTTCACTCCCGGCACAAACGAAACGGCAAAAGAAAAACGCGGGCAGTCTATCCGCCCGCGTTTCGTCCCGTAAAGCCGTACCGGTGTTGTTTACTACTTTGCGCCCGAGCGCTTGATGCTCTTGATCTCGAGCGCCGCCTGGCCGGACTTCTCCGCGATCGCGAGATCCTGCTCGTGGATCGCCTGCTTCGCCGGCTCGTCGCCCTCGAGGCCGCCGAGGATGCCGACCGGGACGCGGCGGTTGGAGCGCTGCGAGCCGTCCACATAGACGACATCGAACAGCGCGAATTCACCGCCGGCTTTCGTTCCTGGTTTGCGCGCCATGATGGTGATCCCTTCTTGTTGCTTGAAATGAAAACCCGGCGAAAAAAAAGCCGGGTTCTGCGCGGCCGCCACCCAAGCCGCTGATGGGCATCATATAAAGACACCGTCCCGCGCTGGCAACCGCCCGCGCGGGACGCTTCTGCAAACCGGCTATGCGCCGAAAATGGTTACTTTTGCGCCGTTATTCGAGCCCTTCGACGATCCGAAGATCGCGCTCGGCGCCGCTGTCGAACACCTTCAGCGCGGCCTGATACTCGGGGCTGTCGTGCGCCGCGTTCGCCTTGGCCACGCTCTCGAATTCGATGATCACAATGCGCGACTTGATGCCTGCCTCGTAGGCATTGGCGGCGACGTCACGCGCCAGGAATTTCGCGCCGTGTTTCGCGAGCGCGGGACCCGCGAGCTTGGCATAGGCCGCGACCTTGTCCGGGTCCTTCACGGAACGATACGCCGAAACCCAATAACCCTTCTTGGCCATGACCCTCTCCAATTGACGCGCCCCTTTGCGAGGCGGGCGGACCCTATCACGAGCCTTTGAGGGCTGAAACCGATCCGGCCGCACGGCGGGTATTCGTGACAGACACGCGGATGCCGCGGCCAGCGATAACACCCATCGACGCGATTCCTTGGACCGATAAGATACGGCCAACGACAAGAGTCTAGGGATCGGATCGGTATGAGACGGCGTACCTTCATCTCCCTTCTGGGAGGCGTGGCGGCATGGCCCATCGCCAACGCATCGGCGCAATCGCAAAGCTGGCCGCAACGCACGGTGAGGCTGATCGTGCCGCTGTCGCCCGGCACCGCGACCGACGTCACCGCGCGTCTTTACGCCGAGAAGCTGTCGCAGCGCTGGGGCAAGCCGGTCGTGGTCGAGAACCGGCCGGGGCCGGATGCGCTTGTGGCCGTCGGCGCGCTCACCTCCGCGCGCGATGAGCACACGTTGCTGTTCTCGTTCGGCGGGCCGGTCACCATCAATCCGATCCTCAATGAAAAGCTTCCCTACGATCCCGAGCTCGATCTTGTGCCGATTGCTTCGGCGTCCGACTCCTTCCTCGCCATCGGCGTGAACAAGGCTCTCAACATCAACTCGCTCGCCGAATTGCAGACGAGGGCGCGCGCCGAGCCGGGCAAGCTCAACTGGGCCGCGACTGCTGGCATGCCGCAGTTCGCCTTCGCGGGCTTCGTCGCCTCCGCCGGGATCGACATGACTTATGTCGCCTATCGCGACTTCAATCCGGCATTGCAGGACGTTGCTGAGGGCCGCATCAGCGCGGTCGCGACCGGGCTCCTGCCGCTTCTGGCGCTCAACCAGAGCGGTAAGGTCAAGCTCCTCGCGGTCACCGGCCGCACGCGCTCGCCCGGCGCGCCGGATGTGCCGACGGCCGTCGAGTCCGGTTTCCCCGATGTGATCGCCGAAGGTTTTCAGGGTTTCTTCGGTTGGCGCGACATGCCCACCGATTTGCGCAATCGCATCGCAGCCGACGTGCGCGCCGTCGCACCGGAGTTGCCGGCGGAGCGGCTCATCAATCTCGGGCAGGTCGTGCGCGTCGGCACCACGGCGGACTTCCTCGCGATGATCGCCGATCAGAAGAGCCGCGTCGCCGCGGTGGTGAAGGCCGGCGGCATCAAACCGAAGCCATAGCTACTCCGGCTTCACGCCCGCGGCCTTCACGATCGGAAACCAGCGCTCGATCTCGGATTTGTGGAACGCCGCGAAGGCCGCCGGCGTCTTGATGCTCTCCGGCGGCAGGTTCATGCCGAAATCGGCGATCTTCTTCTTCACATCGGGGTCGCTCATCGCAGCCCACGCCGCGGCGTTCAGCTTCGCCACCACATCCGGCAGCGTGCCCTTCGGCGCCCAGAAGCCGTGCCACGTGCTGACATAGAGTCCAGGCAGGCCGACCTCGTCGGCGGCCGGTACGTCGGGCGCCGCGGCCCAGCGCTGCTTCGCCATCACCGCGAAGGCCTTCACGTTGCCGTTGCGCACCTGTTGCAGCGAGTTCGCTGCGAGATCGCAATTGAGATCGACATTGCCCGCGACGATGTCCTGCAAGGCCGGTGCGCCGCCGCGATAGGGCACGAACTGGAAGCTCGTTCCGGTCTGCTTCTGGAAGAACATTCCGCAGAAGCGGCCGATGCTCGCGGTGCCGACCGACGTTGCTGACAGCTTGTTCGGATTGGCTTTGAGATAGTCGATCAGCTCCGCCATGGTGTTCGGGGGCAGCGTCTTCCGCCCGGTCATCCAGTAGGGCACATCGGGGAGAAGTGCGACCGGCGCGAGATCGGTGAGGAGATTATAGGGCGTGTCATAGACCGCGCCCGCGACCACATACTGCCCGGTGGTGCCCATGCCGATCGTATAGCCGTCCGGCGCCGAGCGCACGACGCGGTTGATCGAGAGCGTGCCGCCCGCGCCGCCCATGTTCTCGACGATGATCGGCTGGCCGAGCGTGACGCGCATGTGCTCGGCAAGCACGCGCGCCAGCGCATCGACGCCGCCGCCCGCGGGCAGCGCGACGATCATGGTGATCGGGCGGGACGGGAAGGGCTGTGCGTTCGCGTTCGCGATGCCTGCGACTGCCAAGGCAATAGCCGCGAAAAGCCGCCTCATGCCGTGTCCTCCCGGATTTTCTTCGACGCTTGTTTGAGCCGAAGTCTAGCTTTCCTGCCGGAAAGCGCATCCGGGAATTTCGTCGCGGCGAGCGGTCTTGTTGCCCTGAAGTTACTCCGGCCTTTTCCCGAACGCGGCCTCGTAGCGCTTCTGATAGACCGGCCAAACCTCCGGATTGACGACGCGCGGCGGCCGCCCGCCGTCGAAGGCGTGGATGAGCTGCTCGGCGGCGAACTTGCCCATGTTGGCGCGTGCCTCTTTCGTCACGCCCGCAATGTGCGGGCTCGCGATCACGTTGTCGAATTGCAGGAGCGGGTGGTCGGCCGGCGGCGGCTCCTTCTCCCACACGTCGAGGCCCGCGCCCGCGATTTTCTTCGCGCGCAACGCCTCGGCAAGTGCGACCTCGTCATGGATGAAGCCGCGCGCGGTGGTGATGAAGTAGGCGTTCGGCTTCATCAGCGCGAACTCGCGCGCGCCGATCATCTTGCGCGAGCCGTCGTCGAGCGGGCAGTTGATCGAGACGAAGTCGGCGCGTCGGAGAAGCTCGTCCTTCTCGACCTTGATCGCGCCGCGCGCGGCGACGGTCTTCTCGTCGAGATAGGGGTCGCAGGCGAGCACCGTCATGTTGAACAGGCCTTTGCACAGCTCGGTGACGCGGCGGCCGACGTTGCCGATCCCGAACACGCCAATGGTCAGCCCGTTGATGTCGTGTCCCATGAAGAGGTTGCGGTCGTTCATCGTGCCGGCGCGGAGCGCGTGGTTCACATGGACCATCTGCTTGGAGAGCGTCAGCACCATCGCGAGCACGGTCTGCGCCACGGCTTCGGCGTTGCCGCCGGTCTGATTGACGACGAGAACGCCGGCTTCCGTGCAGTCGCGCACGTTGACGGTGTCGAAGCCCGCGCCGCCGGTCGAGACGATCAGCAGGTTCGGCGTCTTCGCGAGCAACTGCTTGTGCGCATGAAACTTGAACGGCACCTCGTCGCGCGCCGATGAGATCTGGTAGGCGTGCGCGGCCGACAGGATCGGTGCAGCTTCAGCGTCCGGCGTTTCGTTCTGAAGCTTGTCGAGCCGGATTTCGGGACGCGTCGCGAGGATTTCGGCGTAGATGGGATGGTTCAGAAAGCGCACGTGGAACACGCGCTTGACGTTCTCTTTCATGAGGCAAATTTCCTGGAAGTGAGGAAGTTATCCTGAAAGTCCGGCGGGAAAGTCCGCGACAGAATAGGGCCATCGATGCGGCCCACGCAACGCACACGCGGCATGCGTGTGGTGGTCTTTTCTTGTTGTTTTCGTTTGTTTTTTTACCGAGTTCCACGGCCCGGCCGCCGCCATTTTCCTTTTGCTTGGATTCCGGCCTTTGGAGGGCTATTCAAAGGCATGACCTGTCGGGGCGTTCTGTTTGTGTCCGCTGCGTTGATGGCGTCGGCGTCCGGCTCTGCGCTTGCACAGCCGTGGTCGCCCGAGATGCACAACACGCGTATCGCGTTCCACGCCACCGTGAACGGCATTCCACAATCGCTCGTCCGCCGCGTCATCTATATCGAGAGCAAAGGCAATCCGCGCCTCATCTCCAAGGGCAATTACGGCCTGATGCAGATCAGGCTCGGCACCGCGAAGGCGATGGGATACACGGGCGACGCCGAAGGGCTGCTCGACCCCGACGTCAACATGACTTACGCCGTCAAGTATCTCGCGGGCGCCTATCGCGCCGCGAACGGCAGTGAGGACGGCGCGATCCGCAACTACCAGCGCGGCTACTACGTGAGCGCCAAGGCGAAGGGCTTCTCGCCTTATGAGAGGCCGCCGGTCATCGCAGCAGCAGCGATGCCCAAATCCGCCGAAAAGCCGATGCCGCCCGCGCCGCGCTCCACCATCGCTGCGATGATCACACCGGCGCAAACGCCGAACGAGATCGTGCGCAGCCGCATGACCGGCGTGCACGCAGCACCGGCGGAGATGCTTGAGACCAAGCCCGCGCTCGACACCCGGCCGGCGATGCCGGCCGCGACCACGGCGATGGCGCCGAGCGATCAGCGTCCGGTCGTGCCGAAGCTTGTGAAGATCGAGAAACAGGTCGCCGCGCGGCCCGCTGCCGTGAAGTCCGACGCGCCGCCTGTCGAAGCGGTCAAAACTGAAATCGCAAAGACTGAAATCGCGAAAACCGATCTGAACATTCCGCTGCCGCGCCCCGCGCCGCAGCGCGCTGCTCCGGTGCTGGCGTCGGTCGAACCGACCGCCCCCGCTCCCGAAGTGCAGAAAGCCGAAACGCCGCAGGTCGAAACGCCGAAGTCCGAGGCCACTGTGCCGTTGCCTCCGGTGCGCGCAACGCGTCATGAACGCCAGAAAGCCAGGGTTGCCGCCGTTCCTCCCGCTGCGGCAAAGCCGGCTCTCGTTGCCGCGGTGCCTGCCGAGAGCGCTGAGAAACCTGCGGCGCAATCCGGTGAAAACAAATCGTTGTGGTCGGCTTTCACAAACGAACTCTCCGCGGTGCGCGGTACGAACGCTACGCCCGCGCGTCAGCAGACCGCGGCGGCGCCCGCCGCCGAACCTGCTGCTGCCCCCTCGCGGAAATCCAGGAAGTCCGCGAAGGAGGCCGAGCCGTTCAATCTTCTCACCTACGTGAAGAAGAAGATCGCGCCGGACACGAAGCCCGAGAAGAAAAAAGCGCCGCAGACCTAAAGCGGCGCGAACGCCTTCAGCGCGCTCCGCAAAATCTCGCGCGCGGGCTCGGTCCCATCCAGCGAACGCAGCGTCCGCTTCCTGATTTTCCAGCCGTCGTTCGTCCGCACCAGCTCCCAGCGGTTGGCGCCGACGCGGTGGATCCGATACCCCTTCGACACCCCGTGGTTCGGCACCTCATGCGGCTGCGCTGTCGGATGTGGTGTCAGGATTTGCAGATACGACGTCGCCACCGCCTCGTCGCCGTTGAGTTCGATCCGCGGCAGCCCGGCGAAATGCGCGAGGCCGCCGGCGATCGCGGCCAGATGCCCCGGCGAGCGCTGGCCGGCCGCGATCGTTTCGTTTCCCCTCGCGCCCTTGCCGCCGCCAAGATCGATCATGCCGTCTTCGACGAACGACTGCTTGGTGTAATAGTCCGCGCCGGTGTCGGCGGCGGGCGGGTGGCTCGCGATCAGGTTGAGGATTTCAAGCTTGTCCTCGACCGCGCGGAGACGGTCTTCGATCGAACGGCTTGCAGACATGATGCGCTCCCGAAACGAACAGTCGTTTCGGAGGCTCCGCGTTCACATTACCACTGTCAACCGCTTCGCCGCGCGCGTGATGCCGGTGTAGAGCCAGCGCGCCCGGCTGTCCTGAAATGCGAAGGACTCGTCAAACAGAACGACGTCGTCCCATTGCGAGCCCTGCGCCTTGTGCACGGTGAGCACATAGCCGTAATCGAATTCGTCGTAGGGTTTGCGCAGGCTCCAATCGAGGTCTTCGATGCCGCCGCCAAAACACTCCGATCGCACCGAGACCTTGATCGCGCGGCCGCCGATGTAATCCTCGGATTTCACGCGCATGCCGAGGATGGCTTTGCGTGTCGTCGGGGCTTCGCGCACGGACCAGAGCCCGCCGTTGAACAGGCCCTTCTTCTTGTTGTTGCGCAGGCAGACCAGCTTGTCGCCCGCAACCGGAAGCTCGCCGGAAAACCCGCGGCGTTCGCGCAGCCGCATGTTGTAGGCGCGCCGCGTATTGTTGCGGCCGACCAGAACCTGATCGGCGTCGAGCACGCGCTGCGGATCGAGCGAGGATTTCGCCACCACGTGTGTCTCGCCATAGATGCCGGGCTCCAGGCCCCGGCCCTCGCGGATGTCCATCGACAGCCGCACGATCGGATTGTCCTCGGCCTGGCGGTGCACCTCGGTCAGCATCGCGTCGGGCTCGGAGTCGGTGAAGAAGCCGCCCCCTTGAATGGGCGGCAATTGCGCCGGATCGCCCAGCACCAGCAGCGGCACGCCGAACGACAGCAGATCGCGGCCGAGCTCCGGATCGACCATCGAGCATTCGTCGATGATGATCAGCTTCGCCTTGGAGGCGGGCGCCTCGTCCCACAGATCGAAGCTCGGGATTTCCTCGCCGCTTTCGCGCGGCTTGTAGATCAGGCTGTGGATGGTCGAGGCGCTGTTGCAGCCCTTGCTGCGCATCACCGAGGCGGCCTTGCCGGTGAAGGCCGCGTACAGAACCTTGCCGTCGACACCGTCCGCGATGTGGCGGGCGAGGG
>BFBZ01001347.1_pt1 | contig 16735 bp, 16 predicted proteins | sample 1888401 | NCBI WGS metagenome assembly BFBZ01 (sample SAMD00112614, study PRJDB3348) | symbiont metagenome | host: Chara braunii | reverse complement strand
CCCACGCCGACCAGGCCGACCACGCAACCAAGAGCGTGACAAGCCCCGCCGCGAGCAGCAAAAACATCTCGACCTCCAATCTAGCCCAGCTGCGCGGCTGAAGAGACAACCCGCTGGAAGTCGAACACCGCTGACACAAACCAGAGCGCAACACCTGCAATCATGAAGATCACTGCAATTCGCAGCACCCTGACCTGACCACCGATCTTATCGATCGTCTCCCGGAGAGCGGTCCTGGCGATTTGACCCAGCATCTCATCAAAGTTTCGGCCCTTCGAAAAGGTTCGAAGATCCCCGACAATTTCGCGATCGGGAAAGTTCAGATCGGCGCTATGGAGTGCGTCGCCGAGATCCTTCGCGCCACGGGCGCCTTCAGCTCGAAGCCGCCTCAACTTGTCGGCATACCAAGGGTTGGCCTTGGAAGCTGACTGGAGCAGCACCTCGAGCGACTTGTTCATGTTGTAGCCGGCTCGGACGAAGCCGGCATATGAGAGCAGCAGAACCGTGCCGTAGAGCATGCGGTAGATCGAATATGGAGCAAAATCCTCCGCCTTCTCCCGAAGACTTGATACCCAATTCGGAAGCGACCAAACAAACGCCCAGCCGCCAGCCCCAATGAGGATCAGAACAAGCCACATTCGACCGACCACCCAGTCCGCGAGACCAGCAAGTCTTGCTACTGAGGGCGGCCAAAGCTCAACTTTGAGAACCTCGCGATATTCCGGAAAGACGTAGAAAGACATCCAAGCAAGACAGCCGAGGACGAACGCGATCGCCAGGACCGGATAGGTCACCGCGGATCGAATGACCTTGATGATCTCGTCCATGCCCGCCCGCAACTCCACTGCCTCGCGGATGCCGAGAACAAGACGAGACGAGCGTTCTGCAGCGACAATCAGCTGACGCTCTCGGTCAGGGATGAAGCCTAAAATTGCCTGCGAGAATGGAATGCCGTCCGCGACCAGGTTGGCCCAGTGTTGATAAACCCGGCCGACGAGGTTGCTCGGATCGCGCCCATCGCGCTTGGCGTAGCGTGTCATTTGGTCGAGTGCGTCGACGATCTGAACGTTCTCGTCGAGGTACATCGCGATCTTCTCGAGCGACCGTCGCCGGCGCCTGGAATTGAAAACCAAGAGCAGTTGCAGACGTTCGTAGCGAGAGAATGCTACCCGCTGCCGGCCAGAAGCGCTTCGACGAGGGACCGCTTGCGGCTTCCCTGAGCGCTGGAACATCGAAATTCCCGCCAGGATCTTTCCGACTACCGCCTTCATTCCGCAGCCCTCAATGTCGCCTTAAACACGTCGCCAAGGCGCACCGACCTCGCCGCGGTCATCCTGTGGCCCGCCTCATTGGTCATACCCCGAATTACAAAGTCGAGACGCATCCGGTCGTTGCTCAGCTGCTCGAATTGAATCGGGTCGAAGAGCTTTTCGAATACGTCACGCGGATCGACCAAGCCCGCCGCCATTTTACGGATGCCGTGCTCAAATGCGGTAAGGGCGGTATCCTGTTTCAACCATTCCCGCATCGCTTCCTTGCGGCGCCCCGCGATGAGATGATCCAGCATCACATCGGTCGGGTTGACGACTTCGGCCACCACTGTCAGGCCCTTGTAGCCCAACTCCAGCTCGGACGCGCCGGCCTGGCAGCGATCGCAGCCGATCGGATTTCGGAATCGCAGCTTGCTGCTGTAACGCTGGCCGACGAGCCGAATGAAGCGTGCCTCTGACTCGCTCACTCGAACATGGCTCGCGCTGTCCAAAGGCATCGAGCAATGTGGACAAAGGACCCTGATCAACCGTTGAAAGATCAATCCAACTGTAAGGGATGCGTCCGTCACCAAATAGTCCTGTGCTCCCATATGGGCGAGGCGCGGAACTATGGTGAAACTGTCCTTGGTATGGATCGAGGTGAAGGCTTGGTGGCCCGACTGGGCCGCCTCAATGAGAAGGTTCGCTGTGACCCCGTCGCGGAGCTCGCCGACCATGATGACGTGTGGTTTGGAGCGCAACACTGACCGAAAGCTCTTTGCATACTCCTGGGTCCGGGTTTCGCGATCCATCGCGTTAGCGACAGGATATTGGACAGCGCCCCTAATTTTATATTCCGGGGGATCCTCAATGGTCACAATGTTGTTGCGACCACCACGGCGGTCGAACAGCTCCTCGAGGCATACGGCCAGCGTCGTTGATTTGCCCGAGCCGGTCGGGCCAGCGATATAGCAGGCTCCAAACGGTTGATCGAGAATGCGATCGATGGCGAGCATATGCTCCTGATCGTAACCGAGGCCTTCGAGGGTTTTTCGCTCGTGATCCCGGCGACCGAGCAATACGCGCATGACCATGCAGCGCCCGGACGATGCGGTGGGGCCAACTTCAATACGAACAGTCTCAATCCCACTTGGAAGTGAGATCCGATCCGTCGAAGTCATGCGCGCGCCCTGTGCCTTTGTATCGGCATAAGGGCCGTCCATAACGGAGCTCAGATTGTAGGCGGCCGCCATAAAGCGGTCGGCCTTGTCTCGGCTCCACTCGGCTATCAGCCGGAACTGGTCATTGACAACCATGCGCACGCGGGCATGACGACCATCCGCATGAATTTGGATATCGGTGGCCTTTTGCCGGACGGCTTCCGCCAACATGGCCTTGATTTCGCGCTCCATATCCTGAGCGCCATCGGCCGACTCCGGTTGATCGGTCCCACGGATCAGCCGATCGATCTCAGTGACCTGGCCAACGATCAACCGAGTCGCGCTGCGCCCAACCTTGACCGAGTCCCCGACGACCTGCCTCAGAACCGGATGATCACGATAGTCATTCGCCGCGACGATGCTGTCGTCAGACAGGGCGATAATATGCTGCCGGTGAGCGTTGGGTGTGATCCGTTCCGTCAGCGCCGCGTCATACACGACATTCGTGCGCCGCAGCTCCTGAAGAAGCTGCGGCGTCAATGAAAATTCAGCTAGATCCTGAGCTTGACTTGATCGCGGCGGGACGGCGCGCGGCATAACCGCCGCTTCTGGAGCAAGCGGAGGCATTTGCACCTTCCCAGGAGCGACCATCCGCTTCAGATCATTGATCAGCGCCATCAGCTCCCTCCGCAGACACCGATCAATTGGCGAACGGCAGCAGCCGGGCGCCGCCCGTGACGGATCTTACGGTGATGCCACGCCCCTCCACAGACACGACCCTGACGTTGCCCGGAAGCGTGCTGCCGGTACGGACCTGCATGTTGCCGAAACCCTGGACACGGACCGTGGCAACCAGTCGCTCAACCGGCCCGGCGATCGACAGAACCGCCATTTGCGAAATCGGATCTGTAGTCTCCGGTGACCGCTCGAGTGCGCCGACCGGAATCTGGCCAGCGGCAGCGCTCGACACGGGAGGAGGCGGAGCCACTGGCTCCTGGAAGCCGGGAACTGGCGACGCTACCGCCCGAGACTCATTCATAACCTTGCGAAGATCCTGGATCGTTCGAAAGATCGCAAGCCGTTCCGCTTCGACATGACGCTGTGTCTCCAGAACACGCCGTTGCCGATTAAGCGTCTCGATCTGACGAACAGCATCCTCCTCAGTCAGGTTGATCTCGTTCGACGGTTGGACCTCAACGTCCGGCGCCGTCGGAGCCGGTTGCGTCAATGGCCGCGCGGCAGTCGCAGGAGCCGCGCCGCCCAGGGCGCCTGGCACCGCCGGCGAAACCTGCCCTGGACCAACCGCCTGAACTGAACCTGGAACCAGTGCAGGGCGCACAGGCACAGCCTGCGATGCGCCCCAAGGAGGCGTCGTAACGGGCACCGGCGACGGCGAAGGGGTCACAGGGGCAACCTGACCGCCCCCGGGGCCGAGAGGGACCTCTGATTGGGCCGAACGAGCGCCAGCGGCGGGACCGTTGGTCGCCGGACGCGACGTCTGGCCAGGGCTCGCCGTCGTATTGTTCTGCGCCGCCGGCGGAGCCGGATTGCTACCGCTAAACAGCTGGTCAATCCGATCACCCGGCGTCACTTGCGCTCCAGCCTCGGGCACGCCCGGGCTTTGGGCGTGAACCATCACACTCACAACAGACAGGATAGTCAGCGCCGAAACGGCCGCCATCAGCCCGGATGAGGTCAGCTTGCGGAAGCCCGTTGCACGAAACGAGAAAGCGCTCTTGATCATGGCAAAGCTCATGGCGGTGGTGATGGAAGATTGGGCCCCTCGACTTGCGCGAGAGACGGCTGGCGAACGACATCAATGTCGTCACCGTGCGGAAAGGGAGACGCATAGCGAAAAATTCGCGTCGATGCGGTAACCCGACGGCTACCCACATCGTAGATCAGCCGACTGGCAACTTGGACCGGTTGAGACATGGCTTCAGCGACCCTTTCGACTTGAAAGGGATCGAAGACCACGTTCACTTGCTCTGAGCTGAAATACTGGTTGCCCGCGCCGGCGACAAAATTCACCGGAACATAGCGACGCTCCATTTCGAGCCAAAGGCGCTGCTGCTCGGCGGCAATCGCGCCAGGCCTATCGGCCTCCCTCCAGCGATCGGTCGTCCGATAAGGCGGAAGCTTCCAGCTTATCGAAACAATGCCTTGGTTCGTACGGCTTAGAGTAGGCCTTTCGAGCTTTATCAGCGGCGAAGTCAGCGTGCCGTGATTGCGCACCCAATCGTCCAGCCAAGTGACCGGCGGCGCGGCCTGGTCGACCAGGCCGGTTCGCGCGACAATTGCGCTGACCTCTCGGCCATTGCATTCGACCTTGTCGATGCGCCAAGACCTGATGAACGACGGCACCAGACGAAACGCCGCAACGCATGCCCGAAGCATCGCCGGCGCCTTAGGTTGACCGGCCCAAGGCGCTGGAGGGATGACCACGACCTGCTTCTCGACCTTGGCACCAAGACCAACATAGGACTTGGCTTTGTCATAGAGACCCGCAGGATTGAACAGCCAGACCGCCAGGATCACCGCGGCCACGCCGCCGCCGAGAACGGCCCCTCGAGGAAGCTCCCGGCCGCCCTCGATTGGCTGGAGCTGCGGCGCGGTGCCAGAAATCATCTGCCGGAAGTCGAAGACCTCGACCCCGGCAAACCCGACCACCTCTGGACCCAGCTGGGCCGAGGCCAGCACGCGGCCCGTACCTCCGGATGCGACATCGGAAAGCGCCCGCAAAGCGCCGGCCTTGTCCAAAAAGGCAACGTCGGAGCGGTCGTCAATCACGCCGCCTCGGACCGAAATCACATAAAATGCGTCGTCGACATCAAATATGCCGGACCAGTCGCCATTGATTGCGCTCGCAAGGCGCGCCGCCAAGACCGGCATCGCTCGAACATGACCGTTCGCAGATGAAGCCAGACCGACGGAAGGTTCGCCAGTTGTCGTCGCGACGAAGAGGTCCTCGCCTTCCTCCGCCGCATCCTGCGCGCCCTCACGCGCCTGGCTCACGTCATTAATGACGCGCCAGCGCAGCCCAACCGCATGCGCTTTGCCCTCGACGATCAGAACGCTCTTCGTCGAGACCTCAGAGCGGGACACCATGTCAGGTGGCGTCGCAAAGAGGCTGTCCCCGGATGTTGGCGGCTCTGCGACGTTACCTGCCGAAATGGCGGGCGGCTCTTTCACGCCATCAGACGATCGGTCCTGCGAGGTCGCCGCGATCGAGCCTTCCTCAACGGGCGCCCCTGCAGGGTCTCCCTTCACAACCGCAATGGGCGGATCCGGTCTTTCGGGTTCATCAAAAGCTGTATCCTCGACCGGAAGTGGGAAGCTCGCGGTCGGAAACGCGCTCGCAAAGGGCGAGACCAGCTCCGGTCGATAAACCTTGTCGTCGTCACTCACAGCTTACCTCGACGCACGCGGCTGGCCGAGGTCGATGATCTCGGGAGTAATCGTGATGACGATCAACTCGCGCCGCACACCGCCGCCGCGCTGGCCGCCGAACATCCACAGGTTCGGATTGACGGGACCGGTGCGCGTGGAATCGACACGGGTTCGCTCGAGCCCGGTCAGAACCAGCGTAGCCCCCGCCGGAATTCGCGCCTGACCGACACCATTGCGCGAGTTCACGTCGGGAAGCTGAATTGTCTGCGACCCCGTGGTGAAGGTTCTGAAACCTTCCTGGGGCCCGTTCAATTCCGAGAGGTCAAGCGCATACTCGATCTGGACCGTGCCATCGTTGTTGATGCGCGGTGTCAACCGCATGGAATAGCCGGTCTGCACGGATCCGGGCACAATCGATGTCTGAGGAATGGCGCCCGTCACTCCACCGACGACAGTCGTCGAGATCTGCGCCGCGTAACCGCGCGTGTTCACGTCACGAAAGGGAACCGGAATATTGTTCATTGTCGTGACGGACTGGCTGTTGACCACCGAGACCTCTCCGGCACGCGACAACGCGTCAACGACCGCCTGGCTGCCGGCGAGGCTGTTGGTTGGATTGCGCACCGGATCCACGATCAAACCAATGGCCGGACCAGTCCGGCCGGTAATGCCGGGCACATTGCCCGGAAAGGGCACACCCGCATTCGCTCCGAAGATCTGCAGGCCACCGGCCTGCAGAAGAGGCGCGACGTTCGACGAAACGCTGTCGTTGCGAGTCAGTGAGACCGCGTAAACTGCCATCGACATCACGACCTGTTTCGACAGACGGCTGTTGATCTCGCTGACATAACGGCGAACGTTCTGAACCACGTCGCGCGTTCCGGTGACAGTCACCGTTCCGCTCGAGCCGGAAACTTCAAGGCCACCCTGGCCCTGGCTTACGATCGATTTGAGCGCCGCATTGATCTCCTTCCAGAGATCCACAGCCGTGGACGATTGGACGCTATCGGAGTTGCCTGTTCCGCCACCGCCTCCCGTGCCGCCGGTGGAAATGCCGCCGGCGCCGCCCTGAACGGACGGGCCTTGGCTGGCGAACTGCGTCGCCAGCTTCAGCACCACCGGAAGGGCCGGGATATCGAACACTTCCGTGTTCGTGCTCGCAAAGACGATCCGCTCGCCGTCCATGGACCAGCTCACCCCAAAGTTGGAGGCGATCTGGTCAAGGAATTGGCTCAGAGTGCCGGTGAAGTTCACGTTCATCCGGCCGGAAGGCATGCCCTCACCTGACGGCGCAGCTGCCATCCCTCCACCGCCGCCGGCGACAAGGGCCTGTGCAGCAGAGACGTCGAAACCCGCCGGGATCGGCCCGGCGGCCAGCGTCGGAGGCGAGCCGCCGGCCCTGATGCTGGTCGAATCCGCCAAAGCTGATCCTGCAACGGTCTGAACCTGTCGGGAGACGGCGGCAGAAAAGGACACGGGCAACTTGGTCGTGTTCGACACCATCGCCAGAACCGTGCGAAAATCCTGCGGCCGCGAATTAACGAAGGTCACGTTCCGCGACCGCCATTCCTGCGGCAAGCTGCGGTCATTTGACGATGCCCGGACGTTGGCGCCGATATAAACTTGGTTCGGCCGTGATTGAACAATCGACGTGTCTTGGAAAGGCGCTGGCGTCTGCGCCTGAGAGGCCAGCCGCGCCACGACCGCTCCGTCCACGGTGGCCTGGCGATTGCCTTGCTCAGCGGCACAGCCTAACATCGCAAGTGCGCCGACCGACGCCATGAGAGCCTTACGCAACATGATTAGACCCCTCAATCGGTCGCGGTTTGCGAGTTGTTCGAAATGACCAGCACCCGGTTCCCGCCATAAAACACTGCGGTGGGGTTCGGACGGGTTTGGCGCATCGCAAGGAGCAGCGCCTTGACGCTGTCCTCAAAGCTCCCGCTGAAACGCGAGCCGGAGACGAGTTCATAGGAATAAGCCGACTGCCAAACGACGTTCCAGCCAGCCTGGCGCGCCCAGCCGGACAAGGTCACCTGAAGATCGTTGCCAGCCGCGGCAACGAACGACGGCTCGTGCTGCCGCGGCGGAGCCGCCGCCCGTTGTTGCTGGCGCCGCTCGGCGGGAGGCGCCCGACGTGGCCGTTGCCCACCCTCCCCGAGCGACTGGTCCCGCTCAATGCGCAAGCGCCGCAGTTCGTCAAAGCCGGATGCATTAGCCATCGGCGCCAACGCTACGGCTACTCCGCCGACAAACGACGCCATCAGGAACTCTCTACGACGCATGATTTCGCTCTAATTCCGACGAATCACAAAAAACATTGATTCGAGCCTGACAATGACAGCACTGTTCTGCAAGAAGACAATCATAACTGTTGTGCTTGACCGCATACCTCAGTTGTTTTTCGACAACCTATCATCGTGATTGCGGGACGAAGGTGTCCGATGCTGCTTCGGCCGTCCGAGCCGGCCGAGGCCTTGCCGGACGCTGGCGATGTGCCACTGGCCGAGGTGGCGATACCACCGCTGCCGGAGCGGCCGCCGCCGTCCCGCTTTCCGCGGATGCGGCAGACGAAGCCGTCGACGTTGTCGGGCTCCCGCTATCCCGCGCGGTCGCCGCGCTCGCGTCGATAATCCGAACGGCACCGCCCGCGCGTGGCGACGGAACAGGAATAGATGACCGCTCAAAGAGCGCCTGCGGATCCCGCACGGGCTCAACGAGCGGCGCTTCCGGAAGCTTCATTTCCTCAAACAGATGCTTGAAAGCCGCCTGAAGCCCTCGTGTCGTGACGGTCCAAAGCAAGGGCCGCGAACCCTCTGCCGCCACGACATGCATGATGGCGCCGCGACCATCAATAATCTTTGACGGATCCACCAGGCTGATAGCAGCGACGCACTCACGAACGCACTCATCGAACCGCACGGCGCCTGCAAAGTGCTCTGACGAAATCAGGTAGCCGACATTCCGGTCGAGTGTCGCCGGCCCTTCAATTGAAAGCACCAAGCGGCGATCCAAACTACGGGTAGAATCCGCCGCAGCCCGCGCCTGCGCCTGCGCCTGGGCTTGCGCCCTTAGGGACGGGCGCGGACTCTGCCGCGCCTGTTCCTGCTGTCCCTTCCGGAGAATTCCGCCCGGACCAGCATAGCCAATCTTCAGCTTCAGTTCCTGCCCGCCAACCTCAACGAAGGTCGAAGCAAAACAGGTCCGCTCGTTCTGACGCTCCTCGCAGGCTAGAGCCCAATCGTCATGCTTGGTCACGGCATGGGTGACAGGTCCGGCGGTATCGCGATTGGTCAACCGCGTCAGCTGCTGACGAGCCTCCTCGAGGTTGATCCTGTCAATCCTCGCCGGCGCCGAATTGCGTGGTGTCTCACGACTGCTCGATGCCCAGGCACTTCCCACAGTCAACGAACCGACAACAATGCCGATCATTCGCAACGCACGCTTCATGAACTCTGCTCCTCGACCGAGAACGTCAATCGTTTCTCAGCGCCGACTTCACACACGACAGTCCTACGCGATTCGTCATCAAGGTACGCAGCCATTCCAACAGATGTCTTTTCGGCATTTGTTGACGTGTTGCCGCTCCTCCTCTGTCATGATGTCGATAGTGCAATGCGATTCGCGAACACGACGCGAGATGCAGTCAGTTCAAGAGACAACCATGCGTGCGTTCTGCAATTTGATACTGCATGTGGCCGAACCAAACGGGCTGGCGTCCGACTTCGCGAGCGATCTTACGCAGGAGCTCTCGGAACCACACGAGCCCTCCTTCAGAGAGCTGGTCCGTCACTGCGTGACCGCCATCAAACAAATTTCGGCCAACCAACCAGGTCGCCTGACCCTCAGCGGCATCACCATCGACACCGGCCGCGCCTCCCTCCCCTATGTGATCATCTTCTCCGATGACCAGAGTCAACGCTTGCGACGCACCGTTGTCGCTTCTAGCGCCTCGAGCGCTGCAATGATCGTCGTCATCGAGCATGTGAGTGCGATCTACGACCCATTCTCATCCCTTCAAGCCTTCGTCGAGGCCGCGGAGGCCTGCGAAGTCATTGCCTGCCAGCTGGGAACAAGCTTCTCGCGTCCGCTCATGGAAGCGCTCAACGGAGCCGCGGCCGCCCTCGGCAACCTGACCCAGGCCCTCACCCGACCGGCGTTTGCCGAACTCTCCGCCAGTCCGGCCTCAAGCCCTGACGCATCCGAGCTTTACCCGAACCACGGGGTCTATCCGCAATGAACGAACTGTCGCGTATTCCGGCCCCCCGGAACATCATCCCGCCGAATCCGCAACGGACCAGGCTTTTCGGGCGCGAAGGCCAGATTCACACCGGCGTCTTGCACCATAAGCAAGGCTTCCTGGTCGCGCGTGTCGGCGGCAAGGCCCTTTGGAGCCACGATCCGTCATTGGAGGGCCTTGCGCTTTCCTTCCACCCCGATCTTGCGCGAACGATCACGACCTATGCCGATCACGATACGGCGCGTCGGGAAACCCGTCGCTTCCTGACCCTCGACGAGGCAATGAACATCAGGCTGTTCGAGATCCGGGCCGATTGTGCCGAAGGCTCCGACGACCGGCTTGCCGACGGGCCCGTGGAACGGTGCAGCGTGATTTCCGCTTGTCGGCTCAGCGCTCAGCTAACCGCAGAGCTGAAAATCAAGCCTTTCGTCGCTTTGCCAATCCACGACATGGACAGCTCCATGCGCGGCTACAGCCGAATGGCGATCGCCTCCGCCGACCGCCGCTGATTTCGAGGCAATCGCTTCATCAATTTAGAAGGGCCGAAGGCCTGATCCATGCGCCATTATGTCGGCCTGAACGAAAAGAGCGTCGGTAACGGCAAAATCGACCCTATTCATTACGAGCCCTCGAGGCTCATCAATGCCCACATGCTGATCTGCGGCATGTCAGGAACTGGCAAGTCGTTCCAATGTCGCAGATTTCTGGAAAGCGCAGCTGAGACCGGCGTTGAGATTGACATCTTCGACGTTCACGAAGAGCTCTCCGACGTTCGAGGTTCGACCACGGTCAAGTACAGCCAGGCTACGGGCTACGGCTTCAATCCCTTGGTGCTCAACACCGACCTCCATTCAGGCGGTGTCATTCGCCAATGCGACTTCCTCGTGGATCTCATTGCGCAGGCCAGCCAACAGCTCGGCGTGCGCCAGGAAGCGGCTCTTCGCGCGCTGATCACCGACACCTATGCCGCCAACGGCATCTTTGGCGACAATCCCCGCTCCTGGGTGAAAAACGAGATCAATGAGGCTAGGCGCACCGACCTCATTCGGAGCCGTCAGTGGGACAAGTTGCGCGACTACTATCCGACCCTCGAGGATCTCAGATCCTATGCCATGAAGAAGGTGGCGGTCCTCACAATCGGCGGCGACGACCAGGCGATAACAGCTTTCCAGTTGCTGGCCGACGCTAACAGAAAGTTGTCGCGTCTGAATTCCAAGTGGTCGAAAGCTGCACACGACATCGAAAAGGACACGATTGCCGCCAAGATCGAAACGGCGAAACTGGAAACCCTCGCGGCCTATGAAGCTTGGCTCCAGACCTTAAAGACCGGAAAGGAGCTCGACGACGTCCTGAAATACACGAATGTCGAGGTCCTGACCTCCGTCATCGCTCGGCTCGATCTGCTCGGGCAGTCCGGCATCTTCAGATCCAACCCGCCGCCATTCGGGTCCTCTTGTGTTCGCGTTCATGCAATCAAATCGCTGACCAACGAGCAGCAGATCATTTTTACGAAAATGCGTATCCGCGCGATTTTCGAAGAGATGAAGGAACTTGGCCCGACCAGGAACGGTACCGAGCTTCGCCGCATCATCTTCCTCGACGAGGCCCACAAATATTTTGCAAACGGCAAGCCTGACGACATCGTCAACGTTATCGCGCGCGAGGCGCGCAAATTCGGTATCGGCCTTTGGTGTGCCTCACAGCAGCCTGTCGACTTTCCAGAAAGTTTCCTGACGAACTGCGGAGCAACGTTCCTCCTCGGCCTGCACGCATCATTCTGGGCCAAGACCTCCCGGCAACTGCGCATCAGCGAAGACGACTTGAAGTACATCCGCCCGAAAGCCGTCGTCTCGATGAAACTGATGATGGAGGGTGAGTCCGACCCGCCATTTACGACGATCCGAATTCCCAACCCGAACAACCGCTATGGCGTTCTTGCCATGAACCATGGCCGGAAAACCGCATGACCGCGGCAAATCAAGAGATCCTTTTGAAAAGAACGGCCGCGGAGCAACGCGGAGCTTTTCCCCCATGATCGGAATTTTTTCTGGCGACATTTTCTCCCTCGAAGCTGACCTGATCGCTGTCACGGTCAACACCGTCGGCGCTATGGGCAAAGGGATTGCATTGACGGCCCGGGAACGGTGGCCGTCGGTCAACCGGCGCTATCGCGCGATCTGCCTCTCATCTGGCGGCAAAGATCTCGCCTTCGAACGGTTCCCGGTCATCATCAATCCGGACGAGGAGCCATCCAAGGGAGCGCTGCTGATCGCAACCAAGCGCGACTGGCGCGACGGGGCACGTCTCGAAGACGTCGTGGTGCAGATCGGCAAGACAGTCAACCTGATCGAGCGCCGGTTTGCCGACGGCCCGTCAGCAACCATTGCGCTGCCGCCGCTTGGTTGCGGGCTCGGCGGTCTCGATTGGGCCGTCGTTCGTCCGCTGATGGCATCGGCCTTCGCGCCGAGCCGGCACAACTACCTCATGCCAGATGCGGCCTAGAGGCGAACATTGATCGGAAGCGAAGGAGACGGTCCCCCCAAAAACCAGATCATCCACACCTCGAAGGTGTCTCACTTCAAGCAAACCCGCGCCATCCGGCGCTCATGGCCACCAGCGGCCGCACTGCAATTTTCAACGCTCACCACAAGGATCATCTCCATGAGCAACAAAAAGAAGCCTTCCCACCGCGCCGTCTTCACCGGCAAGACGACGTCCATCGGCGTCGGGTTCACCAACGCAGATCAGAAGGGCATCAACGTCCTACTGAACCTGATCCCAGCCGCCTTCCAGTTCGATCTGCTGACGATCGACGAGTCGACCATCGTCGAAATCCCGGCCGAGTCCGGCCCGGTCTATGAAGTTCTGTACGTGAACGAATTCGAGACCGCCGGCGAAAAGAAGACGATCTGGACCAAGATCGGCACCGCCTCGTATGTCGGCTCGTCAACGGCTCGCATGCACGTCGAGCTAAATGCACTGCCCACCAATTTCTCGCTCGTCCTGCGCGAGCACAAAGCAAAGCCGGCTGTCGGCGAGCAGGCCGAAGGCGAGGTCGCCGACAAGGCCGCCTGATCCCCTCATCGGCGCCAAACAAAGGTCCCGGAGCACTGCTCCGGGCCTTTTCTTATGGTGCTGGCTTTCCCCATTGCGGAGGGCGCACCGGACGGAACTGCTAGCTGTCAACTACGGTCAATTCTATTGCCATCATTGCTGACAAAATAACTGTTTACATCATTACTGACGCAACGAATCTGTTATTCCTGTGAGACACGGCAAATGATGCGGCAATTAGGCAGCGTCACACCTGAAATTGTCATCAATCGATGGGACCTATCGACAATGGATAGCGACCGAGAGCCACCATCAACAGACGATCGCTCCTCTGAATTCGACATGGTTCTAAGCTATCGTTATCGGTTGGAGCCCTCCAAAGCACAGCATGTGGCGCTGGCCGAAATCCTCGAATTTCAGCGCCTGCTCTACAACGCTGATCTCAAGCACCGGCGCAAATCCTACCAAGTTACTGAAGAGCGAGGCCTGCAGCCGGAGCGAATTTCCTTCCCGTCTCGTTGTAAGGAACTGACTACACTCCGGCGCGACGTGCCTGAATGGTTCGGCGCAATTCCTGCCAATCTTGCACGTTGGACTTTGAAGCGCGCGGACCTCGCCTATCAAGCATTCTTCCGGCGCTGCCAATCGAAGGCTGGCAAGGCGGGCTTTCCGCGATTCCGCTCTTCACATCGCTGGCGCTCATTCGGCTTCCATGAGTTCTCCGGCATCCGCTTTGATGCCGAAGCAAAACGATTGCGCTTTCAGGGTTTGCCAGGGGCGCTACGCGTTTCTTTGCATCGACCAATCCCGGATAGCGTTCGCTTTCTCAGTTGCGCGTTTACAAGGGAAGGCCGGCGCTGGTTTGTCTCGTTCCAGCTAAGCATACCAACAGTTGCTATGCATATTTCGAGCGAAACCGTCGGTATCGATCTCAGAATCCAGCACCTCGCCGCTCTGTCCACCGGCGAGGAGATCGTCAACCCGAAGATCCTCGAGCGAAAACACATCGAATTGCGCCGGCGGCAGAGGGCACTTGCCCGCTGTCAGCGAGGTTCGAAGCGGCGGCTTAAAGTCTGCAAGCGTCTCGCGCGGGTTCATCAGTCTATCGTCAATGCCCGTACCACGTACGCGCACCAAGTCACGGTCAGCTTGACTCAACGTTTCGGCATAATTGCGGTCGAGGATCTGCGTCTCCGAAACTTGACGGCGAGCGCCAAGGGAACAGCCGAGGCGCCTGGCACCACCGTCAGGCATAAGGCAGGCCTCAATCGAGCTTTGCTCGATGTTGCGCCAGGCCGCTTTGTCGAACTCCTTGCCTACAAGGCTGAAAGAGCCGGTGGACAAGTCGTAAAGGTCAACCCCAGGGGGACGAGCATTCAGTGCTCATCCTGCGGAACCGACGTTCCCAAGGAGCTACGCGTGCGAACGCACGCGTGCTTCGCCTGCGGGCTCACCCTGGACCGCGATCACAACGCGGCCCGCAACATTCTAAGTCGTGCGCTTGACGCGCTCGGCCGGGGCGTAGTGGCTCCGGGGCTCGCAAAACCGCTGGCTACAGCGGCTTGAGCCGGAAACCTCAATTGAGACCAAAATGAGTCACTACCGGCAATGACATCGAATTCACTGGCAACAGAAATCAACTTCTCTCTCATCGAAGGCCGGCTACAGGCCATACGCACCGCCTCATATTCCCGGATCTGGTCCCTGATTAGGCCGGACGACAATGCCGAGCTCGCCAGAGGGCCGCTCGACAAGCTCCTCTGGACGTTCAATCACGGCTTGCCAGTTCGGGTCGTCGCTCAGCGCGCCCGTTACACGAACCCCCTCTCGTTTCTGCCCACATTCTCTCTCATTGAGGGGACGATCTATATCGGCGATGAACTCGGATGCAGCCGAGACGACGCGCTTTGCTCCATCGAGCCGCTACCACTGCTAGAACGCCTTGCGGACGAGGAGAAAATGCAATTGCTGGCGCAGATGATGCTCCGGTACCGCCTTCTGGTCAGCGCTGGCAAACTGCAAGGATTGCCAGCAATCGCAATCGCTCAGCTGCATAAGCATGGCCTTCAAACTCCCTGGTCGATCCAATCCAACGAATTGCGCTCGAAGGGAGCTATCCTCATCACCACGGCTCAACTTGTGCCGATCATGAAACTGCATCTGATCGACATATCCGACCCAATGCTAACTCGGGCGCATAACGACAAGGTGCAGAGCGAGATTCACAATTCATTTCTGCAGCGCATGACCAACATTACGCTCTGCTTTGCATCGCAAGAACTGACCGACAAACTTGCCGGCGCCCATGCTCTACCGACGCTTTCCGAAAGGACCTCGTGATGGTGGCCACGGCCTGCCCCATCGCATCCGCGGCTTCGGTTGTATTCCTTCCATCCGGGACGACTCTTCGTCTTGACCAGCCGTTCGACAACCTGACGGTCGATGACATCGCCTTCATGCTCCACCGGCAGGTGAAATTCTGCGGATCCCTCCAGGTTGCTGCCCGGCCTTCGCTCGCCCGCCACACTCTGCTTCTCGCCTCCATTGCGCGGACGTTCTACCCGACCAATCAGTACGCTCTATCGTTCGCTTATTTCCGCCATTTCCGCGAGGCGCTAACGGGCTCTTCCGTCGAGTCCAATCTGCCAACCGCGACGACTATCGAGTCGCGCATTCTCGACCGTTTCGAGATCCCTACGGATCACCGCCCCGGTGCTCTGGGCACCCGCTTTCAAACACTCGAACGCATCGGGGAACATGCGCATCTGTGCGTCTATCATTCGAAGTCCCAAGCGATCCTCGACAGTCTATATCCCCTCGACATCAGGACGCTCAGCCGGAAGGTCGTTGCCGACGGCGCCAAGCTTGCAGCCATCCCCGAACAAACTGTCCTGACTATCGCTGCATCGGCCTTGACCAGCCATATCCTCAGCATCAGAGGACTGCCTTAATGACCCGGCCTCCGGCCGAGATGGTCGCATCCGCAAGGCACTCATTCATCTTGGGAGCGCGCGCACTCAGCGCGCTTCTTATTGGAACCATAATCGGCCTGCCTTTCGGACTGATGCTGATCACAACGACGCTTGCCGCCCAGAGCGTTCTCGTCGTCACAACTATCATCCTCGGCGCCCTGGCCCTTCAGGCAAACACCCACCAGGCAGCGCTGAGGCACATCGAGCTACATCGCGGCCCCCATCCAACCCAGGTTCTACGGGATCGCCTCGTATTCGATGCAAGCCTTTTGACGATATCCTCAATCATCGTCTCGATGAGCGCGCTCGGTGCCATCCAACTCAGCCTTCTTCCCGTCTGGCCCTGGACAGGAGTCATGACCTGGACCCAGGCATTCATTTTGTCGGCGATCGGCGCCGGCATAGTCGTCATCAACAATCGCCCGCTCATCTATTCTCTGATCGCGCTCACTCCGATCGCGCTTCCCGTCCTTGCATCCCTACAGCAATTGGACCTCCTAACAGTCGCATTGTGGCAGTGCCTGACGTCGATCACTCTCATTGTCACAACAATTGAATTCCAGCTTCGCTCATTCGTTTCGCACCATAGCCGCACCTCGACTGACATCTTAACCGACCGTCACGATAACCGCTCGACTTAACAGTGCAATTATCGCACTTTTCAATTGC